>Ga0335085_10004403_pt1 | contig 23423 bp, 29 predicted proteins | sample Lox_Sample_45_FD_206712 | JGI IMG/M metagenome (GOLD analysis project Ga0335085, IMG submission 206712) | Soil microbial communities from Loxahatchee National Wildlife Refuge, Florida, United States - Lox_Sample_4.5 | ecosystem: Environmental > Terrestrial > Soil > Wetlands | place: USA...
GATGACGCTTAGCTGGGCCCCCGCGATCCAGCCTATCCACACCAGCGTGAAAAGCAGAAAGCCAATGCGCAACGCCTGATAGAGACGCGCGTGGCGCGTCAGCCTGTGCATCGCGATGAGCAGCACGGTGAGCACCAGTAGACCCAAGCCAAGCACGACGAGGTTGTGCGCCTGTGCGCGCCAACTCTCTCGCCAAGGCGCCTCGAGCGCCTCTTGGGCAGACGCCTTGGCCGGTGGCAGTACGAATCGCGAGGGCAACTTGTAGCCGAGCTTGAACTCTCGCGTTTGCGCGCCTGCCTCGCCCACTACGATTACCAGCTGCCACGGCGCGAGAATATCGATCCCCTTCTCTGCCGGGGTTCTTCTGCAGCAGGCCGGCCCGGGTGCCGAGCAGGCGCGTCTCCATCAGCTCGGCCTCCTGGATGTTCGCGGCCCACGAGGCCTCGAGGACGAGCGTCGCGCCGCTGTCGAAGCGGATCAACGCGCTGGCGAGGTCTTCGATGTCGAAGGTCTTGCCCGACTTCGCCGCGAGGTCGCGGGCAATCGGGTCGTGCGTGCTGCCCAGCACCCAGGTCGGTTTCGGATAGCCCATCAACCACAGCGCGAGGTCGAGGCGGTGCACGCCCAGGTCGATCAGCGGTCCACCGCCGGACAGTGCCTTGTCGCCGAACCAGCCGCCGAAGCCGGGTATGCCGCGGCGCCGGTGCCAGACCGTGTGGCCGAAGTAGAACTCGCCGAACATGCCGGAATCGACCTGCGCCTTCAACCCGCGCGAGGCCGCCGAGAAGCGGTATGAGAAGTTGATCATCAGTCGCTTGCCGGCATTTTTCGCGGCGGTGAGCATCACGCGGCCCTCCGCGGCGTTCAGCGCCATCGGCTTCTCGCACAGCACATGGCACCCGGCCTCGAGCGCGGCCAGCGTCAGCGCCTTGTGGAACTTGTTCGGCGTGCAGATGCTGACAACGTCCAGCTCTCCAGCTGCGAGCATGGCCGCGGCACTCGCGTGGCGCGCGGTGATGCCAAACTGCGTCCCGACGGCCTGCAGCCGCGCCGGGTCGGGGTCGGCGATCGTGACGACCTCGACGCGCGGGTGCTGGCGCCAGCCCTCGATGTGCGCGCGGCCAATGCCCAGGCCAACCACGCCGACCCGCAGGCACGGGCTGGTCGCGGCGCCGGTCTGGCCGCTCGCGACGGCCTGCTTCTGCTCGCTCATGTCAGAGATCCTTCTTGCCCTGCAGGATGCCGACCTTCTGGAACGTCACGTCCTTCTTCGACAGCTTTTCCAGCGGCGGCGCCATCGGGCAGGCATCGACGATGTTCACGCGCTGCGCGGCCCACTGCACGGCATTCGCGAGCACGCGCTGGACATTCCTGTCGTGGTAGGTCGGGTACGCCTCGTGGCCGGGCCGGAAGTAGAAGATGCGGCCATGGCCGCGCTGCCAGGTCAGGCCCGAGCGGAACACCTCGCCGCCCTCGAACCAGGAGAGGAACACGGTCTCGTCCGGCGCGGGGACGTCGAAGCGCTCGCCGTACATCTCCTCGTAGGGCAGCTCGAAGTACTCGCCCAGGCCAGCGGCGATCGGATGCGAGGGCTCGACGACCCAGATGCGCTCCTTCTCGTCGGCCTCGCGCCACTTCAGCGAGCAGTTCGTGCCGAGCATGCGGCGGAAGATCTTCGAGAAGTGGCCGGAGTGCAGCACGATCAGGCCCATGCCTTCGAGCACGCGCTTTTGCACGCGATCGACAACGACGTCGGCGACCTTGGCGTGCGCCTTGTGGCCCCACCAGATCAGCACGTCACAACGGGCGAGGCGCTCCTCGGTCAGGCCGTGTTCGGGCTGATCCAGCGTGGCGGTGGACACGTCGAGCGGCGGCGCGCCGGGGCTCGAGCCTGCTGTTTCACGCAGCGCCGTGGCGATGGTCGAGTGGATGCCCTCGGGGTAGTGCGCGCGCACCGCGTCGTTTTCGCGCTCGTGCTGGAATTCGTTCCAGACGATGATGGAAATCCGGGTCTTTTGCACAATGGCTCTCCGCGCCGCGCCGGGATGCGGCAGGAAAGCAAGCATAGGGTCCCGCATCGATCCGCGCATTGGCACGACCGCGGTCGCTAGCCTTCGGCTTCCACTGGTGCGCACCGGCCGGGCTGTTGGTCAGTTCCCGTTCGTAGCCAAACAGGTTCCAGGAGAAGTTGTTGCTCCACTTCGTTGGCATCGTGGTCCAGAGGACTTCCAGGCCGCTGCTGATCGTGTCACGCCCTTTGCCCGTGCCAAATTTGCTCATCCGGCCGAGGCCCTGCTCCTCGAACTACATAGCAATCGCACTTGAGCGCTGCGGCAAACTCTTCGAGCGCTATGGAGCTTTCCCCGATACATCACCTCAAACTCAAGGTCTCTATGCGGCAATCGGGTTCGCGGGTCACGTACTGTCGATGATGAAGCTGGGGACTTCGGTGAAGGCGGGACCAACTGACCGTTCGCATGCTCGGCACCTTCAGCATTGCGTGCATCCGTAGTCCTGCAGCAGGAGCGGCCCGCTATTGCTTGTCAAACACCAGGATGTTATCGACGGTCTCGCCTTTTGCGTTCGTCCCTCTTGAAGTGATCGTCATGACCTTCCCTTCCTTGGAAATCACGCGCCTGCCAACCAGGGCGATCTTGCCGGCCCTCTTTGTCGTCGCCTCGATCGTGAAATCGTCGATGCGCTTGAGCGAGATCGTATCCGCGTTCGGGTTACCGAGGAACGGGTAGTCCTTGCCGTCGTAGACCGCGGTGTACTCCATGAGCGCCGGCTTTCCTTCGGCGTCGATTCCTTTGGCGGTCATCTTTATGACCCCTGTGCCGTACGGCACAGGGTATTCCACGACGATCGCCTTTCCTTCGGCGTTGACTCCTGCCACTCTTACCTTTCTGACCGCTGTGAGGACATCGTACGTGCGCGTCTGACTCCTTGGAGCGGGGCCTGGGTGGAACTGCGACTTTGCGAGATTGAGCTCCCATGTTCCGATGGCCGGATCGCGCGGCTGGGCCCACGCATCACTCACCTGCAGCATTGCGACGAGCGTCACAGCGCCAACGAACGTGGGGACGACGAGGATTTGTCTGCGTGCAGTTTTCAGCGTTGAGCCCTTTAGTGCAGAGGATTACGTACCGGTTCGCGAAGATCAGGCGAGATCGAAGCGGTCGAGGTCCATCACCTTGGTCCACGCCGCCACGAAGTCCTTCACGAATTTCTCCTTCGCGTCCGCGCACGCATAGACTTCCGCAAGGGCGCGCAGCTGCGAGTGCGACCCGAAGATCAGGTCGACACGGGTGCCGGTCCACTTGAGCTCGTTCGTCTTGCGGTCGCGCCCCTCGTACACGCCTTCGGAACCGGCGGACGGCTGCCATTGCGTGCGCATGTCGAGAAGGTTGACGAAGAAGTCGTTGGCCAGCGTCTCTGGCCGCTTGGTGAAGACGCCGTGCGTGGACTTCCCGGCATTTGCGCCCAGCACGCGCAGGCCGCCGACGAGAACCGTCAGCTCAGGCGCCGTCAACGTCAGCAATTGCGCCCGATCCACCAACAGCTCCTCAGCGGACAGGCGCTGCTTGCCGCGCAGATAGTTGCGGAACCCGTCAGCGGTCGGTTCGAGCGGCACGAAGGACACGGCGTCGGTTTGCTCTTGGGATGCGTCCGTGCGTCCCGGCGTGAAGGGGACTTTCACGTCGTGCCCGGCGCCCTTCGCGGCTTTCTCGATCGCCGCGCAGCCGCCGAGAACGATCAGGTCCGCAAGCGAGACTTTTTTCCTGCCAGACTGGGAAGCGTTGAACTGCTTTCGGATCGCGCCGAGCGTCTCCAGCACCTTCGCCAGCTGAGCCGGCTGGTTCACGTCCCAGTCCTTTTGCGGCGCGAGGCGAATGCGCGCACCGTTCGCTCCACCGCGTTTATCCGAGCCGCGGAACGTCGACGCCGATGCCCAGGCCGTCGAGACCAGCTCAGAGACGGACAGGCCAGACGCGAGTATTTTCGCCTTGAGAGCGGCGATGTCCGGCTCCGCGATCAGCGGATGATCCACAGCGGGGATCGGGTCCTGAAACGGCAGTTGCTCCTTCGGAACGAGCGGGCCGACATAGCGCGCGATCGGGCCCATGTCGCGGTGCGTGAGCTTGAACCACGCGCGGGCAAACGCATCCGCGAACTGATCCGGATTCTCGAAGAAGCGCCGCGAGATCTTCTCGTAGGCCGGGTCGAACCGCAAGGCGAGGTCGGTAGTGAGCATCGACGGGGCGTGACGCTTCGACTTGTCGTGCGCGTCCGGCACCGTCCCGGCGCCCGCGCCGCCTTTCGGCTTCCATTGATGCGCGCCGGCCGGGCTCTTGGTCAGTTCCCATTCGTAGCCGAACAGGTTCCAGAAGAAGTTATTGCTCCACTTCGTGGGCGTCGTGGTCCAGATCACTTCCAGGCCGCTGGTGATCGTGTCATCGCCTTTGCCCGTGCCGAATTTGCTTCTCCAGCCGAGACCCTGCTCCTCGATGGGGGCGGCCTCTGGTTCTGGCCCCACGTTGGACGCAGGGCCGGCGCCGTGCGTCTTGCCAAAGGTGTGACCGCCAGCGATCAGCGCGACCGTTTCTTCGTCGTTCATCGCCATACGACCGAACGTCTCGCGGATATCCTTGGCCGCCGCGAGCGGATCCGGATTGCCGTTCGGCCCTTCCGGATTCACGTAGATCAGGCCCATCTGCACAGCGGCGAGAGGATTCTGAAGATCACGCTCGCCGGCGTAGCGCTCGTCCGCCAGCCACTTGCCTTCGGGGCCCCAGTAGATGTCCTCTTCGGGCTCCCAGGTATCCACGCGCCCGCCGCCGAACCCGAACGTCTTGAAGCCCATCGACTCGAGGGCGATGTTGCCCGCCAGAATCATGAGGTCGGCCCAGGAGATCTTCCGGCCGTATTTCTGCTTGATCGGCCACAGCAGCCGGCGCGCCTTGTCGAGGTTCGCGTTGTCCGGCCAGCTGTTGAGCGGCGCGAAGCGCTGCTGGCCGGCTCCGGCGCCGCCGCGGCCGTCGCCGATGCGGTACGTGCCTGCGCTGTGCCATGCCATCCGAATGAACAGCGGGCCGTAGTGGCCAAAGTCGGCCGGCCACCAATCCTGTGAGTCCGTCATCAAGGCATGCAGGTCCTTGATCACGGCATTGAGGTCGAGGCTCTTGAACTCCTTGGCATAGTCGAACGCCTCGCCCATCGGATTGGACAGGCTGGAGTTCTGATGGAGAACCCGAAGGTCCACCTGGTTCGGCCACCAGTCACGGTTCGTGTGTGCGTGGCCCCCGTCCGTGAACGGGCACTTGCTGTCGTTTGCCATGTGCTCTCCCATCGTGTTCCGCTTTTCGCGTTTCGTGTGTCTCAAGCTTCACCACCCAAGCTTCGCAACGGGATCAGCGATACGCCGGTGTGCGGCAAATGTGGGAAGTAGATGTTGATCAGGTAAAGATCCTAACCCGCGCCGTAGCGCCGGCGGTTGACCTGGATCAAGCATCACGCTGACCTAGCTTAAGCAAGGCAACCTCGCAGATCCAATTGAATGTGGCGATGGAACCGATAGGCGGCCGCTATTGGCTGCCGCTCAGATCGATACCGCGGACGCTTCAAGGCGACTCGCCGCAGACCGGCTTCAACGCCTCGGCCGTCGGGCGGGCTCGTCCCGCGCTCGCGCAACCGGTGCAACGCGCCTGCACATCGCCGAGCTTGGCTCATGAATCGGCCGAGCCAGCCGGCAAAACGGTAAGTCTTGCAGCTCCCACTCACTCGATTGACCGCCCAATGGCAGGGCGCTAGTGTGCTCTTCGAGGAAAGGCAGCAGTTCACGTCGCTGCTATGGGCTCGGGGCCAGAGGTCGACACCCTCACCTGCTCGATTCGGTGCAGGCGCCTCTGCCCGCGAGTGCCGGTCGTGACCCCTTCCCGCACCACAGACACAGCCGGTAAGATGAACGCCGTTGCGCCAACAACCTCAACGTGTGCAGTTTCGTTTCTCGGCGGGTCGTAAGAGTATCGGCATGCGAAAGGATAGAAGACGCTTTCTTCGCTCGAGCGGCGGGCTGAGCTTGCTGCCCCTGATGGCGGCAGCCGGCTTGCTGCCTGGCTTCGCCACGGCCGAAGAGTGGAACCAGGCCGCGTTTGCCAGCCGGAGCCTGGACGATTTCTTTCAACTGCTAGGCGGGAGCCCGCCGCAGCAAAGCGATCTCATCACGTTGAGCGGGCCCGAGATCGTCGAGAACGGTGCCATCGTGCCGATCGAGATTTCGAGCGCGCTTCCCGACACCGAGTCGATCAGCATCTTGGTTGAGAAGAATCCCGATGTGCTCGCGGGCACGTTCACCATTCCAAGAGGCACGCTGCCGGAGATTCAGACGCGCGTGAAAATGGCCCAGACCTGTAACGTCTACGCCCTGGTGAAGTCCCACGACAAGTTCTATTATCGTGCGAGGGAAGTCAAAGTGACGGTCGGCGGCTGCGGCGGCTGAACGCGAGCGTCAGTAGACCTGACACCGGAAATGCCGAATCCCATAAAGGTACGAACCTCCCTCGACGGGGACGTCGCGCTGATCCGCATGCTGATCAGTCACCCGATGGAGACGGGGCTACGCAAAGGCGCGGACGGCAATCTCGTGCCGGCCCACTTCATCCAACTGCTCAGCGTCACCTACGGCGACCGAACCGTGTTGTCCGCGCAATGGGGTCGTGCCATCTCGCGTAACCCCTATCTCGCTTTCCGATTCAACGGCGCGGCCAAAGGCGGAAAGCTTAAGATAACCTGGACAGACAATATTGGAGATACCCAGACCGACGAAGTCACCATCTGAGCCGCCGCGCGGCGGAATCACCCCTTTTGCTCCCGGATCGCAGTAAAGCCTGCCACGATCTTTTGCGCGGTGTGTGGTGCGGCAAACACGCCCCTGAACCTGCCCTGCGGATCGATCAGCAACACTGCCGATGAGTGATCCATGAAATACTCCCCGGAGCTGGGCCCCGGCACTTTGGCGTATACCACGCCCAGCGAGTCGGTGAGCCGCGCGAGCTCCGTGCCGTCGCCGCTCACGCCCACGAACTCCGAGTTGAAGTGACTGACGTAGTCCTTCAACAGCCGCGGGGTATCGCGCTCCGGGTCGACGGAAACGAACACGAACTGCACGTCGTGTACGCCCTCCGGGCGCTGGCCGAGCAGCCGGTGGACCTGGTTGAAGACCGCGAGCGTGGTGGGGCAAAGGTCGGGGCAGTGAGTGAACCCGAAGAAGAGGAAGCTCCACTTGCCCAACAGCGCCGAGTTGTCGAACCTCACATTGTTTTGGTCCACGAGCTTGAACGTCGCCACGGGATCGGGCTTCGGCAAAATGTAAGCACTGTCGGCGACCTCGACGAAATGTGCCTGCGGCTTCTCCGCCGGGCGCCATAACAGCCACGACGCCACGCCGATTGCGAGCAGCACGATGCCGGAGGCAACCCACACGTGAACCGGTCTGGCCCCGCGAATCGCCGAGGCTATTGCGCGCGAAAACACGGTTTCCTCTACCCGGCGCCGATGTCAGTGGCCGATGCGCGTCTTTAGGTAGCGCGCCGTCAGCATCGTCGCGTCGAAAGGCGGCAGGAACTGACCCCAGACGATGCCGTCCGGATCGACGAGCGCGAGTGCGCCCGTGTAGCCTTGCCCCGGGGCCCCGCTCGACGACGCCGGCACGGCATCGGCCACGCCCAGCTCATCAGCCAGCTTCGCAACGGTCTGCGGCGGGCCGCTCACACCGACAAAGTGCTCGTCATAGGGCGCCAGATAGCGGCGCAACTCACCCGGTGAGTCCCCTGCCACCGAGACGAATAGGACTTGTGTGGTCTCCACCTTCGTGGTTCCGGAGATGCGCTGGCGCATACCCGTGAGCGCCGTAAGCGCAGCCGCGCACGGCTCACCGCAATGGCCGTCGCCGAGCAGCACGAACGTCCACTTCCCGATCAACTGCGCCCGTGTGAAGGCGCCGCCGTGCTGATCGGTCAGCACGAAGTCCTCGATCGGCCACCCAGCCGTGACGCGGTTCGTGCGCTGGGGTCCGGCCGGCTCCGCCAGCGCCACGGTGGTGCCGATCAGGGCGATCAGGAACGCGGCGATGCCCCGCGTTGCGCCGCGCACGTGAAGAGAGGCCGCCGTTCGTGGCATGCGCTTCGCTGAAGCTGGATGACTTTCGGTCGATTCCACGTTGCTAGTCACCATGTGCGTGAGAGGATCGACTTAGGCCGCGCGCGCCGTGATGCGCGCGTAAAGCCGGGGCAAGACCCGTGGCAGCAAACGCGGATCGGCAAACACCGCGTAGTGGCCGGCGCCGAATAGGTGCGGCAGATACTCGCTCCCGCGCTGATCGATCGTCAATCCGAAGCAGTGCACCCCTCGTACGCGCAGTTCGAGCAGTGCACGGCGCGCGTCCTCCAGAGCGTACCGCCCCTCGTATCCGTCCGCAGGGTCGTTCGGCCGGCCGTCCGTCAGCACCAGAAGAAGTTTCTGCGCGTGCGGACGACACGCCAGGCGAGCACCCACGTGCCGGATCGCCGCTCCCATACGGGTGTATTGGTGCGCGCGCAACGCACAGATGCGCAGCTGCGCCGATTCGCCATACGCCTCAGTGAAGTCCTTGATCCGGTAGCACGTAACGCGAAGACGGCTGTCGCTGGCGAACGCGAACAGAGCGAAATCGTCCGCGGCCGCCGCCAGCGCTTCGGCGAGCACGAGCATGGAGCGGCGCGCGATCCCGATGACGCGATCTTGCCCCACCCACGCCTCGGTGGAACGTGAACTGTCCATGACCACGGCCACCGAGAGGTCGCGCCAGCGTCGCGCGCGCTCTCGATAGACCCGGGAACTGCGGCGGCCGCAGCCACGCGCGTCGGTTAGCGATTCGACATAGGCCTCCAAATCCAAATCATCTCCGCTTTCCAGGCGCCGGTTCCACCCCGGCAATTGGCGTAACGCCTCGAACTGACGCCGCACCTGCGCGGCAAGCGAGCTGAGAGAGCGGTCGGACCTGGCGCGGCTGTCACTCGAGGGTAGCCGCTCCGTGACGACACACCAATCGGGCCGATAGGCGCGGCGCTGATACTGCCACTCGGGATAGACGAACTGCCCTTCAGCGGCGGGACCTGTCACCGGTTCGGGGCGGTGCATCGGATCGAACCGCGGGCGCGCGAGTGCCTTGCTTGTGCCGCGATCTCTGCGACGCATGCGGCGTTTGAATTGCAACAACCTCAACCCGGGCAGCGAGATCGCCGGATGACCCCAGAGAGCGACCGGCAAGAACGGCAGCACCATATGACTATGCTGCGGCGGAGATGTCGGCACCGGGGCCCCGCACCGAACAGCGTCGACCGCCCGCGTCAACCACTCGTCGCGCGGGGGCTCGGAGCTTCCGAGTGCGTAGCGTATGGCAGCCTCCAGCACGAGCACCGGGTGCGTCGAAGCGGCATCCCAGTTCGGCAGTACGCTCGCTCGCTGCTCGAGCTCGGCAGCACACAGCCTGAGGTAGCGCTCTCCGAGCGGCGGATAACGTTGCGCGAGCCGGATGCTCGCTGCGCAGCCACGCAGCAGATGGCGTATGCCCAAGGGCAGCGAGCGATCGTCCGCATCGGGATGCTCGTGCGCCAGGAAGGCCGCGAGCCAGAAGTAGAGCTCGCGGTTGAGCGCACGTGTGGGATACCGGTCGACGACCCTCGGCAGATGCACTTGCTCCTGGTCGAGCCACGCCATCAAATCGAGCATCCCGTCGGACAAGACCGCTTTGACCAGACTGCGCCGCTGCGATCCGGCGTCGCCGACCACGCGCCGTGCGAGCGCGCCGCCCAGGCTGTGGTAATGCAGCTCCAACCCGCGCTCCAGCTCGCTCACCGAGACCGCCGCTTGCGGATAGCGCAACCGGCCGGCGAGTCCGATTTGGAGCCCGTACCAAAGCGCGCTGCCAAGGCCTGCGTGCATGCTTCAGACCTCGAAGTACGCGCGCACGGTTTCCAGCACTCCCTCGCGGATCGCCGGGTCGTCGGAAAGCGCCTCCACCAGAGCGACCCGGCACGCTTGCAAGGGACTCAGCCGGTCGGTCATCAACTGCGCAGCGTGCACCAGCAGCCGCGTCGAGGCGACCTCCTCGAGGTCGTGGCCGGCGACATCGCGCAATCGCCGGCCCAGCTCCACCAGTCGTCGCGCCCGCGTCTGGTCCAGGCCGGACTCCTGCACGACGATGCGAGCCTCCAGCTCGGCCTCGGGGTAGTCGAACGTGAGCGCCACGAAGCGCTGACGCGTGCTCGGCTTGAGGTTCTTGAACACATGTTGGTAGCCGGGATTATAGGAGGCGACCAGCATGAACTCGGGAGGCGCGGCGACGACTTCTCCGGTCTTTTCCAGCCATAGCTCACGCCGGTCGTCGGTGAGCGGATGCAGGACCACAGTCGTGTCCTTGCGTGCCTCGACCACCTCGTCGAGATAGCAGATCCCTCCGTCGCGCACCGCGCGCGTGAGCGGCCCGTCCTGCCACACCGTCTCTTCGCCGCGGATGAGAAACCGCCCCACCAAATCCGCAGCCGACAGCTCGTCGTGGCACGCCACGGTGTAGAGCGGCCGGCTCAAGACCGCGGCCATGTGGCGCACGAAGCGCGTCTTTCCGCACCCGGTCGGGCCTTTGAGCAGAACGGGCAGGCGCCGCCTATAGGCGCACTGGAACACCTCCACCTCATTGCCCTGAGGCAGATAGACGGGGACTGGTTCCACCTGCAGGCTAGTGACTGCGTTCATCGCTCGCTACAATAGCTTCCATGCTGCGTTTGCTGTATCTGCTTTTGCGCCAGCAGGCGCGCCGAAAGCGCGGGGCCCCTGGACCCGCAGTTCGCGCACCAAGGCGCTGGCTGCGGATGCTCGGGGTCGGTGCGGGCGCTCTCACTGCGTGCGCGGCCACGGCCGTGATCGTCGCGTACGCGCGCCTGGGCTACGTTCCTAACCCGCTGGGCTGGGTCAACCCGCGTTCGGCGACACTCGATCTGCGCGTCGACGCCGTGCCGTCTGCGCCGTTGGTGGTGTACTTGGACGTTCCTCGGCTGGCCGGTCCGGAAACACAGACCGATCCCAACGCGACGGTGCGCATCACCAGCGTCAACAGCAGCTTCCAGCCGAGGTTCCAAATTGCCCCGCTCGCGGCGAGCGTCGAGGTCGGGAACCAAGACCCCATTCCGCACAACACCCATGTGTTCGAGGCTGGACGGACGCTGTTCAACGTCGCCGTCCCGCTCGCCGGTGTGCGCGTGCACAAGGTGCTGGCGCGTCCGGGAATCTTCGAGGTTCGCTGTGACTTCCATCCCTGGATGCGTGCCTGGTTGTTCGTTCCGTCGGGCCCCTACCACGCTGTGTTATGGACCGCGGGCGAGGCAACGCTGCGTGATATTCCGCCGGGCAGGTATCGCCTGCACGTCTGGATGCCTGGGCGTGGCGACACGGTCCGCATGCTCAGCTTCGATTCCGGGGAGGCGAAGTCTCTGCAGCTGGCCGGCCCCTGATCTAGCGCGGTCTAGGGGTTGAGCAGGGTCGGCCCCGCCCGCTTCTCGGTCTGCATCAGGTTTGTGACCTCGAATGCGTTGAGCACGAACAGCGCAACCACGGCGAACACCACCACCAGGATCAGCGGGAGGATGTAGCGCAGAAATCGCTTCATGAGGATCGTTCATGTTCTGTGAGGCTCTGCGGTCCTGGCTGACTCCCGGTGTCGGGTGTCCGCGACTCTTCCTCGCTGCGTCCGCGCCGCCAGGCGAGCAGGATCATCACCGCGAACGGCAACGAAATCAGCGAGAGGAACACGAAGTACAGCGTCCAAGGCACTTCCAGAGAAAACTTCGCATATGAGTATGGGTTTGCGGCCATGGCCGGATCTGGGGCCACTGTTGCGAGCCAGCCGGCCGCGAGCCAGGCTTGCTCGCGTGCCAGCACGTGAACCCGCGAGATCGTGATCGGCAGTGCCCGGTCGGGCCAATGCAGGCTCACGCCGTCTCCTTAAGAAGGCTGTCGATCTCTTCTTCGATGAGCGAAATCTCGGTTTGACCCGGGAATACTTTGCGTACCACGCCCTTACCGTCGACCAGGAAGGTCCAGGGCTCACCCTTCACTCCCCACTCGACCCATACGGCATTGTCTTTGTAGCCGTCGACATGGATGAACGCGAAACGATTGCCGTACTTCTCTTCCAACACAGCCACGCGAGTGAGCTGATCCACGCACATGGTGCAATGCTGAGGCGTTCCGAATACCACCAGAAAGGGTTTGTGCTGCTCGATCAGGTCGGCGATACGCCAACGATATAGCCGGACCTTGGTGTCCATCGTCGACACCTCCTGCCAATCGTCGTCGCGCAGCACGACCCGGTTGTGGCTCTTGGGCGCGAGGTCGCCGGCTCGCACCTTTGCCGTCAAGCCTCCCTCGCCTTTGCAGGACACCAGGACTGCCCCGGCCGCGAGGAGGATGAGCAACTTGCTTAACGTCGATGACATTGACACACCATCCGAAAAGGGTTAGAAAGAGTGCGCCCGCTTCTCATCTCCCGGAGTAACGTCCATGCATGAGCTGTCAGTCGCTGCCAGAATCGCATTGTTCATCTTTGGCGTCGGCGGGGCGGTCTTGCTGGCTATAGTACCCTGGGCTTGCATCGGAACCGGCCTCTACGACAAGAACAAGCAGTATCAGTCTTCAAGCCCGCGGGCACGCTAGCGTCCCCCAGGTGCGCTGATCAGCGCGCCGTCTTGACCCAGCGCGCGCTGCCCTTGGAGATAGGCCACAAGCGCGTCCAGTTCCACGCTTTTCAGGCTGCGGTACGAGGGCATCTTCAGCCGGTACGGCTTGTCGCTCACGCCCGGCTTCGGGTCCTGCAGGTACTGCCGCAGCCACTGCGCACTGCGACGGCTGCCCACGCCGTCGAGGCTGGGTCCATAGCTGGCGCCGTTGCCGAACAAGCTGTGGCAGGAGTTGCATCCCTCCCGCCGATAGATCGCTTCCCCGTCACGCGTCACGGCGTTCTCCACGTACCGATATTCCACCGGCGGCGGCTTCAGATAGATCAGCATGCCTACGAGCGCCGCAAACGCCGCGATCAGCCCTGAGCCGGCGAGAACGACCCATTCGCCCGGGCGCAGTGGCACGGCTAGCGCGTGCGAGGCCTTCCGTAACGGTCGTCGTCGCCCTCCGTAAAGATCTGGTACTTGATGTTCTCGTCGAATTGATGGTCCGTGTACGCCCAGTAGATCAGCAGCACGATCGCGACCAGGCTGACGAGCCCCGTTGCGGCCCAGATGTAAGGAATCAGAACGTCGCTACTCATCACGCCTCCTGTCTTAGTGCTGCGCCCCAGTGCCCGCAACAGGCGGGACGGGATAATTCGGCGAACCCGGGTTGGCCTTCAGGCCCATCAGGAACGCGGCCAGCGCGGCGCGTTCCTCCGGCGCGAGCTGGCGGAAGTCCGGCCCCAGGCTGCCGTCATGAGCGGTATGGGGCACCACCGCGCCCGGGTCTTGCAGGTAACGCTCCAGCCACTCGCGCGAGCGGCGGGTACCCTCGCCGTCGAGGACCGGCGCCACGCCCACTTCTCCCACCCCCATCGCGCGGTGGCAACTGTTGCAGCCCATGCGCCGGTATAACGCATGGCCGTCCAGGCCGGCCTGGCTCCACTCGTAGTAGTCGCGAGGCTTGCTCGGTTCGTGCTCGTGCATCTGCCTGAACCCCCTAGCGAGCGCGGCCAGCAAGACCAGTGCTGCGAATCCGAACGTCAACTTCTCGCCAAGCTTCCACTTCGTCATCGCCAGCACCCGATTCTGCCGTGGCACGCGCCGTGCGGCACTCGCGAATTCCCCACCGTCAAACTAGCCCGCATCGTACAGATCACCGTCTACGGGCGCAGCGCTGGGACTAGAACACGAAATGGAACAGAAGCTCGACTGCTGCATACACCATCACACCGAGGACCCCGACGAAGCTCACGCCCAGGATGATCCGCTCACCGCGCGTGAGCTGCGATAGCGGGCCCACAAAGAAGCGCGACATGGTCAGAAACGCGCCGACCGCAATGACGATCAGCGCGAATATGAGTGTCGATATCTTGTCCGTCAGTCCCACTTAACGGCACGCTAGACTGTGCGGTCCTGCCGCTTCTGCTCCTTGTTCTGTTCTTTCCATTTCTGCACGTTGATCAGCCAGACCACCCCGGCGATCCCCGAGAGCACGACCACGATCTGGATCAGGATCATGTAATAGCCCCAGTCCCACCACGGTTGCGCGCCCGTGCTGCTCACGAACGTCGTGGTGACGGTCTCGTAGCGTTGCCCGAAGCCGGGCCAGGGAAATGTCCAGAGGAAGGCCTGGAATACCGTGACCGCCACGATCATGACCAGCCACCATGGAATCTTGCCGTTGCCTTCCTTGATGCCGTCATAGTCCTCGTCCGAGAATCGGCCGAAGACCGCGCCTTTGTCCTCCAGCTCATCCATGCCCGCGGGTTCGTCGCGTTGGACGGGGTTCTCCACGATCACCTCACTTCAGACTTTCCAGGAATGCCACGATAGCGTCGATATCTTCGTCGCTCAGGTGCTGAAACGCCGGCATGATCGAGCCGGGCGTCACCGCCCGCGGGTTGCGGTGGTGGACGTAATGCCAGGCCTTCACATGGTTGCGGCTCCCGATGTGCAGCAGGTCCGGAGCCTTGCGATCCGAGCCGAATAGGCTGGGCGACTCGAACTGGATATCTCCCGCTGTCGGCGGCGCACCGAAGTAGGTCCAGTCCTGCGTCTGCTCGGGCAGCAGCGTATGACACCACCAGCAGCCCTCGCGAATGAAGATGGTCTTGCCCTTGCCGGCCAGAGTGGGCGCATTCTTGCCCGTCATCCACGGGTCGCGGATGGACCATCCGGCATCGCCATAGATGCGCTCCTTTTGCTTGGCGAGCTCGGAGCCCGGAATCTGATTCATGTAAGTCGTTCCGCCGACCACGGTGATGGCGATCGAGATGAAGAACACTAGCACTACAAGGACTGCACCGACAACGTACTTGGGCATGGTTGTTCTCCGCCCCGCTCAGGCGCCCGCGGGGGCAGCCAGTGGCCGCACCTGAGGTTCGGTGACGATCTTCTTGCCGTAGCGCGCGGTCATCCACATGTTGTACAGGAAGATCGGCTGCGAAAAGATGATGAGCGACCCGAAGAGCACGCGACCGACCATGTACGGATGGGTGGCGATCACGGACTGGATGTACGGGATTTCGTAGACCTTGGCGGCGCCCTGCACGAGCCCGGCGGCGGTCAGTACGGCCCAGAATCCGAGGAAGCCGATCGCCATCATCCAGAAGTGCACTCTCGCGAGCTTCTCGCTATACAGCTCGCGCTTGAGCAGTTTGGGCAGGCCATAGTAGACCGCGCCGATCTCGATGAAGCTGGAAAAGCCGAGCAGCGCGAGGTGAGCGTGCGCTACGATCCAGTGAGTGCCGTGGATGTACCAGTTCAAGGCGCGGGTCTGTTGGAAAGCGCCCTGGATGTTGAGTGGGATGGCGAACAGCACCCCCGTGAGCGCCCACTGCAGCGGAATGCTCTTGGTATACATCCACCACTTGTCCTTCATCGTCATGAGCATGTTCACGACGAACGCAAGCGCCGGAATCATGATCAGCACGCCCGACACCGAGGCAAACGACTTCAGCCATTCCGGGATCGGCGCACTCATCAAGTGATGGGCGCCCGGGGTCGAGTAGAAGGCGGCGATCGACCAGAAATGCAGGTGGCCGATCTTGTGGCTGTAGAGCGTATTGCCGGAGGCCTTCGGGATGAGGTAGTAGGCGATCGCTGCCGATACCGGCGTGATCCACAGCCCTAGGATGTTGTGGGCGTGCCACCAGGTCATGTACGCCTCACTCAGTCCCGTGACCGAAAAGAAATCGGGGATTGCGCCGATGAAGTAGGTCACCTCGATGAACAGCAGCGAGGCGCCGAAGAACCACAGGGTGACATACAGGCCCTCGACCTGGCGCGTGAGCATAGTCATCCAGATGTTCACCGCGAGCGGCGCGAAGACGAAGATCAGCATGTAGGCGTCCAACGGCCAAATCAGGTCCTGGTACTCCCGGCCTGTGGTCATGCCGTTGATCAGGGTGAAGAACATCAGGGCCATGGCCACGTTCCAGGCCCAGCAATTCCACACACCGAGCTTCTCGCTCCACAGCTTGGTCTTGCATAGCGCCGGGGTCATGTAGCACATGGCGCCGGCGAACGCCATGGAGATCCAGCCGAAGATCACGAAGTGCACGTGCACGGGCCGGATGCGGCCGAAATGCAGCCAGGGAATGTTGTTGGGGAAGATATCGGGCCAGGCGAGACGCATGGAGGTGCCCAACGCCATGAGCACGCCGATGTTCAGCATCACGATCGCGGAGAAGAAGAAATGCTTCGCCGCGGTGCCTTCCTGGTAGTCGTTCTCTCTCAGCAGTCTCACGATCATGTTCTGCTCCTCGCTCTTCTGCGCCCGCGACGATATGGGCGTCACTTGCCCTGGCGGGCCATGACCACGGTCATGAACCAGAAACTCAGTGCGGACAAGATGCCGGTCCCGATGCTGATGGCGAAACCCCAGGCCAGCAACCCGGTCCAGTCCTCGTAGCTGCGCATGCCCATCAAAGGCAGGAGGCAGAGCTGGAACACGGTTCCGAGCCCCAACCCCACGATGAATCCGCTGTAGAGCATGCTAAGCAGCCGATGCATGGGGTCGACCTCCGCGCTTTCGAAATACGGTCAGGTAGATGTTGGTGATGTAGGTCCAGTAGCCCAGGCCCATCAGCAGCGCGCCGGTGATGATCAGCACATGGTGAACGGGCCCCACCGCCTCGAGCGCCTGGGCGTAGGTCATCCCGGCATGGATCAGATTGCCCTCGATCAGGCCGAGGATCACCAGAGAGACGTAGAAGGTGGTCACGCCGATCGCCGAGAACCAGAACGAGGTCGCGGCCAGGACCGGGCTGTAGACTGGCCGGTTCAGCAGACGCGGCAGGACGTAATAGAACACGCCCATCAGTCCTGTGGTGACCCCGCCGACCAGGTTGATATGGGCGTGGGCCAGTGGATCGATCAGGTGCCCTGCAGGGCCCGCCGCCCGGAGCCACTGACTCACCCCGGGGAAAGTCTGCACCACGCCTTGCACGGTGCCGATGAACAGGTTGGTGACCGACAGCACGAAGAACCGGACGACCGAGGTAGCATCGCCCGGCTGCGGGATTGCCGCCTCCGCGGGCGGGACCTTGGCCGGCTCCGTCGATAGACGGCGAGGCACCTCGGCAAGATTACTCATGCTGCACTTTCCCGCTGCCGGCACGGCTCAAGCTGCGGACATACACGACGAGCAGCCGCCGCTGGGCCTCCGAAAGCTGGCGTTTCCAGCCGATCATCGCCGTCCCGCGCAGCCCCTCGCTGATGATCTCGTACAGCTGCGTGTCGGAGCGCTTGCGCGTGCGGCTGTCGGTGAGGTTCGCCGGGCGCGGGACCACCCGGTAGGCCCATTCGCCCAACCCGTCCCCGCGCACGCCGTGACAGGGAATGCAGAGCTGCGCGTAGTAAACACGACCCTGCTCGACCGACACCGGATCCAAATCGTACTCCAACTGCGCCTGGGGCGCAGCCTGCTCGCGCTCCATAGCAGGAAGCTCTGGGGCGTCGCCGGGACTGATATCCGTGATCAGCCAGGCCAACACCGCCGCCAAGCCGACGCCCGCGGGCACCACCACGGCCGTGACCGTTGCACCGCTGAACGGGGCCCATGTCATTTTCCCGAGGCGGGGCCCGCCTGGACCAACTTTCCGCCGCGCTCGCGCTGCATCTCCTCGCGCGTCTTCTCGAGGTCGAAGCTCGGGCGCAAAGACATCACGTACCAGACCAACTGCCAGCGCTTGTCCTCCGGAAGGAAATCCGCAAAAGTCGGCATGGGCGTGCCGTCCAGTCCGGTGGTGAAGGTCTGATAGATGCCTCTCGGTTCGCTGGACCCCACGAATTGGTTGGGGTCGGTGAAATCGCGCGGCTTGATCGATAGACCATTGTCATCGGTCAGCTCCGGTGCCGACGGCCCGTCGCCCCTGCCGAGCTCGCCGTGGCACTTGGCGCATTTCATCTCGGCATAGACGAGCTTGCCGGCTTGGATCATCGCCTCGTCCGGGATCGGGGGCTGGCCGACTTGGATCGGGGCCTCCTGGAAGCCCTTCTCCTCCTCCCATCGCTTGGACAGGCTCTTGATGTACGCGATCACCGCCCAGCGGTCTCGCTCCGGCAGGAACTTGAAAGCGGGCATGTCCTGGTCCGGGACCAGGCCGCGCGACATGGCCCGGAACAGGTCCTTGTCCATGGGCAGCGATCCGCTCGGCGTGGAGCGGATCTTAAACACCGCCGCAGTGAAATCACGCGGCTTCCTGGGAAGCTTGTGGATCTTTGCATACTTCTCTCCCAGCTCCCACACCCCGCCGTTGCCGTCACCCTTGACGCCGTGACAGCCGATGCACATCCCGCGAAACACCCAATGTCCGTGCTCGATGAGCCGCGGTGTCACGGGCGGGCTCTCCCCAACCGGCTCGATGTTTCCTGTCGCGCCCGGGTAGGAGAAGAAGGTCTTCTTACCTTGCGCCGCCAGATCCTCTTTCGTCAGCACGGTGGTGCTGACGAGAAGCGTCAGTCCCAAAACGACCGCCACGGACACGGCCACGATCAGCTTGATCAACACCGCCTCCGATCCATTTCAATAGCAAGGCACGCCTGGACTCGTCCGGGTGTCTGCCTGCAGGCCCAAGGCGAGCGAGTGCAACGCGAACTGCATGTCACTGCCATCTACTCCCTATCTCGCACCCGACGGCCCGTTGCGACTTTCCGCTTCGGGCCGCCGGGACCGGCTTGGGATCAGAATCTCCCTGGATCGAGCTTGGAGCCGGTGTTGGACCAGTAGATGTACGCCTCCAGCGCCTTCATCGCAGCGCTATTGGGATCGATCTTCACGCCCTCATTCGGCTTCTCGATGCACCAGTTGATCATGTCCCGCAGCGTCGCGAACTCGCTCATCTGCGTCTGGAATTTCGGGAACTCCTGAGGATGGGTGTCCGCCGTGAACGGGTGGCACATGGCGCACGCCATTCCCGTGTTGGACAGATTCACCCCCAACGCCTTCTGGGTGTCCCCGTCGCCGTGAAACAGCTTGTCGCCGATGACCACCTGCTCCATGAACTGGTCCTCCATCATCTTGAGCGTGGCCGCATCGACCGGGTCTTTGTGGGCAGCGGCCTGCTGCGCCGCCAAGACGAACACCGTACCCAACACGCAACCGCCGAGCGCGGCCGCATACTGCAGCTTCCTCGTTCTCATGCTCGTCTCTCCTCTCCTCAGTACGGCCATGCGCGGTCCGCGATGCGCGGTCGAAGCACCTGGTTGTCGTTGTCGCCGGTGCCGGAGTCCCACTCGTTCGTGGCGAACACCTCCTTGCGCCACATCTTGTACTCCTGGCTCGTGCGGTCCCCGGCGATCCCGAGTTGGCCCCAACCGACGCCGTCGAAGGGATCGCCCGGGTCGACCCGGATCATCGCTTTGGTCAGGGTCGGCACACCCGTGGGCGGGTAGGGCCAGGGCCAGGACGTCGCGAGCTGCGCGAAGAACCGCATATTGCCGATCTCGTTGTAGGCCACCTGGTGGACGTGCCCATGGAAGTTGGTCACGTTCTTGAACGGCCGGAGGATCTCCTGCGCCTCGCGCCAGTCGCGCACCCAGAAGTTCCACGGCGGGTAGTAGTCGTAGAGCGGAGTGTGAGTGAACACGATCACGGGCTTGCTCTTGTCCCAATCCGAGAGCGCACTCTGCAGCCACTGCAGCTGCTTGTGGCCCAGGCCCGACCATGGGCCCGCCACCGAGCCGTCGAGCGTCGCCATGTGCCCCATGCGCTCCGCCGGGGTCATGTGCTTGGCCGACCAGTAGTCGGGCGCCTGGCCTACGGTGTTCAGCCCGATGAAGCGCACGCCCTTGTAGTCGAACTTCCATGGGCTCTCGCCGAACATCTTGTTCCACTGTGCGCCCATGTCCAGGTACCAGTCATGCTCGCCCGGAATGAAGTACTTCTTGATCTTCACGTCCTTGAGGAGCTCGCTGCCGAGCTGCAGCTCCACCGGGTCGCCCAGCTGCGCCAGATCGCCGCCGAAGATCATGAAGTCGAACTTCGAGCCCATCGCCTGGATGTCCTGGAATGCACGTGTGGCCTTCTCGACGAAGCGCGTGTTGAGCGTCTTCGGATAAAGGTGCGTGTCGGAGACCCACGCGAAGGTAAAGCTCTCCGCTGCATGCGCCACATCGATAGCAGTGAAGCTATCGAAGAAATTCAGCGCACCGCCTCCAGCCACCGCCGCACCCGCTAGAAGCGACTTGTGAAGAAACGTCCGGCGCGTGATACAGGTGCTACCCGCCTGTGGCGTGCCGGGGTCCGTACTGCCTTGCTTATGCGTCTGCTTCGTCATCTGACTTCCCCCTTTGGAACGTTGTCGAACAGCTACGACGCGCTACCAACCCACAACAAACTGCCCTCCGCTAGTGCCTCAACACCCTGAGATGCCCAGCGAGCGGCGCGCTACTTCTTGAGCTCGATCGGCACCTGCACGGTTTCCTTGGGCTTCACCGTCACCGGCATCTCGCTCGCACCGGCATGCTCCTGCCAGACCACCAGGGTGTAGCTCCCCGGTGGCACATCGGTGATGCTGAACGTCCCGTCCGCGCCCGTAATCGCGTAGTACGGGTTGTCGACGACATAGATCCATCCCTCCATCCAGCCGTGCGCGTCGCAGTCGACACGCACCAGCCCGGGCCGCCGCAGCGGCTTCGTTACATGCCCGCCCTGGATTGGCAGCGCTACGTTGAAGGCTGTGTTCGTCCCGTAGTAACCGTGCGTGTTATGGAGGACGGGGTCGGCATTGACCACATCGATCATCCCGACGGGGATTGCCTGTACGTGCGGCTCGAAAATGCACTTGTGGTTGGTGATTTCGGACTTTTTCGGCTTGACCCACTCCTTGCCCTTGGCCACCTCCTTGAGATAGATGACAGCGTCCTTAACCTCCCCGCCGGAGCCGACGATCACGAGCGGGTCCTTGCGCGGTCCCCCGCAGGTATCCTTGTCCTTCGTGGGAAGCACTGTCTTCATAGGCACTGTGCCCTTGAAGACGACCTTGCCCTTGATGGCGCCGCCGTCCGCGACGGCCATCGTCTGGTACTCCGCCCAAGCGGCAGGCAGTGCAAAGTGCAGGGAGGCGGTCAGGGCGACCGCCAATAGGGGCGCAGTTCTCACGTAGCTCTCCTCCTTGGAGTTTGTTGCGGGGGCAAGTTGGCTCGACGCTCGGGCCCCCTGGCGGCAGCAGGATTCCCTGGGCAGTTCATCGGTTCAGTCGAGGGCCAGGGCGGGTTTCCCATCGCCGACGATGCAGGCGAACTGGGCAGGCGCTTTCAATGTGCGACGATGCGATCACCGGCGAACGAACGACGTCTACAAACGGCTCGGCCTGCCACAGACAATGAGACAGCCAGCAGGCATGCGACTGCGCGCGTGCTCGTCATCAAATACACCCTCCCTTGTTTCGGCTTGGAGCCCGTCCGGCGCTCCTCGGCAAGGCCGGAAGCGCGTCTCCTCAGGAATGTGACTTCATCAATATTCTGGTCAGCAGGCAAATTCAATGTTTCAATAGCGGTTATCGAAACTCGATGACCGAACTCGAAATCGATACTGCATATCGATTACGTCAATGCTGTTCATCGATGGCGGAGAATTACTACAGTTATACCGACGCCGGAGCGAGCCGGTTGCGGGATTCACAGAGTCGGAAGACCACACACCAACGGGGGAGTCATGACGCTGAAGGAACTTCGTTATCTGATCGCATTGGCGGATCAGGGGCGCTTCGTCCGCGCTGCCGAAGCCTGTCACGTGGGTCAACCCACACTGAGTACGCAGCTCAAGAAGCTCGAGGAGTATCTCGGCGTGACCCTGTTCGAGCGCAACAAGCACTATTTGATACCGACGCCGATCGGCGAAGAGATCATCGACCGCGCGCGGATCGCGCTCGACGTGGTGGAGCAGATCCGTCAGATCGCGCGCCAGAGTGACGACCCGATGCAGGGACCATTGCGCCTCGGGGTGATCCCGACCCTGGGGCCTTATCTGGTGCCGCACCTGCTGCCGGCGATCCGTCGGAACTGTCCGAAGCTGTATCTGTTCCTGCGCGAGGACCTGACGGCCAACCTGCTCGAGCGTTTGCGCCAGGGTCGCCTCGAGGCGCTGCTGCTCGCGTTGCCGGTCCATGGCGACGATCTCGACGTCCTGCCCTTGTTCCGGGAGCCATTCAAGGTCGCGCTGCCCTCCGGGCACGTCTTGGGGAGTCGCGAAGAGATCGAGGAGGGCGAGCTCGCCGGCCAGAACGTGCTGCTGCTCGAGGAGGGGCACTGCATGCGCAATCAGGCGCTCGCCATCTGCGGTGCCACCGCGTCCAGCGACCGCGAGGAATTGAAGGCGACCAGCCTCGAGACGCTGCGCCAGATGGTCGCAGCGGGCGTCGGCTGCACGTTGCTGCCCGCACTGGCTGCGCTGCCTGGCGTGGGCATACTGCAGGATGGTCTGGTTCAGATCCGGCCGTTCGCGTCACCTGCGCCCACGCGCACGATCGGGATCGTGTGGCGCCATCGCTACCCGCGCGAGAAAACCGTGAAACGGTTGGGGGAGGTGATCCTAGCCAACCTGCCGTCCGCCGTGCAGCCGCTGCCGCCGACCCCGATGCCGGTCAAGCCGGTGCCACCGCGCGACGGATCGAACCCGGCGCGGGTGCGGACGTTGCCTTGACCCGGAACCGCCATGCGAGCGGTTGCGGTCATTCAGCTCACCACGACCGTCTGCCTTCCAGTCCTGCGAGAAACCCCGCCTCCCGGGAGAAAGACGGGCTGAGGCCCGCTTTATGACTTCGCGGTCTGCGGGCTCGCGGGCGTTGGAGCGGCACTGCGCTCGGGCGCCTGGCGCGCGATGCGATAGCGGCGGTCGGTAAGCGCGATCACGCCGCCGATCGCCATCACAAAGGCCCCGCCCCAGATCCAATCGATGAAAGGCTTATGATAGACGCGCACGACCCACGCGCCATCGGGCAGCGGCTCGCCGAGCGATACGTACAGGTCGCGCGTGAAACCCGTGTCGATCGCGGCCTCGGTCATCGGCATCTGCTGCACGGTGAACAAGCGCTTCTCCGGATGCAGCATCACGACCGGTCGCTCGTTCCTTGTCACGCTCACGATACCCCGCATCGCCGTATAGTTCGGGCCCCTCACGTCCTTCAATCCGTCCAAGCGGAACTGGTAGCCCCCGGCGGT
>Ga0335085_10004404_pt1 | contig 23420 bp, 20 predicted proteins | sample Lox_Sample_45_FD_206712 | JGI IMG/M metagenome (GOLD analysis project Ga0335085, IMG submission 206712) | Soil microbial communities from Loxahatchee National Wildlife Refuge, Florida, United States - Lox_Sample_4.5 | ecosystem: Environmental > Terrestrial > Soil > Wetlands | place: USA...
GGGTCGGTGCTCGTGCAGCGCATGCGCGAGGAGTGCGACTTCGACCATATCGAGCCGGTGTTCTTCTCCACCACGCGCGCCGGGGGCAAGGGACCGGACATCGGCCGGCCGGCCGAGCCGGTGTCCGATGCGAACGACCTCGCGGCGCTGGCGCGCCTTCCAGTGCTGATCTCCTGCCAGGGCGGCGACTATACGAACGAGGTGCACCCGAAGCTGCGCGCCGCCGGCTGGCAGGGCTACTGGATCGACGCCGCGAGCGCGCTGCGCATGAAGCAACACGCGGTGATCATTCTCGATCCGGTGAATCTTCCCGAGATCCGGCGCGGCCTGGCCGAAGGCAAGAAGGACTTCATCGGCGGCAACTGCACCGTCAGCCTGATGCTGATGGGGGTGGCGGGCCTGCTGCAGCACGACCTCGTCGAGTGGATGACGGCGATGACCTACCAGGCAGCTTCGGGCGCGGGCGCGGCGAGCATGCGGGAGCTGGCGATGCAGATGGCGCATCTCGGCGAGGTGGCGCGCCCGGTCTTCGATGATCCGGCGGCGAGCGCGCTGGAGATCGACGCCCGCGTTACAGGGGCGCTGCGAAACGGCGGGCTGCCGAAGGGCGAGATCGGCTACCCGCTCGCCGCGAGCCTGCTGCCGTGGATCGACAAGGACCTCGGCAACGGCCAGAGCCGCGAGGAGTGGAAGGCGCAGGCCGAGGGCAACAAGATTCTCGGGCGCAGCGATCGGCCGATCCCGATGGACGGGATCTGCGTGCGCGTGGGGGCGATGCGCTGCCACAGCCAGGCGCTGACCATCAAGCTGAAGAAGGATGTGCCGCTCGGCGAGATCGAAGGCATGCTCGCCGAGGCGCACGATTGGGTGAAGGTGATTCCGAACCAGCGCGAGGCGACGCTCGCCGAGCTCACGCCGGCGGCCGTGAGCGGCAAGCTCGCCGTGCCGGTAGGGCGCTTGCGCAAACTGCCGATGGGCGGCGACTATCTCGCGGCGTTCACGGTGGGCGACCAGCTGCTCTGGGGCGCTGCGGAGCCCTTGCGCCGGATGGTCAGAATCCTGCTCGATGCCGGGGCCCGCTGAGGCCCGTCCGGCAGGCAGAATTTCCTTGCGGCCCAAGGCGGTAGCGCCGCAAAATCGAGAACTTCTGTGAATTTGCAGAGCTAACGTCATGATGTTATGGTAGTCGGCCGCAGAAGAACGATTCAGGGTGCGCTCCGTGGGTAAAACCGTCTTGGGATTACGTACCGCCTTGACGGCGCTGCTGATGGCGCCGCTGCTGGCATGCGCTGCTGGCCTCGGCAAGCTCACCGTGCTGTCCGCGCTCGGGCAGCCGCTGAACGTGGAGATCGAGGTCGTCTCGGTGCAGTCCGGCGAGGACGACTCGCTTGCCGCGCGCCTGGGATCGCCCGAGGCGTTCCGGCAGGCCGGCATCGAGATGAGCCCGGCGCTCGTCGGCGCCCAGTTCCGCGTCGAGCACCGCGCCGACAAGGCGATCGTGCACATGACGACGTCGCAGCCGGTGAACGAGCCCTTCCTCGACCTGCTGGTCGAGCTGGATTGGTCGACGGGGCGCCTGGTGCGCGAGTACACCTTCCTGCTCGATCCTCCCGAATATCGTCCGCCGCAGCCGATGGCGGCGGAGTCCACCGCGCCGCCGGCGGCGCATCCGATGCCGGCGCCGATTTCCCGGCCTGCGCCGAGGATGGAGTCGCGGCCGATGGCGGCTGCGCCGGCGCCCGCCGGGACCCGCGCGGTCAAGAAGGGCGACACCCTCGGCGGAATTGCGCGCATGACCAAGCCGGACGGCGTGACGCTGAACCAGATGCTGATCGCGCTGTTTCGCGCCAACCGCGAAGCCTTCATCCACGACAACATCAACCTGGTCCGCGCGGGCCGCATCCTGACGATCCCGGACCGCGATGCGATCGCGGCAATCGATCCTGCGGAAGCCAACAAGCTGGTACGGACCCACGCTGCGGAGTTCGCCGAGTACAAGCGCAAGCTCGCGGCGGCCGTGGCCGCGGCACCGGCGACGGCACCGGCCAAGACGGGCGAGGTCGCAGGAAGGATCGGCGCCAAGGCCGAGACCCCGGCGCCGGAGGGGCCGAAGGATCAGCTCAAGCTCTCGAAGGCGGAGCCTGGCAAGCCCGGCTCGCCTGCCAGCAAAGCGGCGCGCGAGGATGACCGCGCCGCGCGCGATCGCGAGCTGGCCGAGACGCGCTCGCGCGTCACCGACCTGGAGAAGAACGTATCCGACCTGAACAAGCTGCTGGAGATGAAGAACCAGCAGCTCGCGGAGCTGGAGAAGAAAGCGGGCGGTGCCACGGCCGCCGCGGCGCCGACGGCGCAGGGGACGAAGACCCAGGCGGAGCCGAAGCCGGCCGCGCCCCAGCCGACGGAAGCGAAGGCGCCAGAGGCGAAAGCACCCGAGGCGAAAGCACCGGAAGCACCCAAGCCCGCGGCACCGGCGCCGAAGCCCGCTCCGAAGGCCGAGCCGAAGAAAGCGCCCACCAAGCCGGCGGCGAAGAAGCCGGCTCCGGCCAAGCCCGCAGCCGAGCCCGACATGCTCGGCGAGGTGATCGCATTCGTCAGCGATCCCATTTCCGGCGGCGGGCTCGCGGTCGTGGTTGTGCTGCTGATCGGCTACGCGGCGTGGGCCTGGCGCCGCAAGAAGGCCTCGCAGGCGACCACGTTCCAGGACAGCGTTCTCGGCGCAGCGAGCGGCGGTTCGTCGGTCTTCGGCGCAGCGGGCCAGGCCGCAGCGGGCCCCGCGACACCGCAGCCCGGGGCCGCGGCTGCGGAGTCCTCCGAAGCCTCGGTGAGCGGCCCCAGCGTCGGCGCCGCCGAAGCCGACGAGGTCGATCCGATTGCCGAAGCCGACGTTTACATGGCCTACGGCCGCGACGCGCAGGCCGAGGAGATCCTGAAGGAGGCACTTGGAAAGGACGCGAACCGCGTCGCGGTGCACGCCAAGCTGCTCGAGATCTACGCCAACCGTCGCGACGCGAAGTCCTTCGAGCAGACCGCGCTCAAGGTGAAGTCGCTGACCGGCGGCGCGGGGCCGGAATGGGACAAGGCGGCGGCGCTCGGACATTCGATCGACCCGGCGAACGGTCTCTATGGCGCAGGCGGCGACGTGGCCGCGGCGGCCGCGCCGGCGGCCGCGCCGGCGGCGGCGGCGCCGACGCTGGACTTCGACATCGGCGGCGGGGACGCAGCGGCGGGCGGCGGGGCCAAGGCCGATGCCGGCCTGGATTTCGATCTCGGCGGTGGCGCGGCCGAGCCCAAGAGCGACTTCGCGCCGGGCGGCACGCTGAAGCTCGACGCGGGGGAAGTCAAGGCAGCGAGCGGCGGCGGATTGGACCTCGACCTGGGCGGCGCTGCCGGCGAGGACGACGGCGAGAAGACCATCCTGATGCCGCGCAAGGCTCCGGCGGTGCCGGCCGCGCCCGCGGCGGCGGCGCCGAGCGGAGATCCCGACGCCACTGTGGCTATGGATTTCGACCTCAACCTGGATCTCGGTGGCGGCGCCAAGGCCGAGCCGCCGAAGCCGCCGGCCGCGGACGCGCCGCTCGACCTCGGCGGCCTCAGCCTCGACCTCGGCACGCCGGGCAGCGGCGAAGCGCCTTCGGGCGGCGGCGATGCCAAGTGGCAGGAGGTCGCGACCAAGCTCGACCTGGCGAAGGCATACCAGGAAATGGGCGACAAGGACGGCGCGCGCGAACTGCTGAACGAGGTAGTGAAGGAAGGCGACGCCGCGCAGCAGAGCCAGGCGCAGCAGATGCTTTCCGGCCTGGGCTAGGCGCGACGGCAACCCCCACGAGCCGCGGCGCGCAAGCGACCGCGGCTTTTGCTTTATGGCGACCAGAATCGCACTCGGCATCGAATACGACGGCAGCCGCTTCCTGGGCTGGCAGACGCAGCCCGGCGGCGGCACCGTGCAGGACGCGCTCGAGGCGGCGCTCGGTTCGATCGCCGGCGGCACGGTCGGTCTCGTCTGCGCGGGACGCACCGACCGCGGCGTGCACGCGCTCGAGCAGGTGGCGCATTTCGACGCCCCGGCGGAGCGGCCGCTGCAGGCGTGGGTGCGCGGCGTCAACGCCCTGCTGCCGGACTCGGTCGCGGTGCTCTGGGCGCACGCCGTCGATCCGAAGTTCCACGCGCGCTACGGCGCGCGCTCGCGCGCCTACCGCTACGTGCTGATCAACAGACCGGTGCGCCCGGCAATCGCGGCGCGCCATGCCGGCTGGGCGCACGCGCCGCTCGACGCTGCGCTGATGCGCGAGGCAGCCGCGCATCTGGAAGGCGAGCACGATTTCTCGGCGTTCCGCGCCGCCGAGTGCCAGGCGAGGACGCCGGTGCGCACGCTCCACGAGATCCGCGTCGAGCGTCGCGGCGATCGCGTCGAATTCCTGCTGCGCGCCGACGCTTTCCTGCAGCACATGGTGCGCAACATCGTCGGCGCGCTGGTCTATGTCGGCCAGCGCCGGCAACCGCCGGGATGGACGCGCACGCTGCTCGAGTCGAAGGACCGCACGCTTGCCGCGCCCACCTTCGCCCCGGAGGGCCTCTATCTCGAAGCCGTGGAGTACGAGAGGCGGTGGGGCCTGCCGCAGCGCGCGCCGCGCGCGATCGCGCTGCCGGTCGAGCCGTGAGGACCCGAATCAAGATCTGCGGCATCACCCGCGTCGAGGATGCGCGGGCCGCGTCCGCTGCCGGCGCCGACGCCATCGGGCTGGTGTTCTATCCGCCGAGCCCGCGCTTCCTCGCCCACGCGCGCGCGCGGCAGATTCGGGACTCGCTGCCGCCGTTCGTGGCCCCGGTCGCGCTATTCGTGAATGCGCCGCGCGCGGACGTCGCAGCGGTGATCGAGCGCGTGCGTCCTTCAGTGCTGCAGTTCCACGGCGAGGAAACGCCCGACTACTGCGCGCAATTCGGGCTGCCGTACCTCAAGGCCTGCCGCGTGAGGCCAGGGGTCGATTTGCTAAAATATCTCGCTCCGTTCTCGGGCGCGGCAGGCTGGCTGCTCGACAGCCACGTCGAGGAATACGGCGGCATCGGCGAGCGCTTCGACTGGTCGCTGGTCCCGCAGCAGCGGCCGCGGCCGATCGTGCTCTCAGGCGGGCTGGCGCGGGAGAATGTGGCCGATGCGGTGCGGCGCGTGCGACCGTGGGCGGTGGACGTGTCGAGCGGCGTGGAGACCGCCAAGGGGATCAAGGACAAGTCCATGATCGAAGCCTTCATCACCGAGGTGCGGCATGCGGATGTATGACCTGCCCGACCCGCGCGGGCACTTCGGCCCGTATGGTGGCGTGTTCGTCGCCGAGACGCTGTCCCAGGCCCTGGAAGAGCTGCGCCAGGCCTACGAGGAAAGCCGGCGCGACCCGGCGTTCCTCGACGAGCTCAAGAGCGAGCTCAAGCACTATGTCGGGCGCCCGACCCCGATCTACCACGCACGCCGCTGGTCGGAGCAACTGGGCGGCGCGCAGATCTACCTCAAGCGGGAAGACCTGAACCACACCGGCGCGCACAAGATCAACAACACCATGGGTCAGGCGCTGCTCGCGCGCCGCATGGGCAAGAGGCGTGTGATCGCCGAGACCGGGGCAGGCATGCACGGCGTCGCCGCGGCCACCGTCGCCGCCCGCTTCGGCATGGAATGCGTGGTCTACATGGGTTCGGAGGACGTGAAGCGCCAGGCAGCCAACGTCTACCGGATGAAGCTGCTCGGCGCGCAGGTGGTCCCGGTCGAGTCCGGGTCGAAGACGCTCAAGGACGCGCTGAACGAGGCGATGCGCGACTGGGTGACCAACGTCGAAAGCACCTTCTACATCATCGGCACAGTCGCCGGGCCGCACCCCTACCCGATGATGGTGCGCGATTTCCAGTCGGTAATCGGCGAGGAGTGCCGCGTGCAGATGCCCGAGCTCGCGGGGCGGCAGCCCGACGCGGTGATCGCCTGCGTCGGCGGCGGCTCGAACGCGATGGGGATCTTCTACCCCTATCTCGGCGACGAGAAGGTGCGTCTGATCGGCGTCGAAGCGGCCGGGGAAGGGCTCGCCTCGGGGCGCCACGCGGCGTCGCTGTGCGCCGGCAGACCGGGCGTGCTGCACGGCAACCGGACCTATCTGCTGCAGGACGCCAACGGCCAGATCCTTGAGACACACTCGATCTCGGCGGGGCTCGATTACCCGGGCGTCGGTCCGGAGCACGCCTGGTTGAAGGACCAGCATCGCGCCGAGTACGTCGCGGTCACCGACGACGAGGCGCTGAAGGCGTTCATGGCCCTCTGCCGCACGGAGGGGATCATTCCGGCGCTCGAATCCGCGCACGCGGCGGCCTACGCGGCGAAGATCGCGCCCTCGATGCCGAAGGGCGCGCTGCTGCTGGTCAACCTCTCTGGGCGCGGCGACAAGGACATGCACACGGTCGCGCAGCGCGCGGGCCTGGCGCTCTAGCGATGTCGCGCATCCAGGCCTGCTTCGGGGCCCTGCGCAAATCGGGCCGCAAGGCCCTCGTGCCTTACATTACCGCGGGCGACCCGTCGCGCGAGCTGACCGTGCCGCTGCTGCACGCGCTGGTCGAGGGCGGCGGCGACGTGATCGAGCTCGGCGTGCCGTTCTCCGATCCGATGGCCGACGGCCCGGTGGTCCAGCGCTCCGGCGAGCGGGCGTTGAAGAATGGCGTCAGCCTTGGGGACGTTCTCGAGCTCGTAAAGGCCTTCAGAGAAAAAGATCGGAACACCCCCTTGGTGCTGATGGGCTACGCCAACCCCATCGAGGCGATGGGAACGGAGCGCTTCGTGCGCGAAGCGAAGGACGCCGGGGTCGACGGCGTGATCGTGGTCGACTACCCGCCCGAGGAATGCAGGGAATTCGCACAGCTTGCGAAGACAAACGGCATCGACCCGATCTTCCTTCTGGCGCCGACCTCGACCGACGAACGCATCCGCGAGGTCGCGGCGGTGGCGAGCGGGTATCTCTACTATGTATCGCTGAAGGGCATTACCGGCGCCGGGCACCTGGACGTCTCGGACGTTGCGACGCATCTGCCGAGGCTCCGCGCGGCCTCGAAGCTGCCGATCGGGGTCGGCTTCGGCATCCGCGATGCGGCCTCGGCGCGCAGGATCGCCGAGTTCGCCGACGCGGTGATCATCGGCAGCCGGGTAATCCAGGAGATCGAATCCGCCGGAGCCGAGCAGGCCTGCGCGCGCGTGAAAGGCTTTCTCGCGCCGATCCGTGCCGCGATGGATGGGCTGGCGGCGAAGGCGCTCGCATGAGCTGGCTGCAGAAGCTGCTGCCGCCGAAGATCCAGCGCGGCACCGGGCCCCGCAAGCAGGTGCCAGAGGGGCTCTGGACCAAGTGTCCGGCGTGCAGTGCGGTGCTGTACAGCACCGACCTTGAGAAGAACCTCAACGTCTGCCCGAAATGCGGCGATCACCAGCGGATCGGCGCGCGCGCGCGCCTGGACGCGCTGCTCGACCCGGAGGGCCGCTTCGAGATCGGCGCCGAGGTGCTGCCGGTCGACAGCCTCAAGTTCCGCGACTCGAAGAAATACACCGAGCGCCTGGAGGAAGCCCGGCATGCGACCGACGAAACCGACGCGCTGGTGGTGATGCAGGGCTCGATCAAGTCGCTCGGCGTGGTGTGTGCCGCCTTCGAGTTCGAGTTCATGGGGGGCTCGATGGGCTCGGTGGTCGGCGAGCGCTTCGTGCGAGGCGTGCGTGTGGCGGTCGAGCAGAAGCTGCCGTACCTGTGCTTTACCTCGACCGGGGGCGCGCGCATGCAGGAGGGGCTGCTGTCGCTCGTGCAGATGGCGAAGACGACGGCCTCGCTCTCCGAGCTAGCGCAGCGCCGGCTGCCGTTCGTCACCGTGCTGACCGATCCGACCATGGGCGGCGTGTCGGCGAGCTTCGCCATGATCGGCGACATCGTCGTCGCGGAGCCGAAGGCGCTGATCGGCTTCGCCGGGCCGCGCGTGATCGAGCAGACGGTGCGGCAGAAGCTCCCCGAGGGCTTTCAGCGCGCCGAGTTCCTGCTGGAGAAGGGGGCGATCGACATGATCGTGGACCGCCGCCAGCTGCGCGACCGCCTGCACGTCCTGCTCGCGCTGCTTCTGGGAAAGTCCTCCGACGCGGCATCGTGAGCGGCAGGTCGCTCGCCGATTGGCTGGCGTACATAGAGCGCCAGCACCCGCAGCCCATTGCGCTCGGCCTGGAGCGCGTGGGCGAAGTTCTCGGCAGGATGAAGCTCGCGCTTTCCTGCCCGGTCCTCACGGTCGGCGGCACCAACGGCAAGGGCTCGACCTGCACGATGCTGGAATCGATCCTACGCTGCGCCGGCCTGCGCACCGGCCTCTATACGTCGCCGCACCTGCAGCGCTACAACGAGCGCGTGCAGGTCGCCGGCGTGGAGGCGGGCGACGCCGCCCTTGCGGAGTCCTTCGACGCGGTCGAGCGCGCGCGCGCCGGCGTGCCCCTGACGTATTTCGAGTTCGGCACGCTGGCGGCGCTGCACCGCTTCGCGCACGAAGGGATCGAGGCAGCGATTCTCGAGGTCGGGCTCGGCGGCCGGCTCGACGCGGTAAACGCGATCGACTCCGATTGCGCGGTACTGACCAGCGTCGGCATCGACCATGTCGAATACCTCGGCGGTTCCCGCGAGGAAATCGGACGGGAGAAGGCAGGCATCTTCCGGGCCGGGAGGCCCGCGATCATCGCCGAGCCCCGGCCGCCCGCGAGCGTGCTGGAGGAAATCCGGAGGATCGGGGCCGCGGCGCTGCTCATCGGCCGGGACTTCGGCTACGAGAGCCAAGGGACGCAGTGGTCCTACTGGGGGCCGAGCGGCAAGCGCGCCGGCCTCGCGCATCCTGCCCTGCGCGGCGCGGTGCAGCTGCGCAACGCGGCGGCGGCGCTGGCGGCGCTTGACGCGGTGCGCGAGCGGCTGCCGGTCGGCATGCACGAGATTCGCAGAGGGCTGGCGGAAGTCGAGTTGCCCGGCCGCTTCCAGGTGCTGCCCGGGCGGCCGCAGGTCATACTGGACGTGGCGCACAACCCGGATGCCGCGGCGGTGCTGGCGCGGAATCTCGGGGAGAGCGGCTTCGCGCGCGAGACTATCGCGGTTCTCGGCATGCTGCGCGACAAGGACATCTCCGGCGTGGTGCGGGCGGTGGCGCCTCGCGTCACGCGTTGGCACCTGACGACGCTGCCCGGACCGCGCGGAGCGCAATCCGGCGAGCTGCGGCGGATCCTCGCGGAAGCAGGAATAGAAAGCTCGGTTCGCGAGCACGCCAGCGCAGGCGAAGCGCTCGCCGCGGCGAGGGGCGAAGCGGGCGAAGATGATAAAATCGTCGTGTTCGGCTCGTTCCTCACCGTCGCCGGCGCCTATGGCAGATAACGAAGACGTCAATACGCTGAAGCGCCGCGGGCGTCGTCGTCTCGCCGGCGCCATCGCGCTGGTTCTGCTCGCGGTGATCGTGCTTCCGATGGTGTTCGACTCGGAGCCGAGGCGCAGTGCGCCGCCGGTGAGCGTTCGCATTCCCGGCGAGGAAGACAGCACATTTACCCCGAAGGTCACGCCCAAGCCGGCGCCAGCTGCCCCGATGCCGGCCGAGCCGACGCCAAGCGCCGAGAGGGCGGCTCCGGCGGAAAAGCCGGTCGAGAAGCCGGCCGCCCAGCCCGAGGCAAAGCCCGCGGGGAAGGAACCGGCGGCCAAAGCTGCCGAGGCGGCTGCGGCCAAGCCGGAGAGCAAGGCGGCTGAAGCCGAGCGCGCGCGCGCCCAGGCGGCGCTGGAGGGCGGGCCGTTCCTCGTGCCGGCCGGCGCCTACCTCGACCCCGCGGCCGCCGTCGACAAGCTGAAGGCGGCGCAGATCCCGTTCACCACGCAGAAGGTCGCTATCAAGGACGGCACCGTGACGCGTGTAATCGCGGGTCCGTTCGCGACCCGTGAGGCGGCCGAAAGAGCGGCGAAGCGGATCCAGGATCTGGGCCTGAAGACCGGCAAGGTCGAGACGAAATCCTGAGATGACGTGGCTCGACTACGCCGTGCTCGGCGTAATCGCGGCGTCCGTGGCTCTGGGCATCTGGCGCGGCCTGGTCCGGGAAGTAATCTCGGTTCTGGGGTGGGTGATCGCCTTCCTCGCCGCCAACCTGTTCGCCGGGCCGCTCGGCGCCGCCATGCCGCAGTCGATCCCGACGCCGGGCCTGCGCGTCGCGGCCGCGTTCGTCGTCGTCTTCGTCGGCGCGCTGGCCGCGAGCTCGCTCGCCGGCCTGCTGCTGTCCAGGATCGTCAAGGCGGTCGGGCTGGGCGGCCTCGACCGCGGGCTCGGTACGCTGTTCGGCGCCGCGCGCGGTTTGCTCATGGTGCTCGCCGCCGCGCTGCTGGCGGGGCTGACCAGCGCGCCGAAGCAGCCGTTCTGGCGCGATTCGTTGAGCGGCGGCCCGATGGCGCGCGCAGCCCTCGCGCTCAAGCCGTGGCTGCCTGAGACGCTGGCCGGGCGCTTGCGCTATGATTAGCGCCTAGACACACCGGGAGTCCCCAACCGATGTGCGGCATTCTGGGCATCGTCGCCCGCTCGCCCGTCAACCAGCTGCTCTATGACGGTCTGCTGCTGCTGCAGCACCGCGGTCAGGACGCGGCAGGGATCGTCACCAGCGAGCACAAGACCTTCCACATGCAGAAGGGCAGCGGCATGGTGCGCGACGTATTCCGCACGCGCAACATGCGCTCGCTCCCGGGAAACATCGGCATCGCGCACTGCCGCTACCCGACCGCCGGATCGGCCTTCAACTCGGCTGAATCCCAGCCGCTGTACGTCAATTCGCCCTTCGGCATCGTGCTGGCGCACAACGGCAACCTGACCAACTCGGACCGGCTCAAGGACGAGATGTTCCGGCAGGACCTCCGGCACATCAACACCAATTCGGACTCCGAGGTGCTGCTGAACGTGCTGGCGCACGAGCTGGAAAAGGTCTCGGTGCGGCTGCGCCTCGACCCGCAGACGATCTTCGCCGCAGTCGCGAACGTGCACCGGCGCGTGCGCGGTGCGTACGCCGTGATCGCGATGATCGCAGGCTACGGCGTGCTCGCCTTCCGGGATCCCTACGGCATCCGCCCGGCGGTGATCGGATGCAACGAGACCGAGCAGGGCATGGAGTACATGGTCGCCTCCGAATCGGTGGCGGTGGAGGCGCTCGGCTTCCGCACGCTGCGCGACGTCGCGCCCGGCGAAGCGGTGTTCATCGACGAAGACGGCAACTTCTTCAGCCAGCTGTGCGCCGACGGGGCTTCGCTCAACCCCTGCATCTTCGAATACGTCTACCTGGCGCGGCCTGACTCGGTGATCGACGGCGCCTCGGTCTACGAGGCGCGCCTGCACATGGGCGAGAAGCTGGCCGAGAAGATCCGCCGCGACTACCGGCACCTGGACATCGACGTGGTGATCCCGATCCCGGACTCCAGCCGCCCGTCCGCGCTGCAACTCGCGATGACGCTGGGGGTGCCGTATCGCGAGGGCTTCGTCAAGAACCGCTATATCGGCCGCACCTTCATCATGCCGGGCCAGGCCGTGCGCCGGCGCTCGGTACGGCAGAAGCTGAACGTCATCGGCCTGGAGTTCAAGGGCAAGAACGTGCTGCTGGTGGACGACTCGATCGTGCGCGGCACGACCAGCCACGAGATAGTGCAGATGGCGCGCGAGTCCGGGGCGCGCAAGGTGTTCTTCGCCTCGTCGGCGCCTCCGGTTCGCTTTCCGAACGTCTACGGCATCGACATGCCCACGCGGGCCGAGCTGATCGCGGCGCACCGCAGCGAGGCCGAGGTGGCCGCCGAGATCGGCGCCGACGCGCTGATCTACCAGGACCTCGAGGCGCTGATCGACGCGGTGCAGCGCGTAAACCCGAAGCTGCAGACTTTCGAGGCCTCGTGCTTCGACGGCCGCTACGTCACCGGAGACGTTACTGCCGACTACCTGCACGTCATCGAGACCCGGCGCGACGCGCACCGCGACGCCGAGGACGACGAGGGTGCCCAGCTCGATCTCAACCTGGTGGCGAACGGCTGAGTTTTTGGTATAGTGCGGGCTCACGCGCCGATTTGAGCCACAGCTTGCGGGCGCGCTACAAATCCAGCTAAAGCGTGCCGAAAGAAACCCGGTCCGCTCCAGTGGCAGAAAGGACCGGGTCTTTGTATGGCCGGGCAATTCGAGCTTTCCACTCTCGCGGTGCGCGCCGGACAGTTGCGCACGTCCTTCAACGAGCACGCCGAGGCGCTGTTTCCCACCTCGAGCTTTGTCTTCGAGAGCGCGGCGCAGGCCGCAGCGCGCTTCGGCGGCAGCGAGCCGGGCTACGTCTACTCGCGCTTCACCAATCCGACGGTGGCGATGTTCCAGGACCGGCTCGCGGCGCTCGAGGGCGCCGAGGCCTGCGTCGCCACCGCCTCCGGGATGTCGGCGATCCTCGCCGCGTCGATGGCGCTGCTCAAGGCGGGCGACCACGTGATCTGCTCGAACGCCGTATTCGGCGCCACGATCCAGCTCTATTCGGGGATCCTGGCGCGCTTCGGCGTCGAGACCACGTTCGTTTCTCCCACTAAGATCGAGGACTGGCGCCGGGCGCTGCGGCCGGCCACGAAGCTGCTCTTCGCCGAGACCCCCTCGAACCCGATGGGCGAGGTTACCGACATCGCGGCGCTCGCCGCAGTGGCGAAGCAGGGCGGCGCGGTGCTCGCGGTGGACAACGCGCTCTGCACCCCCGCGCTGCAGCGTCCGCTGCAGCACGGCGCCGACCTAGTGATCCACTCGGCGACCAAGTATCTCGACGGCCAGGGCAGGGTGCTGGGCGGGGCGGTCCTGGGATCGAAGGCGCTCGTCATGGACGGCATCTACGGCTTCCTGCGCACCGCCGGCCCGTCGCTCTCGCCCTTCAACGCCTGGGTGATCCTGAAGGGCATGGAAACGGTGGAGCTGCGCATGCTCGCCCAGTCCGAACGCGCGCTGAAGCTCGCCCAATGGCTGGAGCAGCGGCCGAACGTCGTACGGGTTTTCTATCCGGGGCTGGGGTCGCATCCGCAGCGCGAATTGGTCGGGCGCCAGCAGCGCGCCGGCGGCGCCGTCCTCTCCTTCGAAGTGAAGGGCGGCCGCGAGGCGGCGTGGAAGGTCATCGACTCCACGAAGCTGATCTCCATCACCGCCAACCTCGGCGACGTGAAGACGACGATCACGCACCCGGCCACCACCACCCATGGCCGGATAACCCCGGCGGCGCGCGCCGCCGCCGGCATCGGCGACGGGCTGCTTAGGGTGGCTGTGGGGCTCGAAGCCCTCGAGGACCTGAAGGCCGATCTGGCGCGCGGGCTGGGCTAGGCGCTCAGAACGCGACCAGCCTCGGCCCGACGTCGTCGAGCGCGAGGTAGCCGCCCGGCCCGTACCAGTCGGGGAGCACCCAGCGCTCGCAGACCGTGCCGTCGATCTCGAGCTCGTGGCGCGCGGGGCGATGGGTGTGCCCGTGGATCAGGCGCCTCACGCCATGGCGGCGGAAGACGTCCTTCACCGCGTCGCGGTTCACATCCATGATCTCGGCGGGCTTCGCGGCGATGACTTCCTTGCTCCTGGCGCGCAGGTCGTGGATGGCCTCGTGCCTGTCGGCCAGGCTTTTCGCCAGAAAATCGCGCTGCCAATCGGCCGAGCGGGCAATGCGGCGCCACGCCTGGTAGTCATGGTCGTCGGTGCAGAGCGTGTCGCCGTGCATCAGCAGCGTCTTGCCGCCGTTGAGCACGACGAGCGCAGGGTCGTCGATCAGCCGCGCGCCGCTCGCCTGGCAGAAGCCGGACGCGAGCAGGAAGTCGCGGTTGCCGTGCATCAGCGACACCTGGGCCCCGTTGCCCGCGAGGGCGCTCAGGCCGTCGGCGACCCGGCGCGCGAGCGCATCGCCCTGCGGATCGCTCAGCTCGTCGTCACCGACCCAGTATTCGAACAGGTCGCCGAGAATATAGAGCGCATCGGCACGGCGCGCCTCGGCATCGAGGAAGCGGAAGAAGAGGTCGAGCTTTTCCGGGCGCTCCGCCGAAAGGTGCAGGTCGGAGATGAACAGCGCCCGCGTCACGCCGCTACTTCGCGGCCTCGACCACGCTCGCCGACTCGATCACCACCGTCTCGCGCGGCACGTCGGTGGGGAAGGGCCCGCCCGCGCCGGTCGGCAGCTTGGAGATCTTCATCACCACGTCCAGGCCCGACACCACCTTGCCGAAGACGCAGTAGCCCCAGCCGTCCTGCGCCCGGTCGGCATTGAGGAAGTCGTTGTTCTTGACGTTGATGAAGAACTGCGCACTGGCCGAGTGGGGCGCGCTGGTGCGTGCCATGGCGATCGTGCCGAGATCGTTCCTGAGGCCGTTCTTCGCCTCGTTCTCGATCGGCGCGCGGGTCGGCTTTTGGCGGTATTTCGCATCGAAGCCGCCGCCCTGGATCATGAAGCCGTCGATGACGCGGTGAAAGATGGTGCCGTCGTAATGGCCGTCCTTCACGTACTGCAGGAAATTCGCCACCGTCTTCGGGGCCTTGGCGGGATAGAGCTCGAGGCGGATGGTGCCGACGTTGGTCTTGAGCTCGACCTGCGGGCCGGCCCCATGTGCGGCGGGCGCGACCGCGGCCACCGAAACGAGCACCAGCGGCCGCCAGAAAGCGATCAGTTTTCTCATCCTGCTCCCTCGTAGAGAATGCGCCACTTCGGGCCTTCCTTGACCCAGTACTGGCGCTTGCGCATGACGTTGGACAGATTGCTCGAGCGATAGTCCTGCTCGAAGCTCACCTCAATGAAGCGCTCGCGCGGGTACTGGAACATCGAAAGACGTGAGATCTTCACCTTGATCCAGCTCTTTCCCGAGTTGACGCGACGCTTGTGCTCGGACCACGCCGCCAGGTTCTCGTCGTCGGAACGGAAGGCGCGGTCGTAGTGCGAGAGGTACTTCGCCGTGTCGCGGCTCTCCCAGTCCGCGCGCCAGGACTCGATCGCCGCGGCGAGCGACTCGCGCTTGGCCTCCACTGCGGCGGCGCTGGTCCATTCGATGTCGTCCGCGATGATCACAGGAGTCAGGCCGATCTGCAGGGTGTGCGCCACCGCCTCGAGATCGGTGTTGGCGAGCACGATGCAGCCGTCGCTCGCGCGCGGCGGGCGGCTGTACATGTTCGAAGGCGTGCCGTGCAGCCAGATGCCGTGGCCGTTGCGCCCGAGGCTCCGGTCCCAGGCGTTCGGGTAGTTGATCGGGTAGGCGCCGGCGCCGTAGAAGTCGGTCAGCTTCTGGCGCGGCAGGCTCGCGATCACGGTGTAGACGCCGATCGGTGTCTTCTGGTCGCCCTCGCGCGTCTTCTCGACGCCGTTCTTGCCCAGCGTCACGTAGTAGTCGGCGACGTAGCGAGGCCGCCCGTCGACGTTCTCGAACTCGAACAGGCGCGAGCGGTGCGAGTCGACCACCAGCACATGCTTCTGCTCGGGGCCGAGCTGCAGCACGTAGCTCGGCACGCGACCGTCGGGCCGGTCGCGGAGCGCGCGCAGCCGCAGCAGCGCCTCCTCGCGCAGGCCCTCGACCTTGTCCCGCGGCACGGTCTTGGGCACGTCGCCGAAGGTCTGCAGCGGACGCGCCCGCGCCAGCAGCAGATCGCCGCGGATCAGGTAGGCGAGCCGGAAGTTGGGATGCTCGGCGATCAGCGCCTCGACCCGCCGCATCGCGAGATCGAGCCGGTTCGCGTCGATCGCTTCCAGCACGCCCTTCAGCGCCCGCTCCGGCTCGCCGGCAGAGGCGGCTGGCGCGAGCGCGAGGAACGCGGCCGCGACGACTCCCGCAGCCGCCCGGCGCAGCGCGTTCGCGCGCGCGCTCAATTCGAGAACCTTTCCTGCTCGATCAGCCACCGGCCGTCGGACTTCACCAGGGTGAGTATCTTGGTGCCTGCCGATTTCACGATTTCCGAGCGGTAGATCTGGCGGAACGTGACTTCGGCCCGGCTACCGTCGACGCTCACCTTGGGCGCCGAGACTTCGACGCTGATGCGCTTCGGCGCCGTGAGGCGCTGGCGGCGGACCTTTTCCCACTGCGCGCGCGACTCGCCGCCGGGCACGTTGAAATCCTTGGCGTAGAAGGAGAGGTAGGCGTCCGCGTCCTTCGCCGACCAGGCCTTGGCCCACGCGCGCACGGTGGCGAGCGGGTCAGGTGCCGCCGCGCTCCTCGCGGCGACAGGCTTCTCCGGAGCGGGCTTCGGCTCGGCCGCGGCCACGCTCGTCGCGGGCTTCGCCGCGGCGACGACGGGCTTCCCCGGCTCGGCGGCAGCCTTCGCCGGTTCCCGCTTCGCCGGCTCCGCCGCGGCCTCCACTGGCGGCGCAGCCGGCTCCTTGGGCGATGCCGCGACCGCCTTGGCCGGCGGCGCCGGAGGCGCGCCGACCAGCTCGCGCACCAGTGCGAGCTTGTTCTTGGCACCGGTATTGGCGGAGTCGATCTGCAGCGCCTTGTCGTACGCCTGGCTGGCGAGCTTGGCGTAGACGTCGCCCAGGTTTTCATAGGCGGTGGCGTAGCTCGGATGCGTCTTGATCGACTGCTCCAGGGCGGCGCGCGCTTTCTCGTAGTGCCCCTGCGCCGCGTAGAGCACGGCGAGGTTGTTGTACGGCTCCGGCAGCTCCGGGTAGTCCTGCGTGAGCTTCAGGAAAATCTCGGCCGCTTCCTTGGAGTTGCCGTCCTCGGCGTAGATCAGCCCCTTGAGGAAGCGGGCCTGCGGATCCTTCGGATGCGCCGCGAGGACCTTGTCGACGTGCTCGAGCGCTTGCTGATGCTGTCCCGCCTTGAGCAGCCTGCTGGCGTCCTGTATATCGTCGGCGCGCGCGGGCGCCGACACCAGCACCGAGGCCGCGAGCAACACGCCCAACGCCCGGCGCGGGTCGGAGAAGCCAATCATTGTGCTATACTTTTCAAGGCCCTACGTTAACTTGCGCATTCTAGACTAAGCCCTGTCCGATCACAACTCGACAGGCGTCCAAGGGCCCCCGGCATGCTGCGTATCTACAACTCTCTGGCGCGGGACAAGCAGAACTTCGTTCCGCTGCGGGCCGGCGAGGTGAGGATGTACGTCTGCGGCATGACCGTGTACGACCTCTGCCACCTCGGGCACGCGCGCATGATGGTGGTGTTCGACATGGTGCGCCGGTGGCTGCGCGCGAGCGGCTACCGCGTCGTCTTCGTGCGCAACATCACCGACATCGACGACAAGATCATCCGCCGTGCGGCCGAGAATCGCGAGCCGGTCGCCGCGCTCACCGAGCGCTACATCCGCGCCATGGACGAGGACATCGGCGCGCTCGGCGTCGAGAAGCCCGACCATGAGCCGCGCGCGACCCGGTACGTGCCCCAGATGGAGGACATGATCGCGCGGCTGCGGAAGAACGGGCTGGCCTATGTCGCTGCGGACGGCGACGTCAACTTCGCGGTGCGCAAGTTTCCCGGCTACGGGCGGCTCTCGGGCAAGTCGCTCGACGCCCTGCGTGCCGGCGAGCGCGTCGAGCCCGCGGCGGCGAAGCACGACCCGCTCGACTTCGTGCTGTGGAAGCGCTCCAAGCCGGAGGAGCCGAAGTGGCCGTCGCCCTGGGGGGAAGGGCGGCCCGGCTGGCACATCGAGTGCTCCGCCATGAGCTGCGACCTGCTCGGCAACCACTTCGACATCCATGGCGGCGGCCAGGACCTGCAGTTTCCGCACCACGAGAACGAGATCGCGCAATCCGAAGGCGCGAACGGCGGCCGCTTCGTCAACTACTGGATGCATAACGGCTTCGTCCAGGTCGACGAAGCGAAGATGTCGAAGTCGCTCGGCAACTTCTTCACGCTGCGCGACATACTCAAGCGCTACGACCCGGAGGTGGTGCGCTTCTTCATCCTGCGCGCGCACTACCGCAGTCCGCTCAACTACTCGGATGCCCACCTCGACGACGCCAGGGCGGCGCTGACGCGCATGTACACGGCGCTGCTGACGGCGCAGATCAGGGATCGAGCCGTCGACTGGGGCGAAGCGCGCGCGCGGAAGTTCAAGGAAGCCATGGACGACGACTTCGGCACTCCGGGCGCGGTTGCCGTGCTGCAAGGGTTGGCCAATGAAGTCTTTCACGGGGTTTCCGCCGCTGGATCCCTTTTGAAGGAGCTCGGCGGGGTCCTCGGGATTCTCCAGCGGGATCCCAGGGAGTTCCTTCAGTCGGGCCCTGGGAGCGGGGTCTCGGAGCAGGAGGTTCAAGCCAAGATAGAGGCGCGCATTGCGGCCCGCAAGGCGCGGAACTTCGCCGAGGCCGACCGCATACGCGACGAACTCGAGGCGGCCGGCGTCCTCCTGGAGGATGGACCGGGCGGCACGACCTGGCGCCGCGCCTGAAAGACGTGGTCTGACCCCGTTTTCGGGTCAGCCCTCGAAGAATTCCTTCACTTTGTCGAACCAGCCCTTGGCGCGCGGGTTGTGGCGCGCCGAGTCCTTCTGGCTGATCGACTCGAATTCCTGCAGCAGCTCGCGCTGGCGCGCGGTGAGGTTGACCGGCGTCTCGACCACGACGTGGCAGTAGAGGTCGCCCGGCGACGGGCTGCGCACGCCCCTGATGCCCTTGCCTCGCAGGCGGAAGGTCTTGCCGCCCTGGGTCTCGGCCGGCACCTTGATGCGCGCGCTCGAGTCGAGCGTGGGAATCTCGATCTCGCCGCCGAGTGCCGCAGTGGCAAACGAGACTGGCATCTCGCAGTGCAGGTCGTCGTGGTCGCGCTGGAACACCGGGTGGGGCTTGAGGTGGACCTGGACGTAGAGGTCTCCCGGCGGACCGCCGTTCACGCCCGGCTCGCCTTCCGCGGAGAGCCGCACGCGGTCGCCCTCGTCGACCCCCGACGGGATGCGCACCGAGAGCGTTTTCTGGTGCTTGACGCGGCCGGCCCCGCCGCAGGCGGAGCAGGGATGCGCCACCATCTTGCCGCTGCCGTGGCAGCGCGGGCAAGTCTGCGCGATGGAGAATGGCCCTTGCGAGATCCGCACCTGGCCGGTGCCGCGGCAGGTGCTGCAGGTCTGCGGCTGCGTGCCCGGGCGCGCCCCGGTGCCGTGGCAGGTCTCGCAGGCCGCCACCGTCGGGATGCGGATCTTGGTCTCGAAGCCGTGCGCCGCCTGCTCGAGGGTCAGCTCGAGGTTGTAGCGCAGGTCGGCGCCGCGGAACACCCCCGAGCGCCCGCCGCGCGCACCGCCGAAGATCTCGCCGAAGATGTCGCTGAAGATGTCGCCGAAGCCGGCGCCGCCGAAGCCTGCGCCGGCGCCCGCCGTGGCCGCCGGATCGACGCCGGCGTGGCCAAACTGGTCGTACGCCGAGCGCTTCTGCGTATCGCCCAGCACTTCGTAGGCTTCCTTCGCCTCCTTGAAGTGCTCCTCGGCCTTCGGGTTGTCCGGATTGCGGTCCGGATGCCACTTCATGGCGAGCTTGCGGTACGCCTTCTTGATATCCTCTTCGGAGGCGTCCCGGTTCAAGCCGAGCACCTCGTAGTAGTCGCGCTTCGCCACCCGCCGCTACCTCCCGCGCTACCGGCGCTCAGCCGGTCTTCTTGTCCTTGACCTCGGTGTACTCCGCATCCACTACGTTGCCGTCGTCCTTCTTCGCCTCGGCGCCCTGCGCGCCGCCCGGCGCCGACTGCTGCGCCTGCTGCTTCGCCTGCTCGTCGGCGTAGACCTTCTCGCCGAGCTTTTGCGCAGCCTGGGCCAGCGCCTGCGCCTTGGCGTCGATTTCGGCCTTGCTTTCCGACTTCAGGACCGATTCGGCATCCTTCAGCGCGGCCTCGATCTTCTCCTTCTCCGCCGCCTCGAGCTTGCCGCCATGCTCGCCGAGCGACTTCTTGATCGTGTGCACCAGCGCCTCGCACTGGTTGCGCGCGTTGACCAGCTCGAGCGCCCTGCGGTCCTCCTCGGCGTGCGCCTCCGCGTCCTTCACCATGCGCTTGATTTCCTCCTCGCTGAGGCCGGAGCCCGCCTGGATCTTGATCTTCGTTTCCTTGCCGGTGGCCTTGTCCTTGGCGGTGACGTGCAGGATGCCGTTGGCGTCGATGTCGAACGTCACCTCGATCTGCGGCAGGCCGCGCGGAGCCGGGGCGATGTCGGCCAGGTTGAACTGCCCGAGCGACTTGTTGCCGCCGGCCACGTCGCGCTCGCCCTGCAGCACGTGGATGGTCACCGCGGTCTGGTTGTCTTCTGCCGTCGAGAACACCTGCTGCGCCTTGGTCGGGATGGTGGTGTTCTTCTGGATCAGCTTGGTCATCACCCCGCCGAGCGTCTCGATGCCGAGCGAGAGCGGCGTGACGTCGAGCAGCAGCACATCCTTGACGTCGCCCTTGAGCACGCCGGCCTGGATCGCGGCGCCGATGGCGACCGCCTCGTCCGGGTTGACGTCCTTCCTCGGCTCCTTGCCGAAGAACTCGCGCACCTTGTCGACGACCTTGGGCATGCGCGTCATGCCGCCGACCAGGATCACGTCCTGGATGTCAGACACCTTGATGCCCGCATCCTTGATCGCGATGCGGCAGGGCTCGATCGTCTTCTCGACCAGCTCGTCGACCAGCGATTCGAACTTGGCGCGCGTGAGCTTCATCGTGAGGTGCTGCGGCGCGCCGTTCGCCATCGCGATGTAGGGCTCGTTGATCTCGGTCTGCTGGCTCGAGGAGAGCTCGATCTTGGCGCGTTCCGCGGCCGACTTCACGCGCTGCAGCGCGATCGGGTCCTTGGAGAGGTCGACGCCGCTTTGCTTCCTGAACTCCTCCACGATGTAGTCGATCAGGCGCTGGTCGAAATCCTCGCCGCCGAGGAAGGTGTCGCCGTTGGTCGAGAGCACCTCGAACTGGTGCTCGCCCTCCACCGCCGCGATGTCGATGATCGAAATGTCGAAGGTGCCGCCGCCGAGGTCGTAGACCGCGATCTTGCGATCCTTGCCCTCCTTCTTGTCGAGGCCGAAGGCGAGCGCGGCCGCGGTCGGCTCGTTGATGATGCGCTTGACGTCCAGGCCGGCGATGCGGCCGGCGTCCTTGGTGGCCTGGCGCTGGGAGTCGTTGAAGTACGCCGGCACGGTGATCACCGCCTCGGTGACCTCCTCGCCGAGGTAGTCCTCTGCGGTCTTCTTCATCTTGCGCAGCACCTCGGCCGAGACCTGCTGCGCGGCGAGCTTCTTGCCGCGCACCTCGACCCAGGCATCGCCGTTGTCGGCCTTGACGATCTGGTAGGGCATCAGGCCGATGTCCTTCTGCACTTCCCGCTCGTCGAACTTGCGGCCGATCAGCCGCTTCACGGCGAACAGCGTGTTCTTCGCGTTGGTCACCGCCTGGCGCTTCGCCGGGGCGCCGACCAGAATGTCGCCGTCGTCCGTGTAGGCGACGATCGAAGGCGTCGTGCGGGCGCCCTCCGAGTTCTCGATCACCTTGGGCTTGCCGCCCTCCATGATGGCGACGCAGGAGTTGGTCGTGCCCAAGTCGATGCCGATGATCTTTGCCATGTCCGCGTTCCTCAGTTCGATTCCAAGTTACTGTCCGAGATGGGGTTTCCGGCGCCGCTTTCAAGGGCCTTGGCGACCGTGACGAGGGCCGGCCGCAGCACCCGGTCGGCCAGCAGGTAGCCCTTCTGCATCACCGCGACGACGGTGTTGGGCTCGCCTTCGGACTCCACCGCCGCCAGCGCCTGGTGCCGGTTCGGATCGAAGCGGGTGCCGGAGGCGGGCGCGATCGGCGAGATGCCGGCTTTCTCGAAGGCCGCGGCGAGCTGTTTCAGCGTCAGCTCGACGCCTTCGCGCAGCGCCTGCGACGAGCCTTCGGGCGCGGCGAGCGCCGCCTCTAGGCTGTCGAGCACGGGCAGCATGCTTGCCGCGAAGCGCTCCACCGCGAAGCGGTGGGCCGCCGCAACGTCCGCCTGGGCGCGCTTGCGCGCGTTGTCGGCGTCCGCCAGCGCACGCAGCCAGGCCTCGCGCTGCTCGGAGAGACGGGCTTCGGCCTCCGAAAGGCGCGTCTCCAGGGTCCCGTCTTCGGGCCCGGGCGGGGTAGGCTGCGGCGTGGGTTCGGTCATGCAGCCCTTATGATTTGGGGCGGCGAGAGCGGTTTCAAGTGCTCGAGCGCAGATTTTTGTGCTGCGCAAACAGGAGGATACGATTGCTCGGACGGCTTCTGAGGCAACTGCGCTCGCCGCGGCCGGTCCGCCTGGCCACGTCGGTCTCCGTCGGCATGGCCGCGCACGGCAATTCCGCCACCACGCGGCGGGCGCTCGAGGCGCTGCTCGTGAGCGCGAACGGCGACTTCGAGCTGCTGCTGGTCGACGACTGCTCGCCCGATGACACGCTGGCGGTGTTCCGCGAAGTCCGGCGCTGGCACGCCAACACGCGCGTCTTCGCCTTCAGCCGCAACCTGGAATATTGCGAAAGCGTCAACGCGATCCTGTCCCACGCGCGCGGCGACCGGGTGCTGTTCCTGTCGAACGACATCCACGCCTCGCCTGCGTACCTTCGCGAGCTGCTCGCCGCGGCCGAGGCGCACCCGGACTGCGGCATCCTGCGGGGCTGCTCGAATTTCGTCGACAACGGCTCGGCCGATCATAACGTCGCGATCGGCCGCTGCGAGACGCGCGACGACTATTTCCGGTTCGCGGAGAGGATCGCTGCGCAGCACCGCGGCGACGCACTGCTCGACGATCGCTTCCTGGTCGGCGACGCCTTTCTCGTGACCCGGCGCGTCCTGGCGTGCATCGGCACCTTCGATACCCGGTTCCGCGGCTACTACGGCGACTGCGACTTCGGGCTGCGCGCGCGCATCGCCGGCTTTCGCGTCGCGCTGCAGCGGCGCGCGTTCGCCTTTCACGAGCGGGACGCCAACGTCGACTACCTGCCGGAAGCGGAGCGCCTCGAGAAGGTGCGCAGGCGCCACGCGCGGGTCGCGGCGGCGCTGCGGGAGTTCCAGCGCAAGTACGGCCTCGAGCTCGCGGACGCCTCGGTGCACGATCTGCCGTGGGAAGCGCTGGCGCGCCGCCCGTTCGATCCGGCGCTGCACCGGATCGCGCCGAAGGACTACGCCGAGTACCTGGACTGACGCTTCACGCCGCGTGCGCGGCGAGCGCGGCGAGCGCGTCGATCCATTCCGGGGACTCGTTGAGGCAGGGGATGACGTGGAACTCGCGGCCGCCCGCCTCGAGGAACGCGCGCCGCGCCTCGATGCCGATCTCCTCGAGCGTCTCGAGGCAGTCCGAGACGAATCCCGGGCAGAGCACGTCGATGCGCGCCACGCCCTGTGCGGCGAGGGCGACGAGGGACGGCTGCGTATAGGGCTGCAGCCACTCCGCGGCGCCGAAGCGCGACTGGAAGGTCGCCGTCCACTCGCCGTCGCCCAGGCCCAGGGCCTGCGCGAGCAGGCGCGCGG
>Ga0335085_10004405_pt1 | contig 23420 bp, 21 predicted proteins | sample Lox_Sample_45_FD_206712 | JGI IMG/M metagenome (GOLD analysis project Ga0335085, IMG submission 206712) | Soil microbial communities from Loxahatchee National Wildlife Refuge, Florida, United States - Lox_Sample_4.5 | ecosystem: Environmental > Terrestrial > Soil > Wetlands | place: USA...
CAGCGGTAATTGTCGTCGACGACGAGCAGCTTCTCGATCCGGTTCTGGTGCAGCAGCCGGCGTGCCTCGTCGCGGCCGACATTCTCTTTCACCGTGACCAGCTTCTCCTTGGTCATCAGCTCGGCGATCTTCTGCTTCGGATTGCTGGCGAAGCGGATGTCGCGGTTGGTCAGGATGCCGACGAGCTTTTGCGAGTTGCGCTCGACCACCGGAAAGCCGGAGATGCGATGGAGGTCCATCAGACCCTGCGCATCCTCGAGCGTCTGGTCGGGATGGACGGTGATCGGATTGACCACCATGCCGGCCTCGAATTTCTTCACGCGGCGGACTTCGTTCGCCTGATCCTCGATCTTCAGGTTGCGGTGGATGACGCCGATGCCGCCGGCCTCGGCCATGGCGATGGCGAGCGCGCTTTCGGTGACCGTGTCCATCGCCGCCGAGAGCAGCGGAATGCCGAGCGACACCTCGCGGGTGAGGCGCGTCTTGGTATCGGTTTCGTTGGGGAGGACCGCCGAGGCCGCAGGCACCAGCAAGACGTCGTCGAAAGTGAGCGCCTCGCGGATGTCCATACTGCCTCCCGGTTAAGGTTGGCGTCGATATATAGGGCGAGCATGCGGTTAAGGGAAGCCCCGCGGGGCAGATCAGCCCTGCGAATCTGCCGATTTTATGGGTCGATTCGCGCCTTTGAAGCCCTGCGCCACGACGTAGACCTCGGCCGATTCGGCGCGGCTGGCCGGCGGCTTGGCGTGGCGCAGGCTGGTGAAGTCGCGCTTCAGGCTGGCGAGCAGCTCGCCCTCGGCGCCGCCCTGGAACACCTTGGCGACGAAAGCGCCGCCCGGCGCCAGCACCTCTTTCGCGAATTCGTAGGCCGCCTCGGCCAGGGCGACGATGCGCAGATGATCGGTCGCGGCGTGGCCGGTGGCCGGCGCCGCCATGTCGCTGAGGACGAGATCGGCCGGCCCGCCGAGCGCGGCGATGATCTCGGCCGGCGCGCTCGCCTCAAGGAAATCCTGCTGCAGCACGATGGCGCCGGGCACCGCCTCCATCGGCAGGATGTCGGCAGCGACGAGCTTGCCCCTACCCTCTTTGCCCGGGCCCTCCTCGGCGCCGATCTTGCGCGCGGCGATCTGCGTCCAGCCGCCGGGCGCCGCGCCGAGATCGACGACGCGCATGCCGCGCTTCAGCAGGTGAAACCGCTCGTCGAGCTCGATCAGCTTGAAGGCAGCGCGCGAGCGATAGCCGAGGCGCTTGGCCTCGGCGACGTAGGGATCGTTGAGCTGGCGCGCGAGCCAGGCGGCGGACGAGGCCGAGCGCTGCTTGGCGGTCTTGACGCGCACCGCCATGCCGCGCCGCGCGCCGTGGCTTTGCTTGCGCGCCATCGCTCAGTTGCCCTGGACGAGGCCCAGCAGGATGCCTTCGCGGATGCCGCGATCGGCGACGCGCAAGCGCCCGACCGGCCAGAGCCGGCAGATCGCCTCGAGGATCGCGCAGCCCGCGAGGACGAGATCGGCGCGCTCCACGCCGATGCAGGGATTGCTCGCGCGCTCGTCATGGCTTTGCCCCGCAAGACGGCGCGAGGCGCGGCGCAAATCGTCGAAGCGGAGCACCGTGCCGTCGATGCGGCGGCGGCTGTAGTGGCGGAGATTGAGATGCACCGCGGCGAGCGTCGTCACCGTGCCGGAGGAGCCGAGCATCTGCACCTGGCCTTGGGCGATGCGCGCGGCGATGCCCTGGCGCTGCTCGATATCGCGCAACGCCGCATCGATCTCGGCGACCATCGCGGCGTAGGTCGCTTCTGATACGTCGCGCCCGCCATAGCGATCACTCAAGGTGACGACGCCATGCGGCAAGGATTGCGAATCGATGATCCGCGGCACGCCGCCTTCGATGCTGAGCCACACGAGTTCGGTCGAGCCGCCGCCGATATCGAAGACCAGGGCGTAGGGGATGCGTGGATCGAGCAGCGGAGCACAGCCGGCGACGACCAGCCGCGCCTCTTCCTTGGCGGTGATGATCTCGAGGGCAATGCCGGTCTCGCTCTCGACCCGCGCCATGAACTCGGCGCAATTGCTCGCGCGGCGGCAGGCCTCGGTGGCGATGGAACGCGCGCCGGCGACGCGATGCGCGGCGATCTTCTCGGCACAGACTTTCAGCGCCTCGAGCGTCCGCGTCATCGCCGCTTCGGAGAGCACGCCGCTCGCCGCTAGCCCCTCGCCGAGGCGGACGATGCGCGAGAAGGCATCGACGACCTTGAACGGCGTCGCCGGCGGCGCGTCGGCGCAGCGCCGCGCCACCAGCAAGCGGCAATTATTGGTGCCGAGATCGAGCGCGGCATAGGCCGCCTCGCCGCTGCGCGCGGTGCGATCGGCGGAGATGGAAAGCGGCTCGGGCAAGGCGGTTACCGGTTTCGCGAAGCGGGGGACGGCAATGCTAACGCAGCGCGCGGCGAATGATAAGGGGCCGCGCCCGCCGCTCGTGCTATGTTGCGGTGGCCGCGCCAGGCGGTTCGGAGGTGGAATGCGCAAGATCGTTCTAGGTATCGCCGCGGCGGCGCTCGTCCTGGGCTCTGCCCTCACCGGCTACGCGCGGCAGCTCGTCCCCGTTCTCGCCAAGAAATATTGGATCGACACCGACAGCATCGCCAAGGACGCGGAGAAGACCCGCTTTCACCTCTTCCTCGCGCTGCCCGATCCGCCGGAGCCGCAGATCTATGACGAGAAGGCGATCGATTGCGCGATCGGCAAGCTTTACGACAGCGAGATCGTGAACATGGACGAGATCCTCGCCAATGCCGGCCGCCCGAACGCGCCGCAAATTGCGCCGCGCCAGGGTTGGAAGGATAGTGCCGTGGCAGCGGCCGACGTGCCCGCTATCCGCGACGTAGTCTGCGCGGCGCGCTGAGCTACCGGTCCAGCACGAAGTCGTTCAGGCGATCCCAGAGCGGCGGGCGCCGATGCTCGCGTCCGGTCAGCGAAGTCCAGCTGATCTGTAGCGCATAGCCGCGCTCGCCGGTCGCGCGATCGATGCCGAAGCGATAATGGCGCACGACCTCGATGGCATTGACACGCTGCGCCGGCTCGAGCCCGACCAGATTGGAGCGATCGAAAGCGAAATGCGGCTCGAACGCCGCCGGCACCGGCGCGAGGGTCAGGAAGCGCGCCTCCGGCGCCTCGCCGACCGGGCGCTTGCGGAAAAGACTATCGGCGAGCTCCTCCTCCTCGCGGATATCGAAAGCGACGCCGCGGCGGAAGGCGACATAGGACGGCCGGCGGATGCGCTCGAGGAAGGGGCGGCGATCATGCGCATAGATATTGACGAAGCCCGAAGAGAAGACGATGTCCGAGCGGATCGGGTCGTAGTCGGGCGCGAGCGGCGAATCCTGCAGCCGGTAGGACGCGTTGGTCAGGGCGATGAGCCCGCCCGGCCTGAGCGCGCTGTCGAGCACGGCAAGCAGCTCGTCGAACTCCGCGGGCGGAAACAGCTTGCTCATGTCGGTCGGCGGGTTGAGGCAGAGGACCGAGGCGCAGTTGATGAGATCGTAAGGTCCGTGATCGCGGATTGCCGCGCGATCGGATTTGAAGATCGTCGCCAGATGGCCGGTGGTCGCGGCCGCCTCGGCGAGCGCGACCGGCTCGATCTCGCAGCCATAAAGCTCGACCGTCTCGCCGAAGATGCTGCGTAGCGTGACGATCTCCTCGCCGGTCGAGCAGCCGAAGGACAGGACTTTCAGCTTGCGATCCGGTGGCACGCCCAGCTGAGCCTGGGCCGTGCGGATGACATCGGTCCGGCGGAAAAGATGGGTATGAACGTGGTTTTGCGCGCGGCGCATGACGCTCTCTAGCCGAAGCGCGGCGCTCGCGACAGGCGCCCGTAAGCCGCTGTTAACCATCATCATGGCAAAAACGGGGCAAGCCGACGGGTGCGTCGCCTACCCAAAATCCGCCCGATGTGCTACCAAATGGAGCTACGGACGCTCCGTGTTGGGGGATCGTCTAACGGTAGGACCCCAGACTCTGACTCTGGTTGTCTAGGTTCGAATCCTAGTCCCCCAGCCAACGGTTTTCGGTATTATGTAGCACTTGGCCTCACTCCTATATGGCGTTTATACGCGGCGGTTCTTACCTCCGTCGCACTATGAGCGAACCGATTGTTGTTCTGGGACTGCGCCGCAAGCGCGACCAAATCTCCGGCGTCATTGCCGAATATGAGCGGAAGATCAAAGACGCGCGCGCAGACCTGGCGCACGTAACCGCCGCGCTGCGGCTCTTTGAAGTGACCGGCGAAGCGGGCGAGCTGCCGCCCTACATAGATCTGAACCGGCTTTTGAAGCGCGGCGAAACGACCAGCATTTGCATGAAGGCGCTTGCCGACGAAGGGCCGCTTGATACGCGGGAGCTTACGGCGCGCGTCATGAAAGCAAAGGGGCTCGACGAATCCGATAAGGTCATGGCGAAGTCGATTGCGTTGCGGATCGTTCAAACGCTGCGGATGCGCGTTCACAACGGCAAGCTCGACAAGCCGATGATGCGGAAAGGCGTCTGCCTCTGGAAAGTGCGGTTGCCGGGCCAGGCTCATTCGGCGGCAACCTTCGGCGTTTTATGCCGCTGCCAGTAGCCGCAGAAATCGACGGACGGCTTAGCCTTCATCGCGAGCGCAGAAACCCGCGTCACTTGCTCGCCCGTCGCGAGGCGGCGGTTATCTTCGCGCCAGGAAGCCTCTTGCGCATAGCGAATCAGGTACGGGCCAGCGATATGATGATGGTGGCCAATCTCGCCACGGCGCATACGGCTGAAAAACGACTCCGCCCAATTCGTGCAGCTTTCATCCGTGCTGTATGCCTCTTGATGGTTGATGCGGTACATTTCAAAGCGCGAGTGGAGATCGTTCCACGCGCCCGCTTCGTCGGCGTGCAGCGTCGTGCCTTTCTCAACGCGGGAGCGGATGAAGCTCAGCGCCGCTGCCTCGCTGGGGAATACACCGGGAAGCGAATTGCCGTTACGCTCGCGGACAATCACCACGCATTTGCGCTTGCCGTTCTGGTTGGCGGCTAAGCGCCGGTCGCGGCGATCCTCGCGACGGTTAGCGGGCTTCTGGTAGCCGCCAAACCAGCCGCCATCAATTTCGGCCTCTCTGCCGAAACCGCCAACCGTGCGACCCTTCATCTCAATGGCCATGCTCTCGCGCAGCTTATGCGCCAGCACGAAAGCGGTTTTGTATTGCGTGCCGAGATCGCGGCTAAGGGCGAGCATGCTCTTGCCCTTCACTTCGTTTGTGAAGATCGCGATGGCCGCGAGATAGACGCGCAGCGGCAGTTTGGCATTGGCGAAGATCGTGCCCGCCGTCACGCTGAACGTGTACTTGCAAGCCTTGCAGCGCCAGCGAGCGACACCCTTGGCCGTGCGGCGGTCGCTGCACTCGACCGAGCCGCAGCGCGCGCAGACCGGCTCCCCGTTCGTCTCGTGCCAGCGGACGGCTCGGAAGCAATCCTCGGCTTCCCGGTCGCTCATCCGCATGACCTGGACCAGGCTCAATGTGCGGGCTTGGGCGGAAAGAAGAAAGTGCTGAGCCATGGCCGTTGTCACCGTTTGCGTTACTTCCGTAACGTATAAGGCGACATTCCTGCACTATTGTCAACGACAAATGTATCGTATATGGTGGCAAAAGTGCAGTTTTTAGGGACAAAGCCATGCCGGACACTGATAGCGAGTATGCCGATAGGGCAAAGCGGCTTTTACGGGCGGAAATGGTAAAACGCGGGGTTTCGTACGAGGATTTGTCGGCGAAGCTCGCCGAGATCGGGGTACAGGAAACGCCCGTGAATCTCCGTAATAAGGTGTCGCGCGGGAAGTTCATGGCAGCGTTCCTGTTGCAGTGCTTGCGAGCGATCGGGGTAGAGACTTTGCGGCTGGAAGATGCGTAAGGGGCTTTCCGATACAAAAAACCGGATCGGTGTTTTCGAGTCCGACGCCTACTAGCAAATAAGAAGCTGCGAGAAGCGAGACACCGAGAGCGATACGAGCAAGGACATTGAGATGCCGAACAAGACGCGCACCCCACACTCCCCATCCACACAGGCAACCGCAGCCATACAAGGCGAAGATCACCGCCCCCAAAAGCCCCACTGGACCCAATACGGGATGTTCTATGCAACCGTGGCCGCGTTCTTGGGCGTATGCGTTTACACAGGCTTCACACGCGAACAGGTAAGTCAGAGCGAAGCCGCAAACCGAATTGCTAAGCAAGCTCTTGCAGAGGCGAATCGCCCCTACGTTCTTTGGAACGGCCAATTGACGCTTGGATTTTTTGGAGAGAAAGGCGATCAGCCGACGCCACACGTCGGCATTCAGTGGATTAATTACGGGAACACGCCTGCATATGACGCTCTTACGACGATGTGTGACCCCGTAATCCGTACCGAGCGAGACGAGCCGAATTTTACGTGCGTCGTTTCTGAAAAACAGATGTTTAAAACTGTCGTCGGCCCCAAGCAGGTGCTGAACCTTGTTGGAAAGCCTCTCAAAGAGGAAGACCTTCTGAATACCCGCGATGGCAGTAAACACATTTTTCTTTTGGGCAAGATCGAATACCGCGATGACGTGAGTTTGGATGACAATGATCTTCCAAAGAGCCGGATAACGTGGTTTTGCACGAGCGTTATTAGTGCCAATATCAGAGTAGTGCAGATACCAAACACCCAGCCCGCAACTCCGCTTCCACAGCCATCGGTGCAAGGGGCCGGCAATATTCCGTTGGAAGCAACTCCGATGATAGCCACGCCATGCAGCGGAGTTAATTGTTCGGATCAATCTTGCACGAGAGGACGCGTGCCGCCTGTTTTCCCGTGATAATTTCAACATGCACCACCTACCGTTCGGCAGGTAGTGATGGGCGGCGATTGAAGCGAGATTGGCCTGAGGCCAACTGCTCCATAATACCGACGGTTTTCGGTATTATGGCGCAAACGCCGCTTGCGCCATAAATACCGACGGTTTTCGTTGGCAAGCGCAGCGAGATTACGAAAACCGTTGCCCTCGGACCTTGAGTCGAGGGCCCAGCAGCGCCCCGCCACCAGGAAATCAATCCAGTTCGAATCCTTACGAACGAACGCGGATGATCGTCTTCCCCTTACGTCGCTCGGTCGGATTCAAGGCGGCCACGGCATCGTCGAGGGTCGCGACACTGCCGATATTTGTCCGCAGTCGTCCGTCGCGCACCCGCTGGACGATCTCACTCAATTGGGCGCGATCGGTCTCGACAACGAAGTCGATCGCCAAGCCCTCGTCGGGCCGCGGCACGGGCGGTCCGACCACGGAGACCATGGTTCCTCCGGCTCGAATGAGGCGCGCGGATCGCTTGCCGATGTCGCCGCCGATAACATCGAAGACGAGATCGACGCCACCGACGTCTTTCAGCGCGTCGTTGTCGAGATCGACGAACTCCTTCGCGCCGAAGTCGAGCGCCTTCTGCCGGTCGGCCGCGCGTCCGGTGCCGATGACATACGCCCCAGCCTCGCGCGCGAGTTGCGTCACCATCGAACCGACAGCGCCGGCCGCGCCGTGCGCCAGGACGCTCTGCCCCGCCTGAAGGCGGCCGTGCTGGAACAGTCCCTGCCACGCGGTGAGGCCGGAGATGGGGAGGCTCGCGCCGATCGTGAAATCGACGTCGCCGGGCAGCGGCGCGAGGTTGCGCGCCTCGATGGCGACATACTCCGCCAAGGTGCCGTCGCGATGCCAGTCGGCGAGGCCGAAGACGCGCTGTCCGACCGACAGGCCGGTCGTGCCGTAGCCGAGAGCGGTGACCACGCCGGCCAGCTCGTGGCCGGGGATCGACGGTGTTCGGTCACGGCCGCGGCGATCGGTCCAGGTCGAGGGCCACGCCATCTCGGTCGGGACGAATCCCGACGCGTAAATCTGAACGATGACGTCGTTTATCGCTGCCGGCGGCTCGGGCCGCTCGGTCAGCTGCATCCCGGCCAATCCGGCAGCCCGGTCCGTTACCACGATTGCCTTCATGTGATTTGTCTCCTCGTGAATTGTCTCCTCGGCCATTTGTCTGTCGGTAGAAGCGTGACCTCGCTTTTCTGCTCAATGCAGGGAGCGGCTTGATCCGTGACACACGTGCGGCCAAGCCGGCGCGAAATCGCCCGATCTCAGCGCCCGATCTCAGCGCCCAATCTCAGCCTGGGGCGAGATCGAAGCGGTCGGCGTTCATCACCTTGCCCCAGGCCGCGACGAAATCCTGCACGAATTTCTCCTTCGCGTCCGAGGCCGCGTAGACCTCGGCGAGCGCGCGGAGTTGCGATTGCGAGCCGAAGATCAGATCGACGCGCGTGCCCGTCCATTTCGGCGCCTTGGTCTTGCGGTCGCGGCCTTCGAAGAGATTCGCGGAGCCGGCGACCGGCTGCCACTCCGTGCTCATGTCGAGCAGGTTGACAAAGAAGTCGTTGCTCAGCGTCCCCGGCTTCAGGGTGAAGACGCCGTGTTTCGTCTTACCCGCGGTCACGCCGAGCACGCGCAACCCGCCGACCAGCACCGTCATCTCCGGCCCGGTCAGTCGCAGCAATTGCGCTTTGTCGACCAGCGCCTCTTCCGGCGACATGAGCTGCTGGCCTTCGCGGTAGTAATTGCGGAAGCCTTCCGCGGTGGGCTCGAGCGGCGCGAAAGATTCCGCATCGGTCTGATCCTGCGAGGCATCCATGCGGCCCGGCGTGAACGGCACCGTCACCGCATGTCCGCCATCCTTCGCCCCCTTCTCGATCGCGGCGCCGCCGGCGAGCACGATCAGATCGGCGAGCGAGACTTTTTTGCCGCCGGGAGCCGCGGCGTTGAACTCCTGTCGGATCGCTTCGAGCTTTTGCAGGACGGTCTTGAGCTCGGCCGGCTGGTTGACCTCCCAATCCTTTTGCGGCGCGAGGCGGATGCGCGCGCCGTTCGCGCCGCCACGCTTGTCGGAGCCGCGGAAGGTCGCGGCCGAGGCCCAGGCGGTCGAAACTAGTTGCACCACCGAGAGGCCCGAGGCGAGGATCTTCGTCTTCAGCGTCGCGATCTCCGCCGCGCCGATCAGCGGATGATCGAGCGCCGGGATCGGATCCTGCCAGATCAGCTGCTCTTTCGGCACGAGCGGCCCGAGATAGCGCGCGATCGGGCCCATGTCGCGATGCGTGAGCTTGAACCAGGCGCGCGCGAAAGCGTCGGCGAACTGCTCCGGATGCTCATAGAAGCGTCGCGAGATTTTCTCATAGGCTGGATCCTGGCGCAGGGCGAGGTCGGTCGTCAGCATGGTCGGCACATGCTTCTTCGCCTTGTCGTAAGCATCGGGGATCGATTCGTCGGCGCCTTTCGCCTTCCACTGATAGGCGCCGGCCGGGCTCTTGGTCAGCTCCCATTCGTATTTGAAGAGATTGTCGAAGAAGTGGTTGCTCCACTTCGTCGGCGTCTGCGACCAGGTGACTTCGGGGCCGCCGGTGATCGCGTCGGCGCCGATGCCGGTGCCGAATTTGCTCTTCCAGCCGAGGCCCTGGTCCTCGATCGCGCCGCCTTCCGGCTCCGCGCCGATCAGCGACGGATCGCCGGCGCCGTGCGTCTTGCCGAAGCTGTGGCCGCCGGCGATCAGCGCGACTGTCTCTTCGTCGTTCATCGCCATGCGCGCGAAGGTCTCGCGGATGTCTTTCGCCGCGGCGACCGGATCGGGCTTGCCGTTCGGGCCTTCGGGATTGACGTAGATCAGGCCCATCTGCACCGCGCCCAAGGGCTTTTGCAGCTGGCGCTCGCCGCTATAGCGCTCGTCGCCAAGCCAGGTGCCTTCCGGACCCCAGTAGAGCTCTTCCGGCTCCCACGCATCGGCGCGGCCGCCGCCGAAGCCGAAGGTCTTGAAGCCCATGGATTCGAGCGCGACGTTGCCGGCGAGGATCATCAGGTCGGCCCAGGAAATCTTCTTGCCGTATTTCTGTTTGATCGGCCAGAGCAAGCGGCGCGCCTTGTCGAGATTGGCGTTGTCGGGCCAGCTGTTCAGCGGCGCGAAACGCTGCTGTCCCGCCCCCGCGCCGCCACGGCCGTCGCCGACACGATACGTGCCGGCGCTGTGCCAGGCCATGCGGATGAAGAGGCCGCCGTAATGGCCGAAATCGGCCGGCCACCAATCCTGCGAATCCGTCATCAGCGCCTGCAGATCCTTGATCACGGCGTTGAGATCGAGACTCTTGAATGCCGCGGCGTAGTCGAACCCCGCGCCCATCGGATCGGAGAGATCGGAATTGCGGTGCAGGATCTGAACATTGAGCGCGTTCGGCCACCAGTCGCGATTGACGCGGCCGCCTCCATGCATGACCGGGCATTGGCCGGCGCTCTTGTCGTCCGTCTTTGCGTCCACGATCGCCTCCGATTTTGCCGCTGCTGTGACGAGAACCGCTGCCGAACGGCAATCGATCCCGCGCCATGAACGATAGTAGCAACAACGCGGCCGGGTCACGAATGTCCGGGCGGCCGAGGAATTGGGCGCGGCGCGAATTCGCGCTAAGCTGCGGCGGTTGACCTTTCCATCTTCCCTCATTCGATGACCGCCCTCCCCGTCAGCGCGTCCCCCACCCGACACGCGATGATGATCGCCAGCATCGTCTCCTGCGCGTTCTTCATGGAGGCGTTCGACGGTACCGTCATCGTGACGGCGCTGCCGCAAATGGCGGCGAGCTTCGGCGAGACCTCGGTGCGGCTCAGCCTCGGGATCAGCGTCTATATGCTGACGCTGGCCGTGGTCATCCCGGCGAGCGGCTGGGTCGCCGACCGGTTCGGGCCGCGGCGCGTGTTCTGCGGCGCGATCGCCGTGTTCACGATCGCCTCGATGCTCTGCGGCGCGAGCGACAATCTCTGGGAATTCGTCGCCGCGCGCATCCTGCAAGGCGTCGGCGGCTCGATGATGTCGCCGGTCGGGCGCATCATGGTGCTACGCATGACCGCGAAGTCGCAGCTTGTGAGGGTGATGAATTTCATCACCGTGCCCGGGCTGATCGGGCCGGTCCTCGGGCCCCCGCTCGGCGGCTTCCTGACGACCTACGCGTCGTGGCGCTGGATCTTCTACATCAATGTACCGATCGGCATCCTCGGCATCGTCATGGCGGCAATCTTGATCCGCAACATCGAGCCGACGCCGCGCCGCCCCTTCGATCTGACCGGCTTCCTGCTCAACGGCACGGCGATGGCGAGCCTGATGTTCGGCCTCGATCTGATTGCCGGTCCCGGCGCCAACTGGCGCCTGGCCGGGCTGATGATCCTCGGCGGAGCGTTGCTGGCCGTGCTCGCCGGACGGCACGCGCTGCGCGTCGAGCATCCGCTGGTCGATGTTCGCGCGCTGAAGGTGAAGACTTATGCGGTCGTGAATTCCGGCGGCTCGATGTTCCGCATGTCGATGTCGGCGCCGACCTTTCTCCTGCCGCTGCTGTTCCAGATCGGCCTCGGCATGAGCGCCTTCGCCTCGGGCATGCTGATCGTCGCCCATGCGGCGGGCGATCTCGGCATCAAGGTGGCGACGACGCGGATCCTCAAGCGCTTCGGCTTCCGCACCGTGCTGATCGGCAGCGCGATCGCTTTCACCGCGTTCATCGTCGTTTGCGCCACGTTCACCGGCGCGACGCCGACGATCGTCATCCTCGCGGTGTTGCTCGTCGGCGGCGCGGTGCGCTCGCTGCAGATGACGTCGCTCGGCTCGCTGCAATTCTCCGACATCCCGGCCGGCGAGATCACCGGCGCTTCGACGCTCTCGGGCGTCAATCAGCAATTGATGCGCTCGTTCGGCGTGGCGATGGCCGCCGTCGCGGTCAATATCGCGATCGCGCTGCGCGGCGGCATGCCGGGTTCGGCGATGCTGATCGATTTCCGCATCGCGCTGCTCGTCACCGCCGCGGTCGCGCTCGGCTCGGTGCTGTGGTATCTGCCGCTCGAGACGAATGTCGGCGACCATGTCAGCGGCCGCCGGCGCTAAACGTTAGGCGGCGCGCCGCCGGCTCGCCCAATTCACGAGATCGGATTCCGAGCGCGCCCCGACGAGACGATCGATCTCGCGCCCCTGCGACACCAGGATCATCGTCGGGATGCTGCTGACGCCGAAGCGCTGCGCCAAATCGCGATTCTCGTCGATATTGACCTTGGCGAGGCGCATGCCGGGCTCGAGCCGCTCGGCCGCGCGCGCGAAAGCCGGCGCCATCGCCCGGCACGGGCCGCACCATTCGGCCCAGAAATCGATCAGCAGCGGCACGTCGCTCTTCTCCGCGTGCCGCGCAAACCGCGCCCCGTCGAGCGCCAGCGGCGCGCCCTCGAAAAGCGGCTCGTGGCATTGGCCGCACTTCCCGCCGGCCGACAGCTTGGCGGCGGGAACGCGGTTGATCGTATCGCAATGCGGACAGACGATATGGAGGGAATCGCTCATTACCCGGGCCCCGACAGTGTCGCTTGCCGATTAGATGGTGAGCCGGCGGCGAATAGTCCAGCCCGCGACAAACGGCGGGCTAGGCTCGTTGCTGATCGAGCAGGATGGCGATCCTGATCAGCTCGGCCAGGGTTCGCGCACCCATCTTTTCGAGGATATGCGAGCGATGCAGCTCGACGGTGCGGAAGCTGATGCCGAGATGGCGGGCGATAAGCTTGTTGGATTCGCCCGTCGCGACAAGCTTCAGGATTTCCCGTTCGCGCGCGGTGAGGGTGGCGGCGCGGGCATTGAGAGTCGCGAGCTCCAGCCGCTCTTGCCGCTGCGCCCGATCCTGGCTGAAGGCGCGGTCGAGAGTCTCGATCAGCGCGTCGCCGCGCAACGGCTTCTCGATGAAGTCGAAAGCGCCGGCCTTCATCGCCGCGATCGCGATCGGCACCGTGCCGTGCCCGGTGATGAAGATCGTCGGGACGTGCCAGCCGCGGGCGTTGATCGCACGCTGCAGGTCGAGCCCCGTCATCTCCGGCATCCTGATATCGAGGACCAGACAGCCGCCGCGCGCTTCGTCATAGGCCTTGAGGAAATCGATAGCGGAAGAGAACGTCTCGACTGAATGGTCCGCGGCACGCAGCAAAAAGGTGAGGCCCTTGCGCACCGCCTCATCGTCGTCGATGACGAATACCGTCCTATCCGAGGGCGGCAAATCTCTCTCCCGCCTTGGGCAGATCGAAAGCGAAGCTCGTGCCGCTCTCGCCCGTGGCGACAAGCCGCAAGTGACCGCCATGCGCCTCGACGATCGAGCGGCTGATCGCGAGACCCAGGCCCATGCCGCTCGGCTTGGTCGTGACGAAGGGCTCGAAGATGCGGCTACGCACCTCGTCGGAGATGCCGGGACCGCTGTCGGAGATCGCGATCTCGACCGCATCGTCGACGCGCGCGGCCGCCACGTGGATGACCCGGCTTGCGCTGTCGTTCGTCGCCAAAGCATCGATGGCATTGCGCAGCAGATTGATCAGGACCTGCTCGATCTGCACGCGATCGATGGCGAGCGGCGGCAGAGTGGCGGCAAGGCCGAGCCGAACGTCGATGGCATTCTGCGCGATGTCGATCTTCGCGAGTGAGATGGTGGTCTCGATCAGGCTCTTCACGTCGACGACCTCGCGCCGGCCGTCGCCGGTTCGCACGAAGTCGCGTAGCCGGTCGATGATGTCACCGGCGCGTTCCGCCTGCATCACGATCTGCTCCACGCCTTCTTTCAGAACGTCGATTTCGCAGGAATCGTGCTTCATCAAGCGCAGACAGCCGCGCGCATAGGTGGTGATCGCCATCAAGGGCTGATTGATCTCGTGGGCGAGCGCCGACGCCATCTCGTCCGCGGTCGCCATGCGCGACACCTGCGCCACTTCGGATTGATGCTGCTGCGTGCGGGCTTCCGCCTGGCGGCGCAAGGTGATGTCGCGGATCACCAGGGTGTATCGCGCATCGCCGGGAGCGCCGAAACGGCCGCCGGTCACCTCGATCGGAAAAATCTCGCCATTGTCGCGCCGGCCGGCGAGCTCGAGGCGGAGCGGCTCGGGCCGCGCCACGCTGGCATTGGCGGCGAGCGCGTCCAGTAGGTCGTCGGCAGTCAGGAGACTGCGGATATCGGCGCCGAGCAACAGCCGCGCGGGGCATCCGAACAGCTCCTCCACCGCCGGATTGGCCGATTCGATGGCGCCCCGGGCGTTGATCGTGAGGACGCCGTCGCGCGCCGCATTGAGGATCGCGCTCAGCCTTCCCTCGCTCTCGGCGAGCGCCCGGGCGACGCGGTGGCGCTCGCTGACGATCGCGCCGAGCATCAAGCCGGTTATCGCTAGAGCGAACATCAGCAATTGAAAGGCGCGGACAGTGGCGACCGAGCTGTCGACGAATTCGAGGCTGACGATCAGCCCGCCCTGGATGACGAAGACGGCGGCAGTGGCACCGCGCAGCCCGTGCCGCACCGCGATCCAGACCAGCGGCAGGAACAAGAGATAGAAGAGCTCGAAGGAATAGCCGTGGCCGACGCCGAATATGACGATCAGGGCCGCGACGATGCCGACGCACTGCACCAGCCCTTCCGCGAGCGCTATCGGGCGAAGGCGCGGCACGAGGGACGGCCGGCGCCGCAGGAAATCCCAGAGCAGGAGGAATGCCGGCGTGAATACGACGATGCCGATTGCGTCGCCGATCCAGTACTGGATCACCGCTTCGCGCAGATCGAACCATGGAACGATGCCCGCGCCCGCATAGGTGGTCACCACGGCGAGCGCCACGGCGCCGGCCCCGATGACCGCGGCGCCGATGAGCAGCGGCACGTCGCGCGCGCGGTTCAATCCGAGGTCGAGGTTGAAAGCCTGGCGCAGCAAGCTCGCCGCGGCTGCATAGCCTCCGGCGATTACCAGCGCCGTCACGAGGCCGAGCAGCGGGGAGATCGGCGTCAGCGGCAGGATCTGGCTGGAAAACAGCGCCGCCACCGCGATCACTGGAATGTAAGCGACGCCGCCCACGAGAAGCAGCGCGACCGTCAGCCCGGCCGGCGGGTTCCAAGGCGTGATGTCGACCCCATGCAGCGCTTCGAGGAAGCTGATGCGGTCGAGCAGCACATAAAGCGCGATATAGGCAAGGCTCAGCCCGATGCGCGGCCGGATGCTGTCCGGCAAAGGATCGGTCCTACTTGACGCCCTCTTGCTCACGCTCAAGCCACCCTGTTCCCCATCGAGGAGCTTTCTGCCCCTTTGCCTCCAGAATGCAGCCCCGAGAGCGCGCCGCCAAGCTCGATCGTTTGCCGGATATCGAGATAGGAAGCCGCAAGGACGGCAGCCATCCCGCGCAAGACCGCCGCTGGCCCTCTCTGCGCGGGTGACAACATCCTATCGGCGGAAATCTGCGGCCATACGTGGCGCCACGTATTCTGCATGCCGCGAGCCTGGCTTAGGCTTCGAAGCACTTTCAGTCATGACCCCGCAAGCCCGCGAGAGCAATCTCGATGTACAAGGCGCCATTTCGGCGATGAACCCGCGTTCTCTCAGGCTGCTTGCCCGGCGCATTCGCGAGACTTCTTCCGGAATGGCGCATAGCCGCTCGCGCGAGATCAGCGAGAAAATCGCGAGCGATCTCGAAAATAAAGCTGCGCAGCTCGAGCAAAACACCCGGGATGAAGGCTCGGACGCCGATACCCCTCGCAAGGAATGCTGAGCAAAAGCAAGCGCATCGTCTTTTTGTCGAGCAAGAAAGGCCTCCCTTGGCATGTATGGTATGCGTCTGGGCCTACCCGGCTTCGGTAGGCGCCTCTTCGGTCCGATCGCCCTCTTTCTCCTTCTTTGCCTCGCCCTGCCGGCAAACGCGGCCCGCCGGCCGTCCTGGTTTGTCATCGATGCAGCAACCGGTCAGGTCCTGGCCGAAAACCATTCCGAAGAGCTGCATTACCCTGCCTCGCTCACTAAATTGATGACGCTCTACATCCTCTTCGACGAGATCCGTCATCAGCGGTTCACGTTCAATCAGGAATTCCCCGTGTCGAGACACGCTGCAAGCCGCGAGCCGACAAAGCTCGGCCTTCGTCCCGGCGAGAGCATCAGCCTCCGCGATCTTATCCTCGGGATCGTCACGCAATCGGCGAATGACGCGGCATCGGTCATCGCCGAAGGCGTCGCCGGTAGCGAGGCCGCCTTCGCCGAGCGCATGTCGGCGCAGGCCCGGGCGCTGGGCATGGCGCGCACGGTGTTCCGGAACGCTTCGGGCCTGCCGGATCGCCGCCAGGTGACGACCGCGCACGACATGGCGCAGCTCGCGCGCGCGTTGATGCGGGATTTCCCGGAAGACTACAAATACTTCTCGGTGAGGCAGTTCCGATATCACGGCCGCATCTTCCGCAATCACGACCGCCTGATCTATCGCTATGCCGGCATGGACGGAATGAAGACGGGCTTCACCAACGCCGCGCTCTTCAACCTTGTTTCCTCGGCGATGCGCGGCGACCGCCGTCTGATCGGCGTCGTGCTCGGCAGCCCATCGCCGGCGGCGCGCGATCGCAAGATGACGGCGCTGCTCGATCGCGGCTTCGCCACGGCGTCACCGCCGGTCGCGGTCGCGGCGCGCGATCCCTCGCTGGTGACGACGAGCGACATCGTCGCGACGCTGTCGCCGATCTCCCGCGCTGAAGCGGCGGTGCCGCGCAGCGGCACGATCGAGGCCGTGGCGCTCGAACGCAAAGTGGAGCGCCACTGGGCCATCCAGGTCGGCGTCTTCAGCCGGCGTGCCGACGCCCTGCGCTTTGCCAGCGAATTGGCCAGCAGCAACAAGGAGATCGCTTTGCACCACCGGCGCATCGAGGCGCATCGGCGAACGGGCGGACATCGGCTCTACCGCGTCCAATTCGTCGATCTCACGCGCTCGGCGGCGGCCGCGACGTGCAAGGCGCTGCACCGCCGGCGCCGCGACTGCTTCCTCAGGCGGATCGACGATTAAAGTCGCGCCTCGCACGCGGGGACGACGGCGCGCTGCGCATTGGCCAGCGCGGCGAGGAAGCTCACGCGCCAGGTATCGATGGTATTTCGCCGCACCGTCGCCATCATCGCTTCCCAGCGCTCGCGGCGCTCGGCGAGCGACATCGAGAGGCCGGCACGCAGTGCGTTCGCGATCTCGTCGACATCGATGGGGTTGACGAGCAGCGCCGTCGGGAGTTGCTTGGCAGCGCCGGCAAAGCGGGAGAGGATGAGAACCCCCGGATCCGCCGGGTCTTGCGCGGCGACGAATTCCTTGGCCACGAGATTCATCCCATCGCGCAACGGCGTCACTAGTCCGATACGCGCATGGCGATTGAAGCCGGCCAGCGTTGCCCGCGTGAAGCTGCGATTGACGTAGCGGATCGGCGACCAGTCGAATTCGGCAAAGCGCCCGTTGATGCGGCCGGCCAGGGATTCGATCTGGCGCCGCAGCGCGCGATATTGGCTGACCTCGCCGCGCGAATGCGGCGTGATCTGCAGATAGGTGAACTGGCCGCGAAACGCGGCCGAATCCGCCGACAGCCCCGCAATGGCCTCGAAACGCTCCGGAATGCCTTTGCTGTAATCGAGGCGATCGATCCCGAGAATGAGCGTCCGTCCGTTGAGGCTGTCCTCGAGACGCCGGGCCTCCGACGAATCCGCGGCGCGCCGCGCAAGCTCCGCAAACGTTTCGGTGTCGATGCCGATCGGAAAAGTCTCCGCCCGGCCGCGACGCCCGAAAGCGGCGAAGCCGCTGCCGTCTTCGATCGCGCCGTTGCCGATCTGCACCACGCAGCGCAGGAACGCATCGCGGTTCTCGTCGGTCTGGAATCCGACGAGATCATAAGCGCAGAGCGCCTCGACCAGCCGCTCGTGACGCGGCAAGGCCATCATGACCTCGGGCGGCGGAAACGGCGTGTGCAGGAAGAAGCCGATGCGATTGGCGACGCCGAGCTCGCGCAGGGCGCTGCCGAGCGGAATCAAATGATAATCCTGCACCCAGATCACATCGTCGGGCTTGATCATCGGCGCCAACAGGCCGGCGAAGCGGCGATTGACCGCGAAATACACTTGCGCGGCGTTGCGGCGATACTCGATCAGTCCGAGCCGGAAATGGAGAAGCGGCCAAAGCGCAGCGTTCGAATAGGCGGTGTAATAGAGCTCATGCTCTGTCGGCGTGAGATCCGTTATTGCATAGGTGATATTGCCGCGCGAAACGGTGCGCGGCTCCGGCGCCACCGCTTCCTCGACCTCGCCGCTCCATCCGAACCACAGGCCGCCATTTTCCTGTAGCGCTTCGCGTATTGCGATGGCGAGACCGCCGGCGCGGGCCTGGCTGCCGCCGGGAAGCACTACCCTATTCGAGACGACGATGAGCCGCGGCAAGGACCTGCTCCTTCGCACGCCGGAACGCAAAGATCCGGCTGAACAACCACACGCAGCAGACGTGCCGCCCGCTCCGCGACCCCCGGCGACTCGCGGCTCGATTGTCACCGATCACCGCAGGTTGCGCAAGGAAATGGACGCGGCGCTCCCCGCCTCCGATCCGCGAAAAAAGAGCCCCCGACGAACGGCCGGGGGCAAGACATCGGGCAATGAAGGCTAAAACCCGATGTGTTCACGAGGAATGTTTGTGCGCGAGACCGGGATCTGCGCCTCGCGCTTTCGCTCATCCTCGATGCTTTGCGCTCGCTGCTCGAACGCGCGGGCGAATTTTGACGCTGATCTCGCGCGAGCGCGGATGGTTCATTTCGGCCGCCACCGCTCGGGCTATCCGGGCGACGAGGCGCAAGGATCGAGAATGACTCATCGACGCCGCTCATTTGTCGCGACAGGCACACTGAGGAAGCGGCCGCTTCGCAAGACCCGCGCATTCGTCGACCGCCTCTCATGCGCGAAAGCTAAGGATGCTCCCCGCGGCCCGGAATACGTGCGAGCACGTAGCCGGAATAACGGGAACGTAAGCGGATGGTGCCGCCTTAGACAGTCGAGAAAACGCCATGGATCGGACCGGCGGGAAGGCGCTCGATCGACTGCCGATGCACGCCGTTTCTTTGGTGAATTATGGCAGGACGACATTTTCGGCTTCTGGTCCTCGACGGCAACCGCGATGTCCTCGCCGCGCTCGATCTCGTCGCGGGGAACGTCGCGGTCGCCGTGTGGCGCGCGCGCATCGAACTCAACAATCAGAGACGCGGAAAAGTCTACGAGCTCTGGCAGTTCGAGCGGCCGCCGGTTGCCGGGCTCAGAACGCCGGTCTGGCGCTTATCGGCATCGGAGGACAAGCTCGCCATCCGCCGCAGCAATCCCGCTCGATGAGCCGCCGGCGGGCTTGCCGGTGTGCGGCGTCTCTCAGGCGCGGGCGGTCTCGGGGACCGGCGCCAGCGCCTCGAGGCGCGGCGCGACCTCGGTCATGAAGCGGCGCATCGCGGTTGCACGCTGCTCGTTCGTGCCCCAATCCTTGCCGGTGACGAGAAGCAGCGTGCCGAAGCCGCCGGTCTTTTCGTAAAATTCCCGGAGCTGGGCATAGACTCGATCCGGCGGGCCGACCATCAGCACGTTGCGGTCGATCAGCAGGTCCGGCGTCACATCCTCGATCGTGCCGCCGGGCGGGATATGCGCATCGAGCCGGCGGCCCGAGCGGATCGGCACCAGATCGGCGTCCTTCAGATCGCGCTTCGCCTGCTCAACCGAATCCGCGACATAGACATAGCGCGAGACGCGGATGCGATCGCGCCGCGGCGGATCGGCCGGGTTCGGCGTCTTGAGATAGGTCTGCATCATGCCGGCGATCTGATCCGCCGGGTTGGTCCAGGACAGCAGCGGGAAGAAGCCCTTCTGCGCCGCGATCTCCAAGGTGCTGTCGGAGCGCGCGCAGGCGATGCCGACATCGGGCCGCGGCTGGGTCAACGGCTTGGGGATGATCTTCCAATTCTTGCCTTGCCAGACCTGACCGTTCCAATCGAACGGCTCGGGCGATTCCCACGCCTTGAGGATGATGTCGATCGCCTCGCGCATCATGTCGCGCTGCGGCGCCGGCAGCTTGCCGCGGAGGCCCCCGCCGTCGCCGATACCGAGCCCGAAGCCCGCCATATAGCGGCCGTCGGTCAAGTGATCGCAAACCGCGGCGTCGGTCGCGACCTGCAGCGGATGGAAATAGGGCAAGGCGCGGATGCCAGGCCCCATCTTGATCCGCTTGGTCAGCGCCGCCGCTTTGCAGATGAACGGATCGGCGGAAGGCAATTGATCGGGCGCGTGGTAGGAAACAAAGACGCCGTGCTCGCTGATCCAGGCTTCGTCGATGCCGAGCGCGTCGGCAAGGATGACCTCCTGCAGGTCTTCGTCGTAGCTGGTCTTGGCGACGCTGTTGCGCCGCTGGCCGTTGGAAAAAAGCCCGAACCGCATAGTCTTCACTCCCCCGGGCGCTTATAAGAGCCCCTGCTGGCCGGCGATTATAGTCGAAGCCGGAGCGTCATGTGGGAGGGCGTCATGGGCGTTTACGCAATGAGAAAACGGCAATGGCGAGGGACAGCAATGGCAGCGGCGGCTGCCCTCCTCCTCGCCTCGCCGGCGATGGCGCTGGAAAAGCTTACCGGCGGCATCGCCGGCCAGGTTTCGCCGACGACCTGGCCCTATTACATCGCCATGGCCAAAGGCATGCTGGCCAAGCACGGCATGGAATTCGACATCGTCTACGGCCAGAGCGCCTCGAACATCCTGCAGCAGCTGGTCGGCGGCTCGGTCGACCTCGTCGTCAGCACCGGCATCAACGAGCCCCTCCACGCCGCCGCCAAAGGCGCGCCGGTCGGTATCCTGCGCATTGTCGGCAAAGTGTCGCCCTATGCGATCGACGCGCAAAAGGACATCCACTCGCTCAAGGAGCTCAAGGGCAAGACCATCGCGATCGGCGGGATGACCGACATTACCCGGCTCTATTTCGACCGCATGCTCGAGCCGAACGGCATCAAGTGGGGCGACTACGATCCCATCGTCGTCGGCTCGACGACCGGCCGCATGGGCGCGCTGCAATCCGGCGCCGTCGCGGCGACGATGCTGCTGCCGCCCTATTCCTTCCGCGTCGAGGCGGCCGGCTACAACAATATCGGCCTCGCCGTCGATTACGCCCCCGATCTGCCCTTCACCGCGACCGTCCTGTCGATTCCCTGGGCGCAGAAGCACCCGGAGCAGGCGCGCGGCATCAGCGATGCTTTCGACGAAGGCCTCGCCTGGCTGAACGATCCCGCCAACAAGGAAGAGGCAATCGCGGTCCTCGTCAAGCTCGGCCTGCCCGACGGCGAGGTGCGCCAGAGCTACGACTTCATGCGCAAGATCGATTTCTGGGCCCATGACGGCAAGGTCTCGCGCAAGACGCTGCAGCACATCATCGACGGCATGCGCAAGATCGGCGATTACGACGAGGCGGTCGACGTCAACAAGCTGGTGATCCCGGGCATCACGCAAGTCGTCGACTGACGCGGCGGCGCCGGGCGCGGATCAGGGCTTCGGCAGGAATTCCTCGGTCAGCAACGCGCTGTCGTCCGGCATCTTGTCGATGCGCCCGAAATCGACCAGCGCCTGCTCGACGATATGGAGCGAGCGCCGGTCGAAATGGCCGTCGGTCGGATAGGACGCCATCTCGTCGTCATAGATCCGAGAAACCGGCTCTTCCGGCGCCTTCATGATCTTCGCCATCAGCGGGATTGCCTCGGCTTTGTGCGCGTGCATCCAGGCGACGGTCTCGAACCAGCCTTTGAGGAAACGCCGCAGCGCATCGGGCCGCTCGGCGATGGTCGCATTGCTGGCATAGATCACCGAAGCGACGAAATCGTGCACGAGCTCGCCGCCTTTGACGATGATGCGGAACTTGCCGGTCGCATCGCCACGGATATGGCCCTGTTCGATGCTCGCGCTCGCGGCATCGACCGTCTTGGTGGTGAGGCCGGCGAACATGCTCTCGGTGCCGCCGAGATAGACCAGCGTGATGCCGTCGGGGCCCCAACCCTGGCGCCGCGAGACTTCCTGCACGAACCAGCTCGTCAGCGAGCCGACGGTCGTCGCGGCGACCTTCTTGCCCTCGAGGTCGGCGATGCTCCGGATCGGCGAATCCCCCAAGACCAATATCGATAGGTTGGCCGGCGCGTTGCCGAGCACGCCAACCGCTTTCTCGGGCGAGCCCTTGGCAACGAAGAGCAGATCGGTGCCGCCGCCGAGCGCAATGTCGATCGCGCCGGCCGCCATCGCCTGATGCAGCTTGGCGCCGCCTTCGAGATCGATGCGCTGAATATCGAGATCCAATTTACGGAAGATGCCGAGCTCGATCCCGGCATCCAGCATGTAGAAGTTGAAGCCGACCGCCTCCGGCGTGCCGACCCGCAGCTTCTCCGGCGCCGCGTGCGCCGCCGCGCCGAAACCAGCGATCATCGCCAGCGTTGCCAAAACCAGAGTTGCACGTCTCATGCCCGACTCCCCGCCGATTGTTTGCCCTTCAATAGCACTTCTCGGCGGTCTCGCCTAAAGTGCCGGCGAGGAGAATGGTCATGGTCGCGAAAATGACGCGCCGCGCGGCGCTCGGGGTTCTGGCCGGTTCGGCGGCGGCGGCGTATATACGACCGGCGAAGGCCGCCGACACATTGCGCGTCGGCAAGGCGGTGGCGGAGAATTTCGGCTTCGCGCCGCTCGATATCGGCCTGACGAAAGGCATTTTTCAAAAGCACGGCATCGAGGTCACGCTGCTCAACTTCACGGGCGGCGCCAAGATCGCACAGGCGATGGCGGCGGGATCGGTCGATATTTCGTTGAGCGCCGGACCGGATATGCAATTCGTCGCCAAAGGCGCGCCCGAGATCGCGGTCGCCTCGATCACCGAATCGCCGGTCTTCATGGGGCTTTGCATCAGCGACGACTCGCCGGTGAAAGCGATCGACGATTTGAAAGGCCAGCTGGTCGGGGTCGCCAGCCTCGGCTCGCTCACCTATTGGCTGATCGACGAGCTCAACCGCGTCAAAGGCTGGACCGGGGACGATCGCGCCAAGCAGGTCGTGGTCGGCGGCTCGACCGCGGCGAGCCTCGCCGCATTGAAGACCAAGCAGGTCGCTGCGAGTCTCAGCGCGACGCAGACCGGCTTCCTGCTCGAGGAGCGCGGCGAAGGCCGGCTGCTCGCCGATTGCTCGCAATATGTCGGGCCGTTCGAGCTCTTCACCACTTTCGCCAGCAGCGAGCTGACGCAAAAGAATCCCGATGCGGTGCGCCGCTTCCTCGCCGGCTGGTACGAGACCATTGCTTTCATGCGCCAGAACAAGGACGAAACCGTCCCGCTCGCCGCCAAGGCCATGACCTATCCCGAGAAAGTCGCAGCGCGCGCCTATGACGTGTTCATGCCGGGCATGTCGATCGATGGCCGGATGCGGCCCGAGGCGATCGAGGCGCTGAAATCCTCGTTCGCCGATCTCAAAGCGATCGAAGGCCCGGTCGATATGAAGAAATTCTACACTGAAGCCTATC
>Ga0335085_10004407_pt1 | contig 23410 bp, 10 predicted proteins | sample Lox_Sample_45_FD_206712 | JGI IMG/M metagenome (GOLD analysis project Ga0335085, IMG submission 206712) | Soil microbial communities from Loxahatchee National Wildlife Refuge, Florida, United States - Lox_Sample_4.5 | ecosystem: Environmental > Terrestrial > Soil > Wetlands | place: USA...
CATTCCCCGCGGTTTCGGTCAGTCCGCGGATCGCGTCGACGAGCGGCAAGGTTCCGATCTCGCTCGCCCGCACGGTCTCGTAAAGCGCGGTATTGAGGCGCTGAAGCATTTCGTCGCGCCGCGCGATCTCTTCGCGCGTCGTGCACAGCTCGGTCACATCGAGTCCGACGACGCCTGTTTCGGTGATATCGCCCTTGGCGTTGCGCACCGGGAAGATCGTTCCGATCGCCCACAAGGTCTTGTCGCGCAGCTCCAGTTTCGTCGGCCCCGTGTTGACGAGCCGGCCGGCGACGAGACCCTGGCGGAGCGCGGTCGGGATCGGGCCCGCACCCATGCGGCTCCAGGTCAAGTGCCGCGGCCGCCCGATCTGATCGGCGGCCGACAAGCCGGTCCACTCCGTCTGCGCGCGGTTGACATAGGTGTAATGGTCGTCGCGATCGGTCAGCGACAGTGAGAGCGGCAATTGATCGAGGACGCTGCGGAAACGCGCTTCGCTGTCGGCGATGGCCCGCGTCAAGGTCGTGCGCTCTTCCGCGAGCAGGACCGTCGCGCCGAGAGCGAAGAGCGTCACCGGAAAGATGACCAGCACTTCGGCCCAGGCGCTGTCGATGTTCGCGATCATGCCGCGATATCCCAGCATCGCGAGCCACGCGCCGATGCGGCCGACATCGAGCGCGAGGCCCAAGCCGATGAGGTCTAGATAGCGCCTGCGCTGTCCGCGCGTCGCGATGCCATGGCGATAGGCGAGGCCGATGACGAGTGCGACGGCGAGAATGACGATGCCGAGGGGCGTGTTGCCGACGGCGTCGACCTCGCGCACCAGAAGCGCCGCCCCCGCCGCGGCGAACCCCGCGATCGGCCCGCCGAAGACAGCGGCCAGCAACACCGCTTCGGTGCGGAAGTTGATCAACGCCCCGCCGGCCGTAACGGCGATGATCTGCATGCTGGTCAGGGTGAAGGCAACGAAGAAGGCGGTATGGCAAAGCTCCATCTGCCAGCGTTTCAAGCCGGCGAGATGCGTCCGCAGATCGCCATAGAAGAACAGCAGGACCGCCAGAAAGGCGGCGGTTTTCAGGAGGTCCAATACCAGGGTGAAAGAGATACCCTGCATAGCTCGCTTTCGCCTCTTTGTGCCCGGGTTGCGCCGCGAGGCCCGAACGACGCTAGCGAGCCCATCTCCCGAACACTAGGCCCGGCCGCAATCCTTGTCGCTTTTCTCCTGGTATGGGAGGGCGTGCGGAGGGATGGGGCGGCGGCCATACCACCTGACCTTTTAGCCAAGCCCATCATCCGGATGATGGCTTCCCTCGCGCGGCGGCTCCGCGCATCGTCCAGCCCATGAGGAAGCCCCGGCCGCGCGCAGCTTCGCCCGATCAGCGCGTCGTTCTGATCGACGATCAGCACGATCATCTCGCCTATATGACGGCGCTGCTCCGTCGGCACGGCTATGACGGTATCGGTTTCACGTCGGCACGCGACGCGCTCGAGCATATCAATACGCACAAGGTCGATCTCGTCATTGCCGATGTCTTCATGCCGGACATGGACGGGTTCGAGCTGCTACGCTTCATCCAGCGTCGTTCGGTTCCCATTCCGGTGGTGACGCTGAGCGGCGGCGACCGTCGCGGCGGCGGCGATTTCTTTCTCAAATGCACGCGGCGGCTGGGCGCGGTCGCGGCGTTGCGCAAGCCGCTCGACGTCGAAGCGCTCCTCGTCGTGCTCGATTGCTGGGTGCCGATCGACCGGCGGGTCGTTCGCGCTGCGGAAAGAGTGACGGAGCAGCCGGCGGATTAGCGCCGGCCGTCGCATCGATCACGTCCGGCGATCAGGCCGGTCGGCGGCGCAGCCCCGTTGCGATGACCTCGAAGCCCGGGACGATCAGGCCGCCGCGGCGCTTGCGGCGCAGCAGCATCCAGCCGAAGAGACCGGTGGCGAAGAGCAGGTAGCTCGCCGGCTCGGGCACGGTCGCGAGCAGGATGTTGCCCGCGAAGCCGGTCGCATCGGCTGTCAGCATCTGGATGTCGAAACTGAAGTCGAATGTGCCGGTGAGGCCCGCCGGAATGCCGCCGAGATCGAAGATCTGGTTGTTGAAGAGGGCATCGAGCTGCGCGAGCGTCGTCACCCCCGCGGCGGCCGCGAAGAGCGTCGTGCCGGCGAAGTTCGGGATGTTGGTGAGCACAGTGACGTGGACCGCGTCGCTGCCGCCGAAATTGCCGGGATTGAAGTTGACCGGATCATAAAGCGCGACATCGAGATGCGCGCCGACGGCGAGCGATTCGAGCGTGCTGTAGGGCAGCTTGAAGTCGACCATCGTATCGTAGGCCTGGAGCTGGCCCGTGCTCGCGCGCGCCACGCCCAGCGACGCCGCGCCGAGGTAATGCGACATGCCGTTATTGGGCAAGGTCGTGTTGAAGAGCGGATGCGGCGTGAGCACCGTCGTCTGCACCGAAGCCGGATTCGGGAAGCCGGTGGCGAAGGCGAAGGACTGGATCGCGCCGGTCGAGAAGCTCGGCGGCACGGTCGGCACGTTGCCGCCCACCGTCGTTTGCGACAGGGTCAGCGCCGGGCTGCCGACGGCAGCGGTCGCGCGACCGGTGACGCTGGTCATGCCGCCGCCGGTCGTCGTGCTGTTCGCTTGGCTCTGGCCGCTCGCGCCGTCGGCAAGCGCCATCGAGGAGGCGACGCCGTTCGCGATCGAGGTCGAGTTCGCCGTCGCGCTGGCGATGCCGGTGGTGCCGGCGGTCGCGCCGGTGCCGCCGATGCCGGCGATGGCCGTCGCGTTGGCCTGCGTGTTGACGCCGGCGATGGGGGTATTCGCCGTCGCGGTGGCATCGGCGTTACCGCCATTGCCGCCATTCCCGGCGCCGTTGCCGTTGCCGCCGTTACCGGCTGCGGCATTCGCATTGGCCGTCGTCGTGCCGTTGCCGGTGAGGGCGATGGTCGCGGTGGCGTTGCCGGCATTTGCGCCGCTGGCGCCATTGGTGCCGTTGCCGCCGGCGCCGCCGGTCGCATTCGCCGTGCCGTTCAGCGTGCTCGCATTGGTGTCGGTGTAGGCGAGGCTCGAGGCCGCGTCGCCGCCGAAGCCGGCCGTCGCGTCGCCCGCACCGCCGGCGCCGCCGAATGCCGACTGCACGAGGTTGAGGATGCCGGTGGTGAAGCCGCTGACGCCGTTGGTGATGGTCGATGACGCGCCCGCGCCGCCGCTTGCGCCGCTGATTCCCGCGCCGCCGGCGCCGCCAGTTTGATTGGCGGTCGCCGTGACCGTGCCGGTGCCGAGGCCGCTGGCGAGGCTCGATGCCGTTGCCGTGGTGGTGTCGGCAACGCCGCCGTTGCCGCCGCTATGGCCAGCGCCCGAGCCGGTGCCACCGGTGCCGCCGGTCGCATTCGCGGTCGCTGCCGCGGGTGCGCTCGCCAGCGTGCTCGTCGCCGCCGCGCTCGTGCCGCTGACGGCGCCGCCGATGCCGCCATTGCCGGTGCCGTCGGTGTTGCTGCCGCCGGCGCCGCCGATCGCGGTCGCGGTGACGGGCGAAGGCGATTTGCCGGTGAGATTGATGGTCGCGACGGCCGTGCCGCCAGTCGCGCCGTCGACGCCGTTGCTGCCATTGCCGCCGGCGCCGCCGGTCGCGTTCGAGCTGCCGCCGAAGCTGCTGGCATTGACGTTGGAGAAGGTGAGAAGCGAGCTCGCCGCGCCGCCGATACCCGCGGTGCTGCCGACGCCGTCACCATCGCCGCCGAGGCCGCCGATTGCGGTCTGGCGCAATGTCAGGCTGCCGGTCGTATCGCCGGCCGCGACATTGCTGATCGTCGCATTGCCGCCGGCGCCGCCGGAAGCGCCGCCCGGGCCGGCCGTGCCCGCACCACCGGCGCCGCCGGTCGCGTTGACATCGACGAGCACCGTGCCGCTGCCGCTAACGCCGCTGGCGAGACCCGCTGGCGCCGCGTTGCCGCCGGCGCCGCCGGTATTGCCGCTGCCGAAGGTCGAGCCGCCGGCGCCGCCGGTCGTGTTGATGGTGAGCGTGACGCTCGCATTGCCGATGTTTGCCGCCGAGGAGCTCGAGCTCATCAGGGCGTTGCCGCCCTTGCCGCCGTCAGTGCTGCCATCGGTGTTGTTGCCGCCGGCGCCGCCGGTGGCGTTGACGGTCGCATCGACCGGCGCCGCGCTGAGCGACACCAGGGCGATGCGCGCCGCGGCGTCGCCGCCGATGCCGCCGGCCGTGCCGCTGGTGCCGTTGCCGCCCGCGCCGCCGGTCGCGCTCGACGTGCCGAAGAGCTGGCTCGCGCCGCTCGTGTCGGTGAAGGCGAGATTCGAGGTGCCGAGTCCGCCATGACCGGCGACCGTGCCGTCATCGCCTGCGCCGCCGGCGCCGCCGATCGCATTCTGCGTCAAGGTCAGGATGCCGCCCGGCGTTGTGCCGGTGACGACATTGTTGAGCGTCGAGGAGCCGCCATCGCCGCCGGCCGCGAGCGCCGTGCCGGCGCCGCCGGCGCCGCCGATGCCGGTGACCGAGACATTTACATTGCCGCCGGCGCTCTGGCCGGTGCTCGTGGTCGAGAAGGCCACGGCCGCGCCGTTGCCGCCGGTATTGCCGAAACCGGTCGCAGCGCTGCCCGCGCCCCCGGTGCCGGTGACCGTGATATTGACGAGACCGGCGCCGGTACTCACGCCGGTGCCGAAGGCCTGGATCGTGCCGCCGTCGCCGGCATGGCTGCCGAGACCGCCGGTGCCGGTCACGGTGACCGTGACATCGCTCGGGCCTTGCGCCGAGGCGAAGGTCAGAACATCGCCGGCATTGCCGGTCGAATTGCCGTTCGCCGTCGTCGGACCACCAACGGCGCCGAGTGCGACGCCTTTCGCATCCGCCGTGCCGAAGGACGGCGTTGCTTGATTGAGCAGCGCTTCCGCTGTCGCATTGCCGCCGACCGCCGCGCCGGCATTGCCGCCAAGCCCGCCGGTCGCATTCGCGATCGATTGCGCGGTCGCCGAAGCATTCGATGCATCCGCGGTCGAGGTCGCCGTCGCCGCGCCGCCGGTGCCGGGCGTGCCACTGGTCGAATTGCCGCCGGCGCCGCCGGTCGCATTCGCCGTGGCGATGCCCACCGTCGCGCTGGTCAGCGTCGTCGTCGCGGTCGCGATGCCGCCGTTCGTGCCGTTTGCACCGTTGGTGCCGGCGCCGCCGGCGCCGCCGATCGCGCTCGTCGTCGCTTCGGCTTGGCTGGCATTGGTGTCGGTATAGGCGAGAGTCGAGGTCGCATCGCCCGCTGTGCCCGCGACACCGGGACCGTCGCCCGCGCCACCGGCGCCGCCGGTTGCGTTCTGGAAGAGCTGCAGCAGGCCGGTGGTGAGACCGCTCACCGCATTGGTGATCGTTGCGCTCTTGCCGTTGCCGCCCGATGCGCCGGTGATGCCGGCGCCGCCGGCGCCGCCGGTCTGCGACGCCGTGACGAGGACCGAGCCAGTGCCCGTGCCGCCGACGAGGCTCTGGCCGAAAGCGGTTGCGGGATCGGCATTGCCACCGTCGCCGCCGTGATGACCGATGCCCGAGCCGATGCCGCCGGCGCCGCCGGTGTTGGCCGCGGTCGCGGTGACCGGATCCGTCGCGGTGAGGCCGGTGACGCTTGCATTCGCCGCCAGCGCATCGCCGCCATTGCCGCCGCTCGCCGTGCCGTCGGTGACGTCGCCGCCGGCGCCGCCGGTGCTGCCCGCCGTGCCGACGATGTCGCCGCTGATCGTGATGCTCGAAGACGCGGTGCCGCCGGTGCCGCCATCGCTGCCACTGCTGCCGTTGCCGCCCTTGCCGCCGGTCGCGAGCGCCTGGCCGAAGACGCTGTTCGCGCCGGTAACCGTCGAGGAAAAGGTGACGCTGGCATTGCCGCCCGTACCCGCCGTGCCGCCGCCGCTGGCCGCGCCGCCGGCGCCGCCGGTCGCGGCCTCGGTCAGCGAGACATTGCCGGTCGTCGACGCGGTGACGACGTTGTTCAGCGTGATGTCGCCGCCGTTGGCGGCGGTGGCGCCGTTGAGGCCGGCGCCGCCGGCGCCGCCGGTGTCGTTCAAGGCGATGGTGATATTGCCGCTCGTGCTGCTGGCGCCGATCGGGCCGATGATCGTGGTCGTGCCGGCGGTGCCGCCGTGATTACCGGCGCCGGTCGCCGCGCCGCCGGCGCCGCCGGTCAGGTTGACGGTGAGCTGCACCGCGCCGCTGCCGCTGTTCGAGGCCGACGCGCCGAGCGCCGACATGTTGGCGTTGCCGCCCTGGCCGCCGTCGCCGCTGCCGTCGGTGTTGTCGCCGCCGGCGCCGCCGGTGCTGTTCACGGTCGCGATCACCGGCGTGCCGGTGCTCGCGCTGAGCGAGATGCCGGCATCAGCCGTGCCGCCGGTGCCGCCGAAAGTACCGTCGGTGCCATCGCCGCCGCGGCCGCCGGTCGCGCTCGATGTGCCGCTCAGCTGGCTCGCGCCGTTCGTATCGGTGAAAGCGAGATTGGAATGCGCGTCGCCGCCCGGGCCGCCGAACGTGCCGTCATCGCCGTTGCCGCCTCTGCCGCCGACCGCGCTCTGCACGAGGGTGAGCTGACCGCCTGTCGTGCTGCCGGAGACGACGTTGTCGAGGATCGAGCCGCCGCCATGGCCGCCGCCGGCGCTGCTCGTACCGTTGCCGCCGGCGCCGCCGGTCTGGTTGAAGGTGACGGTGACGTTGCCGCCGCCGGTGCTCGTGCCCGCGAGCGCGTCGATCGCGAGGTTGCTGTTGAGCGTCGTGCCGTCGGCGCCTTGGGTGACGGCGCCGCTGGCCGCGCCGCCGGCGCCGCCGATCAGATTCGCGGTGACGTTGACCGCGTGCGCGCCGGTCGCGCTGCCCGACACTTGCGCATTGCCGCCGCTCGCGCCGTTGACGCCGGTGCCGGCGCCGCCGGTGCCGCCGGTCGCGTCGTAGGTGACGTTCATCAGCGTCGCGCCGGTATCGGTGTAGCTGCCATTCGCCGTCGCATCGCCGCCGATGCCCGGATTCGTCGACGAGCTGCCGCCGGTGCCGCCGGTCGCGCTTTCGGTGAAGGTCAACACGTTGGTCGCGCCGACCGCGCCGAGGCCCGTATTCGTGACCGTGGCGCTGCCGCCATGGCCGCCCGCCGCGCCGGAAAGCCCGTTGCCGCCGTTGCCGCCATTCGCCGCCACGCTCAGCGTGGCATCGCCATGCACCGTGGTCGCATCGACCGTCGGCGCGATCGTCTCGCTGCCGCCATCGCCGCCGTGATTGCCGAGGCCGCTGCCATCGCCGCCGGCGCCAGCATTGAAGGTCGCGGTCAGGTGGATGTCCGAATTGATGCCGCTGGTGTTCGCGGTGAGGCTGCTCGCGCCGACCGTGCCGCCGTTGCCGCCATTGCCGCCGCCGCTCGCGCCGCCGGCGCCACCGGAATTGGTGAGGGTCGCGGTGATCGTGCCGATATTGTTCAGCGCGATGTTGCCGCTGAACGCGTCGCCGCCATTGCCGCCGAGACCGAGCGGGCTCGCGCCGCCATTGCCCGCGGTATTGACGATCGTCGCATCGATCGCGCCGGCGCCGGTATTGGTGATGTTGAGATCGCCGGCGCCGAGCAGAGTCGGATTCCAGGCGTTGCCGCCATTGCCGCCGGTGCCGGTTCCGGTCGCCGCGCCGCCGTCGCCGGCGACATTCGAGATCGGGACGGTGAACGTGTTGCCGCTGGTCGCCGCGGCCGCGAGCGTCGATGTCGTGCCGGGATTGAACAGCGCGTCGCCGCCCGTGCCGCCATTGGTCGCATCGCCGCCGACGCCGCCGGTGTTGTTGATGGTCAGCGTCGAATTGCCGCCGCCGAACAAGGTCGCGATGTCGGTGACGGTCGAGCTGCCGCCGTCGCCGCCGGGCGCGCCATTGCCACCGGCGCCGCCGCTCGCGTTGATGGTGAATTGCTCGGTGTTCAATCCGCTGCCGGCGATATCGACGCTTTGCAGGAAGGCCGCGCCGCCGGCGCCGCCGAGGCCCGCGCCGCTCGTGCTGTTGCCGCCGGCGCCGCCGGCGACCGTGAGGGTCGCCGGGCCGATGCCGTTCAGACCGGCAAGCGCGCCGCTGTTGATGGTGATGCCGACGATCTGTGCCGCGCCGCCGGCGCCGCCATTGATAGCGCCGTCGCCGCCGGCGCCGCCGGTGTAGGACGCGGCGAAATCGACCGGGATGCCAGACGCATTGATCGTAAGCCCCGCACCGCTCACCGTTGCTGCGCCGCCGGCGCCGCCGTTGCCGCCGATCGAGGTGCCGCCGTTGCCGCCTTGATACGCGATATCGGCGCTGACGCTGGTGCCGCCGAAGAGATTGATCGCGCTGCTGGACGAGGCCGAGCCGCCATCGCCGGCGCCGAGCGTGCCGCCATTGCCGCCGGTGAGATCGAGGGTCAGCTGCGTCTCTTGCGCGGCGCCGATCGTGATCGTGCCGGCGATCGAGGCGTTGCCGCCATTGCCGGCTTGCACGCCGCCATTGCCGCCGGTGCCGTTGAGTGTGACGCTGGTGATCTGACCGGGATTGATCGCGCTGGAGGTGATCGTCGCGCCGTCGAGCACGCCGTTGCCGCCGGTGCCGGCGAAAGCGCCGGCGTTGCCGCCCGAGAAATTCGCGGTCAGCGTCAGATTGCCGGAGCTGTTGCTGACGCTGAGGGCGTTGATCTCGCCTTTGCTCAGGAGGCCGTTGTTGCTATCGCCGATGCCGCCGGTCGCGTTGACGACGGCGTTGATGGCACCGCCATTGTTGATGTTGACCGTGCCGGTCGCCGCAGTGCCGCCGAATCCGGTGCTGGTTGGCGAGGTGCCGCCATTGCCGCCGGCGACGTTGACCGTCGCATCGAGCGTGCCGGCGCCGGTGTTCGAGAGGGTGATGATCGATGCCGGATTGCTGGCAAAGCCGCCGACGCCAAGCGGACCGCCGGTGTTGCTGCTGCCGTTGCCGCCGATATTGCTGAAAGACGCGGTGAACGTGTCGCTGGCGGTCGCCGCATTGCCTGCGAGGGTGATGCCGCTGCCGAGGATGACGGCGTTACCGCCTTGACTCTGGCCCCCGCTGCCTGCGTTGCCGCCCTGGTTGACGACGCTGACACTGTTGCCGGTGCCGCTGCCCATCACGACGCTGATGTTGCCGAACTCGGCAACGCCGCCGGCGCCGCCCGTGGCAGCGGTGCTGTTGCCGCCATTGCCGCCGGTGTTGGTGATCTGCAGCGCTTCGGCGGCGCTGCCCGAGCCTTGGACGGTCAGGCTGCCGAGCAAAGCCGTGCCGCCGGCCCCGCCATTGCCGGTCGTGCCGTCACCGCCATTGCCGCCCTGCACGGTGAGCGTCGCCGGGCCGCTGCCGCCGAGCCCGGTCATCGCGCCGCCGTTGATCGAAGCGGATTGCACGGTCGCTGTGCCGCCGCTGCCGGCGAACACGCCGTCGCCGCCATTGCCGCCGGTGATCGACACGGCGATGTTATCGGCTTGCGTGCTCCCGATCCCGCCGATCAGCAAGCCCTGGGAGACAAAGTTGAGCGCGGCATTGCCGCCGTTGCCGCCGTTACCGCCCGGATTGGCACCGCCGGCGCCGCCCTGATAGGTGACGTTCGCGGTGAGCGAATCGGTGCTGCCGCCGTTGCCGACGATGACGACGTCGTTGGTCTGGACGTTGCCGCCGATACCGCCGAGCCCGCCGGCGCCGCCGGTCAGCGTCACCGTCGCATTGGTCGTGTCGCCGCCTTCGATCAGCAGCGTGCCGCTGGTCGCGGTGACGTTGCCGCCGGCGCTGCCGGAGACATTGCTTCCGCCGGCGCCGCCGGTGCCGATGATCGTCGCGGTGGTTACTTGTCCCGGTGCCGGGAAGGTCGACTGGACCGTCACGCCGCCGTTGAAGCTGGCGCTGCCGCCCTGGAAGCCGCCCAGCGTCGCGCCCGGCGTCACCGAGCCGCCGGTCACGCTGGCGGTGAAGTTGATGTTGCCGCCGGCATCGGTCGCGTTGATCGTACCGATCTGGGCATTGCCGCCCGTGCCGGTGATATCGCCGCCGCTGCCGCCGGTCACCGTGATCGATCCGGTGAGGCCGCCGATCATGCCGCTCAGGGTGACGTTGCCGAGCTGCGCGGAGCCGCCCGGCCCATCGGTCGTCCCGCCGGTGCCGCCATTGCCGCCGGTCGCGGCCACCGTGGCGTTGAGCGCGCCGCTGCCGTTGTTGGCGATCGTCAGTCCATTGGTCGTCGCGGCATTGCCGCCGATGCCGCTGAAGCTGGTAGTCGCATCGCCGCCGTTGCCGCCGATCAGGCTGTAATCGACGATGAAGCTCTTGCCGCTGCCGGCGTTGCCCGTCAGCGTCGTCGTGCCGATACCGAGATCCAAGGCGTTGCCGCCGGAGTTGCCGCCCTGGCCGCTGCCGCCATTGCCGCCCTGGTTGAGGATCGTCAGCGTGTCGTTGCCGGTCCCCATCGTCACGGTCGAGGGCGTGAACCGCGCATCGCCGCCGACGCCGCCATTCCCGCCGGTGCCGCTGCCGCCATTGCCGCCGATATTGTGGACGATGAGCGCTTCGTCGCTCGAGCCCGTGCCGTTGACGGCGAGGCTGCCCAGCGTCGCCGTGCCGCCGGCCCCGCCATTGCCGGTCGTGCCGTCGCCGCCGTTGCCGCCCTGCACGGTGAGCGTCGCCGGGCCGCTGCCGCCGAGCCCGGTCATCGCGCCGCCGTTGATCGAAGCGGACTGCACGATCGCTGTGCCGCCGCTGCCGCCGACCAGGCCGTCGCCGCCATTGCCGCCCTTGAACGATGCCGCGACGTTGTCGGCCTGCGAGCTCCCGATCCCGCCGATCAGCAAGCCCTGTAGGCCGGTATTGAGCTGTGCGTTGCCGCCGTTGCCGCCGTTACCGCCCGGATTGGCACCGCCGGCGCCGCCCTGATAGGTGACGTTCGCGGTGAGCGAATCGGTGCTGCCGCCGTTGCCGACGATGACGACGTCGTTGGTCTGGACGTTGCCGCCGATACCGCCGAGCCCGCCGGCGCCGCCGGTCAGCGTCACCGTCGCATTGGTCGTGTCGCCGCCTTCGATCAGCAGCGTGCCGCTGGTCGCGGTGACGTTGCCGCCGGCGCTGCCGGAGACATTGCTTCCGCCGGCGCCGCCGGTGCCGATGATCGTCGCGGTGGTTACTTGTCCCGGTGCCGGGAAGGTCGACTGGACCGTCACGCCGCCGTTGAAGCTGGCGCTGCCGCCCTGGAAGCCGCCCAGCGTCGCGCCCGGCGTCACCGAGCCGCCGGTCACGCTGGCGGTGAAGTTGATGTTGCCGCCGGCATCGGTCGCGTTGATCGTACCGATCTGGGCATTGCCGCCCGTGCCGGTGATATCGCCGCCGCTGCCGCCGGTCACCGTGATCGATCCGGTGAGGCCGCCGATCATGCCGCTCAGGGTGACGTTGCCGAGCTGCGCGGAGCCGCCCGGCCCATCGGTCGTCCCGCCGGTGCCGCCATTGCCGCCGGTCGCGGCCACCGTGGCGTTGAGCGCGCCGCTGCCGTTGTTGGCGATCGTCAGTCCATTGGTCGTCGCGGCATTGCCGCCGATGCCGCTGAAGCTGGTAGTCGCATCGCCGCCGTTGCCGCCGATCAGGCTGTAATCGACGATGAAGCTCTTGCCGCTGCCGGCGTTGCCCGTCAGCGTCGTCGTGCCGATACCGAGATCCGAGGCGTTGCCGCCGGAGTTGCCGGACTGGCCGCTGCCGCCATTGCCGCCCTGGTTGAGGATCGTCAGCGTGTCGTTGCCGGTCCCCATCGTCACGGTCGAGGGCGTGAACTGTGCCGCGCCGCCCATGCCGCCGGGCGCGCCCGCCGGCCCGTTGCCGCCATTGCCGCCGATATTGTGGACGATGAGCGCTTCGTCGCTCGAGCCCGTGCCGTTGACGGCGAGGCTGCCCAGCGTCGCCGTGCCGCCGGCACCGCCATTGCCGGTCGTGCCGTCGCCGCCGTTGCCGCCCTGCACGGTGAGCGTCGCCGGGCCGCTGCCGCCGAGACCGGTCATCGCGCCGCCGTTGATGGTCGCTTGCGCCAGCGATGCATCGCCGCCGCTGCCGGCGAACACGCCGTCGCCGCCATTGCCGCCCTTGAACGACGCCGCGACGTTGTCGGCCTGCGTGCTCGCGGGAGCGCCGATCAGCAGGCCCTGTACGCCGGTATTGAGCTGTGCGTTGCCGCCGAAGCCGCCATTGCCGGCGGCATTGTTGCTGCCGTTGCCGCCTTGATAGATGATGTTCGCGGTGAGGCCAGATGCGCCGCCGCCTGTGACGGTCACATCGGTCGAACTCGCGCTGCCGCCGTTGCCGCCGCTCGCCCCGCCGGTACCGCCGGCGAGGTTCATCGTCAGGCCGGTCGCATTCTGGCCGCCGACCGAGACCGGGTTCGCGATAACGACATTGCCGCCGTCGCCGCCAAGGGCGCCGCCATTACCCGCACCGCCCGTGCCGCCGCTGCCGTTGACCGTGAGATTCGTCGCGCCCGTACCGCTATTCTGGAGTGTGAAGCCGTTATTTGTGGCAGCGCCGCCGGCGCCACCCGTGTTGCCGGCGCCGCTCGCGCTCCCGCCCGCGCCACCGGTCGTCGTGATCGTGGCGTTCGCCGCGCCGCTGCCGCCGGTGACGCTTTGCGAGATCGTCGCTGATTGCGCGTGACCGCCGGCACCACCATTTCCCGCGCTGCCGTCGCCGCCGACGCCGCCGGTGGCGGTCAGCGTGCTCGTCAGCGAGCCGTTGCTCGTGCTCGCCGCCGCGCTCAAATCCGCGTCGCCGCCGGCCGTCCCGCTGGCGCCACTGGTGCCGGTCGAGCCGGTGATGTTGATCGCTTGCGTCACGGCGCCGAAGCCGGCGGCAAAGACATCGCCCGTCACCGAAACGACGCCGCTCGTGACGCGTGCGTTCGTATCGCCCGCGCTATTCGCGCCGCCGGCCGCGGTCGAGGACGCTGTGCCGCCGCTATAGGTCGCAGATCCGTTATTCGCCGAGACGAACGCACTGGCGTCGCCGCCCGTGGCGCTGCTATCGCCCGCCGCGCCGCCCGTGGCATTGGCCCGAGCGTCGATCGCGGTGGCGGTCGTGTTGTTGACCGTGAGGCTCGCGCTCGCATTGCCGCCATTGCCGGCGACACCCGGCGCGCTGCCGGCACCGCCCGCGCCGCCGATCGCATTCTCGATCAGCGTGACGAGTCCGGTGGTGAAGCCCTGAACCGCGTCGACCAGCGTCGAGAAGCCGCCTTGGCCGCCGCTCGCGCCGCTGGTGCCGGCGCCGCCCGCACCCCCGGTCTGCGTCGCCGTGACCGTGACCGCGCCCGAGCCGCTCGTGTCGCTCGCGGTGGTCTGATTGGTTTCGCTCGCGCCGGCGCCGCCGACACCGCCGGTGCCCGACGATATGCCGCCGGCGCCGCCGGTTGCGGTCGCAGTGACGGAGGTCGTGTTCGTCTCGGCCGGGTTGTTGTAGGTCGCGCTCGATGTCGCGACGCCGCCGACGCCGCCCGCTCCGGGCGTGCCGCCGGCGCCCGGGGTGCCGCCATCGCCGCCGACACCGCCGGTTGCGGTGGCCGTTGCCGGATTGGCATCGCCGGTTTGCGTCGTCGTCGCGGTCGCGTTCGCGGTGCCGCCCGCGCCCCCGGTGCCGCCCGCGTCGCCGGGATTGGCGCCGCTGCCGCCGGTGCCGCCTTTGCCGCCGATGGCGACAGCATTGTTGGTGGTATCGCTGTTGGGAGTCGTGGTGCCGGCATCGGCATTCGCCGGATTGCCGGTGCCGCCGGTACCGCCGGGCGAGCCGGTGGCGCCGGTGGTGCCGGTCGTCGGGGACTGATCGTCCGTCACATTTGCCGCATGCGCCGGAAAGGCCGCAGCAAGCGCGAGGATCAACGGCAACGCCGTCAACGTACCACGTGGATTCATACTCTTCCGCCCTCGAAGCCCGTTGGCTTGCTTTGACTTTGGTTTACGCTGGGCGGTCCAGAAATAATAGTCGTGATTACAGTTAAGATTGAACAATCGTGCTTAATTCTACTGTGTTAACCAAGAAAAACGGCTGATTTGTTGGCAAATCTTCGGGTTTATAGTGAAGAGGAAACACTTTCCCCGCCAAGAAACGGCGAAGAATTCGCGCAGCATCGGGCGCGCTCGCGCAGCCATCCGGCGGCCGCTTGCGAGGCGGTGCCGAATCCCCGAGATTGCGAAAGTCATTACGGGACAAAGCGGGGCTCGATGGTTTCGGCGGATATCGTTCTGCGCGGCGGCAAGGTGCTGACCGTCGACAAGGATTTCTCGATCGCGAAGGCGGTCGCGGTGCAAGGCGAGCACATCCTCGCGGTCGGCAGCGACAGCGATGTCGAGGCGCTCATCGGGCCGAACACGCGGGTGATCGAGCTCGAGGGCCGCACCGTCGTGCCCGGCCTGCACGACAGCCACATTCACACGATGGGCGGCGCGGCCGACGAGCTCGCGGTTTCGCTCGCGCAAGCGCGCTCGATGAAGGATGTGCAGGCGGCCTTTGCCGCGCGCGCTGCGGAGACGCCGAGCGGCGAATGGATCCTCGGCGGCAGCGGCTGGCATGAGAGCCAGCTCGCCGAAGGCCGACTGCCGGTCAAGCAAGAGCTCGACGCGGTGACGCCGAACAATCCCGTCTTCCTGCGCCGCGGCGGCCATGTCGCCGTCGCCAACAGCGCGGCGCTGAAGCTCGCCGGGGTCACCAAGGACACCCCCGATCCGAAAGGCGGCGTCATCGTGCGCGATCCTGCGACCGGCGAGCCGACCGGCGCGCTGATTGAGCGCTCGGCGTTCAGCCTGGTCGCGAAGCACGTTCCGGCGCCGACACGCGCCGACCGCATCAAGGGGCTGAAGCTCTTCATCGCCAAGCTCAACAGCAAGGGCATCACCGCGACTCTGGAGCCCGGTCTCTCGCTCGACGAGATTGCGGCCTATATGGAGCTTTGGCGCTCGGGCGCGATGACGACGCGGGTGCGGCTGCTGCAGAAGGTGACCAGCCAGGAGGACGTCGCCGCGCTCTCCTCGGTGCTGGCGCCGAATTTCGGCGACGATTATCTGCGCGTCGGTGGATTCAAGTTCCTGAGCGATGGCGGTATCGAAGCCGCCTATATGAGCGAGCGCTACAAAATCGTCGAAGGCGAGCAGAACGATCCGGATTTCGTCGGCAAGCTCATCCTGCCGGCGGGCGGGCTCGACGAGCTGCGCCAGATGTTCCTGACCGCCGCCGAGCGGCGCTGGCAGGTGCAGGTCCATGCCGTCGGCGATGCGACGATCACCGCGATCGTCGACATGATGGAGGAGGTGAACGAGAAATTCGCGCTGCGCGATCTGCGCTGGACGATCATGCACATTTTCCTGCCGACCGCGGACTCGCTCGAGAAGATCAAGCGCTTGGGGCTTTACGTCACGGTGCAGGATCATCCGGTGAAGCTCGGTCACAACATGACGCGCTATTGGGGCGAAGAGCGCGCGGCGAAATCGATCCCGGTGAGGAGCATCCTCGCCAAGAATATTCCGGCCGGCGGCGGCACCGACGCGCCGGTCGTCGATTGGAATCCCTTCGAATCGATGTGGTGGATGACGACGCGCAAGGTCTATGCGCAAGGCACGACGCGAGTGCTCGGTCCAGAAGAGGCGATCACGCGCGAGGAAGCGCTGCGGCTCTATACCATAGGCAGTGCCGGCAACGCCTTCATGGAGGACCGCATCGGTTCGCTCGAGCCGCGCAAATATGCCGATCTCGCCGTGCTGTCCGGTGATTTCCTGACCGTGCCGGATGACGATCTGCCGGGCCTGCGCTCGCTGATGACGATGGTCGGCGGCAAGATCGTGCATGAGGCGGCCTCGTGAGCGGCGCCATGATCGAGGCTGATCTCGTCCTCCGCGGCGGCAAGATCCTCACCGTCGACGAGCGCTTCAGCATCGCCTCGGCGCTGGCGATCCGCGGCGATCGCATCGCTGCCGTCGGCGACGACGCTTCGGTCAAGCCGCTGATCGGGCCGCAGACGCGGGTGGTCGATCTCAAAGGCCGCACCGTGATCCCCGGTCTCCACGACAGCCACATGCACACGATGAACGGCGGGCAGAACGAGCTCGCCGTGTCGCTCGCCCGAGCGCGCTCGATCAGGGATGTGCAAGCGGCTTTCGCCGCGCGCGCCGCGACGACGGAGAAGGGTAAGTGGATCCTCGGCGGCAGCGGCTGGCACGAGAACCAGCTCGCCGAAGGCCGACTGCCGGTCCGCCAAGAGCTCGACGCGGTGACGCCCGACAACCCGGTTTACCTCCGGCGCGGCGGCCATGTCGCGGTCGTGAACAGCATCGCGCTGAAGCTCGCCAATATCACCAAGGACACGCCGAACCCGCGCAACGGCATCATCGTGCGCGATCCGGCGAGCGGCGAGCCGACCGGCGTGCTGGTCGAGCGCGCGGCGTTCAACATGGTACTGAACCTCGTGCCGCCGCCGAGCCGCGACGATCGCGTTAAAGGGCTGAAGCTCTTCAACCGCAAGCTCAATCGCTTCGGCATCACCGCGACGCTCGAGCCCGGCCTCACGCTCGACGAGATCGCCGCCTATATGGAGCTCTGGCGGCAAGGCGGGATGACGACGCGGGTGCGCATCCTGCAGCGCGTCTTCGGCGCCGACGACGTGCTCAATCTCTCGGCTTTCCTCGCGCCGGAGTTCGGCGACGACTGGCTGCGCGTCGGCGGCTTCAAATATTCCTCCGACGGCGGCATCGAAGGCGCGGCGATGAAAGAGCGCTATCGCATCGTCGAGGGCGAGCAGAACGATCCCGATTACTACGGCAAGCTGGTGACACCGCCCGGCGGGCGCGACGAATTCAAGCAGATGCTGGAGAACGCCGCTTCGCGCGGCTGGCAGTTCCAGGTGCACAATGTCGGCGATGCCGCGATCGCGCACACGGTCGGCGTGATGGAAGAGCTGGCGCAGAAATATCCGCTCGATGTGATGCGCTGGTGCATTGTTCATATCTTCCTGCCGAGCCCGGACTCGCTCGCCAAGATTAAGCAGCTCGGCCTCTCGACCACGGTGCAGGATCACCCGGTCAGCCTCGGCTACAACATGTTGCGTTTCTGGGGCGAGGAGCGCGCGGCGAAATCGATCCCGGTCAAGAGCATCACCGCGCTCGGCATTCCGACCGGCGGCGGCACCGACGGGCCGACGGTCGATTGGAATCCGTTCAAATCCCTCTGGTGGATGACGACGCGCCAGGTCGTCGTCAACAACGAGCAGCGCCGGCTCGGGCCCGACGAGGCGATCGGCCGCGAAGCTGCACTTCGTCTCTATACGATGGGCAGCGCCCGCGTCGGCTTCATGGAAGACAAGATCGGCTCGCTCGAATCCGGCAAGCTCGCGGATCTCGCGGTGCTGTCGGACGATTATCTGAGCGTGACGGACGAGGTGCTGCCGACCTTAAGCTCGGTGATGACGACGGTCGGCGGGAAGATCGTGCATGAGGAAGCGATCTGACCCATGGAACGCGACGCGCTCCTGAAAGCTCACGGCCGCGCGCATAAGACGATCGCCGAGGCGCAGGCGCCGACGGATTTCGCGCGCACGATCGAAGCGGCGGACAATTACCCGCGCCTCAGCTTCAACGAGATTTATGCGACGACCGGCATCATCGGCTTGCGGATCGGCGAGAAGGCGAAGGACCTCGCCGGCCGGCCGGTGGTGATCAAAGGCTATATGGCGCCGCCGCTGGTCGATGAAGGCGATTTCTTCGTCATGACGCGGGCGCCGGTCGTGACCTGCCCGTTCTGTGATTTCGGGGCAAGTTGGCCCGACGACATCGTGCTGACAGAGCTCGAGAAGCCCTCCGGCTTCGTCGAGCCGTTCCAGGGGATCGAGGTCGCCGGCGTCCTCGATCTCGGCGCGCAGCACGACGTGCGCACCGGCACGCTGCGGCTCGTGCGCCTCAAAGACGCGAGCTGGCGGATCGTGCCGAAGAAGTAGGGCGTTCCTCACTTTCCCGCTATTTTATTCGCTTTCCCCGCGAAAGCGGGGATCCAGGGTAGCCGTACGTCGCTTGCCCTGGGTCCCCGCTTTCGCGGGGAAAGCGATTTGGGAATCGGGGGAGGCGACTCGGATTGATAAGGCGGCTCTTAGTGCACCGCGAACCGCCGGGCGAGCGGGTCGATGATCAGCTTCTCGCCGGCGACGAAGATGATGACGATGGCGAAGCAGCTCGCGAACACCATCGCCGTGTTGCCGATCACCTCGGCGCGCAGCATCAGATAGCCGAGGCCGTGATCGACGCCGAAGAGCTCGGAGACCAGCGCGATCTTCCAGCCAACGCCGTAAGCGATGCGCACCGACGACATCACATAGGGCAGCAGCATCGGCAGGGCGATCTTCCACGCGATCTTGATTCCGGAGCGCGAGAAGCTCGCGCCCATCTCCAGCAATTCGCGATCCATGTCGGCGATGCCTTGCATCAAGGCGATGGCGCAGAACGGGATGAGGATCAGCGTCTCGACGAAGATCACCGAGCCGCTGTCGGGTCGGAACCAGAAGGTCGCGAGGATTGCCCAGCCGACCGAGGGGAAGGAATTGAGCACCGGCAGCACGCGGCGCTGCACCGCATAGGCCGTGCTCGGCACATAGCGCGCGAGAGCGGCGAGCGCGCCGCCGAGGATCACGGCGAGGATGACGGAAGCGACGACCCGCGCCAGGCTGATCAGCGTGTCGCCGACGAAGGCCGGATCGATGAAGAGCTGCAGCAGCGTCGCGCCGGTTTCGATCGGTCCGGGCAGGATGAAGCTCGGCAAGCTGCGCGCCGTCAGCCACCACAGGAAGACGAACAGGAGCGGCAGGCCTTCGCCGATGATCCGCTCGGCGACGGAATTGGCGAGATCAGAGCGCTTCATAATGTGCCGAGAGCCGCGCTTGCGCCGGCTCGAAAAGGTAGCGGTCGCTCGCATAGACCGCGGCGACGATGATGACGATGACGGTCACGACCAGCGGCGTGTCGTAATCCTGTCGCGCCAGATTGAAGAGCCGGCCGAAGCCTTTGTCGCCGCCGAACAGCTCCGCCGTCAGCAGCGCCTTCCATGAAACGCCGAAGCAGATGCGCACGGTCGAGAACAGGAACGGCGTCAGCGCCGGCAGGATGATGAGGCGAAAGCGCTTGAAGCCGCTGCGCCCGAAGCTTCTCCCCATCTCGATCAGCTCGGGATCGATGCTCTCGAGGCCCTGCCGCACATTGATGATGGCGAAGGGGATCAGCACCATAGCCAGCGAGAAGACGACGGTGAAGCCGCCGAGACCGAACCACAGCACCGCGAGCAACACCCACCCGGTGCCGGAGAAGGAATTGAGAAAGGGCGAGAGCCGGCCATGCACGGCAAGGCGAAACACCGGCAGGTAATAAGCCAGGAGCGCGAGCGCGCCGCCGATGACGATCGAGCCTGCCACCGCCGCGATCACGTGGAGAAGCGAGGCGCCCGCATGCACCCACATATGCGGATCGATGACGAAGCCCCACAACCGCTCCGCGACATTGCCCGGGCCGGGCAGCAGATAAGGCGGCTCGATCCAGCCGACGACGAACCACACCGCCAGCATCGCGAGCGTGAAAATGTTGGCGGTGCGCCGGCGCCGGCGCTCGAGATCGTCGCGGATCATCGCGGCTCGATGCGTCTCGCGCGCCGTGTTACTGCCGGATCGCGTCCTTCCAGATCATCGATTCCGCGGGCGGATATTCCTTGATGATGCCGAGCTCTTTCGAGAGCTCCCATAGGCGCTGGATCGCCTTCACGTCGTCGGCGGAGACGACCATCGGCACTTGCGTGTATTCGTTGAGCCACTCGACGAAGAAGGCCGGCTCCATCTTGGTCTCTTTGCTGAGATCCGCGGCGATGAGGTCGACATGCGAGCGGGTGTAATCGGCCGAAGCCTTTACCATGCGCGCGAACTCCTTGTAGGCCGCGGGCTTGGCGGCGAGCTTCTCGGGATAGCCGGCGAGGATCGCGACCACGGCGGGCTCGCCGATCGCCTTGTTGATCGCATCGTCGAGGCTCGCGACGATGCGGAAGTCCTTGCTCTTCGAGGCGTTGTAGGCCTCGCTATGCGTGAGGCTCGCGGCATCGATGCGGCCGGTCAGCAAAGCGCCGGGCATCGCCGTCGCCGGCACCTCGACCCAGTGCAGATCGCCGCCGTCGAAGGAAACATTCATCCCATAGGTCTTCCACAGGCCGATGCGCATCAAGGTCGTGCCGGTCGACGGCATCGATTGGGTCGCGAGCGTCTTGCCCTTCAGATCCGTCATCGTCTTGTAGGGACTGTCGGCTTTCACGTAGATCGCGCCGCCCTTGCCGCCTTGCGCGTGGTTGCGCAGCGCCGTGGCCATGATCGCCAGCTCGAGCCCGCGCGCCTTCGCCTGTGGCACGCCGATCGCGGCGGTCATCACCACGTCATAGGTCTTGGCGCCGGTCGCCTGCAGCAGCGCCGGAATGTCGAGCGACTTCACCTGTACATCGACCGTGTCCGACGTCACCTTGCCATGCGTCAGCGGCCACACCACGGCGTCGTAAGCCGGATCGAGGAGATAGGCGAAGGTGATCGTGTCTTTGGCTGCGGCCGGCGCGGCGAGCAGCGCGGCGAAAGCGGATGCGAGCAGCGTCGCGCGGATTTCTTTTCTCATGACGGCGTTTCCTCCCTGATAGTCTCGCTGTTGTCTTCGGCAAAAGGATCGTGAAAGCGCGCAAGGATGCGATCGCGCTGCTGCATCAGGACCGGATTGGCGCGCAGCAAGCGCGGCCGTTCCGCGGCGATGGTCAGCGTGTCGATCACGCGCGTCGGCTTGGGCGAGAGCAGCACGATGCGATCGGCGAGGTCGAGGGCTTCGTCGACATCATGGGTGACGAAGACGATAGTCTTCTGCGTCCGCTGCCAGATATCGATCAGCTCGCGCCGCATCCTGAGCCGCGTGTTCGGATCGAGCGCCGAGAACGGCTCGTCCATCAGGATGATGCGCGGCTCCACGGCGAGGGCGCGTGCGAGCGAGACGCGCTGGCGCTCGCCGCCGGAGAGCATGCGAGGATATTTGTGGCCGTCGGCTTCGAGGCCGACGAGCTTCAAGAGATCGTCGGCGCGCCGCTCGCGCTGGGCGCGATCGAGGCCGAGCTCGCGCAGCTCCATGCTGAGGGAAACATTTTCCTTCGCCGTGCGCCACGGCAGCAGCCGCGGGTTCTGGAACACGAAAGCCATGTCGCGCCAGCGCTCGTCGGGGCTCGCGCCATCGATGGTGACCGAGCCCGTGTCGTAACGCAGCAGCCCCGCCAGCACCCGCAGCGCCGTCGATTTGCCGCAGCCCGACGGGCCGAGGAGACAAAGCAGCTCGCCCTCGCGGATCTCGAGGTCGAGCCCGGCATAGACCTGCTCGCTGCCGAAGCTGAGGCCGAGGTCGCGGAATTGGATGAGCGGCGAGATCGTGGACATGCGGGGCGGCGATAAGACAACGGATCGGGGATATTGCGCGGCAAGCGGCCGTGAAGCGCAAGGCGCGGCAGAGTATCGCCGATAAGCCCCGAAAGGACAGGGAAAAATCGCGCGGGCCGCGGCGCCCTTGGCGCCGAAGCGGCGCCCGCGCCCGCGGCTAGGAAGCGCCGCCCGGCCGGCCGATGCGCAGCAGCTGCTGGCGCAGCGTCACGTTCGCCGCGTTGAGCTCGTCGATGGTCTTGCGCTGGCGGTAGTAGATCCTTGTCGAGGCGAGGGCGATCAGCAGGAAAAGAATGATGGTGACGGCGTCGCCGCGGCTCGGCAACACGAACGACCACACCGGCGGAATGAAGAAGAACCATGTGACAAGCGTCGCGAGCACGATCGCGCAGATCGCCGCACTTGGTCCGCCCATCATCGCGGCCGCGAAGATGCCGAGCAGCAGCAGCAGATAGGGCGCTTCGACCTGCATCCTCGTCAACGACAGGGCGATCAACCCCGTGATCGCAATGCAACCGAAGCCGACAATCAGTCCAAACAGAACATTCCTGCGCATTATAAAACCCCCAACCAACGAACCGCGCCGGGCACCGAGATGCGCGTCGATCCACCCGGGAAATCATTGTGTCGCGGGCGCTCATTGGACGCAGCCGCCATGCTGTCATAGCTGATTTGAATGGCGTGCGGCAAGACGGGCCTATGGCTTATGCGGCATTAACGTTTATCGGATTTGCGGCGCTAAGCCTAACGATCCCTCAAATTCCCACGCGCGCTATAGTGTTCGCTCGAACACTAAAAAGGAGGCGACAGAAAATGACCGAGACACCGCCGGCAGGGTCCAATCAGCCGATCTGGGCGAGCGATGTCATGGCGGCGACGCTACGCGAGCTCGGCTTCCCTTATGTCGCGCTCGTGCCCGGCGCGAGCTACGCCGCGCTGCATGACAGCATCGTCAACTTCCTCGGCAATCACGATCCGAAGATCCTGCTCTGCCTGCATGAAGAGCATGCCGCTTTCCTGGGCAGCGGCTATGCGCAGGTGACCGGCGATCCCATGCTCATCATCGTCCACACCAATGTCGGCCTGATGCATGCCGCGATGGGCATTTTCGATACCTGGTGCGGGCGCCAGCCGATGGTGGTGATCGGCACCACGGCGTTCGATTCCGAAAACCGCACGCCGTGGATCGAATGGATCCACACCTCCGCCGATCAGGCCGGCATGGTGCGGGGCTTCGTCAAATGGGACGACGAGCCGCATTCGCTCGGCGCGGCGATCGATTCCTTCCGCCGCGCGACCTTGCTGGCGCGCGCCGAGCCGCCGGGCCCGACCCTGGTGACGATCGATCGCGGCTTGCAGGAGCAGAAGCTCACCGCCTGGCCGGAGAAGGACAAGGTCGCGCGCTTCCAGCCGCCGCATCCGGCCGAGCCCGCCGCGGCCGATGTTTCGCGCGCGCTCGAGCTCATCCGCGCGGCGCGCCGGCCGGTGCTGCTGGCCGGTCGCGTGTCGCGCTCGGAGGCGGATTGGGCCGAGCGGATTCGCTTCGCCGAAACCCTCGGCGCCCAGGTCTTCACCTATGCCGATGACGGCGTCGCCTTTCCGATCCCGCATCCGCTGCATGCCGGCCGCTTCGGCATCCGGGCGAGCGATGCGATCAAGGCCGAGCTGCGCCGCGCCGATCTCATCATCGAATTGGATTGGGTCGATTTCGGCAGCCTGCTGCGCAATGTGTGGCAGGGCGGCGAGACGCCGCCGCCGATCGTCTCCTGCTCGAACGACCATCTCGCGCATCGCGGCTGGAACAAGGACTACTTCGCCTTCGCGCCCGCCGATGTGCGCTTGGGCGCCTCGCCCGATCGCTCGATCGCGGCGCTGCTGAAAGGTCTCGCGGGTCACAAGCCGGCGGCCACCGCCACGACCGCACGGCCGCTGCCGCGCGTCGAGATTC
>Ga0335085_10004408_pt1 | contig 23409 bp, 17 predicted proteins | sample Lox_Sample_45_FD_206712 | JGI IMG/M metagenome (GOLD analysis project Ga0335085, IMG submission 206712) | Soil microbial communities from Loxahatchee National Wildlife Refuge, Florida, United States - Lox_Sample_4.5 | ecosystem: Environmental > Terrestrial > Soil > Wetlands | place: USA...
CAGAATGGCGATGATCTGATCTTCGCTGAATCGACTCTTCCTCACGACTCCTCCTCTGGCCCTGGCGGGCCATCGTAAATGGAGAAGCTACATTTTCGATGGACTAATTTCTGGGGGGCAGGTCAGTGCGTGTAGTCCTGTGCTGCCGGGGTTATCGGAACATCTGAGCTGTTCGCTGCCAAAAAATCACCTCATCTATGCGCTCAGTTTTCTGTAAGTGCTGTGATCGGCTCCGGTCGTTGCGTAGAGGATTTCGCGTGTGTAACCCTGAATCGGCCACAGCATCAGCCGCTCCAGGGTGCGGCTCGCCTGCGATATTCTTCCTTCATCGCCTCCTTCGCCTCATCTTCTGTTTTACCGTTTGTTGGCATGAGAGTAACAGAGCCTGCAAATCGACTTTTGGGATTATGGCTGGCATAGCAGAGCCACATACCTCCGTCGAAATTTGTGACCAACTGGAATTCGTCAAACTTGGGGAAGTGCGGATCCTTTGTGCATGGAATGTCGCCGTTTGGGGCCCCGACAGTCATGCCGCACGCGTACTGTCGGACTTCCTCGGAACCATATTCGTGTTCCCATTGTCCGACGGTAACGAGTGGTGCTGAGCAAGTGGAACACCGAGAATCAGCATAGAGTTCATGCAGGTGCTCAGCTTCTTCTTTGAGCCTTTCATTTTCGGCACGAAGATCGACGAAAAGATCTATGGTCTCCAAGCCGAAATCTCGCGGGATCTCGACGAGTCTGCCGCGTGCATTCTGAAACCAGGATGCATCCTTGCGGCCATGAAGACGAGATATCAAATGAGAATCGATGACATTAAATACCCAGCCAGAGGGAAGCCCAGAGTCCTTGACAATCTCATCGAAAGGCACTAGCGCAGAGCTGGAGCGACCTTTGACCTTTGCTTTCAGGACTTGGGAAAGTTGGCCGATCAATTTTAAGAATTCGGGATCTGACGGCAGCTCGGCACGGGCAAGCGCTTCGGCCCAGCCGAGCGCCGTGAGGACGTATTGACGGTCATTCAATTTAACGACCAGCCCCTCGGCGGAAAGTTCGTCCCATGATGTTGGCTTGATTTCGGTGTAGGGGCTGTCAAAAAGGTCAAGTAGCGTGTTGTCAATGGAAGCGTTGCCGATCTCCGCAAAAATTGACCTCAACAAGCCTAGAGCGTCTGCGCGCCTTGTTTCCTTTGAGTCTGACACTGTTGATAACGATTATGAGCCATTCTGAAAGTTTGCAGGACTTGAACTTTGCCGAATTCCTTCAGGGCGGGGATCTTCTTATCAGGCGGTCCCCATCTAGGTGTTCTCGCCGCGCGGAGAAACCAAAGAAGGCTAACGTTTTTTGTCTGCTGCCTACCTTCAGTTGAGTCAGGCTCGGGCATTAGCTTAGTGACAAATTGGACCGAACACATGTTTGAGTGACTGTCACCAAACTGTCACTACAACCCGTAGAAATCCAGTGAAATTGCTAAAACTCCGACGAAGTCAGAATTTGCTCTAAGCCCGTTGGCTGACAAGAGGTTCTGTTGATTTTGAATGGCTTAGCGGAATGTGCCGAATCGGTTTTCAAGACCGGCCGTTTCAACCGTTCTTCGCTGCTCAACCCAATCTGCCGGGATTCCGTTGCCTATTCTGCTGAGAGCAGCCTTCATCGTTTTGGCGCTCAGAATGTCCTCCCACCTCAGGGCATAGCGAGGCAAAGCGAAAGACGCGGCGCACATATCGGGCAGTAACACCTTCTTGCGCTGCCAATTCTTCGAAGCTGGCGACTTTTCCCTCAATGATCTGGTTGTACCACTTTCTGGCGCGAACAATTCCCATGATCAAGGAAGCTGGAAGAGTAATGTGGGCCGCGTCTCCTGATTCAGAAATGATGCGAGTTTCACCGCCGTGGTTCTTCACCTGGATTTCACTCATTACTCGTAAGAGTCGCTCGTCGTCGGAATTGTCCGCATTCTCCAGGCCGTGCGCCAAGGCGGCCAATGCATTCACTGAGACCGAGACCTCGACCACCCCCGTCCCGACGGTAACTCGGCGTAGGAGGCTCCTGGCAAGATGAGTCCAATCGGTGGCCGTAAGCTTGGACCACGCTTTGACTTTCGAGCGAAGTACCGACCGGAGACTCCCGTCGGTGCGCAGTTCCAGTACGCGTATGACTTCTTCTGGCGAGCTGAGGAGTGCCTTGACTCTGCTGATGACAACGTTTTCAAGCTCACCCGCTGGCAGCCGAGCGACCCCAGCAGCTTCTTGATGCTGAATGACCGATTGAGAGGTGTAATAACGGTATCGTCTGCCATTCTTCACCGCATGCGTGGGCGTATAGCGCACGCCTTCAGCATCAAACACCAGCCCGGTCAACAGGCTCGGCGTCGTGGTCCTGGGGCGGCTGCGTTGCGGAGCGTTCGATCGCAAAAGCTCGGCCACAGCATTCCACGTCTCCTGGTCGATAACCGCCGGGTGCTGTCCTGGATAGATCTGCCCACGGTGTGCGATTTCACCGGCATAGATACGGCTGCCGAGCAGGTGATAAAGCGCTCCGCGCGAGAACCGGTTTTTCGTTCTGGTTCGTATCTGCTTCGCATCGAGATAGGCGCATACTGCAGTAACGTTGCCCAGCTTGAGGTACTGACGATAGATGTCCTCGAGGATTTTGGCCTCGGCTGGTTCGATGATCAGTTGCCGATTCTCCAGCCGATACCCGAAGGGCACGTTGCCACCCATCCACATACCTTTTTTCTTCGAGGCCGCAAACTTGTCCCGAATGCGCTCACCTGTGATTTCCCGCTCGAATTGCGCAAACGAAAGCAGGATGTTCAGCGTCAGCCGGCCCATGGACGTTGTGGTATTGAACTGCTGGGTGACCGACACGAAGCTCACACCCTTGGTATCAAACGCCTCAACAATCTTTGAAAAATCCAGCAGCGACCGGGTCAGGCGGTCGATCTTGTAGACCACGACGGTGTTGACCTTCCCAGCGGTGACGTCTTCCAACAGCTGCTTCAGTGCAGGCCGGTCCATGGTCCCACCCGAGAAACCGCCGTCGTCGTAGTGAGTCTTTATCAGTACCCAGCCCTCATGCTTCTGGCTGACAATGAAGGCCTCGCAAGCCTCACGCTGAGCGTCGAGGGAATTGAACGACTGCTCTAATCCTTCTTCTGACGACTTGCGGGTGTACACAGCACAACGAATCGGCGTTTTGGACATGGTCAGCCCTCCGCCTTTTGCGAAGTTCTCAATCCGAAGAACAGCGGTCCCGACCAGCGCGTTCCGGTAATCTTCCGGGCGAGGGCTGACAGGCTCACGTAATGCTTGCCGCGGTAGGAGTAGCCGTCGCGCACGACTGTGACCTCGTGAGTGTCGCCGGCCCACTCGCGGATGATCCTGGTGCCGAGCTTGATCGGTCGCATCCTGGCAGTGGCCTTGGGGTCGCGCTTCAAATCCCGTGCCAGTTGCCGCAGCTTGGTGAGGGTCTGCTGGCTCAGACCGCCATACGCTTGCTCCTGAAGTCGGTAGGCCAGCACCGGAATCATCAGCTCCCGGCGCATCTTCGAGTGTGGAGGATTAGAGAAAGCCTGCTCCCAAAGCTTACGTAGGGCAGGGGTAGGCGTCTGCGGCAACCGCTTGATTCTGCTCGATATATCGTCCGTCATCGTTGTTCTCCGGTTTGCATGACATTGCCGCTCTCAATGGGCGGCAAGTCAAGCGAAACAGTCCGAAGAAACCGGTGGGAAGCGTCCCAAAATAATGTCCTGGAGCCTCACGATATTAATCGGCACCCATTCGAGTGCCTGGGGCGCGGAGCCCACCAGGGCTCAACTTCGCAGCCGGGAATTGATTGCCCTAGGAAGAGAATTCAATTGAGCTGCAGTTTTGCCAGCATCTGTTCGGTCTCTGCTTTGACCTTCTGGGCCTGTGCGGGATCTTTCGCCATCTTCATTACTTCTTGCTCGCACCGATCACCAACTTGTGAGGAACAGGCAGAGTCTGCCGGCAAATGTGAGCCCGCGACATACATCATGGTGAGCACAGTACCGAGCTTGCGAGGAAATGCGCGTTGACCACTGAGATATTCCTTCACTGAGCGGTCGAGATCCGGCCGGATCGCGTCCACATATTGGCTCAGCCGCTGGCAATCACCGGCCACTTCCGTTCCGACGATGCGATCGCTGGAACGGCATACGAGGAAGATTTTCGTGCCCTTGGTGAGTGCCCCAGCTCCACTGGTTCCCCGCTCGTTCAGCTCGGCCCGAACGCCGAGCAGGTTGTCGGACCGGAGCGTTAGGAAGCCGCTACCGGTAAAGTCCTTTTCGATGCTCTCGATCACCCCGGATAGCAAGAAGTGTTTGTTCTTGTATTTCGCGTCGCCTGCTAGTTCGTTGGCCTCATAGTCAGACTCGAAGGTTCGGGCGCTTACGGCAAGGTCGATCTTGGCCATAGCGAGAGCCTCTTGCTGGCTCATAACGCCATTTCCCGTGGCGGAAGCGGCCAACAGCAGGTCATCGACCAGCCCCGCAGTTGCCAACTGAACGCCCCGTGCGTTGAGACTCGACGACATAGCGGAACTGGCACTTGCATTCTGGCGGGAAGTACCGTTACAGCCAATCATCGCCATGGCCAAAGCCAGAAGTGTCATGGCAGCCAATATCGCTGGGTTCGCTCTTGGCGCCGGTAACGAAGTGCTGCGGTTGTAACGGTAGACGGGACACCTCCGAGGAGCAGCTAAACGAGCTCGAAAACCACGCACTGCAACAGCCTTGGCCGTCTCTGGTTATAACCAGTATGGTTTTAGGCAGCGTAGCTCGAAACTGCTGGCTGTGCAAGACATTCAGAAGCAGCTCGGAGCTACGGTCAGGAAGTTGCGCCGCAAACGCAACTTGACCCAGGATGTCTTTGCCGAGCGCTCTGGCTTGCACCGGGCTCACGTCGGGGAGATTGAGCGTGGCGAGAGCAATGTGACGATTCAGACCCTGAAGACGATCGCCGATACTCTCGGCGTCAAAATCGTCGACCTAGTCCGAAACCTCTGAGATCCTGGGCCTCCCCTTCGCATGACATTGCCGCTCTGATTGGGCGGCAAGTCAAGCGAAGCAGGTTGGAGAACCTTTGAACGAAATGTCCCTACGCTACGTCCCACAGTCGTTTCTTCTTATAACGTAGGCACTCCAGGGCTTGGGTGGTGGAGTCCACCTGGTCGTCGAACTTGCATCCTGGGAACGCCGTCAGCTCCCGGACATACTCCTCAAGCCAAGGCGCAAATTTCGGAATGAGCACCCGGCGCTCTTCAAAGAGTGAAGTCACGGCAAAAAGACGCATTGTCTTGTCTGTACCCGTAGGGGGCTCATAGGGCTTGATGCCGTAAACGTCTTCCAACTTCATTTCCTGAATGAGCTGTGTGCCCGAAGCCTTGTCCTCGATAGAAATAATGGTTGGGCGATGCAGCTGGGCTTGCCGCTTAACGGCGCGTTTGAGTCCAGGATAGTCGAGACGCGCTCGGAACACATCCAGCAAGTAGTAACGTTTGTTGAACGCACCCCAGGTGGTGCACACGCTGAAGTCGTTGAGCTCGCCGGCCTTGTTTGCCGTATCCCAACTCTGAAGAATGCACTCGAACTCTCGCGGCCGCTCTTCGTCCCGGTAGTAACTGAGCCACTCGGTTTTCACGATATTCCCTTCGAGCGGCATCGGGTTCTGCTGATACTGGCTCTGGAAGACATACTCGCCTACCGACCTGCGTATCTCAGCCAATATCTCGGGTGACTCTCGCGCGGGGTCCAGAACATCGCCAGGCCGGCGACGGAACGTGCGACGTCCGAAGGGTGCCTCGATAAGATGAGTCTCTTCCTGCTCTGCGATAGCCGGGAATGAAAGGACTTCCCAACCACCCTGAGCGATGAGATGTCCGGCCAGGTCGTCCTCGTGGAGCCGCTGCATCAGCAGGATGATGCAGCCGCTGTTTTTGTTATCCAGTCGGCTGGTAAGGCTATGGTCGTACCACTCCAGAACTGCCTTTCGACGTGGCTCCGATAAGGCCTCCTCAGGTTTCATCGGGTCGTCCAGAATCAAATAGTCGGCGCCACGGCCGATAAGAACCCCTCCCACCGAAGTTGCCATCCGCAAGCCTTTTTGCGTGGTAACAAACTCGGTCACCGATTGTCTCTCTTGGGAAAGCACGGTGCACGGGAACAGGCTCCGATAGAACGGAGTTTGCATCAGCGTCCTACAGCCGCGCGAGAGGTTATCAGCCAATTCCTGGCCGTAGCTTGCGCAAATGATGCGAGCCGACGGCTGGTGGCCCAGAAGCCAGGCTGGAAACGCGATGCTCGAACTGTGCGACTTCAGCGAACGTGGCGGCAGGTTGATGATTAGGCGGCGTATCCGGCCTTCCCGACAGGCCTGCAGCTTCGAGGCAATGACCTCGATATGCGGGCGCGGAGAGAACTCGGTGTCGGGATTGAGCTCACTGAATGAGGCATGAATAAAGCTCATGAGGTCCTCTCTGAGGACGTATTGATATTCGGCCACGGAAAGCACTGCGCTCATTGCTCATCTCCTTCCTCATTCGTGGTCACTGGTTGGCCGTCGTCGATACCGGGCTCTTCCGCAGGCTCGCAATCGCGAATCCGTCGAATGATATCGGCCATGACCTTCTGGTGAGACTCGGGGACCGCGGCCGGTGCCAGGCCGTCTGGCTCCGGTTCCGGTAATGCTCGGGTGATAGTCAGGTAGTCCCGCATCGCTCGGTCCGGGCCCGTCAATGCGGCATTGGTAAATCGGCGAGCAATCGCCTCCTGCTTCGTCAGCCGGCGAGTCCGTCCATTCTCCTTGACGGTTACGAACTCCCGCCCAACCTTGTGGTAGACAGTCGCAAAGTTCTTCGAACCTTTTGGACGACCCTTTGGGTTACCCGACTGCCCTTTCTTGAACTGCGTACTCTTCGGCGGTTTGCCGCGCCCAACTTTGTAGTCGTTAGCCACGCTTCACCTCCACGTCGCTGAACGCCTCGCCGGTTTCGGCCAGGATTGCGCTTTCGCCCGTGTACTTCTGCCAGCGTCGGACTGCGGTGTCGACATAAATTGGGTCCAATTCGATTCCGTGACAGATGCGACCGACCCGTTCGGCTGCCATCAAGGTCGTGCCCGAACCGAGAAATGAATCCAGTACGATATCGCCGCGGGCCGAGCAATCGAGCAGCGCATCGGCAACCATCGCAATCGGCTTGACGGTCGGATGAAGCTTGAGCAGGTTACCCTCTTCCCCCTGCTTCGAGCTGGTATTCACGCCTGGGTAGTGCCAGATATTGGTTCGGTTGCGACCGTGCTTCCCCAGCTGCACGTTGTTGCGGTGAGGGCCCTTCCCACTGCGGAAGACGAAGACTAACTCGTGCTGAGAGCGATAAAACGATCCCATCCCGCCGTTGTCCTTAGCCCAGACACACAGATTGAGCAACTCGTCGTAAGTCTCTTTGCCCACCGTTAGCACCTCCCGCATGTGGCGCCAGTCCATACAGACGTAGTGAACTGACCCGTCTGCACTGTGGCGAGCCAAGAGATTGAGGCTGGTATCCAGAAAGGCGGTGAATCCCGCTTCGCTCATCTCGCCCGAGGCCATGGCGAACTCACGGTGGTGAATTGCACCATTGCCACAAACGTGACCATCAATCTTGACGTTATAGGGAGGGTCGACGAAGACCGCGGCAGCGCGGCGTTTGTCCATCAGCTGCTGAAACGCCTTCGCGTCTAAGGCGCTGCCACATAGAACCCGATGTCGACCGAGTTGCCACAGGTCCCCAGGGCGCGTCACCGGCGGTCCGACTGGTTCTTCGAACGTGTCCGCCTCGTCGGCTGGCTGTGCATCCTGCTGCAGAATCAGGTCAATATCCGGGATGTCGAAGCCGGTCATCGTGACGTCGAAGTCGGTATCGAGCGTCAGAAGATGCTGCAACTCGATGGAGAGAATCGCATTATCCCAGCCGGCTATCTCGGCCAACCGATTGTCAGCGATGACGTAGGCCCGAATCTGGTCGGCTGTAAGACCCTCCAGTCGGACGGTCGGCAACTCGGCCATCCCCAAGAGCTTCGCTGCGGCCACCCTACCGTGGCCGGCGATGATGGTGTTTGCACTGTCTGTTAGTACCGGATTCGCAAAACCGAACTCCTTGATGCTGGCGGCAATCTGGCGAATCTGGCGCTTTGAATGAGTCCGGGCATTGCCCAGATTGGGTTTGAGGGAATCTACTGGCCGATAACAGATCGACAAATCAGCAGCAGGTTCCCGATTCATGACCGCCCCGGGACTGTCGGAGGGATTGGTGAGCGTCTTTTCCAACAAGGGGTGACTCCTTCGTTCTCTGATCTGGAACTTCAAAAATAAATTACTATAGTATTGACTCTAATAAAGCCATAAAGTAGCGGTGAGTGAGGTGTTCATGCCTGCCAAGCCCTCGAAAATCTCTAGTCAGATGGAAAAGGGTTCGCCTCTAGAAAAGGCACGGCGAAAGACGCCCAACTTGAGCAAGCAGGAGGCCTTGAAACTGGCCGGCGAAAGCATCGCCTGGGTCAAGAGTCTGATCGCTTCGGACTTAAAGGGCCGCCGTGCTCACCTCTTGACCGATTTAGCCAACTGCGATGGCGACGATGGTGCGCGATGGTTTTGGAAGCGTTGGTCTCGGGTGCTTTGGCCGGAGAGTCATCAAAGTCTGGTCGACCTTGCGAACGACCTACGCACCATCTGGCGGATCGATCACACGGCGGCGGCTGAGGTCGTCTTCGCAACCGGCTCCATGTCGCCGCAAGAGGACGTTCTGAACCGATGGCTGATGTGGCGCCCGTCCGAGGCGGAAGCTGAAGCCTACCGAACGGCCCGGCTGGCATTTCATGAACGCTCCCTGAAAAGGGACCTTCGACCGGAGATCGCCGCCTTAGCTGCAGCTAACCCCGGTGCCTTTCAAGCCGGCTTTCTCAAAAGCCACAAGGCTCGCACGAAACAATCCCTTCAACTTGGCTATGCGCCGTTTTCCTGTTCGCTGCAGCCCAGCCAACCTAGGGCATCTGGAGCGCCGGCAGGACAACTGATTCCAGATCCGCTGAACCTACGAGGCATGCTGATCCAGGGTGTTTTCGAGAACTGGGGGCACTTCAAGCAATGCGCCAACGCCACATGTGCCGCCCCTTATTTCATCGCCAAGCGCAGCGACCAGCTAGTCTGTGAGGCGGGCCCTTGCAAGGCTCAACGACAGCGGGAACATTCCCTGAAATGGTGGAATGCTAATCGCGCCAAGAATCCGACGACAACGCAATCCTGACTACGACATGGGTCGGCACATCGGGTCGAATCAATTCCTTTCTTCAGAGAACGGACTTCCCAGGCTCTAAACAGTTGAGAAGGCACACGCGGTGGCTCCATATTCCGTTGTCTAATACGATAGCGTCTTAACCTGCCGCACAATAGAAATTCGCAGGTTACCATCTTCCGAAACTCTTAAAGACTCCCCATCGAGACGGTTGGGCGAAGGCATCTCGGGGTAGAGCCAACAGACGCTCTATCCCGTCGAGCCTCTGATTGCGTTTTTCTTCTGAAGCCAGGATGTCCTTTTTGCACATTTGATAGGCGAGCTCGACCATTCTGTACCAATTACCGGTCTTGAAGAGCTGTCTAATGATCCTCAGATGCGAAGAGCATGTTTGACCCAGAAAAGCTCCTTCAAGTAGCTGCACGGCAGAATAAGCTGCTGCATATTCTTCAACTCTCCACATCGTTGATACGACAGTCGAGCAACCGGCGATCTGAATGGCCATGTCTAATCCAAGATATTCATCCAGGCTCTCGTCCAGAGACAGATCAATTCCTGTTTCACAAGCCGCCAAGATAGCGATATATGCCGTGCGCAGGTCCCACTCTCCGATTATGCGCTCCGCGGAAAAAACGTCCGACTGAAAAATGAGACGATTCCTCGTCCAGTTTATAGGGTCGGACACACCATGGCTCGACCATACCAGAATTGGATACGCAGACAGATCGCGAGGTATGTCAGAAGCCTCGGTCACTATGTCTACTCCGTGAACATTCGCCAACATGTTCTTGTATGCCATGAGCTCAAATTGAGCGCCGGGTCCGAGGTTCCTTACATCAACGCAAAGAAGTGCGGTCCTCGCCTGTTCAGGTGGCACTGTCAAGTGAGACTTCGAGTTCCATTGAAATGACGTAAGCGAAGATGAAAACGTGGTACAAGTAACGACATCGTCCAGTGAAACCATTGCTCCGCCGGTTCGGCTGGTCATCATGTGAAGCGGCAGAATGTGTGTCCAGCGGTGTGGAACAATCATTAGTTTTCGCGGGCCTGAGAGTTCTTGGAGCCGAGGGATGAGGGAATCGCCGAAAAGTCCGAGTAGCGGAAACAGAAGGCTACCTGTTTGTTGTGGATCCTCCCACATACGAAGGCGACCGAGCTCGCGAATTTGTCTAGCAGTGTTCCGCCCGTCTGAGCCAGTCGAGATGGGGAATAGATCCGCTTTCACCTCTTTAGCATCGACAAACAACAGAAGTCCGTAAAACTCCGCATCTGGGCTCTGATATAGGCTGAACACGCAAACCTCGGGATCGTCCTCAAGTAGAGAACAAACCTGCACGCTATCGATAGCGTGCATCATGATCCCCGGTTCGGGTAATCCCATTGCGACCGCACGCTTCTTGAGGAATAAGTCTCGAGAAACGAGCGATTTCACACCGTCAAGCAGTGTAAAGGCTTCCAACGGAGTGCAATTCCGTATTCCGTCATTGAGGAGACCATTTAGCATCTCTTGATTGTTCTTAAGATAAGCTCTTTTCGCGGCAACATCACTTTCAATAGAGACTGCTGCACTCAGGTTCTTGAATACTCCAATAAGATCGGGATATTCAGGGCTGGAAAGCTGCGAAGGATGTAGTGCCGGAACTTCCTGGCCGAGAAGCCTGAAATTATCTAAATGTGCCCACGACGTTTTGTTGGTTCTCAGGTCCAAAAATGCGACGATCTTATCGCCGCGAGGTTCTTCCTCGGCCTGCAATAGAATGCAGGGGACAGGCTCATGGGTTTCTCGCGCTAAACCGTATGCATACTGTGGGATCGCGATATCAATCGGCCGACCTCCCTCCAAAACAAAGTAGGCTCTACCGGCCTCCAGGTCGTCGCGAGTCGCTGATCGCCCAGCAAAGGCATCTTTCGGCAGAGGCGGCCAGAATGGGTTACGATCAGAACGCATGTTGCTGCGGGCCCACTCGATCATTTCTGAACATAGCTCAAACAACGGCTCTTGGGGATTCTGCCCAGGAGTCGCGCGTTCGCTCGACCATGCCTGCAAGTCGTCTGTTGCTTCTACCAGTCGCAAGCTGCCCTTCGTAAGATTCACGCACCCGACGAACCGGGGATACTGCAGGTGTGCGACTAGGCAACCCAGTCCTGCACGGTTGGCAAGTTCGGGATTGTGGACAGGTCCGAATTTTTCGGACCGAGATGAACCAGCCATATGTCCTGAACCTCGGTCTAAGTCCATTAAAGCTCCTCGAGTATGTTCCCTTGAACGTGGTCCAGAGCCAGAGGCGTCAAGAGCGAACACTCGAGTTATCGACACCTCGGAAGCAATCCGCGATCGTGCGGATGGTGCGGCGCCGAAGTGGCCGCATTGCTTTTTTCGCCTAATCGGACGTGCCCATGAGCTATAGGTATAACGCCAGAATCTCCGAACGGATGGGCAGAAGCCATACAGAACCAGGAAGTGTTGTGCAGCAAGAGGAGGAAGTTGCGCAACCCGTTATGCTGCTATACCTGCCCAAACGGATCCTCTATATCCAACCAGTTCTCAAATGCTGACAGTTAGAGAGGAGCATTAGATAGATTGCATGGCGGCTTCTTCAGCGTCTGCCTTCCACAACAAATCCAGTGTATGGTCGAGTGTTCTACCGACCACGGACCGATAAAGACCCGCGAAGACATAGCCAATCCTTAGCGATCGCCGAGCAAGGACATCATCGATGAACTGCGCGAATCAACAAGAATAGCCTAGGCTATCGGTAGATGGCTCCCGATCTGTTTCGAACATTTGTCGTAAGTCTCTGTTTGTTAGGCCTTGGGCGTCTTACGGATGATCACTTGAGGATCTCCTCTTTGCCCGTCTCTAGGTATCTTACGGATGATTACTTGGGGATCTCCTCTTTTTTCTGCCTTCCTAAGTTTGCCCGCTGCAGTTTGTTTCTTCTTAGTAGCCATAGGCTCTCCTTGATGTGGTCATTCTCCCATAACTGGTTGCGCCGATTCGCACGACGAGTTGTTGCTGCCCAGCTTGAAAACTCAATCCTGCATTACTTTTGACCAAATAATCGCGCCTGCACCTGTGGCTTAGATCGCAGGTTATCCATCGTGGGTGCATCCCTTGCCACCGTAACTGAGTAGCCGGCATCCAAGGCTTCAATGAGCCAGTTGGCGGCTGTATCGGTCTGGCCGAGTTGATTGTAGACCTCTGCAGCCTTGAACATGACCTCCGAATCGTGAGGGCCTACAACAAGGGCACGACGAATATACTCTTCAGCCTTAGGGCCATTCCCGGTCATCGAGTGGTAGTCAGCTAGTTCATCGAGGACGCGAGTGTCTCGCGGGTTAACGCGCAATTCCCCTTCTGCCAGATTGATCGCGTGTCGGTAATCTCTTGCGGCTTCTTCCTGTTTGCCCGGAATTCGGGACTCGGCGTCAGCAAGATTGCCCCAAACGGCGAAGCTCTGAGCATCTTCTTTGGTCGCTTGGCTGAAGGCAGTGGCTGATTCCGAGAACTTGCGCAGATAAAAGTAAGTCGTTCCAAGATTAGAGTATGCATCGGCGGTTGGCTGAATGGCGATCGCGCGCTGAAAGAGCGGAACGGCATCGGCATACCGCCCTTGTAGGAGATAAATCCCGCCCAGGTTGCTGTATCCGCGATAATTATCTGGGGTCAGCGCGATCACTTCCTGAAACATTTTTGCGGCTTCATTGTATCTGCTGCGGCTGTAATAGAAAACACCTAGCATGTTGTAATTGAGCCAGTATTGAGGACGCAGTGCAATGGCTCGTTGGTAAGTCTCTTCTGCTTTGACGGGTTCACTTCTCTTATCGTATGCGGATGCGAGCCCTCTAACTGCGTCGTCGCTAGTAGGTTCCAGTTTCAATGCACGATCGAACTGCTGCGTGGCTTTGTCGTACTCTCCTGATCCTTCAAAGATCGTACCCAAGCAAATGTGCCCTCTGAAATCGCTGCCATCATATTCAACTGCACGGTTGCACTGCTCCGTCGCGTCTTTCACCCACTGCGAATTGTGGGTGTCTTGGTAACGATACCAATAGGCCTCCCCCAAGCCGGCGTGCGCAGGAGCATAACGATCATTAAGCGCTACCGCATGTTGGAAAACCGTGATCGCACTATCGAGGTTCCCTGGTTTTATATAGTCCTGCAGATAGCCGAGTCCTTGCAAATAAAAATCATAGGCACTTGGCTCTGTCCTGGAATTCAAGGTGGCTGCCCCCACCTTCGCATTGGGCTGTAACTCAAGATCCAGTGCTTTGGCTACACTCTCCGCGACTTCATCTTCTAGCACGAATGTGTTTGAACCCGAAGCCGTAATTGTGTCTGCTCCAAGTTGGCGCAGCGTTTTCGCGTCGATTAAGTGATACGAGACTCTTACCATCGAACCGGACTGCTCGACGCTCCCTTCGAGGCCGAGATTAACTCCGAATTCGCGCCGTGCCTTCGGCACGCTGTCGACGTTACTTCCTGCCAGTTCACGCGTGGAGATTATCTGCAGGGAATGTTTTTCCGTAAGCCTGTTCAGCCGAGAAGCTATGGTCTCGGCTAGCCCTTTTGCAAAGGCCCCCGTCTCCTTGTCCTCGTTCAAGGCAACAAAAGGTAATACGGCCAATTGCTTCTGCTCGGGCAAGGTTGGGGTACCGCCCGATACACCCAAGAGTGTGCGGCGCAGCCCGGGAACCAACATGACGCCGATCGCGGCGACGGATAACCCCAAAACTAGTGAAACATGCCTCCCATATTTGAACGGGGAAACGGCCTGTCTTGGAGTCGGCTTACCTGTCTCTATTGGCCCGCCCGAAGGTGGTTCAACCTTGCCGACAAACCGATATCCCCGTCCGGGCAAGGTTTCGATATATCGTGGGGCAGTTGCCGAATCCCCCAGCTTGTCGCGCAAGCGGTTGACTGCCGCGTTCAAACCATGTTCAAAGTCGCCAAAACTGTCTCCCGGCCAGAGCTTCTCTTGTAGCTCGCTGCGCGTCACGAGTTGACCTGGTCTCGCAATCAGCATCGCGAGAACCTGGATTGCTTGGCCGGTCACTTTGATTGGGACCCCTCCCTTGCGGAGTTCCATCGTGTCGAGCAGAAGCTCGAAGGGTCCAAACAAGACGGCGCTAGAGCTTTCTTCTGTTGCCGGCATCATGCACTTGCAAGTGACTGGCAGTGTACCACTGCCCTGACAGGCTGCAAGCGGGAAACTCACGCCGGGCGGCCGCCTCTACCTATATTTGTTTTCAGTGACTTACCTTGTGATGTTGTTCGGATGCCGCCAGCATTGACGTAGCAGGGCGCCAACCCCATTCTCAGTGCCACCTGCGGAGGTAAGCACCATGAAATGCATTAACAAAGTTGTTTCGACACTCTCAATCGCCTGTCTTGGCTTCACTCTTCTGGTCAGCTCCTGTTTGGCCGACGAAGTCGCCTTCAACGGAGTCAAGCTAGCCGACAACAAGGGCAAGCAGGCTGACGCGCACCTGATTCTGGATGACAGCCAGCATGACCTAATCATTCGGGTGGCCGATAGGGACTTCGTCGATGTTCCGTACGACCATCTTGACAAGGTCATCTACGAGTACACCAAGAAACATCGGATTACCGAGGGCGCGATCGTGATGGTGGCGTCCTTAGGAGCTGGCGCCGTCGTCATGATGACAAAGTCGAAGAGCCATTGGCTGTACATCAACTATCACGATGGGGATGTTCCCAAGACCCTCGTGCTGCGTATGGAAAAAGGTCAATACAAGAAGATTTGCAACGCTATCGAAGCTCACACCGGAAAGGCTGTGCTGTACGAAGGAGAAACAGCCAAGCACAAAAAGGCGTGACCTCATCGAGGTGCACTGCGAAAACAACGATTCCAACACAAAGCTTCGGAGGATATCATGAACTACAAAGTAAAAGCTGCCCTCACCCTGTTTGCGGCACTCATCGGTTTCAGTCTGTTTTGCTCGACAATGGCTGTTGCTCAAGGGGAAGGCCAGCAATGCTCTGGAAATCCAAACCAACTCATCAGCTACGGAAACGTAATCCTCTGCTCGATTCAGCAAGAGGGGAGCAGTGGCACGTTCGAGTTCAATGGGAATGCCGGAGACAGAGTCGAAGTAGAGGTAGTCAGCAGCGCTTACTGGCCCTGTGTCGAACTGGTCGGCGTGACGACGGCCTGCGGTGCCGGCAATCGTAATTGGATCGATACTGTCTTGAGCACAACGAAACAATACACGATAAGAGTTTATGGTTACTCTTATAATAACGTGGGAAACTACACGTTCGATCTCGAAAGTGTCGTGCCTCATTCCCCCAATGCACGCCAGACCAGATACGGTCTAAACCTCTCCGACCAGATCAACCCATTTGGCGATCTAGACACCTTCTTTTTCACAGCGAGCGCTGGGGATGTGGTTGATATAACAGTGGCGAGCGGAGACTATTGGCCTTGCATTACGCTATACGCTCCTGATGCGAAAACCACATGGAATGCGTGCGGTGCCGGCAATCGCAACGAGATGAGAACGCCAGCCCTGACCATGGCAGGAACCTACACGATACTTCACTATGGCTACGGGTACAACAACACTGGAAGCTACAACGTGGATGTGGAATGCCTTGCCGGGCCGTGCATCCAAGTGCAAATTCCAGCGTTGGCAGGATATCTCATGCTCCGGGGAGCACCACTGGCAAATCAGCTGGTGGGCATCGTATCGCCCAATCCTGGAGGGGGGCAAACTACTACGACCGACCCGAACGGCTATTACCAATTTCTGACTGTTCCGAGCGGAACCTTTACCGTGTATGCCCCCATCTCTGCTCAGGACAACTCGGCTTCGGCAGAGTCGGTTCAGGAAAGCGAACCGCACTAGAGGATGGGGTCTATACAAGTCAACGGATTACGGGTTAACACTATTTGAAGTCAAACCCGAGTCTTTGTGATTGGCTACAGCCTACATGGCAGGATGCATGCTGGGCTGTAGCTTTCATTGATGTTGGATGCACTGTCATGACCTTGCGGCATGTCACCTATGGTGGATTCGCTATTACCGTTGTGAAACACTGAATACCGTGTGGATAATTTACTACGGCTAGCTTCTCAGACGCTAAGAAGTAAATAACTTAACGAATCTTCGTTGATTGCTACAATTACTCGCGATGAATCCACAGCACGCCAGTACGGTGGCTATTGAAAACGTCGAAGGCTCATCTCCGGCGCTCTTTCAACTAACCCGTGTCTCAGATGGCAAGTCCCTGGCTCCGGTCGCAATTGCCTCCCCGTACGAATTTCCGGTAGCGGGCCGTCCTGAATCCAGTCTCATGCGCGAGTTGCGCTGGTACCTGGAGCAATTCCTTGACTACCCCTTCCACCCGGAGACCGATCATGCCGACATGGTGCTCGATGCCCTTCGTGCCTGGGGCGCAGAGGCTTTCCATGTTCTCTTTGACCAGCGGGAGGCAGGAGGCTGGATTGAAGGCTCGTCCATTCTTCAGGTCCGGGCTGCCGATCCCCGAGTTCTCTCCTGGCCATGGGAAGCTCTCTATGATCCTAAGGCAAGCAGCTACGTCGGACACCAGCGGCACATGGAACGGCAGCTCGTGGGACTTCCTGAACCGCCAGCGGTCACTGCTCTTCCCAAAGACCGCATCAACATTCTTCTGGTGGTATGTAGGCCCTATAGACACGATGTGGGCTACCGTTCGATTGCCCGACCCCTCATTGAGTTGATTCGATCGAAGAAGCTGCCTGTGCATGTCGACATTCTGCGCCCCCCGACGTTCAGGCAGCTTCGTGAGCACCTGCGGCAGCATCCCGGCTACTATCACGTGCTTCATTTCGACGGCCACGGGGTTTATGGCGACGTCAATGGGGACCGCCGAGCGCAGGACGCACTCCGGCGGGGTTATCTGATCTTCGAGAACGAGGAAGGTGAACCTGACAGGAAATCGGGCGCAGAATTGAGCGCTCTGCTACGTACCCACGCCGTGCCGTTGGCCGTCCTTAATGCATGTCAATCCGCAATGGTCGATGAACAGGCTGAAAGTGCCTTCGCATCCGTTGCTACCGCGTTTCTGCAAAGCGGAATGTATGGCGTGGTCGCCATGGCGTATTCCCTTTACGTCAGCGGCGCGCAGGTTTTCCTGCCTGAGTTCTATCGATGCCTATTCGAGTCGGGCAGCGTCGCCGAAGGCGTACGTGCCGGGCGGCAGCAAATGCTGGTCGAAAAGAAACGAATGTCGGCGCGAGGCCCTTATCCGCTGGAGGATTGGCTGCTGCCGGTACTTTATCAGCAAGCCCCGCTAAACCTCACCTTCGCGGGGCAAGCTACAGTTGGCAGCAGCGAATCGCGCCTGCCGCAAGAAGTTCTAGAGCCGCCCGAAGCCCTCGGCTTCATCGGACGAGATGGTCCAATCCTCGAGTTAGAGCGCGCGCTGCAACACAATGCACCCTGTATCCTGGTGCAGGGTTTGAGCGGAGTCGGGAAAACCACGTTGGCGCGCGGCTTTCTCCACTGGATAGATGAGACCGGCGGGCTGGATGCGGCGTTGTGGTTCGACTTCCGCTCCATCCACACCGCCGAATCCGTGATCAATCGCACGGGCGAGGCCTTTTGCGGGGAGAATTTCGGCGCGAAGCAGAACAAGCTCAACCTGCTTGCCGATGCACTGCACCAAGTTCGAGTTCTGATCGTTTGGGACAACTTCGAGTCTGCAACACAAAATCTCACTGATGATGATCGAGAAGGATTACGCCACTTTCTCGATGCCATTCGGAAAACGCGCGCCAGGGTCATCATGACCAGCCGCTCGCAGGAGGAGTGGCTTGCTCCAGAGCAGCGCGTCAAGGTTCCAAGAGAGGGACTGGGCGGCCTGGATGGTGAGGAGCGCTGGGAATATTGCGAAGCCGTGTTGCGAGAACTTCCGCTGCAGGTGGATCGGAATAACCCCGACCTAAAGAACCTGATGGACCAGCTCGCGGGTCATCCACTCGCCATGCGCGTGGTCCTGTCCAAGATGGAGCTCATGTCGGCACAAAAAATCAGCGAGGCGCTGCGCACCAATATTGCCGAACTGGGATTGAACGAACAGGAAGAGCAAGGCCGCTTGTTTGGAACACTTCGCTTTGTCGAACACGGACTGCCAGACCAATTGCGACCCATTATGAGTCTCATAACCCTGCATGAGGCATATCTGACCACCGACCTCTTGGGAGCAATGGCGCACGAGGCTGATTCCGACTGGACGCGGCAACGAGTTGACCAACTTCTGACAGAACTGTCGAACGCCGGACTCGTCTGGTACCCGGCCTCGGGAGCGTGCGAGATCCATCCGCTGCTGACCAGCTACCTTCGTTCACGAGGCGAGGCTCCGGAAGCCTGTCAGCGCGCATTCGCATACGTTATGGCTTGGTTTGCCGAGCAGTTGACAGAGCAAGAGTACCCTGAGCAGCGCGTCCCATTCTTGCTCCATGGCGCCAACCTACGCTTAGCGCTGCAAATCTCGAAACGCCTTGCCATCGAACAGTACGTCGGGGCACTGACCCAATCTCTTGCGAGCTTCGCAAAGAACTCGCGGAATTTTGGCGAGGCAGGCGCCTTGGTTACTGAACATGCCGAACACGCGATCGCCCATGGAGACCGGGAGGGCGAGGCCTCCGCGTACCACCAACTCGGCAACATTGCCGAAGATCAGGGGGAGCTCGCCACTGCACGAGTATGGTATCTCAAATCCCTAGCGATTTCAGAGAAGGAGGGCATTCTGCGCGGAGCGGTCGCCGCCTACTTTCAACTGGGCCATGTTGCCCAAGAGCACAGAGACCTTGCGAAGGCGCTTGAGTGGTACCGGAAGGCGCTCGCCATTTCAGAGAAAATGGGGGACTTGCCAGCCACCGCGAACGCATACCGCCAAATGGGTACGACTGCCCTAAAGCAAGACGATGTTGCGACGGCGCACGAGTTGTACATGAAGTCACGGGCAATTGACGAAGAGGAAGGCAACCTGACCGGCCTCGCCGTCACTTATCACCAACTAGGCAAGATCGCCCAGATGCAGAACGAATTGACGGGGGCGAAGGAGTGGTATCTGAAATCGCTCAACATTGAGCACAAGCTTGGCAATCTTCACGGCGCTGCCCTGACGTATCACAACCTAGGCGCGATTGCAGCCGATCAACGGGATTACGCGAAAGCCCGTGAGTGGTATCTTGAGTCCCTGACCATCAAGGAGCAGCAAGGCGACTGGCGTGGTGCTGCGATGACATATCACCAACTAGGCATCGTCTCACAACAGCAACACGACTTTGCGACTGCCCGCGAGTGGTATCTCAAGTCACTGGCGATTGCAGAGAAGTTCGACATGTCGCACTATGCCATCTCTACGTATTACAACCTAGGACAGCTGGCGTTGGAACAGCGGGACTTTGCGACTGCCCGCGGGTGGTATTTGAAAGTCTTGGCCGTCGAAGAAAACCACGTCAATCCCCATATTGTTGCTGATGCGTACGGTCAGCTCGGCGTCATTGCGGGAGAGGCCGGGAACTTTCTGGAGAGTGGACAGTGGCTTGCTCGCGCCATTGCAGCCTTTCGGCAAGACCTAGACCAGCAAGGAGCGGAACGCAACATCCATAACTTTCTGTATGGCTACCGGCAGGCATCTCCAGCTGAGAAAGAAAAAATGAAAGCCGCTTGGATGGAAGCGAGTTTAGGCCCCTTACCGGAGGCAACAGATACTGAGTACTCATCTGTACAGGCCGGACGGAGGGAAAAGGGGTTTTGGAAACGGCTTATTTCCCACGGCCGCAAAGCACCCGACTAGCCGTTCGGCATCTGTTGCTTCGTGGCTGTGTGGTCATAAAAGTGCAAGTCTATTTAATTGGAAGCCTGCATCGGCGATGCTCGTCATGAACCAGGATGGTTCGATCTCGACGCTGGCGCGCTTCGCGAGCGCTACTTCCGTCTGGCGCCGGAGACTTTCTCTTCAGTGGTGTCACTCGGTAGGTTTTCGGCACTTTCGAGATTCTCATCCCGACTGCCAAATGTACAGATTTGAATGCATCTTCGATTCTTAATAGATTGAGGCTCTATTTATCATGGACGAGCTAACCACCCTTTTCAATGCGATTGAGACTCTGAGACCGTATTTGCCGGACCTTGTCGAGGCCGACTGGCCGAGGTTTCAAGTTGACCTTGACGGATACCTCCAGGAATTGAAGACCCATCCCAACCGCACGTCCGTCGTATCCGCTCATATTTTGGCCCAGTTCGGTCGCTATCCTCGAGCACATCGGCGTCTCGTTCAGGTAATCCAGCAGCTCAAGGATCAGGAGTCTTCGGAGGCAGCGGTGACCACACGCGGTGTGGGCTTACCCGGACCAGCCGATCCATGGAGATTCGGTGGTCAAACCCGTGGAATTGGCACGCTTCGGGGATCGGCAACAAGACGGGCGCGAAAGACAACCGTCACCCGCTATACGGACATTTCTTGTCCTCGCCGTGTTTGGATCAAAACTTCTCGTATCACGGTGGTAGTTCGCCTCACTCTAGAGCCGCCCGCTGACAGCGTTGCGGTCGAGGAATTATCGTTGCGCGAAGACCTCCCAGTGCAAGTGCGCATCGACGCCCCTCTCTTTGAATACCTCAATGATCCGGGTCAGGAAATCATCGTCTGGCCCGATAAAGATAGCGCTCCTGTTGTCTTCTACTTGCACCCGCGCCAAGTTGGGCATGGCGACCTTACACTGGACTTCCTCCAGAATGGCAATCCTGTTGGGACAGCTACCTTCGATGTGGAGGTGACTTCATTCGAGATTGCTGAGACCGACGAGAAGCGCCCGGCCCGTGCGATCTCAGCCGAACCTGACCTCGCGCCTCCTGACAGGGTGTTGCATGTAGCGTGGAATCCGGTCGCCGCCGCTCTCAAGTTCACTCTCATTCAGGATGGTGGTGCTTCGTTTAACGCCAGTTTTCGGCCAGTCCAGATTAACGGCAATCCTGCTGGGCAGGCGGCAGAAATCTATCGTCAGATCACCAGTCTGGTGAGTGCCACCGACCCAACGGCCGAAGCTGTCTTGAAGCACCAGTTGCAGATCCCGGCCGGCGATGTCGATCGCCGAGTAAAGAACTTAGGCCAGAATCTTTGGCGCGATCTCATACCAACGGAACTAAAGGCACTCTATGGGAAGGAGCGAGACGTATGGCGCAATCGCACACTCCTTATCCTGTCTGACGAACCGCACATTCCTTGGGAACTGGTTTGGCCCTTCGAAGCCGGTGTATGGGAGGATGACGGTCCGTGGTGCCAGACACTGCGGCTTACGCGCTGGCTGCGCAAAGACGATCGGGGCAACGGCTACGACAAGGCGCCCGGACGCTTACCCGCAAATGCGATGGCGATACTTGCTCCTAACTATTCATTGCTGAACAACCTACCTTCGGCGCAGGACGAGCGGCAAATGATGCTTGACTTAATGCGCAAGCACAAGTTGCGGGATCTCAGCCCGAGGCAGGCCACGTGGCAGCGGGTCATGAATCTTCTGGAATCGGGTGGCTACGACTGGATTCACGTTGCGTCACACGGCAGTTTCTATCCCGATATGCCGGATGGAGACTCTGCTCTCTGGTTGCAGCGAGACAATGCGCTTAGACCGCAAGACATCATTGGTATAGATGTCGAGGGGTATCTCCAAGAGCACCGCCCCGCGTTCTTCTTCAATGCTTGCGAAGTTGGGCGACAGGGCTGGGCGCTGACTCGCATTGGCGGGTGGGCGAATCGACTGATTAGTTGTGGTGCGGGTCTATTTGTTGGCCCGCTCTGGTCTGTTCGCGACGCCAGTGCGCTGAGCTTTGCGACCACCTTCTATCAGAGCCTGTTCTCTGGTGAGACCCTGGCAACCGCCGCCCATCAGGCGCGCTCCGCCGCCAAGCAGGCGGGCGATCCGACATACTTGGCCTACAGCGTCTACGGACACCCGAATGCGCGGGTGGCGACGGGCTGATGCAGAATCGTGACCGACGCCACGAGTGATGGGGAGCGGTAGGTGGTAGGCGGGTGTTGTCCGGCGAAGCGGAACGCAAAGGAGCAAAGCATGAGCAGTTCATCGCGATCTGCACATGAGCCACAACAACTTGCCCGCACACTGATGTCATGGGTCAATGCGCGGACGTGGGATGAGTCGCAGCGGATCGTCGAGCAACATCCAGAGCTGCTTGGGGAAAAGGCCGAGGAACTGCTTGAGCAGATAGAGTCTGCGCAACCTGACGCCGAAGCGGTTCGAGTGTTGCAAGAACATCGGGAGCTTCTAGCGCGCTGCCGGGACGTGGGTAGCGCTCGCGCCTTTGCCGAAAAACAGCTGCCTGCTGAGGCTCTGGTCGAAGCACAGCGCCGGAGTTTGACGCCGGAGGAATTCCTCGCCCAACTGCGCGCCGCGCATCAGATGCCGCCTCAACTGGGAGAGGTGTTGGCTGAACTCGCCGCCGGAGGCGTCGAAATCCGAACAGCCGAGGAACTGGAACACGCGCTGGTAACGCGGTCCGACCTGCGCGCCAGGTTGGAGCAAGCCGTGCAGGCGGCCAGCGATGGACCGGTCGTGCCTCCTGAATTTACGGACGATCTAGGTGCGGCTCAGGAAGCCGAACAACACCACCTGCGCTCCGGCGATCGAGCAGCACTGGACCGTGCAGCCGCTGCATGGACGCGCATCTTGCAGCACTCCGCTTTTTCGGCGTCGCCGCAGCTCTTCCGGCTGGCCGTGCTCAACGGCGCAGGCGGGGTGTTTCTACGGCGTTACTGGGCAAGCGGAGCAGTCGACGATCTCGACCGCGTGCTTGATTTATTAGAAAAGGCAGTTGGCGCGACGTTACCGGACTCGCCCGACCTACCCATGTATCTGAATAACCTAGGGAACGGCTTGCGCGAGCGGTCTAGGCGCACGGGACGGGAGGCGGACCTGGAGGAAGCGATTCGGGTCTATCAAAAGTCGGTGGAGGCAACGCCGTTGGGCTCGCCGAACCTGCCCGGGTACCTCAACAACCTAGGGAACGGCTTGCGCGACCGGTCTAGGCGCACGGGGCGGGAGGCGGACCTGGAGGAAGCGATTCGGGTCTATCGAAAGTCGGTGG
>Ga0335085_10004409_pt1 | contig 23406 bp, 24 predicted proteins | sample Lox_Sample_45_FD_206712 | JGI IMG/M metagenome (GOLD analysis project Ga0335085, IMG submission 206712) | Soil microbial communities from Loxahatchee National Wildlife Refuge, Florida, United States - Lox_Sample_4.5 | ecosystem: Environmental > Terrestrial > Soil > Wetlands | place: USA...
GTCAAAATACCGGGCAAACACCTCCAGATTCTGGAGGACGGTGAGGTCCGGGTCCACGCTGTTCTCCTGCTGGCAGACGCCGATGCGGGATTTGATCCGGCGCCACTCTCGCGAGATATCCAGTCCGAACACCTTCAAACTGCCCCCGCTCATGGGAGAGAAAGAATAGACCATCCGGATCGTCGTCGTCTTCCCTGCGCCATTCGGGCCCAGAATCCCGAAGCATTCACCCGTGGCTGCCTTGAAAGAGATTTTATTGACCGCAACCAGGTCGCCGAATTTTTTTAGTAGGTTTTCCGCCTCGACGATGTACGGACCGGAGAAATGGGATGGAGTCCCGGAGCGGGTTTCTGCCTTCAGCATATCAAGCCTTTCATCCGAACTCTCCTTTTTTGTGCCGTTCCTTCATCATAAGACGATTTTAGGAAGAAATTCACTCTATTTCAACGGAAAACGGCCACCGAAGGAGCCTGACCGTCTGGTCCGCCCAAATCTTTCACCCATCCCCTGATTGACAAGAGACCCGTATTTGGTTATCTCTATCGAGCATCCGATGACAACCGCCACAGAAGTCGATCCTGCCGTAAACAAAAGACCCGCCTTGATCATTACTACCATAGCCTCTTTCCTCACCCCTTTTGGAATTTCTTCCGTGAATATTGCGCTTCCCTCGATCGGGAAGACGTTTTCCCTGGATGCCATTTTGCTGGGTTGGGTGACGACGGTTTATCTTTTGCCTTCCGCCATGTTCATGGTTCCCTGCGGAAAGATCGCGGATATTTACGGAAGAAAAAGGATGTTCACTTACGGCATCTTGACGTTTATTATCGGCTCCGCGGGCTCCGCCCTTTCAAACTCCGCTCCCATGCTCATTGGCTTTCGAATCCTGCAAGGGTTGGGAGCTTCCTCCGTTTACCCCGTCGGCACGGCGATTCTCACCTCCACTTATTCCGCCAGAGAACTGGGTAAGGTCTTAGGGATAAACGGGGCTGCCGTCTACCTCGGATTTTCTTCAGGCCCATTTTTCGGCGGACTTTTAACTCAGCACCTCGGATGGAGGAGTATTTTTTTCGCCAATGTCCTCCTGGGATTTGTGGTCATTCTGCTCATCTTATGGAAACTGAGGGGGGAATGGCGCGAGGCTGAAGAAGAGAAATTTGACCTGACCGGATCGGTTCTCTACAGTATCATTCTCTTTTTCATCCTGTATGGTTTTTCTCAACTGTCGACGTTGCAGGGCGCAGGACTTGTCCTTGCGGGGCTCGTGGTCGCACTCCTCTTCATTAAGTGGGAGACGAAAGTGAGAACCCCTGTCCTGGAGATCAAGCTCTTCAGGAACAATCGAACGTTCGCCTTCACAAACCTGGCAACGCTGATTCATTCCAGCGCAAGCTTCGCAATCACGTTCCTTTTGAGTCTTTACTTACAGTACATGAAAAAACTAACGCCTGAAAATGCGGGGTTGATCTTGATCGCCCAACCCGTGGTGCAAGCGCTCTGCTCACCCTTCAGCGGCAGGCTTTCCGACAGGGTCGAGCCACGAATCGTCGCTTCGATCGGATTGGCTTTGACGGGGTTGGGAATTGGCCTGCTGATCGCTTTAAATGAAACAACAACCCTAGCCTTCATCCTCGGAACATTGATTCTTCTTGGCTTTGGTTATGGCCTTTTCTCGGTTCCCAACGCCAATGCGGTGATGAGCTCTGTTGAAAGCAGACTTTACGGAGTGGCCTCTGGAACGCTCTCGACCATGCGAATCACCGGAATGGCCTTCAGCATGGGGATTGCGGTTTTGATATTTTCCATCTATCTCGGGAAGGTCCAGATCACGCCCGAAACCTATCCGGTTTTCCTGAGATGCATCAGATTAGCCTTTGCCTTTTTTACCCTTCTCTGTTTTGGAGGCATCTTCGCCTCGCTGGCAAGAGGGAATATTCGTTGAAAAAAACATGCCCTAACGAGAGAAATGAGGAAAATACGAAAGGTCAGGGTTTCAGGGTCAGCTGGATTTCCATGGATTGATCATCCCTGAAGAGCCCGACGCGAACCGGATCCCCTCCCCGGACCGAATCAAAGATTTTTTGAAACTCTTCCACACTCCCAACTTCTGTTGAATTGACTTTACTAATAATGTCCCCGGCTTTGATCCCGGAGGATTCCGAGGCACTGCCCGGGAGGACCTCCGCCACCAGTACGCCCTTTTGCCCCTTGTAGTTGAAGTGGGAAGCCAAGGCAGGGGTCAGTTCCTGGACGCGAATTCCAAACCGTTCATTCAAGGCACTCTTCTTGGCAAGGGCGATTCCCTGTTCGTCGAGAATCTTGGCCGAGACGAAAATAGGCGTTTTGGATTTGAGTGCAATGACGATGGCATCGCTGGGCCGAGCATCGACTTCAACGATCCCCTTGTTGATGTTCAGAAAGAGTGTCGCGTAATAAGTATTGTTTCGAATGTCGACAATCCTCACCTCCTTCACTTTGACGTGAGCTTGCGCAAGAATGGAATAGAGAAGGTCATGGGTCATCGGCCTTGGCGAGGTATTGTTTCGCAGTTCCTTATCGATCGCACTGGCTTCGAGAAGGCCGACCCAAATGGGGAGTGCCTTCTTTCCTTCTTTATCCGCCAGGAGGACGACCGGACTGCTTCCAACCGCATCCAGCCTGACTCCCATCACCTCCACTTCGACGAAGGGCGGGGGAGTCTCATTGCTGATCGCGATGAGTACCAGAGCGATGAACAAGGCTAAAACCAAAGCGATGATCACATACCTTTTCATGATTTTTTCCTCTTTCGGATTGCGGCTTGCCTGAGTATGGCCATCAAACCGATGATCATCTTTTGTCCATCCCGCTTGGTCAAGGGATCGGGTTTCTTAATGATTCTCCGGCAGAGGGCCTGATAATGTTCTTTCTCCCAGCCCAATTTTTCTAAGAGGTAAGAGATGAAATTGAGCTGGCTTGGTGTAATCGTTTCCTGACCCTGGGGGCTCTCATGGGGGATGAGCCGTCCTTTGGGAACGGGCTGGTAAGGGTCGGGGAGAAGGCCCCTAAAACCCATCTCTTGAAACCGTCTCATCACCTTCTCGAAACCTTCTTCAGTCAGCTGGGTTGCGCTTTCCACCCCTGCTACCCCTTTCAGAATCTGTCGATAAGTTTCTTCATCCAGGTGAAGGTTTTCCTTGGCGATATGAACAATGGCCTTTTTCTTCCTACCGATGGGCATTTGTTCATTATAGCTTAAATCGACTCAGAAGGGGAAAGAAAGCCGAAGGGGTCTTTCGTCAATGGCAACACAGTTTGCTGAGGCAGGGGGGTGGCGTGAAGGATGATCTAATTCGGCCAAAAAAAAGGCTGGGAGGGGGGCCCAGCCTAAGAAGGATGAAATGAAAAAAATTGATCTTCTCATCTTTACAGTATCAGAACACATTGAATGTTTAAATACGTTGAACCATGTATTTTTCACGTGGAAAGTCAGTATTTTTCGACCAGGAGCATGGAGGAAAGGGCAAGTGGAATTGACAAATAATTGTTTTTAAAATACGATGAACAAACTTAACACCGGAAAATGAACGGACGCATTTCTCTTCTGATCGCTTTGTTCCTATTGTTGATCGGATTCATCGGGGACAAGGAAATTGAAACGAATAGGGCGATGGTTTCCGTTGAAAGTCTGAGAAGGCACGTGGAAAACCTGCGGTCTGACCGGAATCCGTACGGGGGCTATCCCCAGTTGGAGCAGGCGGCACAGTATATTAAAAGAGAGTTTCTCAAGACCGGATTGGAGGTCAAAGAAGAATGCTTCGAATGGGAAGGGAAGTCTTACAAGAATATCGTGGCAGAAAAGAAAGGGACGATCTTTCCCGGTAGAGTTCTTATATTGGGAGCCCACTACGACACGGTTCCTGGGTCTCCCGGGGCGGATGATAATGCCAGTGCCGTCGCCGTGCTTCTCGAGATCGCGAGAAATATTCAGCCTGTTTCTTTAGAGATGACCGTAAGGTTGATTGCCTTCACCCTTGAAGAATATGGCTATCTCGGTAGCTCCCAGTATGTCGGGAGTCTGAAGAAAGGGAAAGAGGAAATCCTCGGGATGATTTCATTGGAAATGGTGGGGTTTACGGGTCCGAGACAAGCTTACCCTCCGTTTCTCGACCCGAAGTATTATCCCAATGTAGGAGACTTTATCGCCATCGTAGGAAATGAGAGATCGCAGAAATTGTTGGAAAGAGTTTGCCAATCCTTCAAGGCTCATATCCCCCGGCTTCCTCTGGAATCTCTCAAGGTGCCCGGAAATGGGAAGGGGATGGAAGAAGTGAGGCTGAGCGACCACAGTATCTTTTGGGATGAAGGGTATGCAGCGCTTCTGGTGACGGATACCTCTTTTTTGCGAAACCGGAACTACCATCTTCCGTCGGACACGATAGAAACCCTGAATTTCGAATTCATGCAGAAAGTGGCAACGGGGGTCTGTTATTCGGTCGTAGAATTGGCTAATAATGCCCCTCTTTCCCGCTGAAGCTGTGATAAAATTGGTTTGGTGCTGTTTCACGTCATTCCGGCGAAAGCCGGAATCCAGTGTTTTCGTCGGGTTACAAAGACTCTGGACCCCGGTTTTCACCGGGGAGACAAATACAATGCGATTTTTCCACCCCTTCCCTTTAATCAATGGCGAGGGAGGGGGATTTGGCGGAACACGAGATGAAGATCGGTGTCATTTCAGATACCCACTTGAGAGAGCCCCACCCTGAATTCAGGGAGATGATTGAATCTCATTTCAAGGACGTGGAAAAGATTTTCCACGCGGGAGACTTCGTGGACTGGAGCATCGCAGAGTATCTTTCAAGGCAGAAAGAATTGATTGCTGTTTGTGGGAATATGGATTCCCTGGATATTCAAAAGGCATTTCCCCGAAAGAGGGTGATTGAAGTCAAAGGGTTTAAGATCGGCCTGATCCATGGAGGGGGTCCTCCCTTTGGAATCGAATCACGCATCCGGGAGGAATTTGATGAAGTGGCGGCCATCGTTTACGGTCACAGCCATGCCCCGGCCAGTCATCAGGACAAAAATATCTATTTCTTCAATCCCGGCTCTCCCACGCGCTCTTTTATTCGCCGGCCCACCCTCGGAATCCTTCACCTCGGAGAGAAGATCGAAGGCGAGATCATAAAGATCTAGGAGGTTTCCGAAGAAGTCAAATTGATCAGGCGCTCAAAAACGCCCAGATGCAAGGCGCCCGAAATTCTGAGAAATGAGGTGTACTGGAATGTACGCCGCAATGACGAAGGATGAGGGCAACGCCGTAGGTGGGTGTTTTTCAGCCGCCTTAAACTACGAAATTCCGCCCGAGGGGGGAGACGATACCCCGGCCGCCGGCCACGATGCCCGGATGACCGTTCCCCCTTCTTTCAAAGATTCGATTTCAAAAAGTCCGCCCGAAAGCTCTACCCTCTCTCTCATCCAGAGAAGTCCGTACTCCCTTCGGGGTTGATTCACATCCGGCGCTTGTTTGATATTAAATCCGTTTCCATTATTTCTGATGGTCATTTGCAGCCGATCTTCCGTTCTACCGAGTGAGAAACGAATGAGATCCGCCTTACCCTGCTTGGCAGCCAGATTAAAAGCTTCTTGCATGATCCTGAAAAAAATGATCTTGAGCGGCTCAGGCACTTCTCCTTCCTCAATATGAATCTCCTTCTCCACGCGAATATGGGAGTAAAGGTTCTGAAATTCACGGATAAACCAGTTCACTGTTGCTTGTATCCCGAGGTCATCCAAAAGGGCGGGTCTGAGATCCATGTAGATTCTACGAACCTCTTCGAATATATTCTGAATATTGGCAAGGGCATGTTCCAGGAGAGGCAGCACTGCCTTGTCCGTCCCGTCATTTCGAAGCTGTTGGATGGACCCCTCGACATTGAACTTGACCGCTGCAAGGATGGCTGCGAGACTATCGTGGAGGTCCAGGGCAACCCTCTTTCTCTCGTCCTCCTGAACGGTGAGCAGTTTTTCGGAGAGAGACCGTAAGCGATTCTCTGACTGCTGGAGTTTTTCTTCCATCCGTTTGTGTTCAGAGATGTCATGGATCATCCATCGGAGGGAGGGGGGTTCATGACGGAAGCCGGCCACGGTGGTAACGGTAAAGGCTGCGGGGAATGGTTTTCCATCCCGTGGCTGCAAGGTTATCTCCCAGTTCTCCAAATGTTTCAGTGTGGGAAGGCGATTCAATTGAGTCCCGAAGGGCTCGATGTCTTCCTCCTTGATATAAACGGATAATGGCTTCCCGATGAGAAGGGTTTGGGAGACTGAAAGCAAGGCTGAGGCCGCCCGGTTGGCTTCCTGGATTTTTCCGTTAAGATCCGTTACGAGATACCCCTCAGGTGCAAAGTCAAAGAGGTCCAGGTAACGTCGCCCCTCGGCCTCTGCATAGCGTTGCGCGGTCGCCAATTCTTCGTTTTGCTGACGCAACTCTGCTGATGCGACCTGCAATTCCTCGAGGCCCACCGACAGTTCCTCTAAAGCTTCGGTGAGCAGTGGCTGTCTTTCAGTCTCCGGTAAGTCTTCGATGCGCCGTCTTAAAACTGCCAGGCGCTTTTGAGCAAACTCGGCTTGCCTATGAAAAGGTTCCTCTTTCATCCCGGTATCTTTTAGCGGTTGAGGATTTCGTAAAAGAAGTCTCTTTTGTTTTGGGATAGGATTCTGAAGCATAGGTTTCTGGTATTCTCTTCTGAATAACATCAATCGGGGACGGTTGAAATGGGGTTAGGACCCTATTTTAGCGGGAAAGAACCTGTACTTTTTGAATGATTTCGTTTCTCGCATGACAGGTATGGGTCTGCGGATGATATTCCGTAGGCTCAGGAGAAACATTTTGTAAGAAACGGTGTGAAATACCCCGCCTGAAAGGACAACTTTTACCGGGGTGAAGTATCTGAAGCTCCTCCCGTCAGGCTGCACTCGGTAAAATCGATCTCCTGATGGCAACCCCTGCAGGTATGTTTTCTGTCAAATTCATCCGAGAAGATCTCGACTTCCTTCCCACAGTTCGGACATTTGCAGACGAAAGATTTTAGACCCTTAAATTGTTCAAAGCCTGGACAGTGTCTTGGGATGCTCATCTTAACCTCCTTCTTTCGATCACCATGCTACATTATGATGAACGGAGAACCTTTGTTACCCCTGTTTGTGACAAGCCTTACAGAGCTCGAAATTGTTCTTGTGGTGGCAGGTCGTATAGCACCACTGGATATCGGGCTTGGCCAGGGCAGCAAGATCGCTTGCCGTCGGCTCCGCTGGATGCCGCTGATGACAGTTGCTGCACTCTGGAATTCCCCTGGCTTCTTTCGAACTATGAGGCACGTATCGGTGAGGGGTGATCTTCTCGCCGCTGGGCGCCGTATAGCTGGCAGGCGCTGCAGCAAGTTTATCGAAAGGTCCATGACAATTCAGACAAGCCTCCTTGGAGTCTACTGCCGCCGGCGCATTTGTTTGGAATATACCGGATGAGGGATCGGTCGCCAGTAACCAGAACGCACCGATCCATATAAACAAGAATTTTCTCATCATGAACCTTCTCCTCCGGTGATTCCTTTCTTACGCCGGCGCTTTTTCGGCCGCAGCGTTTTTGCCTGCAATGTAAGCTTGACAGATGGCCCGGGCCAAGCCATGCTGACTAAACCCGCCGGCAGATTCACCGCCGCAGTAAAGACCCGGTATGACCTTGCCATTCACATCCTGTACCTGACACTTGGCGTTGATCCGGAGGCCGGCGCGCGTATCGTGGATGACAGGCGTCGCCCAAGCCGCGTAAAAGGGAGGCTTGGCGATCTTGTATTTTGGGGTCGGTTTGCCGAAGTCCTCGTCTTTTCCTGCATCGACAAACGAGTTATACCTGGCCACCGTCTCTTCCAGGTTCTTGGGAGGCATGGGGACCCGTTGATATTTCATGACGATCCTGGCTGCTAATTCGGAGAGCGCATCGGCAGTGAAGAAAAAGCCGGCGTCGATATCGACGTTGGGAGGTTTCGGACTCCATCTCTCCCGGATGACGGCGTCGGCATCGAAGATCGCCCAGATCGGGCCGCCGCCGTTCTGTCCGTCTCCGATTCCAGCCAGAGCCGCGTTGATAAAATTGCTGGGCTTGTAGTTGATCTTTTCTGCATTCAAATAGCTCCCTGGGACATAAGGGTCGATCAATCTTGCATTGTTGGCGGTAAACTGATCTCCGGTCTCGTCGTAGAACCGTTTACCCAACATGTTCACAAGAATGACGTTTTGCCAATTGGAGACCGGCAGGCCGGAGGCGCGGGCGAGCTGAAATACGGGGCTTCCGGGCATCCACCTTAGATTCCGGTAATTGTACTGGCAGCCGACTGAGCCCGGTTTCGTAATACTGGTGCCAAATTCTCCGGTTTGGTTATACAGGCCCCAGAGAGAGGCCCCGATCGCCATGGCGGCGATCTCTCCGCTGGCGTCCTGATCAGACCAGGGCATACCCGAGAGACCACAATATTCCTCGGTGAGGCGCGGGTCGAACATCCGGCGGAAGTTCACGTTGCCCGTCGAACCGCCGGTGCCGATAATAACGGCCTTCTTGGCCCGGATGTTCAGCTTGGTGCCTTTCTTGTCCACCGCGATTCCCAACACCCTCCCCGAATTCGGGTTCTGCCGGTAAATACTCGTCATTTTGTGTTCGAGCAAGATTTCCACACCCGCCTTTTTCGCCGAGACTTCCAGCGGCCGCATCAGACCGTTGCCGGAGGAGGTCGTCGCTTGAACCGTGGGATCGACTGGTTTGCCTGTCTGAACCGTCGGCCAGTTCATCGCGGCCGAATGCATCTCCCGGGGAACCGAGTTTCCAACCGAAATTCCGCCCAGAGTGTCCGGGGCTTTGTCGACAAAGACAACTCCGTGGCTGACCAGCCACTCAAAGGAAGGAGCACTGTTGTCGGAAAAGGCCCGGATGATCTCTTTGTCGTTGTAGCGGTAATCCGGGAATCCGTTGGGCTGGACGATGGACCAGTCGGTGAGGTCCTGGAAGAGGAGGTCCGGCGAATCGTTGATGCCCGCCTTCTTCTGAGCACTCGTCCCACCGCCCAACGGGATATTGCCCCCGCTTGTGATGGCATGCCCGCCGATGTCAAAGGCCGCTTCGACCAGGATGACCTTTGCTCCGGCTTCCTGGGCCACAATGGCAGCAGGAAGTCCCATCGCTCCGGCACCAATCACGATGATATCCGCTTCTTTGTCCCAGTTGGTCGGCTTTTCCTTCGCTGACACATCCCCGTGTTGAATGAGACCGCCGGCGGCGACTGCTGCACCCGCAGCGGCCGTTCTCTTTAGAAACTGACGTCGGCTGATTCCTGTTTTCTTTCTTTCTTCGTCTGACATATCTCTCCTCCTTTCAAACGTCCGAGGTTACGATCATGCGGTGGGTTCCCTTTGAAACGTATTAGACGCCTCAGCTTATGGTGGTCGGACAGAATCAAAAGCGTCCTTTGACGAGGCTCCATGCCAGAAAGAACCAGCCAACAAGAAAGGACACTCCGCCAAAGGGAGTAATGGCTCCTAACCATTTCATCCCTGTTAGGGCCAACAGATAAAGGCTCCCGGAGAAAAGAATGATTCCGATAAAGAATCCCCAACCTGCCATGGAAAAAGATGTCTCTTTATCCAAATGCTGTATCAGCCCCACGGCGAATAAAGCCATCGTATGAAACATCTGATAGAGGGCCGCCTTTTCGTAGACCGACCTTCCGTAATCGTCCAGGACATTCTTTAAGGAATGAGCACCAAAAGCTCCGAGGGCGACGCTCAGTAAGCCGAAGATGCTCGCTGCAACGAGCCAGAATCTTGCCATCTAATTCGCTTCCTTTAAGATTGCGATCGTGGCACCCCAGGAGCCTGCCTCGGGTGGAGCCAATTTAAATGATTCGACGAGAGGACTTTTTTCGAGAAAGGAATGGACAATGTTCATCTGCACCCCTTTCCCTTTTCCATGGATAATTCGAACCTCTGTGAAGCCCTTTTTTTGACATTCGAGGAGATAGTCCTCCAAGAGAGTAGGAATTTCCTTGGGAGAGAATGTGTGAAGATCAATCCAATCCTCGATGGGAATGCGAATCGTCATAAAATCAAGCTCAAAGCTCAAGGCTGAAAGTTCACTCCTCAAAACCAATGGGGCTGCTACGCGGAAGCCCAAAGTCTCCTAACTCAAAACTGATAATTCATCCTGAATTTTAAGCTCTCAGCCCGCAACTCTTAATTTCCTCCGGATCATTTTAAATACTTGGTGAAACATGGGTCTCGTGAGCTTCCCAGTCTGTGTATTCTGCTGGCTGGGATGGTAGGTGGTAATTAGAAAAACAGTTCGGAGTTCGGAGTGCTGAGTTCGGAGTGAAACCTCATAAACCCTACCATGGCCGAAAGAAAGAGGCGGAACATCGTATCCTTTTAATCTCAAAGACTTCAAGGTTTGCGTAAAGGCGATCTGACCTAAAGGGACGATGACCTCAATATTCTTCAAAAGGTCGAGCTCTTTTAGAAAATAAGGCCGGCAGTTTTCGATCTCCTCCGGCAGGGGTTTATTCTTGGGCGGAGCGCATCGAATCGTTGCAGTGATATAACAGTCATCTAATTTGAAATCATCGTCCCTGCGGATGGAGTTGGGCCGGTTGGCGAAGCCGAACTGATAAAGCGCTTCAAACAGCCACTCTCCGCTCCGGTCTCCCGTAAACATTCGGCCCGTCCGGTTCCCACCTTGAGCCGCAGGAGCCAATCCCACAATCAGAACCCGGGCATTCGGGTCCCCGAAACTGGGAAGAGGTTTCGACCAGTAATCCCAGCCCCGATATCTTTTGGGTTTATGCTGGGATACTTCTTGAAGGTAGGCCACCAGCCGGGGACATTTCCTGCATTGAATGACCCTTCCCTGAAGTTTTCTTAAATCAATCTCCATTTTCACGATTTAACACCGATTCCCTTTGTGCCCAGCCATCAATTATCTAAGCATAGGTCTCGTCGAACTTTCAAGAGAATAATTAGCGGGCCGCTGAAAAATACAGGTTTCCCATCCCCTAAATACTGAACTCACCGTATTTATCCTCTGATAGATTTTTGTAAGATTCGGAAAATAAATCCCTCCGTGGTTGGGTAACGAAGAGCGAAATCTGTTATAATAAATAAATAGTTCTTCAAAGAGATGAAATGGTCATTGGGAGCAATTGTCCGAGTAGCGGTTTTAGTCATCCTCACGGTTATTACCTTCATTATGAGAATAAAGCGAGCGTGCTTTTGCAATTTGAGAGTCACCAGCTCGCCCGTACGCTGCATCTTGCCCATCCAAAGGGAGGAAGCGTGTAGTGGGCTCTTATCATATTGTGTTAGCGGATGACCATCTCATGTTCCGAGAGGGTCTAAAAAGGATTCTCAGCCAAAGATCCGACCTTGAAGTGGTCGGAGAGGCCGATTCTGGCCTGGAGCTCATCAAGCTTCTGGAAAAATCGACGTCTGATTTGGCCATCCTGGATATTTCCATGCCGAACCTCCGCGGGATTGAGGCAATCTCTGAAATCAAGATGAACCACCCGACGGTAAAAATATTGATTCTGACAATGCACAAAGATCAGCAATACCTGGAGCAAGCGATCACGGCGGGTGCCGAAGGGTACCTGTTGAAAGAAGACACCGATGCCGAACTTTTTTCTGCAATCGATAGAATCCGGCAGGGGAAAATTTATGTATCACCCAATCTCTCCGAGGGGCTGACGGACAATTGGGTAAAAAAAAGCAGGGGGGATCCGGGGGGCTCTTTTGAGCCCGAGAGGCTGACCATTCGTGAAAGGGAAGTTCTCAAGCTGATTGCAGAGGGAAAATCGGGCAAGGAGATCGGTGATCTTTTGTTTATCAGCGCCCGCACCGTAGAGCGTCACCGCGCCAATATCATGCAAAAATTGAATGTTAAAAAGACCGCCGACCTCGTCAGATATGCCATCCAGAAGGGATACCTCTGAAAAACCGAGTTTCGGTGAAACCGTGGGAAACCCCTTTACGACCTACGATCTTCGGCCCTCCCGAGTGAACCAGGGGGCTGATTGAGGGACACACCCCACCCTTCACACGAATTCAAAAAGAAATGGATTGATCTTTTAGACCGCCTGCTGAGGGTCTTACCCTTCCAAAATCAGTCTTGAAACGACCATCCTGTAGATCACGATCGCCGTAAATAAAATGAATAGAACCAGCGAGGCAATGACAAGTCTCCTTTGAATTGAAGGGAGGACTTCTGACAGGCTCTTGATATTTCTGAAGGGCATGAGGATACCCACTCCCATCCCGGAAATCGTTCCTCCAAAGAGGGCCATGTAAAGGGGGTAACCGATGATATGACACAGGTATGAAATTGAGATCGCCGCGTCGCTGTTGCTCCTCGCAACAACACTGACGGTTTAATTTTGTCTAATGTTGTCATTGCGAGCGAAGCAATCGCATATTTTGGGCAACAATGATGGGTCCTCTAAACAATCGTATACTATTCTGCCATTCTCATCGGTACCAACACTTACACTGACACTTATTAATCGGTCCATAATTGAATAGACATCTGATTAACCCCACCCCCACCCTTCCCCTCCCCCTGAAGGGGAGGGAAATCGTTATGTTCCCCCCCTTCAAGGGGGAGGCTAGGAGGGGGATGGGGGTGTCGGAGCAGTATAAATATGTCTTCTCAATTATGGACTCATGAGTAATCATGTTTATGCTCCATCTTACTCATTTTTCTTCTTTCCCGGATCATCTGCGTATCGGCATACATGTCTTCGTAGGCGGCCTTGACCGTCTGTTCAGAGGAGGTGAGGTCTCCCCCATTCTCCGCCTTGAATTTCTCGGCATCTTCTTTTTTTCCGAAGGCCCATTTGGCCCTCTTCGTCATGACGCCCATCTTGTTTCCACCGATGACCCAGAAGGCCTTCTCTGCATCGATGAGGGTTTTTGAATTATACCGCAGTAATTGCAGGCCGGATGCTTCTGAGCGTCCTCCTGCATCTGCGCAAGGACAATCGTTCCGGTCAATAAACACAAAACCGTTGCCAAAGCAAGGAATCTCCCTCTTTTCATTCTACGACCCTCCTCATGTGTTGGATTGCCTAAGTTTCTTAAGACGCTCCCTTTTTACCGAGATGTCTGAAAAATTGAAATAGGGTGAACACAGTATTTTCCAGAAAAAATTCCAGTATTCTAAGATTTACCCTGCTAGAAACGGTGTGGCGTGCTCTGAAGCGGAGCAGGGCGCAGAATAATTCTGGCAGGATTTGACCTCCCGCTGGAATGTCTAACAGGGTCAACCTTGAAGGTTCAAAAGATTGTCTCCCCGCCGAGAATGGAAGCCGCGTGAGTTCCTTCCCCAACTATTCAAATGGCGTTGTCCCCGCTGAAAGGAGAAATCTATGTTTGGAATCGGAATGCCGGAATTAGTCATCATTCTGGTCATCGTCATGATCATTTTCGGTGCCAATAAACTCCCCCAGATGGGCGCGGGGTTCGCCAAGGGGATCCGGAACTTCAAAAAAGAGATGGATGAAAAAGAAGACGCCGGAGCCGCACCAAAAAAAATTGGAGAGAAGTGAGCTAGATTTACCAAAAAGAGCTTTCCCAGACCTCCTCTCTTCTGCATCGTCAGGATTTCGGTTTTTTGACAGAAGTCCTTTTTCTTGTTAAAAATAGTTAATAAGCGCGCATCCTTAAGAAACCGAACACGGAGGAGGTGAGGAGTGCCAACCTATTCTCACTCACAGCTTTCAACCTATGAGACCTGTCCACAGCAGTACAAGCTATCCTATATAGACAAGATCGAGGTCGAGACCGAAGGCATTGAAGCGTTCATGGGCTCCAGGGTCCACGATGCCCTGGAGAAGGTCTATCGAGACCTGAAAGTGACCAAACTCAATACCTTGGAAGAAACCATAGATTTCTACCATCAGGATTGGGAAAGAAATTGGAATGAAATGATCCGGATTGTTCGGAAGGATTACAGCGCCGAACACTACCGCCGTCTGGGAGAGAAATGTATCACAGACTATTACAAGCGGTATTATCCCTTTGATCAGGGGAAAACGTTAGGCCTCGAAGAGTACATGACCTTCCCCCTGGAGGAAGAAAAGGATTATTGGATTCGAGGTTATATCGACCGCGTCACCCTGGTGGACAGCTCTATTCTCGAAATCCACGATTACAAGACCTCCAACAGGCTTCCCACTCAAGAGGATGTCAATTCAGACCGGCAATTGGCTTTCTATCAAATGGGGGTTGCGGAAAAGTGGCAGGGCATCCAGGAGATCAGACTCGTCTGGCATTACCTCACCTTCGATACGGAAATACGTTCTTCAAGAACGTCTGAAGACCTTCAACAGCTTCGACAGGCGACTTTAGAACTCATCCAGAGGATTGAAACGGACAGACAATTTTTTCCGAAAGAGGGGCCTCTTTGTAATTGGTGCGATTATCAGGGGTTCTGCCCCAAGAGAAAGCATCGGATCGCAGTGGAAAGCCTTCCGCCGAATGAGTATTTGAACGAAGAAGGGGTGGTCCTGGTCAATCGCTTTGTGGAGGCAAAAGAGAGGAAAAGGCTGTTCAACGAGGAGATCGATGTCGAAATAGCTAAGATCGAGGAAGCGCTTTATGCCTACGCCCGAGGAAACGAAGTCGAGGCGATCTTCGGAAGCGATCATGTTGCGAAAATCAAGATGGAGATGAAAGAAAAATATCCGTTGAAGGGGGATCCCAGTCGAAAGGCACTGGACGAAATGATCAAAAAAGCAGGGAAGTGGATGGAGGTTTCTGATCTAAATCCATGGATGGTGGCGAAGATCATAAGTCGGGGAAGTTGGCCTCCTTCTCTGGTGAGTCGGGTGAAGGAATTTTCGACCGTGGAAGGGGGCCGATCGATCACGGTCTCAACTTTGAAAGAGAGAGAATAGAAATAGCTGGATGGTTGCAAGCTGAAAGCTCAAAGATATTTTGGGAGTTCAACTTTCAGCTTTGAGCCTTCAGCCTTGAGCTTCACGAAAGGGGTGCTATGGAGATCCGCGTTGAAAAAGGCAGGCCCGAAAGATCTTCTTCTGAGCTTCTTCTCCTCTTTGCCTTCGAACCCCCCGAGCCGCTGGAAGGCCCCGTTCAAGATGTGGACCGGGAGTGGAAGGGATTTATTTCGAACTTGATCAAGCAGGGAGATTTCAAGGGAGAGTCATTCGAATGCCTCCTGCTGTACACGCAAGGTGCTCTTCCAGCCTCAAGGGTGCTCCTGACCGGCCTGGGAAAGAAAGGCGAATTCGACCTGGAAAAATGGCGAGGGGCTGCGTCAAAGGCCGGCCAGTTTATCCGAAATTCAAGGGTCAAGCAGTTTGCTTTTCCGATCAAGGGCGTTGCGGGTTATTCCGAATCGGAGCTGGCTGAATCTTTCGTGACCGGACTTCTCCTCGGACTCTACCAGTTCAATGAATTCAAGACACTCGAACGGGATAAGATTCGTGAGATTGAAAAAGTCATTCTCCTTGGGGAGAATGACAAAGACACGAAGTCCATCGGCGACGGCCTGAGGGTGGGACAAACCATTTCAGAAGCGGTCAACCTCGCGAGGGATCTGGTCAATGGACCCAGCAATGAGGTTACGCCCTCCTTCTTGGCTGAGAGGGCCAAACAGATTGCAAAAGATCAGGGGATGGAGATTCAGGTACTGGAAGTGAGCCAAACGGAGGCGATGGGCATGGGAGCCTTTGTCGCCGTGGCCAAAGGAAGCCAGGAACCTGGTAAGTTTATCGTTATGGAATATAATAGAGGAAAGGGATTGGACACGATCGCGTTGGTCGGGAAAGGGATTACGTTTGACAGTGGTGGAATTTCGATTAAACCCTCGGAGAATATGGAGCGGATGAAAGACGACATGTCCGGGGCTGCTGCGGTTTTAGCCACCCTGCAAGCCGCCTCCAGGCTCCAGCTTCCCTTCCATCTGGTCGGGATCATGCCGGCGACCGAAAATCTCCCGAGCGGAAAGGCCTACAAACCCGGTGATATTTTAAAAACCCTTTCCGGGCAGACCGTCGAAGTGATTAGTACCGACGCGGAAGGAAGGCTGATTCTTTCGGATGCCCTCACCTATAGTTTACGGTATCAACCGAAGGCGATCGTTGACCTCGCCACATTGACAGGGGCGTGCGTGGTTGCGTTAGGAGACTATGTCATCGGGCTCTTCGGTAACGACGACGCGCTTCTGAAGCGGATCGAAGAGGCTTCTTCCAAGACAGGGGAAAGAGCCTGGAGGTTCCCTCTCTGGGACGACTATTTTGAAGATCTGAAAAGTGATGTGGCGGATTTCAGAAATGTAGGAACCCGGGCGGCAGGGGCCATCCTTGGAGGAATCTTCTTGAGCAAATTCGTGCAAAAGATCCCTTGGACTCATCTCGATATCGCCGGTCCGGCGTCGATCGCAAAAGAGAGACCCTATATCCCCAAGGGCGGTACGGGTGCGGGTGTAAGATTGCTGATTCAGCTTCTGAGGGACTGGAAGTAATCTCAAAATTCGAAGCACGAAATCCGAATTTCGAAACAAACTCCAATGGCCCAAGGACAAAGTTTAAAACAGGGGAAAATTGTTTTGAAAATTTGAAATTAGGTATTCGGATTTCGGATTTTTGGATCACCGTTAGGACAATTTGATATGAAAGAGTCAGAAGAACAATATCCATTCTTGAGGGCTTGTCGAAGGCAGCCCACTCCTTATACGCCCATCTGGCTGATGCGCCAGGCGGGGCGTTATATGAAGGAGTATCGGGCACTCCGGAAGAAATACTCTTTCCTGGAAATGTGTAAGAACCCAGAGCTTGCGGCGAAGGTGACGCTCCAACCCATCGAGAAGTTTAAGCTTGATGCGGCCATCATCTTTTCCGATATCCTCATTCCTCTGGAACCGATGGGAGTGGAGTTTGAGTTCGCCAAGGGGGAAGGCCCTGTTTTCCATCATCCCCTCCGGGAGAAAAAGGATGTGGAGCGACTGAGACTGATCGAGCCGGAAGAGGAGATCCCTTTTCTCATGAAGGCGATTCGGACCGTCCGAAAAGAGTTGGAGGGGAAAGTTCCTTTGATCGGATTCTCCGGCGCCCCTTTCACGCTGGCGAGTTACGTCATCGAAGGGGGGCATTCGAGCAATTACGTTTTCACCAAAAGCTTGATGTACCAGGACCGTCCAACGTGGGATGCACTCATGGAGACGATTTCGGAGGTTCTGGTTCGTTATCTCAACGCCCAGATTCGGTCGGGTGTCCAAGCCGTTCAGATGTTCGACTCCTGGGTAGGGTGCTTGACTCCGAGTGATTACGAGGAGTATGTTCTCCCTTATTCCAAGAAGGTGATCGAAGGTGTGGGCAAGGCGGTTCCCTTCATTCATTTTGCCACCTCCAATTCAACACTCTTGGAGTTGATGAAACGTGCGGGCGGAGATGTCATTGGAGTGGATTGGCGGGTGAATATCGGAGAAGCCTGGGCCCGCCTGGAACACGATATTGCTATCCAGGGAAACCTCGACCCTGTGATCCTCTATGGCCCGGTGAGTTTGATCGAGAAGAATGTGAAGAAGATTCTGGATAGCGTTGGAGATCGGCCGGGCCACATTTTCAACCTTGGCCATGGAATCCTTCCAACCACCCCTATCGATCATGTCGCCGCCTTGGTGGACATGGTTCATAAGTACAGTTCCAGAAAATGAAATCCCAAGCACCAAATTCCAAATACCAAATAAGTTTCAATGGCGAATGATCAAACAATGTTTGGACAATTTGAATTTGGATATTGGGGATTGTTTGATGATTGGAATTTGGAAATTTGGGTATTTCCTAGGCCCCGTTGAGGTGCATGAAAAATAATAAAGCGTCAAACAAACTGTGAGATCCATGAAAGGATTACTGCTTTTAGCCTTTGGAGGGCCGCGGTCTCTTGACGAGGTCGAGCCCTTTTTAACCCGTCTTTTCAAGGGGAGAAAACCTTCCTCAGAGCAATTGGGAAGAGTCAAGGAACGTTATCGCCTGATCGGGGGGGCTTCGCCCCTTCCGGAGATTACCTTCCAACAAGCAAAAGCATTGGAGAACCGCCTTGATGCGAGGGGATACCCGTTCAAATCCTACGTGGGAATGCGTTACGGACATCCTCTGATCGAAGAGACGTTGGGAAAGATTGCCGAGGATGGGATCCGTGAGGTCATCGCTCTTCCGATGGCGCCTTTTCGGTCCCGTGCGAGCACAGGCGCCTATATCGAAGACGTGAACCAAGCTAAAAGAAATATGGGGGAGAGGTTAGACGTCTCTTTTGCGGAGGGATGGCATCTGCATCCTTTCTTTCTCGGGGCGATTCAAGAGAAGATCGAGGAGGAGTTGATGCAGTTCAATCCGGAAGAGAGAAAAAAGGTTCATCTCATCTTCTCTGCTCACAGCCTTCCGAAATCGCTCGTGGAGAATGAACCCTACGTCAAGGACATGGAGGAGAGTGTTCGAGCGGTTCTGAAGAAGATTGAACCTCTCCCCTGGCGCATCGCTTTTCAGAGCCGGGGGATGGGACCCGAGGAGTGGTTGGGTCCGGATGTTGAGTCCGTCTTGGAAGAACTTTCTAAGGAGAAGATTCGGGAAATCCTGATCGTCCCCATCGGGTTTGTGTCGGACCATATCGAAATTCTGTATGATATTGATATCCTTTACCAGAATAAGGCAAAATTGTTAGGAATGCAGTTGAAACGTACGTCTTCTCTCAACTTCTCTAAACGGTTTATTGAGGCTCTTGCAACGATTGTCGAAGAACATATCAAAGGGTTCAAGGATTCCGGCGTTCGAGGGGCCTAGGGCGAAATTTTGCGGGATTATTAACACTTGAACCCTCGACCCCTTGAAACCCTTGGCCCCTGTAGCTTAGGAAACACATGAAACGGATTATTATCATCGGTGGTGGCGCTGCCGGGCTGGGCGCGGCCTACAAGGTCACCCGGGCTGCGTCAGAGGGCCACAACGTCGAGTTCGTCCTGGTCGAGAGGGACCGGCGTCTCGGGGGCAAGATTCTGACGGAGATGGTCCCGGACCCTTCGGAGAAAGGCACGTTCGTCGTCGATGGCGGCCCGGACTGTTTCCTGACCGAAAAACCGGCGTGTCATCGCATCGCGAAGCTGACGGGAATCTTCGACGATGAATTGCCGACCGACGACTCCCGGAAGCGCACGTGGATCCTGTCTCGTGGCAGACTTCATCAGATGCCGGACGGCGTCATGATGTTCGCCCCTACGAAGTTCGTGCCCTTTGCCACGACCGGCCTCTTCTCTTGGCCGGGTAAGATCCGGATGGCTGTGGACCTCTTCATCCCGCGGAAGAAAGTTGGGCCGGGAGAGTTCAACGACGAGACGCTCGAGAGCTTTGTGGTCCGCCGCATGGGCCGCGAGTGCCTCGACCGGCTTGCGGAGCCTCTGGTCGGAGGCGTTCATGCCTCCGATCCTACTCAGATGTCGCTCGCTGCAACCTTCCCGCGCCTCCTTGAGATGGAGCAAACGTATGGGTCCTTGATGAAAGCCTTCATTGCGACCCGTCGAAAAGTCGAGGAGATGCGGCGAAAGTACCCGCCCAAGCCGGGGGAAAAACCTCGGACGTTCTTCACTTCTTTTGTGCATGGGATGCAGCAGCTGACAGACCGCATGGCCGACGCCGCTGGTCGCAAGAGCATCCACACGGGGGCAGCCGTCACCTCACTCCAGCGCACTTCCGGGGACGGATGGCGTGCCTCGCTCTCCGATGGCTCCTCCGTCGATGGAGACGCAGTGATCATTGCGACCGAAGCATGGGCGGCCGAACCGCTCATCCGCCCCCATGACGAGGCCATCGCAGACGCCCTTGCCAACATACCAACCTCTTCGTCCGCGACGGTATCCATCGCCTTCAACGAAAGCGAGGTCGGCTTCGATCTGAACGCGTTCGGGGTTCTTTGCCCCCTCGTCGAGGGCCGTGCCCTCATGGCGGCGACTTACTCGTCTACCAAGTGGCCGGGCCGGGCGCCAGCGGGCAAGATCCTGCTGCGCGGATTTGTCGGCGGTCCACACAACCAGGAAATTGTGAAACGTCCGGACGAAGAACTCGTCCAGATAGTGCTTGCCGAGTTTCGTGACATCCTCGGCCTTAACCCTTTTGCAAGGCCACTCTTCTCGCGGGTCTTTCGATGGCACCGCGGCATGCCGCAGTATTCGCTCGGGCACCTCGATCGTGTCACACGGATCGAGAGCCATAGTGCTCAGATTTCCGGCTTGGCGTTTGCTGGCGGCTGTTACCGGGGGGTTGGCGTTCCGAATTGTATCGAGAGCGGGGAGCGGGCCGTTTCAAAGGTCCTTGGCGAATGGGGCATAGTTCTCTCCGAAGATCAGGTGGAAGAAAAACGGTACTACTAGGAAGCTCAAGGCTCAAAGCTGAAAGCTCAAAGCTTAAGGCTGAAAGCTCGAAGTTCAAAGATCGAGCTCAAAGCTGAAAGCTGAAAGACAAGAGTAAAGGCTTTTCCTAAGCGAGAAATTACCCCTCTTTGGCAAAGAGAGGTAAGGAGAGATTTTCGGCAGCTTACCTAGCGCCTGCCTGCGCGAAGGCAGGGGAGAGGAAAGGGTGAGGGGTGAAGTGAAAGGAATGAAATTAAAGTTTAGCTTTTCTTTTCTCATTTTTGTCTGCCTCGTAATTTCTTTTGTTCCCTCTGCTTTTTCTGCCGAGAAGATCCCGACAAAGGTGATTGTTCGTGTGGTGGCCAGAGATGCCCAGGTGATCGGCTCGGGGGTGGGAGGCGCCCTTGTCCGAATTAAGAATCTGGAGACGAGAGAGATCCTCGCGGAAGGAAAGCAGGAAGGAGGGACCGGAAGTACAGAGCGAATTATGGTTCAGCCCCGCCGGCGAGGGGAGATGGTCTACGCAACCTTCGGGTCCGCTCACTTCGAAGCCAAAATTCTTTTAGACCGACCCACTCAGGTCGAGATTGATGCGGAGGCCCCTCTGGGCTATCCACAAGCCATTCAAAAGGGCTCAAAGACACTGACACTCATTCCCGGAAAGGATCTTTTGGGAGAAGGAATCGTCATCGAACTGAACGGACTGATCGTGAATATCGTGAGTCCCTCTTCGAAAGAGAGCTTAAAGGGAGGAGAAGCGGTTTCGGTGAAGGCTGAAGTCCGGATGCTTTGAGGATGCTCGATCACTCCCGGAGGTCTCTGGGATTCGAATCATTACGAAGTGTGGGGACAGTGGATTTATGGAAATCAGATTTCGGATAAATTCAGCATGACTTATGCGGGCAAGGCGAGTCTGTTCGAGGGGAAGACAACACTGCCATCGGGATTGGGCGAGGTCAGGCTTCAAGTCCTCGCCGCCGATCAGGCCGGTAACTTCGGCCAGCATATCCTTCCTTTTCAAAAATAGGGACACATCCCTTTTCATTCAGATCATCAGTTGAATCGGAGTTTAACCGGGCCTCCTCAATATTTCTCATCCCCCTTCATTAAATGATATGCGTCCCTATTTGCTCTAAGTCCAAGTCTTCCAGGACGACGATCCCGCTGGCTCTCATCTCTTCAATAGCCTTTTGAGATGTATCAGGCGCGACACCGCGGCAAAGATTTTTGATCAACAGAACGTGATATCCTGCTGCCTTTCCATCCAGCGCGGTCGCCCTGACACAATAATCGGTCGCAATCCCAAAGATGACCAGTTTTCTGATCCCGTCTTCTTTGAGAAGCCGATCCAAGTCCGTCTTTTTTCCACCGTCATCCTGGAAACCCGAATAACTATCATACTGGGGATCCATCCCTTTCTTGACAGTGGCCTTGAATAATTTCTGATCCAATAGGATCTCCGCTCCGGGAGTGTTTTGAACACAGTGAGGAGGCCAGAGCACTTGTTCCTTTTGATGAAGTTTTATCATATCGAAAGCCTTCTTCCCGTGATGGTTGGTGAAAAAAGATATGTGATGGGCAGGATGCCAATCCTGCGTTGCATAAATTGGATAACCGGCTTCTGTTAGCTTTCTCGTATTCTGTTCGACGGCCTTCACATAGGCTTCGTCCGTCCCGTCAACGGCCAAGGAGCCATTTTTGAATTTTGTAAAATCTCCTTGGACATCCACTACAACGACACCAATTCTTGTCCCATCCTTTGCCATAAACTTATTTTATTTTAAAACATAAAATTAAAGGACGCCTCCGGGAGTCTGGTGTTGTTAGGTACTTCTGGATTCCTGCTTTGGCAGGAATGACATTCTGAGAGGTAGCCCAGATGCTTAGAGTTTGAAGTGAATGTCCAAGACTCCGAACTCCGAACTCAAAACTCTAAACTTTGCTTTCTTTCATCTCCTTCGCGACCTTTCGGGCGGCCTTAACGATTATGTCAATGTCCTCGTCCGAGTGGGCAATCGATAGACAACCCCCTCCGTGCATCACGTGAACTCCTTTGGCGAGCATTCTGACTCTAAACTCAAGCTCTCTTTTCTCTAAATCGGTGAGTTGATGAATCGATTGGGGAGAATTCAGAGTCACCCCTTTTTTGAAAGGGAAATGAGTCTGAAAGAGCGACCCGGTCCCCGTGACCACAGCATTCAATCCTTCCCGGTCAAAAGCCTCCTGGAGCCTTTTCCGGATTTTTTCCCCGTTTGATTCCAGAAGAGGATAGATCTTCTGACGATGATCTTTTAGATAACGAAGCATCGCTAATCCTGCGGCGGCGGTCAGCGGATGGGCGGAAAAGGTTCCCCCGCCGATTAAAATCCTTTCCCATTTATTGATCTTCTTTTCAGGGGAAGATCTCTCGACAATCTCTTTCTTTCCCGCCAGGGCGCCGACGGGCATTCCTCCGCCCACAATTTTTCCCATCGTCGTCAGGTCGGGGAGGATGTTGAACCTTTCCTGGGCCCCCCCCAGAGCCACTCGAAAGCATGAGATGACTTCGTCAAAAATCAAAAGGGCTCCCAGCTTCTGGGTCTCCGAGCGAAGCATTTGAAGGTATTCCTTTGTCGCAGAAGTGAACCCGCCTTCGCCGATGATGGGTTCGAGAATGATTCCGGCCAGATCTTGTTGATTCTGGCGGATGACTTCGAGCGAGCCGGAAAGGTCGTTAAAGGGAATCACTTTGGTATAGTGCTGGAGTTCGGGGAGCAAGCCGAGGCTCTCCTCTCTTTCATAAGGCATTTTAATGCCCAGGGAGAGATCGGAATTGGCTCCGTGCCACCCGCCCGCGGCTTTCAGAATGATTTTCTTACCCGTAAAGCCACGGGTCAGCCTGACGGCGTACATGGTCGCTTCCGTCCCGGAACAGCAGAACCGGACCATTTCTGCGCAGGGTACGAGTTCCTGAACCAGTTCTGCCCACTCGATCTGCT
>Ga0335085_10004410_pt1 | contig 23400 bp, 21 predicted proteins | sample Lox_Sample_45_FD_206712 | JGI IMG/M metagenome (GOLD analysis project Ga0335085, IMG submission 206712) | Soil microbial communities from Loxahatchee National Wildlife Refuge, Florida, United States - Lox_Sample_4.5 | ecosystem: Environmental > Terrestrial > Soil > Wetlands | place: USA...
GATAGAGGCCCACAGCGGAAGCCGCGGCGGCGTTGCGCACGTTGTGAATCCCCGGCGGCGCATTCAGATGGAACATGCCCAGGTCATCCCCGCGGTAACGCAGCCGGAAGTCGCTCTGCGGGCCGCGAAGCGTCACCTCGCTGATCAACAGGTCGGCCTGGTTCGACGTGCCGTACGTGATCACCGGCCGGCGAACTCCGGGCAGAATGGCCTGCACGTTCGGTTCGTCCAGGCAAAGAACCGCGGCGCCGTAGAAGGGCACGCGGTTCACGAACTGCTGAAACGCGCTCTGAATGTCTTCAAGCGAGGCGTACTGGTCCAGATGTTCGCGGTCAATCGTCGTGACCACAGCCACGACGGGAGCGAGTAGCAGGAAGCTCCGGTCGCTTTCGTCCGCCTCCACCACCATGTATTCGCCTCTTCCCAGGCGCGCGGTGGTGCCCGCGGCGTTCACTCGCCCGCCTACCACGAATGTCGGATCCAGCCCCGCCGCGCCCAGGATCGAGGCGGTCATGGACGTGGTGGTGGTTTTTCCGTGTGCTCCCGCCACGGCGATTCCCTGCTTCAGCCGCATCAGCTCCGCCAGCATTTCCGCCCGTGGAATTACGGGAATCTTCCGCCGCAGCGCCTCGCGCACTTCGGGATTCTCCTGCCGCACGGCGGAGGAGATCACCACCACATGCGCCGTGCCCACATTCTCCGGATCATGGCCGTAGAAAATCGTGGCCCCGAGTCCGGCCAGCCTCTCCGTAATCGGAGTCGCCTTCAGATCCGAGCCGGAAACGGAATAGCCCAGCGTCAGCAGCACCTCGGCGATGCCGCTCATCCCGATCCCGCCGATGCCGACAAAATGGATGCGCCGAAAATTCCGGAATTCCACCATCATGGCCGCGCTACCTCTTCCAGCAGATTCACGATGTCCGCAACGGCGCGCGGCCGCGCAAGCGAGCGCGCGCGCACTTCCATTTCCTTCATTCGCTCGGGCTGGTCTAGGAGCGAGGTGATTTCCCCGACCAATCGCTGTGGGCTGAGCTGCGGTTCGGGTATGACGCGCGCCGCGCCCGCGGCTTCCAATGCCTGGGCGTTGCGCAACTGGTGGCTGTCTGTGGCGGCTCCGAAGGGGATGAAGATGGCGGCGCGTCCCGCGGCGGCCACTTCCGCCGCCGTGATCGCTCCCGCCCGGCAGACGATCAAGTCCGCCCGGGCAAACTCCTCCGCCATGTTCGATATGAAGGGCACGACCTCCGCGTTGATCTCCCGGCGAGCATACGCCACGCGCACAGCATTATAGTCGCGTTCCCCGCTCTGGTGTACGAGGAAAAGCTGTTTTTTTCGCGGCAGAAGCAAGTCCAGCGAATCAATCACCGTCCGGTTCACCACCAGCGAGCCCTGGCTGCCACCGGTAATGAGTACCCGGAACGGCGCCTGGTGCGTTCGCGGCGCGATTTCGAAAAACGCGGCGCGCACCGGAATGCCCGTCACCACGGCCCGGCTGCCCAGCCTCGCTGCGGTGGTCTCGTAGGCGGTAGCCACGCCTCGCACCACCCCGGCGAGCAGCCGGTTCGTGAATCCAGGCTCGGCATTGGGTTCAAAAATCGCGGTCGGCACTCCCGCCAGCGCTGCCGCCAGTACAAACGGGCCCGAGGCGTAGCCGCCCACTCCCAGGGCTGCGGCAAACCGGTTGCGTTCCAGGATTCTGCCGGATTCCGCCATCGCGGGCACCAGCAGGGCAAGGTTGCGCAATAGCCGCATGCCTCCGATACCTTTCAATCCTCCCACGGGAATCGTGGCAAACGGCAGGCCCGCCTCCGGCACCAGTCGCGACTCGAATCCCCGCTCCGTACCCACCAGCAACACCTCGCGCTCCGCTCCCCGCCGCAGCCATTCGCGCGCCACGGCCACCGCCGGGAACACATGGCCGCCCGTTCCGCCGCCTGCAATCGCCAGTTTCACGTCAATCCGCGTACTGGCTGATGTTCAACAGAATTCCCGTGGCCAGCAGCATCACCACCAGGCTCGACCCGCCGTAACTGATGAACGGCAGCGGAATCCCTTTTGTCGGCAGCAGGCCCACCACCACGCTCAGATTGAACAGCGCCTGGCCCACCACCAGAAACGTGATGCCCATCGCCAGCATCCGGCCAAAGTCATCGGGCGCATGGAGTGCCGCGCGCACGCCACGCCAGCCGTAAATCGCAAACAGACCCACCACAATTGCCGCGCCGATGAATCCCAACTCCTCGCTCAGCACCGCGAAAATGAAATCCGTATGCGCCTCCGGCAGGTAGAAGAGCTTCTGCCGGCTGGCCATCAGCCCCACTCCGAAAAATCCGCCGGAGCCCACCGCGATCAGCGACTGCAGCAATTGGAAGCCCGCGCCCTGCGGGTCCTGTTCCGGGTGCAGGAATGCCATCAACCGGTTGTACCGGTAGGGCACGCGCACGATGAGCAGGTAAATCACGGGTAGCGCCGCGGCAATCGCTCCGGCCAGAAATTGCAGCGACAGTCCGGCTTCGAACAGCATGGCCCCCGCCACCAGCATGATCATCAGCGAGGTGCCGAGGTCCGGCTCGATCACCACCAGCGCCGCCAGCACCACTACCGGGGCCAGCGCCGGCACCAGCGTCTCCCAGATGCGGTTCACTCCTCCACCGCCGGGCTTCACCCGCGGCTCCAGGTACCAGGCCAGAAAAAGAATCGCCGCAAGTTTCGCGAATTCGGAGGGCTGCAGGCTGGCCGGGCCCAGGCGTACCCAGCGGTGCGTGGCGTGTGCGCGGTCCAGCATAAGCACGGCCAGCAGCATCGCCAGCACCACTCCAAGCGCGGTGATCACCACGGGAGGCCGCCGGAGCAGCCTGTAATCCGTCCGCGACAGCACCACCATTCCCGCGATGCCAATCACGAGCGCTCCCATCTGGCGCAGAAAAATGCCGTACGCGCTGCCGGTTTCGGTCAGCGCCGTCACGGACGAGGCGCTGAACACCATCACCGCCCCGACCACGCACAGCGCGAGCGTCGAACAGAAAAGCCACCGGTCGGGGCGCAATCCGCGCGGCATCAGCGGCTCCCTCCCGCGGCGTCGCGCGTCTTTCGGGCGGCCGCGCTTTCGGCCAATTCGTTCACCAATTCCACAAACACGCGGCCCCGGTGCTCAAAGTTCTGGAACTGGTCGAAACTGGCGCACGCCGGAGCCAGCAGCACCACGTCGCCAGGCCTCGCCGCCTCGTACGCCGCGTGTACCGCGCGATCCAGCGTCCCGCTCATCTCCAGCGGAATCGCGCCACGGATTTGCGCGGCGATTTTTTCCGCCGCCGCGCCGATCAGGAAAGCGCGCCGCGCCGTCCGCGCCAGCAGCGGAGCCAGCGGCCGGTAGTCGCTGCCTTTGTCCTTCCCGCCCAGGATCACCAGCAGGTTGCCCGGAAACGCCTCCAGCGCCTTCTCCGTCGCGTCCACATTCGTTGCCTTCGAGTCGTTGTAGAACTGCACGCCCCCGATCTCAGCCACGAACTGCAGCCGGTGCTCCACGCCCGGAAACGTCCTCACCCCCTCCGCAATCGCCGCCGGTGCCGCTCCCGCCAGGCACGCGGCCGTGGCCGCCGCCAGCACGTTTTCCAGGTTATGCTCGCCCCGCAGCGGGATTCCCGCGCGTGATGCCAGCCGCGCCTCCGCATCGCCATCGCAGAAAATGATGTCGTCGCCGCGCACGAACGCCCCGCGCGCCACTTCCTTTTTCCGGCTGAACCAGTACACCCGCGGCCTCGACGGCGCGTAGCGGGCGCTGGCCGCGTCGTCCGCATTCATCACCGCCGCGTCTTCACCGCGCTGGTTTTCGAATATTCGCGCCTTCGCCGCCGCGTAGCCTTCCATCGAGCCATGTCGGTCGATGTGGTCCGGCGTCAGGTTCAGATACACGCTGATGTCGGGCCGGAACGCCACAATCGCCTCCAGTTGGAAGCTGGACACCTCCACCACTGCGATGCTCTCCTCCCGCGATTCTTCCACCAGCGAGATGAGCGGCGTTCCGATATTCCCCCCGACGAGCACCGGCAGCCCCGCCGATTTCAGAATGTGGCCGGTCAGCGCCGTCGTGGTCGTCTTTCCGTTCGATCCCGTAATCGCCACCAGCCGCCCGCGCAGAAATCGCCAGGCCAGCTCGATTTCGCTCCACACCGCCACGCCCTTTTTCCGCGCCGCCACCAGGTCCGCCTGATCGAATGGCACGCCGGGACTGGGCACAATCAGCTCGGCTCCGAGAAACGTTTCGCGGCGATGCCCGCCCAGTTCCAGGGTCACTCCCGCGGAAGAAAGCTTCGCGGCCGCGCCCGTCAGATCGCTGTTCCCGAGCGTGTCCGTCGCCGTCACGCTGGCCCCGCGCGCCTCGCAAAACAGGGCGGTCGCCACTCCCGTCCGCGCCAGTCCCACCACCAGCACGCGCTTGCCTCGCAGGTCCACTCCGGGTTTGGCCGGCGGCGTCATCGCAGTTTCAGTGTGGTCAGCGCAAACAGCGCGAATATCAGCGACGCGATCCAGAACCGCACGATGATTTTCGATTCGCTCCACCCGATCAGCTCGAAGTGATGGTGCAGCGGCGCCATCCGGAAGATCCGCTTTCCCGTCAGCTTGAACGAAGCCACCTGCAGAATCACAGACAGCGCTTCGATCACGAACACTCCCCCGATGAAAAACAGCAGGATTTCCTGCTTGATGATGGCCGCCACCGTCCCGATCGCTCCGCCGAGCGCGAGCGAGCCCACGTCTCCCATGAACACGTCGGCCGGATGCGCGTTGTACCAGAGAAACGCCAGCGCCGCTCCCGACGTGGCGCCGCAGAAGATCGTCAGTTCTCCCACGCGCGGGCTGTGCGGCAGGTCCAGGTACGACGCGAATCCCGCGTGGCTCGATACGTACGTCAGCGCCGTCAGCGCCCCCGCCGCCACCACCACGCATCCGATCGCCAGCCCGTCCAGCCCGTCCGTCAGATTCACCGCGTTCGACGATCCCACGATCACGAAGGTCAGAAAAATCAGGAACGGCAGGTACGCCACAGACCACAGATACGGATTCGCCAGCAGCGGTTTGATCACCAGGTCGGGGTGGAATTTTTTGAAGAACGGCATCACCAGCTCGGTGGAATACACGCCCTTCGCGCGGAGCAGCAGCAGCACGATCCCCGCGAAAAACGCGGTCAGAAATTGCAGCCACAATTTTGTCCGCCCGCGAAGGCCCAGGTTCTGCTGCTTCATGATTTTCGAGTAGTCGTCTGCAAAGCCGATGGCCCCGAACGCCAGCACTGAAAACAGCGCCAGCAGCACGTACGGGCTCCGCACGTCTGCCCACAGCACCGTCGAGGTTACGATCGAGAACACGATGAGCAGCCCGCCCATCGTCGGCGTTCCGGCTTTCTTCTGATGGCTCTGCGGGCCCTCTTCGCGGATGTACTGCCCCACCTGCATCTCCCGCAGCCGCCGCACGAACATCGGTCCGAACGCCAGCCCGATCCCAAGCGCCGTCATCCCCGCGAATGCCGTCCGCACCGTGATGTACCGGAACACGTTCAGCGGGCTGAAGTAGGGTTGAAGCCAGCCGTAGAGCAGGTAGTACAACATCTCAGTGCCTGCCCTTTCCTGCGGCTGGCGATCCTTCCGCCCCCGCCAGTGGACTGTGGGCCGCCAGCGCTTCCACCACGCGCTCTAGGTGCACGCCTCGCGAGCCTTTCAGCAGAACCAGGTCTCCCGCCCGCAGGAAACCCGGCAGGAACTCCGCAGCCTCCGCCGCGCTCGCAAAAAACCGCTGCTCCGCCGGCGAATGGCCCGCCGCTGCCGCTCCCCGCAGAATCTGTTCCGCCTCTCCCTGCACGCCGAAAATCCAGCTGATGTTGCCGAACGCCGCGGCCTGCGCCCCCGCTTCGCGGTGTAGCTGCGCCGACGTGGGGCCCAGCTCCAGCATCTCTCCGGCAATCAAAATCCGCCGGCACGCCTCCGGGATCCGCGCCAGCGACGCAACGGCGGCGGCCAGCGCTGCCGGGCTCGAGTTGTAGCAATCGTTGATCACCGTATACCCGGCTTCGAACCTCAGCACCTGCCCCCGCATCGCCCCCGCTTCCAGTTTCGACAGGGCTTCCTGGGCTTCCGCCGCTCCGAGGCCCCAGCAGCTCGCCGCGGCCAGCGCCGCCAGCGCATTCAGCGCGTTATGCCTCCCCAGCAGCGGAATCCGCACTGTCGCCCCTCCCGCCGGCGACGAGTATTCCAGTTCCGTCCCCTCCAGCCCGCGCTCCGTCACGCGCACCGCCCGGAAATCGGCCTGCGCCGCGGCTCCGAAGGTAATCACCCGCCCGCGCGATTCCATCACCTGCGCATACGCCGCCACGCGTGCGTCGTCCGCGTTCAGCACGGCCACCGGCTCCTCGCCGGCCAATCCTTCAATCAGCTCGCGTTTCGCTACCGCAATCTCCTCCACCGAAGCGAAGAACTCCAGGTGCACCGGCGCCACCCGCGTCACCACTCCTACTTCCGGCCGCGCCATCCAGGCCAGCCGCGCGATCTCCCCGATGCGGCTCATCCCCATTTCGATTACGGCCGCATCGTGCCCCGCATCCAGCCGCGCCAGAGTCAACGGAACGCCGAACAGGTTGTTCAGGTTTCCCGTGGACTTCAGCGTACGGAACCGCGCGCCCAGAATCGCCGCCAGGATCTCTTTGGTCGTCGTTTTGCCAACGGATCCCGTAATCCCGGCCAGACGCCGCGGCCACGATTTCCCTGCCGCGCCCCTCCCCCATTCCATCCGCCATTCCCTCGCCAGCCGCTGGAGGGCGGCCAGGGGATCGTCCACACACAGGAGGCGCGAATAGAGGGCCCGGTCGAACTCGTCCCTCCGCGTGCTGGCAACGACGGCCGCCAGTGCGCCGCCGGCCAGTGCGCCGGGTACGAATTTGTGGGCGTCGTGGCGCTCGCCTCGAACGGCGAAGAAGATTTCCCCGCGCGCCACCGTGCGGGAATCAATCGAGACCCCCGTGGCCCGCGCCTGGAGCGCAGCCGTCTCCGGGGGCGCGCCGGGGACGGCGCCCATGGCCCGCGCCGCCTGTTCCAATGTCCAATCCATGAAATCCTCTTCGAGCCGGCCTCATCGCTCGAACTCCCCGCGTTTGCCGGGCGCGCGCGCGGGTTTCAGCTCTCCCACCGGGCGGGTTCAGCATGTCTCTCCGGCTGCTGCTCCTCTCCGGTCCGGGCAATCCGTCGCAAATCGCCGCGGTGGACTGCCTTTCCCGTGCCTGCTCCGAGCTCAACCTTTGTGTCCCAGCCCTCGCAACACGCTCCGCGCTTCCTCGCGATCGTCGTAGTCAATCGTCCGGTCCCGCAGCACCTGATACGTTTCGTGTCCCTTTCCTGCCAGCAGCACGATGTCGCCCGCCTGCGCGCGCTCGATCGCCATTTGCACCGCGCGGGCACGATCCGCCTCCACCACGTATTCCGTGCCCGTGCGCTGCAATCCCACCAGCGCGTCATTGATGATGTTCAGAGGATCCTCGCCTCGTGGGTTGTCGCTCGTCAGGACCACCAGATCGCTCAGTCTTCCCGCCGCCTCTCCCATCAGCGGCCGTTTCGTCCGGTCGCGGTCGCCTCCGCACCCAAACAGCGTGATGATCCGGCCGCCGGATCTGAGTTCACGCGCCGTCTCCAGCAGGTTTCGCAACGCGTCGTCCGTGTGCGCATAGTCCACAATCACCAGGAAGGGCTGGCCGCAATCCACTCGCTCGAATCGTCCCGGAACGCTCCGGCATTCCCCGATGCCTCTCTCGATGGCCCCTCGCGGCACGCCCATTCCCACCGCCGCCGCCACCGCGCCCAGAATGTTGTACACGTTGATCTTCCCTACCAGCGGCGACTGAATCTCCAATTTTCCTTCCGGTGTCTGCACCGTGAATTCCAGCCCCGTAAACGCCAGCGCGAACCGCTTCGTCGTCACCTCCGCGCCCGGCCCCAGGCCATACGTCAGCGTCCGCCCCGCCAGCCCCAGCAGGTGCTCCGACCAGGGGTCGTCTTCGTTCACCACCCCCACCCGCGGTGCTCCCGCCCCGGTCCCTTCGAAGAGCCGCCGCTTGGCCGCTCCATAAGCGTCCATGGTCTTGTGGAAGTCCAGATGGTCGCGCGTCAGGTTCGTGAAAATCGCCGCCGCAAACCGGCAGCCCCACACCCGGTCCAGTGCCAGCGCGTGGGAACTTACTTCCATCGTCGAATGCGTGCCGCCCTCTTCCCTCACTTGCGCGAAAAATTTCTGCAGCTCCAGCGATTCCGGCGTCGTATGTTTCGCCGGCGTCTCTCCCTTCGGCGTGCGATACACGATGGTCCCGAACAGCCCCGTCCTGTGCCCGGCAGCCCGCAGGATCGAATCCACCAGGAATGACGTGGTGGTCTTTCCGTTCGTCCCGGTTATCCCCACGACTTCCAGCGCTTCGGCCGGCCGGCCGTAGAAATTTGCCGCCATGATCGCCAACGCCTGCCGCGGCTCCTCCACCTGCACCCAGGCAACCTCGGCCCCCAGTTTCGGCTCCTCGCCGGCCGACGGTCGCGGCTGCTCACTCACCACAGCCACGGCGCCGCGCGCCAGCGCATCGCCCACAAACCGGTTCCCATCCGCGTGTTCACCCCGAATGGCAACGAACACCGTCCCGGGGGTCACCTGCCGGCTGTCGTAGGCGACGGCGGATACCTGCCGCTCGTCTGCTCCGCTGCGGGCGGTTCCCTTCCGGCGCGCTACGCCCTCCAGGAGTTCGCCCAGTTGCATTGGATCGCTTCCTGTTTCTGTTTCCGTGTGTGCTGCTCTCACTCGCTTGCTCCGACCGTCCTGCTCAATTCCTGTTTTGTGAGATGTCGTGTACCGCCGCAGAGGCTGCAAATCGCACTACAATTCTGCTCCCGGCCCGCACTCGTGTCCCCGCCGGCGGCGATTGCTCCACCGCGATGCCGGCGCCCACTGGCACGGGGCTCAGTCCCAGCTTCATGCACTCCTCCACAAACGCCCGCACGGTCCGTCCGTCGAAACTCGGCACTGGGACTCCGTTCGATTCGTCCAGCACCACGGTCGTTTCGGCCGGCGGGAGCGGTTCGGGCCGCGCGCTTCCCCCGCCGGAGAGCGAGCCTCGCAGCGTCGCCGTCCCCCCGTGGGCGGGCGGTTCGGGCGCCTGTGCCCGAATCCGGGTCAGTCCCTGGCGCTGCCCGCCATCCTCCTGCACCCGGCTGGGTGGCTCCGCGGGAGTCGGTGCCGGCTGCATGTCGGTCCGTTGCGAATCCGGGTCGAGCAGCTGGTGAGAATCGAAATCGCTCAGCTCATCGGTAGCCGCCGCCCCGGCACGCAGCGTAGTTGCCGCTTGCGGAGGTTCCACTGGAATGTCCGGGGCCACATGCAGGTAACTCAGCGTCTGCTGGGCCACCTCGCGGAACACGGGCGCAGCCACTTCGCCGCCCATATGTCCGCCCAACGGCGAGTCCAGAACTACCAGAACGGTGACCGCGGGCGAGTTTACCGGCGCAAATCCTACAAACGATGCGATGTAGTCCCGGGTCGAATAGCGGCCGGTGGCTGGATCGATCTTCTGGGCGGTCCCCGTCTTGCCCGCAACCGTGTAGCCGTCGAGCCGCCCCCTCTTGCCCGTCCCGTCGAGGACGACTTCTTCCAGCATCTTCCTCATCATGGCCGCAGTTTCCGGCCGGATCACCCGGCGCGAGGATTCGTCGGCTGATGCCGAGGCCTGCTCCAGCAGTTTCCCTGTAGTCCCCTCTCCGGACTCGGCGCAATCGGTCGCTCCCGGCTGGCATGCACGCACCCCGCGCACGATCCGCGGCCGGTGCAGCACCCCTCCGTTGGCGATTGCGGACATCGCCGTCACCAGTTGCACCGGCGTAACCCCGATTTCCTGTCCCATCGACACGCCGCCTATGGAAATTGCCGACCAGTTCTCCAGCCGCCGCAGCAGACCCCGGGATTCGCCTGGCAACTCGATCCCCGTCTGGCTGCCGAATCCGAAGGCCCGTATGTAGTCGTAGAACTTCTTCGGGCCCAGCCGCAGCCCCAGTTTGATGGCCCCCACGTCGCTCGAATCCGCCACCACCTTCGTCACCGTCAGCAGGCCGAACGGCTTGTGGTCATGGATCACGTGGTTGGCGATGACGATCGAGCCCATCTGGCAGTCAATCACCTCGCCCGGATTCGTCAGCCCTTCGTTCAGCGCGGCGGCTACCGTCACGATCTTGAAGGTTGATCCCGGCTCGTACAGCGCGCTCACGGCGCGGTCCATGCGCGCGTCCGGTGACGCCGCGCCCGCCGAGTTCGGGTCAAACGTCGGCCAGTTCGCCACCGCCAGCAGCTCACCCGTGTTCGGGTCCTGCACTACGATTGTCCCGGCCTTGGCGTGCGTCTTCGCGATCGCTCCGCTCAGCGCCTTCTCCGCGATGTACTGGATGTTTTCGTCCAGCGTCAGCACCAGGCTCGATGCCTGGCCGGCGGCGGGCCCGTGCCTCTCGTACCACCGGCGGCGCGCGTCGGCCAGCACCAGCACCTGCACCGGCTTTCCGCGCAGCTTCCCGTCGAATTGATATTCCAGCCCGCCCAGCCCGCGGCTGTCGATGTCCACATACCCCAGCGCATGCGCCGCTAGATCGCCCTTTGGGTAGAACCGCTGGCTTTCCCGCTGGAAATAGATTCCGCGCAGATTCAGCGCCTGGATTCGTTCCACTTTCCGCGCCGCCAGTTTCCGCGCGATCCACGCGAACGACTTCGACCCCGTCAGCCGCGTCTCGATTTCCTCCGGCTCCAGCTGGAGAATCCCCGACAGCAGCCGCGCCACCATCGAAGGGTCCGATATTTCCGCAGGCACCGCGAACAGGGAATCCACCGGCATGCTCATCGCCAGTTCATGCATATTGCGGTCGTACACCACGCCGCGCGGAGGATTCACTTCCACGATGCGCTGCTGCTGCCGCCGCGCTCGCGCCAGGTAATCTCTGTATTGGACGATTTGAAGCTGGACCAGACGCCCCACTACGGCGCCGAGCCCCAGCAACACTACGAAGGCCAGAGAGAAGATTCGCGTGCGCGGGCGGCGCCCATCCATACCGTTCGCTCGAGCTACCCCCTCACACGGGCCGGCTGCCGAAACCCTGCCGGCTGCCCGGCCGGCGGAATGAAAAACTTGCCGGCCACACGGCCGGCGCCAAATTCCTCGCGCGCTACTGAACGGTCGCTGCCTGCGTCACCGCCGCTGCGGGAAATCCCCGCGGCGTCCTCACCTGCGCCAGAATTCCCTCGGCAGGCGCGGCCACCGGCGCCACCTGTCCGGGCGCGGGCACGGTAAGCCCCAGCTCGTTGCGCGCCAGTTGGTCGATCCGCCCGGGCGCCCGAAGCGCCGCGGCCTGCAATTTCAGTTGCGCGTTCATCTCCGCGGCTTCCGCTCGCCGTGCCTTCAGTTCCTCCAGTTGGTATTCCACGCGAAGGCAGCGGAAGTGTTGCCCGGCATAGACCAGCAGCAGCGCCACCAGTGCCGCGCCGATTCCCGCAAACCGGATCAGGTCCCGCCACTCCCCGCGCGACACATTTCTCACCAGCCGCGAATTGTCGATCCGTTTTACGGTGATGAATTCCATCATGCCGCCCCGCTCTCTATCAGCTTCTCCGCCACGCGCATCTTTGCGCTCCGCGACCGTGGGTTCGCTGCCCGCTCCGCGTCTGAGGGTACGATCACTTTCTTCGTCAGCACGCGAAGCACCCCGGCGCGGTCGTACTTCCGGAAGGCTTGCTTCACCGCCCGGTCTTCCAGCGAGTGATAACTCAGCACCACCAGGCGTCCTCGAGGATTCAAAGTGGCAGGGGCTTGGTCTAGAAACTGCTCGAGTTCCTCCAACTCTCTATTCACCGCTATCCGCAGCGCCAGAAATGTTTTTGTCGCGGGATGCAGCTTCTGCCTTCCCCTTTTCAGGGCCCCTGCCACAACCGTTGCCAGGTGCTCGGTGTCCCGGATGGGACGGCTCTTCACGATCGCCCTGGCGATCTTTCGCGAATCGTGCTCCTCGCCGAAGCGATAGAGCAGGTCGGCCAGTTCTCTCTCCGGCCAGCGATTCACAATCTCTTCTGCCGCGCTCCCGGAGGGCTCCCGGCCCTCGCGGTCCATGCGCATGTCCAGCGGGCCGGCCCCGCGGAAGGAAAATCCCCGGCTGGCGTCGTCCAGTTGCATGCTGGATACGCCTAGGTCCGCCAGCACCCCGTCGGCCTTGATGTTCAGCCGGCGCGCAATCTCCCCAATCGTTGAGAGCGTTCCCTGCACGAGTTCCACCCTCCGCCCATAACCTGCCAGCCGCTCACGGGCAACCGCTAGAGCGGCCGCGTCCCGGTCAATCCCGATCAACCGTCCCGTGCTGAGCCGCCGCGCAATTTCCGCCGCGTGCCCCCCCAGCCCCACCGTCGCATCCACGTAGGTGCCTTCCGGCTTGATCGCCAGCCATTCCAGCACTTCCCCAAGAAGCACCGGAATGTGCTCCGCACCCACTAGATGCCCAGATCATTCAGAACCTTCCAATCGTCGTCCGTGATCGGATTCCCCTTCATATGCTCCGCGAACCGCGAGTGGTTCCAGACTTCCAGCGAATTCAGCTTCCCCATCACGTCCACTTCGCCTTTCATCTCCGCCTGCTCCCGCAGCACCGGAGGAATCAGCAGCCGCCCCTGGCCGTCCATCTTCACCACTGCACCGTAATAGCTCGTCCGCGTCAGAAACTTTTGCTTGGCCTGGTTGTGCGATGGCAATTTCGCCAGCTTCTCTTCAATCGCCATCCACACCTGCATCGGGTAGACATACGCCCGGTCACCGTTTTCGCTGGTCACGTAGAACGTGTCCCCGTAAACGGCCAGGTCCTCCAGAAAGACCGAAGGAACCTTCATCCGGCCTTTCGGGTCTACAGTTGCCCGATGGTTTCCCCGCAGCAAGTTCAGGCCATCCCGGAAGTCCAGCTGGGACGCCCCGTCCCTGCCACGACTTCACACTAGCTACCACTTCTACCCACTTTCTGCCCGCATCCTACGCGCATCTCCTTCAGTGTCAAGAAAATTTCCGGTTTTTCTTGCTCTCTGTGGAAATCTTCCCAGATTGTGGTCGCCTGACGCGATTCCTACTATGGATTGTGGCTCAGCCTCGCCCCCTCGCTAACGCTAGAAGGCGGGATGCCGTAACACGGGGACGCTGTGGCCAAACAGTAAACGTTTTTCGCCGGTCCCGGCCCTCTTTTCTCCCCAAAAATAAAGAAGCCGCCAGAAGGCGGCTTCCTGGAATTCGGTGAGGCGGTAGGTGGCTCAATCGTGCGGAGGGAAGCGAGAGGGCGCTCGTCCCGGTTTCTCGGCTATTGTGCGCCCGGTTCTAGCCCGTACTCCCCCAGCCGCTTCAGCACGTCGTGCTCCTGCGGGGAGAGGCCCTGGTAGAAACTCGGATCATTCAACCGCTGCTGTCGCTCCGCGTCGCTCATGCCGTTGAGCGTCCCCAGACGCTGCTTCAGTTCCTGGCGCCGCTCGGGTCTCAACTGCCGCCATTGCGGTAGCACCTGCGTACGCAGCGCCTCGCGCTGCTGCGGCGTCATCTTTTCCAGCGCCTGCGCATTCTGGCTCATCCTTGCCTTCTGTTGCGGAGAGAGCCGGTCCCATTCGGCGAATCGCTGCCGGATCCTGTCCTGCTGCTCCTTCGGCAGGCTGCGAAACCGCTGGTTGTTTTCCAGGAAGCGATCCCGATCCGCCGGGCTCATCTGCTGCAAGCGCTGCTGCCAATCGGCCGGCACCGCGCCGCGGACCGCCTGTCCCTCCGTTCCACTCGCCGGTGGAGAAGCCTGCCGGGCAGTGCCGGCGCGGGCGTTCAAGCCCGACTGGCTTCCGGCCTGCGGCGAAGCCCCGCCGGGGCCGGCGGAAGAGGCTGTCCCTTCGCGCGGAGTTCCAGCCCGTGCATTCGCCCCGGATTGCCCGCCGGGTTGGACAGCGGGAGCATGAGCGGCGCCGGCCGCTCGGTCTCGCGGCGTACCCGCGCGTGCATTCGGTCCGGACTGCCCTCCTGCCTGGCCGGTCATCGCTCGCTGCTTCGCTTCCCGCCGCGCTCGGCGTTCGGCCCGCCGTTCGGCTCTGGTCGCCGGCGCGCGTTCCTGCATGTCGGGCGGAGCGGAGCACACAGGCCCGGCTGCGAGCAGCGTTGCCAGCGCCACGGCCCATCCGAATTTTCTCCACGCGTTCATATCGAATCTCTTCCCTGCTCTTCCCTCTTTCGTTCCCAGTGCCCTTACGTCAGTCTCCCTGGACTCCGCTGGGCGCGCTCAGATCCTTCAGCACGTCGTAGTTCTCCAGCACCTGCATGTTCTTGATCATCCGGAAATTCTGGTCCTGGCTCATTTCCACTCCATTCGGCGTGGGTGCCGGCATCCGCGGGTGCGTCAGCGTGGCGGCCCAGAATCCCACGGCGATCAACATCAGGCTCGCCAGGGCGAGCCGCCGCTGCGGCAGCCATTGCGCTACGCGAGCCCACACTCCAGGCGCGGGCTCTTCGGCAATCCGCTGCCTCAGCCGCGCGTCAAACCACGCGGAAGGCTCCGCCGCCGGCGTTTCCTCCAGCACTTTCCAGACGCCGCGGAATCCCGCCACGCGCGCGCGGCAATCCGCGCACGCGGCCAGGTGCTGTTCCACTTCGCGCCGCTCCCGCACCGTCACGCGCCCGTCCAGGTACCCGATCAGTTGCGATTCCATCTGCTCACACTTCATGGCTGCCTTCCTTCCGACGTCTCTCTGGGGCTGGGTCCCGAGGCTTCGGGAGCGACCAGAGGAGCCAGTTCCACACGCAAAGTTTCATACGCTCGGAACAGCAAAGACTTCAGCGCGCTCACCGAACATCCCAGGATGCGCGCGATTTCGTCGTAATCCATCTCTTGGTACTTGTGCAGCAGCACCGCGGCCCGCTGCTTCTCCGGCAGCGCCTGAATCGCCCGCCGGACCACCGCCACACGGTCACGCTCCACCAATTGCTGCTCCACGATGGGGGCCCCGTCCGCCACCTCCACCGTCCTCTCCGATCCGTCTTCTCCTTCCGCGGGCGCGTCCAGCGAGATTTCCGCCTGGCGATGCCGCCCGTCGCGCAGCGCGTTCAACGCCAGATTCGTCGCGATTCGGAACAGCCAGGTGGTGAATTTGGCGCTCGGCTCGTAGTCGCGCCGCGCCCGGTACACTCGTAGGAAAACTTCCTGGGCCAGGTCTTCCGCCTGCGCTGCGTCTCTCACCATCCGGTTCAGGAAATGGCACAGCGGTCGCCGATAGCGCTGCAAGAGAAGCTCAAAGGAGAGTTCATCTCCCTGCTTCACTCCCAGCATCAACTGGACGTCCGACCTGACCATGACCTCCACACTATATCCAACACACCCCAGGCCAGAAAGTTGCGGGAATCGCAGGAGTTAGCTCCGCCGGCACAGGCTCTCAGCCTGCGCGCACTCTTCGTTGCCTCGCCGGGCGGCGCCTCAGCCCCCGTGGAGGATGAAGTGCGCCCCAGCCAGCAGCGCCGCGCCCAGAAATACCGTGCAGGCCACACCCAGATTGCGCTCCTGATTCACTTCCGGCACCAGGTCGGAGGCAGCCACATAGAGCGTCAGTCCGGCGGAAAACGGCAGCACAACTCCGGCGTGCCCGGCGAAGAGCGTAGTGAACAGCGTGCCCGCCAGAGTTGCCGCCCCCAATCCCCCGGCCGCACCCAGCGCCGCCGCCCGCGTGCGGCCCCGCGCCAGCATCAGCGATGCGGCCGTAAATCCTTCCGGCAATTTGTGCAGCACCACCGCCGCCAGCAGCACTCCGCCGAGGTACGGCGAAACAAGAAAGCCCGCGCCCACCATCACGCCGTCAAACAGCGCGTGGAGCCCGAATCCCGCCAGCGCCACCTCCGCCGTATGCCCCGCGCGCACTTCCTCCACGTGCGTTTCTTCCCCAAAGTGCACGTGCGTCGATAGCGTGTGCACAAACAGGTGCACCACCAGGTAGCCCGCCAGCACGTACAGCGGCGCGCGGTCTCCGCTCAACGCGAACGCATCCGGGATTACTTCCACGAAAACTGCGGAGAGCATGAACCCCGCGCCCAGCGCAATCAGGTAGCGCAGATACTGGTGCGACCACTCCCGCCGCGCCACCATCCACCCGCCCGCCACCGTCGCCAGCGCCGCGATCGCTCCCGCCACAAGCGACATGATTTCCGCATTCGCTGCAGGGTCTCCGCTCATCGCCGCTCATCACTCATCACTGCACCCTTCAGCCGCTGTGCCGGAACAGAATCACATCCCCGTCCTGCACCACGTATTCCTTCCCTTCCAGCCGCACCTGCCCGCGCTCCCGCGCCACCGCCATGCTCCCCGCCGCCATCAGATGATCGAACGACACCACCTCGGCTTTGATGAATCCCTTGGCGATGTCCGAATGAATCGCTCCCGCCGCCTCCAGCGCCGTCTCCCCCCGCCGGATCATCCACGCGCGCACCTCCGGTTCCCCCGCGGTGAGAAACGACATCAGCCCCAGCAGTTCGTATGTCGCGTGGATCAGTCGGTCGCGTCCCGATTCGGCCAGCCCGTAGCTGGACATCAACTCCGCCGCCTCCGCGTCGTCCAGTTCCGCCAGTTCCGCTTCGATTCGCCCGCAGAATGGCACCACCGCCACCTGCGCTTTCGCCGCAATCGCCGCCAGCCCGTGCCGTTCGATCGCCGTCCCGATCTGCGACGCTTCCGAGTCATTCAAGTTGACGGCGCACAGCATCGGCTTGCGCGATAGAAACATATAGCCGGTGATCAGTTTCGCTTCCTCCGCCGTCATCTCCAGCGCCCGCAGCGGATTCTCCGCCTCCAGCGACGCCTTGCAGCGGAACAGCACCGCCTGCTCCTTTTCCAGGTGCGCCTCGCGCTTTTTTTTCAGGTCTTTTTCCAGCCGTTCCAGCCGCCGCAGGATTTGCTCCAGGTCGTGCAGCATCAGCTCCACCTCGATGCTGTCGAAATCCCTCCTTGCGTCCAGCGATCCCGCCGGATGCGGATTCGCCGGGTCGTCGAACAGCCGCACCACCTGCACCAGCGCGTCCACCTGCCTCATTTCCACCAGCAGCGCGGAGTCCCTGGCCTTGTCTCGTGCCAGCCCGGCCACGTCTACGTATTCAATCGCCGTGTGCGTGATTTTTTTCGGTTTGTAGATGGCCGCCAGCGGCGCCAGCCGCGCATCCGGCACGCGCGCCACCCCCACGTGCATCCCTTCCCGCGCCGCTTTCGCGTCCACATGCGCGCGCGTCAGGATTTTGAACAGGCTGGTCTTCCCAACCCCCGGTAATCCGATGATTCCTGTCTTCATGGGAGCACGCAGTGTAGCACGGGGGTTTGCGCGGAGAACTCCGCTCAGATTCGCATTTTGCTTCCCCGGCCCGTCGCGTTACTATCCGCTCTTATGTGGTCCATGAAAGACATCCTGCTGATGCTTCTCGTCGCCGTCACGCTCTGGTTCATCTGGGCGTGGGCCCGGCTCGCCCGCCGCGCCAAAGCCGCCGGCCAGCCCGACGCGTCAAAGCCTTTCGCCGCCTACCACTCCCTCGTCGGTTTTGTCGCCAACTTCCTGGACACCCTCGGCATCGGCAGTTTCGCCACCACCACTTCCGCCTTCAAATTCCGCGGCACCGTTCCCGACGAGAAAATTCCCGGCACTCTCAACGTCGGCTACGCACTCCCCACCATCGCCGAGGCCCTCATCTACATCAAGATCGTCGACGTGGACGTTTGGACCCTCCTGCTCATGATCGCCGCCGCGGTCTCCGGCGGATGGCTCGGCGCCGGCATCGTCTCGCACTGGTCCCGCCGTAAGGTTCAAGTCGGAATGGGCATCGCTCTGCTCGTGGCCGCGGCGTTTATGCTTCGCGCCCAGTTTCAGGCCTCTACCGCCGGCGGCATTTCGCTCGAACTGCGCGGCGCATTGCTTGTCGCCGGTCTGGTGGGCAACTTCGCCCTCGGCGCGTTGATGACCCTCGGCATCGGCCTCTACGCGCCCTGCCTCATCCTGGTCAGCCTGCTGGGCATGAATCCCAAGGCCGCTTTCCCCATCATGATGGGCTCCTGCGCCTTCCTCATGCCCGTCAGCGGCATCCGCTTCATCCGCGAGGGAAGCTACAGCCTCAGCGCCACGGTCGTCATGGCCATCGGCGGAATTCCCGGCGTGCTCATCGCCGCCTATATCGTCCGCTCGCTCCCATTGACCTACGTCCGCTGGCTGGTAGTGGTGGTGGTGGTCTATGCCGCCGTGATGATGCTTCGTTCCGCGGTGCTGGAAAGGCGTGCGGCCCCCGTCGTCGTAGCTCCCGAGCCCGCCGGCGATCAGTAAACGTCCGCTGCGTTCAACGCTTCTCCAGTTTCAATTCTATCTCCCGCAGCATGAACACATCTTCCTTGTTGTAGATCAGCAGCTCCCGCAGAAACTTGCTCTGGCCGGTTCCACTGTACTGTTTCCACATTTCCATGGCCCACGCGCCGTCTCGGCCCGGCAGTTGCCGCTTCAGTCCCAGCGTCTGCTCCACCTTCTTCTGCCCGCCATAGAGCCCCCGCGACCAGCATTCCGGCACCAGGTCCGTGTGCTCGAACTCCTCGTCGAGCATCACCCCCAGTTGCGCTTCGATCACCGGAAAATCGAATCCCACGCTTCTCTTCATCCGGTCCGGTTTCGATCGCCCGTTGTACGTCACGATTCGCTCCACGCCTTCGAGCAGCAGCAGCAGCGCCTGCCGCGTGATGTTCGGATGGATCAGTTGGGTGAATTCGTCGCGATCCCCGCTCACCACGCGCACGCCCAGCACCGTAATCTTGTGGTTCTTGAAATCGCTGAAGAGCTTCTGGCCGCTTTCCGTGCCCGTGTAGATCGTCTCGATATCGAGATACGCGTGTTTCAATTCCACCTCATGCCGCTCTCCCGCCACTGCGCGGATCGATCTAACTGATCGCCGGCGTCGTGCCGGTCACTTCCTTGCTCGCCCGTTTGTTCACGTACAGCGCGTCGTCCGCGCGCTTCAGGAGTTCTTCCGCCGATTCTCCGCTGCGGTGGTTCGCCCATCCGGCGGAAAATGCGATCACCATCGAATTCCCCTGGTATTCCATTTTGTGCCCGCTCAGCCGGTTCAGCACGTAGCGCACCTCGTCCAGCTTGCAATCCGGCAGCAGCAACAGGAATTCGTCTCCCCCGAACCGCACCGCGAGGTCCGAGCCACGGATTGCTTTGTTCAGCGATTGCGCGAACGCCCGGATCAGTTCGTCTCCCGCCGCGTGCCCGTGCCGGTCGTTCATCGTCTTCAATCCGTCCAGATCCAGCACCAGGATCGTCAGCGGCCGTCCCGTCCGTTCCGCTCGCAGCACTTCCGATCGCAGCCGTTGCTCGCCCGACCGGCGGTTGTACAGCCCCGTCAGCGCATCGAGCGCCGCCAGTTTGTACACCTCCTCCGTCCGCACTTCCATCTTCGTCATCGCATCCATTTGCTGCGCCAGTTGGCTCTGGATCCGGTGAATCTGCGTCTGCTGATAGATCGTGTACACGTTGAACAGCAGCACCATGCCGATCAGGCCGCGAACCGTCTGGTCCAGGTAGAACGAGCTGAAGGCTTCCGCCTGCGAAAGCAGCCCCGGAAACGCAAACGACGCAATCGCCAGCGTCAGCAGCATCGTCACCAGCACCGCCGATGACCACATCCACCACTGCCGCCTCTGCAGGCGGCGCATGCTCACGCGGATTTCTTCTGCCGCGCCCGAACCAGCCGCGGGAGGCGCTTCTGTCTCCTCTTGGGCCACACGACCTCCACGCCGAAGTGTATTCATTTATGGCCGGGAATCCGGCCTTGCGCAACAGGGAGTTTGGCCGCGTTTCCTGGCTTTCAAGGTGCCCTCCGGCGCCGCCGCCCTGCGGCACGGCTTCAGGACCGGGCTCGCGCCGGGCGTCTCAGTTCCGCGGCACCGCAGTTGGCTCGGTGCCGAACTGCCGCACGGTCAGAAAGAGCACCACGAGGCCGATCACAAACGTCGTCAGTTCCAGCGCCACTGACGCCACGTGCAGGCGCCCGAATGTCACGCGCGGCTCGCTCGCGCGCGGAGTGGCATCTATCGATCCATGCGTCGCGATCATTTCCTGTTGCAGGTCGTGCATCCGCGGAGTCACTCCGTATTGCGATGCCGCCGTCAGCACCACCATCACAAACACCAGCAGCGCCGCCGGCCGCACCAGTGCCTGCGCGTTTTTCAGCAGCAGCGTATGGCACGCCAGGAACACGAACGCAGCCACCATGGCCACCAGGTGCAGCCGCGCCAGCGCCAGCCCGACCACCGCCCCCGCCAGGTCCGGCGTCGGCAGCAGACGGAACACGTCCGGCGCTTCCAGAAACATCAGGAAAAATGCGCCCCCGATCCAGGTGCTCAATGCTAAAACGGCAAGGAAGCGCAGTGTGGTGGTCATTTCACGATTCCGCTAGACTTAGGTCGTTTCACCTGGGTTCCGTCGAAGGCGCAGTCTAGCACACGGCTCTCGTACCCCGCGGAACCGCGGTGCCGGTGTTTCAGTATGTGCAATGGTGACGGGATAAGTGGTGGGCGATCAAGGGCTCGAACCTTGGACCTCTCCCGTGTGAGGGGAACGCTCTAACCAACTGAGCTAATCGCCCGCTTACCTTGCGGCATCCAATGCGTTTGTAGCAGAAGGGACGCGGATTTTCAACCGATGACCACCACCACCTCCTCCTCCGGCCAGCTCAGCGATTTGCGCGCCGCCATCGCACGTGTCGTCCGCGGCAAGGACGAAGCCATCGAACTCGCCCTCGTCGCTCTGCTCGCCCGCGGCCACCTGCTTATCGAGGACGTTCCCGGCGTCGGCAAGACCACGCTCGCCCAGGCCCTCGCCCGTTCCTTCCGCTGCTCGTTCCAGCGCATCCAGTTCACCTCCGACCTCCTTCCCAGCGACGTCATCGGCACCAGCGTCTATGTTCCCGGCACTCAGGAATTCGAATTTAAGCCCGGCCCCATCTTCGCCAATCTCGTGCTCGCGGACGAAATCAACCGCACCACCCCGAAAACGCAGTCCGCGCTTCTCGAGGCCATGAACGAAGCCCAGGTGACCGTCGACAACCGCACCCATCCCCTCCCTCAGCCCTTCTTCGTCTTGGCCACGCAAAATCCCGTCGAGCACCACGGCACCTATCCCCTGCCCGAATCCCAGCTCGACCGCTTTCTCCTCCGCATCCGCATGGGCTATCCCGCGCGCGCCAGCGAAAAGGAAATCATGAAGCGCGACGGATCCTCCGCCCTCGACTCCATGGGCGAGGCCGTCATGGATGCCGCGGACGTCGTACGCTTGCAGGAGGCGGTGGCTCGCGTTCGCGCGGAAGAGGCCCTGCTCGACTACGCCCTTTCCATCATCGAGCGCACCCGTTCCGACGAACGCATTCTCCTTGGCGTCAGCCCCCGCGGCTCCGTCATGCTCCATCGCGCCGCTCAGGCCCGCGCCTTTCTCGACGGCCGCGACTATCTCGTCCCCGACGACGTCAAGCGCCTCGTCATTCCCGTCTTCGCCCACCGCATCGTCCTCAATTCCCGCTACGTTTCCACTCAGCGCAAGTCCGAGCAATCCGAAATCATTCTCCAGGAATTCCTCGACTCCACCCGCGTCCCCCTGTAGCTCTCAGGCGCGCCCATGACCTCTTCCCTTCTCTCCCGCTGGTGGGCCAAGGTTGACCAGCCCGGGTGGAAAGCCTTTGGCCTCGGCATCGCCGCGCTCGGCCTCGCTCTCCTGCTGGCCCTTTACTCTGCCGCCGCCGCACAGATGGGCGAAACGCGCCTCGCCGCCGTCATGGCCGGCCTCTCGCTCGTCATTGCCGGTTGGGTGGGCGTCAAAATCGTTCCTGCCCTCGCCCGTCGCACCGCCCTCCGCTGGCTCGGCGTGCAGATCCGTTTCCGGCTCACGCGTGAAGGTTGGGTCTACATCACCGGAGTCTTCCTGCTGGGACTCGCCGCCCTCAACACCGGCAACAATCTTCTCTTCCTGATTCTTTCCGCTCTCCTCGCCGGCATCCTCATGAGCGGCGTTCTCTCCACCATCGTGCTCACCGGCAACGAAATTGAAATCGAGCTCCCCGAACAGATTTTCGCCGGCCAGCCGGCGTTGGCCATGCTCACGATCCACAACCGCAAGCAATCCTTGCCCTCGTTTTCGCTTCGCGTGCGTTCCGACCCTCGTGCCGCCGGCCAGCCCGTCTTTCGCGATCCCGTCTACTTCCCCTACGTCCCCCGGCACTCGGAAGCCCTCCAGCGCGTGGAGCTCATGTTTCCCCGCCGCGGCCTATATCGGCAGGACTCCTTCGTCCTCCAGACGCGTTTCCCCTTCGGCTTCCTGGAAAAGTGGCGCAGCGTCGATTCCCCCGTGGAAGCTCTCGTCTATCCTCCGGTCGAACCCACCGAGGAGTTCTACGAGGTCCTGCCCATGGTCAGCGGCGAAATGGAGAGCATGCACCGCGGCCGCGGCCACGATCTCTACGCCATCCGCGACTATCAATCCGCAGACAGCGCCCGCCACGTCGATTGGAAAGCCACCGCGCGCACCGGCGAGCTCAAGGTCCGCGAGTTCGCCCGCGAGGACGAACGCCAGGTGGTTCTCGTCTTCGATCCGCTGATTTTCCCCGCGGCCCGTGCCGGTTCTCCCACTCCCGAGCAGCTCGACCGGTTCGAGCGCGGCGTAAAACTCGCCGCCTGTCTTGCCTGGCATTTCTACGAGACCGACGCGGAAATCGAGTTCCGTACCCAGCGCCTCGTCTCCCCCATGGGCCCGTCGTCGGAAACGATCTGGGCAACGATGCGCGAACTGGCCGTCATTGCTCCCCAGACAGCCGCCCCGGGCGAATCGCTTCTCGCGAAACTTCCGGAGGACCCGCACCTGTTCAAGATCATCATCACCGCACAGCCTCGCGGCTCCATCCCCACCCACTTCTGGACCACCGCCTACGTCATCTTCATGTAGCCCGCCGCGCTTCCGAACTCTCTCTCCCCGTGCTAGAAGTAGGCGTGCCGAAATCTCCCCGTACTCCGTCGCACTCCTTCGCGCTTCCTCCTGCCCGTCAACTTCCCGCTCTCCGCCGCCGCCTCCTCGCCTGGTTCCATTCCCACAAGCGCTCTCTCCCCTGGCGGGCCTCCCGCGATCCCTATCGCATCTGGATTTCGGAAATCATGCTCCAGCAGACGCGCGTCGCCGCCGTCCTCCCCTACTACCAGCGTTTCCTCGCCCGATTTCCCACCGTTCGCGCCCTCGCCCGAGCGCCCGAATCCGCCGTCCTCGAAGCCTGGGCCGGCCTCGGCTACTACTCCCGCG
>Ga0335085_10004411_pt1 | contig 23398 bp, 19 predicted proteins | sample Lox_Sample_45_FD_206712 | JGI IMG/M metagenome (GOLD analysis project Ga0335085, IMG submission 206712) | Soil microbial communities from Loxahatchee National Wildlife Refuge, Florida, United States - Lox_Sample_4.5 | ecosystem: Environmental > Terrestrial > Soil > Wetlands | place: USA...
ACGAGAAGGACCTGGTCGAGATTCCGGACAACATCAAGGGCAACCTCGACATCAAGCCCGTGAAGTGGATCGACGAGGTGCTGGCTGTCGCGCTCACCAAGCAGCCGTTGCCGCAGCAGGCCACGGACACCCCGCCCGCGGGCGGCGCGGAGGCGGGCGAGGACAAGCGCGGGCGGCGCAACGGCCGGCGTGTGAAGCCGGTAGTGCCGCCGGCGCATTGACGGGGCTGCGGCGGCTTTCGAGCTAGCATTGTGGGCGTAGCGGGCAAAAGTCACGCCTTTTGCCCGCGGTCGACGAAGTAATGTCCGCCGAAATTGCCGCAGGCAATTTCGGCCAAGAGAACGAGGGTGCTTAGCTCAGCTGGTAGAGCGTCGCCCTTACAAGGCGAATGTCGGCGGTTCGAGCCCGTCAGCACCCACCATAAAATCAATTGGTTATAGAATATTTCCGGCCTTAACCGTGGCTGTACGGACGCCGGTACGGAACAACGAGTTCCTCGCACCCGGTGCAGGCCTCACCTCACCACAGCTCCTGCGCGAGTACCTGACGGCGCTCCTCTCGGGCCAGGACCGCGAGTATTTCGTCCTCGACACGACGACGATGTCCCTCACCGCTATACGGATCCTGTATTAGGCCGGGCCGCGCCCAAATACTAGGCTTTGGGCTTTGGGCGCTTGAAGAATCTCGCAATGCGCTGAGCGGCATCAGGTGCCAACCCTTCATTCTTGAATAGCTCAAGCGCGTGCGAATCACGCAGGCTCAAGCCGTCGCTCTCGATCAGGGCACGCTTGCTGACCTGATTCGCGTACCAGGAGTTGGCGAGGATGTTCTCCGCGAGCGCATCCAGCTGCGCGTCGAACTCAGCATCCGGATAGACAAAGTTCACCAGGTGCATCTCGTGTGCATCAGTACCCGAGTAGCTGCGGCACGTGAACATCATCTCGCTCGCCTTGGCGCTGCCGACCCGATGCGGCAGGCGCAGACTTAAGCCCCAGATCGGCGTCAGCCCCCAGCGACCATACGCGTCGCAGAAGCTGGCGGACTGCGCGGCCACGATGAGATCCGCGGCGAGCGCGAGCTCCAATGCGCCGGTCGAGCAGTGCCCCTCGACCGCCGAGATGACGGGCTGAGGCAGATTGGCCACTTTCTCGATGACCTCGGAGTTGAAGTGCGGTTTGGCGTGCGCGCGCACGTAGGCGAGCACCTCTTGCATATCGTAGCCGGAGGAGAAGTTGGCGCCCGCGCCCCGCAGGATGACGAGGCCGATGGTGCGCGTCTCGCGCGCAATGGCATCCACGTGAGTCTCGAGCGCCTCGAACAGCTCTTTCGTGAGCGCGTTCAACTTTTCGGGACGGTTGAGCGTCAGGATGGCAGCGCCCTGGCGGTTTTCGCGCAGCACAAGATCGTTCATCGTGAGCTTCCTTCCGGTCGGTTCCACCAGCCGCCGCCGAGCGCCTGGTAAAGTGCCGCCGTGTCGGCGTAGCGGTTCGCGCGTGCCTGGACCACGGTCAGTACGGCCTGCTCGTAAGTCTGTTCGGCATTCAGCAGTGCCACCGTGCTAATGCTGCCGAGGGTTCGCTGCTGGCGCGCGATCTCGAAGGCGCCACGCGCAGCCCGCTCCGTCTCGGCCGCGGCGGCAAGCGTATCCGCATCGGCCTTGAGCGCATGCAGGGTGTCGGCAACGTTCTGGCACGCGAGGATTACGGCGGCGCGGTATTGAGCACCCGCCTGATCGAGCGCCGCCTCCGCCGCGCGCTTGCGGTGCAGGAGCGCGCCGGCATCGAACAGCGTCTGCGTGAGAGAGGTGCCCGCGCTCCAAAAGCCGGTGTAGGAAGTGAAGAGCTGGCTGATCTGCAGGGCGGTCGAGCCCGTCTGGGCGCTGATGCTGAACTGCGGCAGGATGTCCGCAGTCGCAACGCCGACTTGTGCAGACGCCGCGTGCAGGTTTTCCTCGGCCTGGCGCACATCGGGGCGCTGATCGATAAGTTTGGAAGGCACGCTGACCGGGAGTTCCTCGGGCAAAGTGAGACTCTCAAAGCGAAACTCTGCACTCGGCTCCTGTGCGGGGAGCCGGCCCAGCAGTGCGGTGAGCGCATTGCGCGTCTGCGCAAGTTGTTTGTTGAGGGGCGGCAGCGTGGCGGCAATCTGCGCCTCCGCGGCCTGCTGCGTCAGCAAGTCAAGCTGACTGGCGGTACCCAGGCCCCTTTGACCCTGCACGGTCCGGGTGAGCTCGCGCTGTACGGTCAGTAGGCGCTCGGTCGCGGCGAGCTGTGCCCGCAGCGCCGCCTCCTGGACCGCCGTGACGACGACGTTGCTGCTCAACGTAAGACGAGTGGCCTCTAGCTGAAAACGCGTGGCGGTCGCCTGTGCCTTGGCTTGCTCGAGCGCTCGGCGCGTGCCGCCGAAGACGTCCGGCAGATAACTGACGCTCAGCTGCGCAGTGAACAGATTGTAGTAGGGACTGGGCTGCGGCAACGTGGTCGGGTTTGCAAGCGTGCTCACGGCATTCTTCGCACGCTGGGCACTGAAGCTGCCCTGCAGGCTCGGAAACAGCGTCGCGCGCTGCGCGGCGTACAGCTCATTCGCCTGACGCAGAGCCGCTTGGGCGGCGGCGGCATCGGGATTGTCCCTCAGCGCCTGCGCCACCAGGCCACTCAGGGTCGGCGATTGGAAGAGCGTCCACCAGTCGGCTGGGATATCACCTTCCATCACAAAGCGCTGCGCGTTGCCCGCGGCGCCTTCGCTCGCGGCGGTCTCGCCGTGGATCGGTGCGGCCCCGTAGTCCGCATCCGCCGGTGGAGCTGGGCGTTTGAAATTCGGTCCCACTGCGCAGGACGCGAGCACTGTGAGGGCGGCCAGGATTGCCATGCGCTGGCGCATTACTTGCCCCACAGCGGCTGGCCGCTGCGCTCTTCGGCCCAATGCTCGATCACGTGATACATCGAGGGCAGCACGAAGAGTGTCAGGAGGGTTGCGATCGCAAGGCCACCGACCACCACTGTCGCGATGCCGCGTTGCACATCGCTCCCGACGCCCGTGTGAATTGCCGCCGGCAGCATCCCCAAGGTAGCCACCGTCGCGGTCATCAGGACGGGTCGTAACCGCTCGGTCGCGCCCTTCATGATGGCTTCGTGCAGTTCGAAGCCCGCTTTGCGCATGCGATTGACGTTGGCGACCATGATGATGCCGTTTTGCACAGCTACGCCAAAGAGAGCGATGAAGCCGACGCCGGTGGCGACGTTTAGTGTCTGACCGGTGAGGTGCAGAGAGATGAGTCCACCGAGCGTGGCGAGCGGCACGACGCTCAGGATGAGCGCCGCCTGCCGCAGGGAGCCGACACCGACGGTCAGCAGAATCAGCATCAGGCCCATCACCATGGCGAGGATCACGAGCAGGCGTGACTCAGCGCGGCGCTGGTTCTCGAACTGGCCGCCCCATTCGAGGCGGATCCGGTTCGGGTCAATATGGACTTGCTTCGCGATTTTGGCTTGCGCCTCGTTGAGATAGGAAGTGAGGTCACGGTCGCGGTTGTCGATGCGGATCGTGAGATTGCGCTGGCCGTTCTCGCGCGTCACGGTGCTCTCACCGGAGCGAACGCGGATATCGGCGATCTGCGCAAGCGGCACCTGCTGACCGCTCGCTGCGTGCACCGTGAGATTTGAGAGGACCTGCGGGCTGTTTCGGGCGTCAGGGGTGTAGCGCACAGTGAGCGGATAGGTGCGCTCGCCCACGTACACCGTCGACACCGGGGCCTGACCGACCCCAGTCTGTATGACGTTCTGCACGTCGGCCATGTTGATGCCGTAACGCGCGGCCTTAGCGCGGTCGAGCTTGATCTCGATCTGCGGCACGGGCGGCTCCTGGAAGATCGAGGCACTGGAGGTGCCTGGGATGCTGTAGAGCACCCCCACGATCTGCCGCCCGATGTCGCGCAACTCGTTCAAGTCATCCCCGTAGATCTTGGCGACCAGCGGACTGTGCGCGCCTCCGATCATGTCGTTGACGCCATCAATGATGGGTTGGCTAATGCCGATCGAGTAGCCGGGTAACTTCTTGTCGAGATCTGCGGCCAGCCGATCAACGAAAGCCTTCTTGGACTCATGATCGGGCCAGGTGTCGTAGGCCGTAAGTCCTACGGGGGTCTCGATGTGGGACATGGTCCAGGGGTCCGTGCCGTCATCGTTGCGTCCGGTTTGCGTGACGACGTAGGAGACTTCCGGGTATTTCAGGATCGTGCGCCGCAGTTCACTGGCCATGTCGCTTGCCTGGTTGAGCGCAATGCCGGTCGGCATCTGCACCTGCAGCCACAAGGCTCCCTCGTCGAGGTCCGGCAGGAAGTCGCGGCCGATGGTTCCTCCAAGTCCGATCACCGCCAGCACTGCGAACACAGAGATTCCATAGATAATCCGCGGCTCGTGCAGGCAGGCCGTGAGCATGCGGTCATAGCCCGCCGTCAGGCGCTCGAGCCAGCGATTGTGATAGACGCGCCCGGGTTTGCGGTACGCGTAGTAGGCGAGTCCCGGCACGAGCGCGAGACTGGTGAGAAGTGCGCCAAAGAGCGCGTACCCCATGGTGTAGGCCATCGGGGTGAAGAGCTTCGCCTCGGCCCGTTCGAAGCTGAACAGCGGCAAGTAGGTGGTGATAATGATGAGGCTCGCGAAGAAGATCGGGCGCGTCACCTGCAGGGCCGCCGCCTTCACCTCGCTCTCGGAGAGCTCATCCGAGGGCGTCGCCTCCCGGCGGCGCAGCACCGCCTCCGCCACCACGATCGCCCCGTCGACCAGGATGCCGAAGTCGATTGCGCCGAGCGAGAGCAGGTTGGCGGAAACCTTCGTCAGGTTCAGAAACGAGAACACCGCCACGAGCGCCATCGGAATCGAGACCGCCACCACGACCGCGCTGCGCGGGCTGCCGAGGAACACGATGAGCACCAGAAACACCAGTGCGATGCCTTCGGCGATGGTGCGGCCGACCTTGCTCACCGTGGCGTGCACGAGCGTATCGCGATCGATGTAGGGCACGATACGCACGTCCTGCGCGGCGAGCTTGCGGTTGAGCTCGCCGACCTTGGCGTGGATGCCTCGCAGGGTCTGGGAAGGGTTCTGGTACTTGAGCATCAGGACGATGCCTTCGATGGTGTCGGGATTATTGTTCTTGCCGACGATACCCTCGCGCTCCTGGTGACTGAGAGTGGTTCGTCCGAGATCGCGTACCAGCACGGGGGTACCGTTCACCTGCGTGACGACCGTTGCGCCGATGTCCTCCAGGCTGTGCATGAGCCCGACGCCGCGGATGACGTAGCTCTGGTCCCCGCGCGAGACGCGACCGCCGCCCGCATTGGCGTTGTTGCTGTTGATTGCGTTGATCACATCCGTGATGCCGATGCCATAGTGCTGGAGCTGTTGCGGATCCAGATCCAGCTGGTACTCGCTGGTGAAGCCACCGAAGTTCGTGTCATCAACGACGCCGGGCACCGACTTCAGTGCCGGGATGACCATCCATCGCTGGATCTCCGAGAGCTCCTGCAGGTTCTTGGTGGTAGATTCGAGTGTGTAGCGGTAGATCTCCCCTCCGGGCCCTGCGACCGGGTCGAGCGAGGGCACGGCGCCAGAGGGCAGCACGGCTTGGTTGATCCGCTCGAGCAGGCGCTGGCGCGCCCAGTAGTCCTCGTAGCCGTCGCGGAACAGCACCGTGATGAGCGAGAGGCCAAACGTGCTCGATGAGCGCATCAGGAGCAGCCCCGGCGTGCCGTTGATCTGGCGCTCGAGCGGCACCGTGATGAGCTGCTCGACCTCCTCAGCGGCAAGCCCCGGCAGTTGTGTCGTCACCTGCGCGGCGACATCGCCGAGCTCCGGATACGCCTCCACCGAGAGCGTCTCCCAGGCGTAAACGCCAAACGTCGCGAGCAGCACGGCGAGCACGATGACCGCGACTCGCCGGCGCAAGCAAAAGCCGACGAATTGATCAATCATTGAGAAGGATTCCGCCCTTCACCACGACCTGCTCGCCGGCTGTGACCCCGGAGGCGATCACAACCGTAGGTCCTTCTTCCAGCTGTGCATCGACGATGCGGCGCTCGAACGTCCATGGGGCGGTCGCGACGAACACGCTGGTGCGATCGTTGTTCATGAGCAGTGCCGAGGTCGGCAAGATCACGCGGGGGCGTTGCGCCTCGAGCAAGGTCACAGTCGCAAACATGTTGGGCTTCAAACGCAAGCCGCCATTCTCAAATGCGATCCGCACTTTGTTACGGTGCGAATCCGCTTCGATGACGTCGCTCACGAAGAGCACCTTGCCTCGCAGTGCTTGCCCTGGATAGGCGGCAAGGGCGACCTCGGCATCTTGGCCCTTGGCCACGGTGCCGACATCCTGCTCAGGCACGAGCGCGGTCACCCACACGTTGCCGAGATCTGCAATCGTCATCACGGGCTGAGTGGGATCGTTGATCATGTTGCCGGGGGCAATCGCAAGTGTCGTGATGCTCCCGGCAAACGGCGCCCGCAGTGTCAGCCAGTGCAAGCGCTCCTTCGAATCGGAGGCTGCGCCGACCGCCCGCAACCTCGCTTGCGTTCGCTCGTACTCGGCCGCCGCCTGCGCATGATCGCTCCGTGCCTGGTCCAAATCGCGGTCCGAGGCGGCACCGATGCGGTGTTGGCCTTCTTGGCGCTCGAGGTTCCTTCTGGTGAGCTCGAAATTGTCAGCCGCTTTGTCGTTGTCCTCATAAGCCTGCGCCAGGTCCGGGGAGTCGATGATCGCCAGAGTCTGGCCGGCAGCGACGCGATCACCCAGCGCGACTTTCAGCTCCCGCACACGCCCGGCGAGGGGCGTGAGGAGCGCGGCGGTGCGGGCCGGATCGGCCTCGACCACCCCTGGCAGTGTCAGCTTGCCGCTCGCCGCCTGGGCGGCCGCGGGCAGTACCGTCAAGCGCTGACGCAGCGGAGAGCCTTCAGGGATGATGATCTTGTCGCCCTGATGAAGTAGCAGCGGCGTTTCGGCGTTCGCGCCATGGCCGCCGCCCAGCAAGCCGAAGCCATGGGTAAAGAGAACGGCGATCAGTAGGGCGCCTGCCCCAATCCCGCCCCAGAGAAACGCCCGACCGCGCGCGGTCGCCGAGTGGTCGTAGATTTCCATGACGCGGCTTTCGCAACCTGATTTGCAGTTTGTTATTCAGCAGCGGCCCCGCGCAGGCAATTGCCCGCGAAGCCCACGCGGGCGTCAAATTGCGCCGCAGCCTTCAGACAGCGGGCAATCTCTTTGATCCTTACACGAGCACTGCTACCGACGGATTAAGGACGCTGCCCTTTCCGATAAGACGCTGGGGATCCTATGCCCTTTGGTGTATCCTGTCCAGGAGGATAGGATTTAAGAGGTAAGGCGGATGCACACGTTCCCGGAGATCGGCACACGACTGAAGCGCGCCCAGGGCCACCTTGCCAGGGTGATCGAGATGCTGGAGGCGGGTCGACCGTGCATGGAGCTGTCCCAGCAACTGCACGCCGTCGAAAAGGCTGTCGGCAACGCCAAGAAGGAACTGATCAAGGACCACATTCACCATTGCATGGAAGAGACGTCGGAAGGTATGCCGCGCGAGGTGAGGGAATTGATCAAAGAGTTTCAAGGCGTCACCAAGTACCTGTAGCGGACCTGCGAGGGACCACGAATGACAGACTTGCAGGGCGCGGCAGGCCTTGAGGGCCACAGCCACGTCTTTCTAGGCAGCGGCCACGAGGAGAACGAGCGCAGGACCTGGGGCGTGATCATCCTGTGCGGCGTGATGATGCTGGTGGAGATCATCGGCGGGAGTCTTTTTGGCTCCCTGGCGCTCATCGCCGACGGTCTGCACATGTCCACCCACGCGGGCGCCATGCTGATCGCGGCGCTCGCTTACACGTACGCGCGGCGCCACGCCTCCGACAGCCGCTTCGTCTTCGGAACGGGCAAGCTTGGGGACCTCGCGGGCCTTCAGCAGCGCTATCGTGTTGGCGATGATCCGCTTTCCAGACCGTCCTTTCCGCCGAGACCCTCCGGGAGAGAGTCCCAGCAGCCTTCGCCCCTGGTGCCCATGAGCGGTTAAGCCGCTCCTACACGTTCCTCTCGACCGAGCGGGTACTCGGCGCACTCGGGTCCGCCGGCTTCATCCCGGTCGAGGCTCGCCAGGCGGCACGGGCCAAGAGCCCGGTGCGCGCGCGGCACCTCATCCGGTTGCGCCGTCGCCACGAGACGATCCAGCTTCGGGACGCGATCCCGGAGATCCTCTTCCTCAACTCCCACGACGGGACGAGTGCCTACCAGCTGCGGGTCGGGCTCTTCCGGGTCGTCTGCACCAATGGGCTGATCGCGTCCTCGGGTGTCTTCCCGGTCTGGCGGGTCACGCATCGGGGTGACGTGGTCGACGACGTCGTAGGCGCCGCGCTCGAGCTGAGCCAGCGCTTTGACCTCCTGGCGGCGTCGGTCGAGCGGATGGAGCGCACGGTGCTCGACATCGGTCAGCGTCTTGAGCTCGCTCGCCAGGCGATTGAGCTGCGCTTTCCCAAGGACGGACCGGGTGCGATGGAGCCATCCCAGCCGCTGGTTCCCCGTCGCCCTCAGGACGTGGGCAATGACCTCTGGCGGACCTTCAATGTCATCCAGGAAGCGACTCTGCAGGGCGGCCTGGTGCGCCGTTCCGCTTCCAATCGTCTGACCCGGACCCGACGCATCAGCGCCATCCGGGAGGACGTTAGGCTGAACTCCGCGCTTTGGGAGCGGGCGATCGCACTCACGGCCTGATTCTCACCGGATCCGACTCTCGGGGCGGGCGCTGCGGCGCTCGCCCCTCTTTTTTTTGGCTCGTCGATTGGGCAGTCGCTAGAAGTCTCTGCGCGATTCAGGGGCTGTGAGTGGGGCCGGCACAGTCGTGCGATCGCGGCGCACGCGACCGGTGAGTGCGAAACCAACACGCGAAAAATTCGTACGCATTTCAAAGGTCATCGACGTGTTGGTTTACACCGGCGTCCACGCGAATCTAACACTGGAATTTTGTTGACGGCGCGCGCGGAGTGTGAAAACGTCGTTGGCATCGGGGAGAGTTTGGTGAGGAATGCAGGAATGGCAACGTGACGTTGCCCGTATCACGGATCACGTTATGGCAGCCGATGCTTTCATCATTTGTCGCGTGACTTCGGAGACTAAGGCGCGGGTGCGTGCACTCGCCGCGCGCGATGGGATCGGCGAGTCGACGCTCATCAAGCAGCTGCTCGATGTGGTGCTACGGACCTCATCGCTCGATGGGGCACCGCCGCCGCCGGCGGCGACACCGGAGCGTGCCGGTGACTGCGAGCGGCTCAACGTCCGGCTTGCGCCGGAGATCGGGAGGCTCCTTCGGGAGCGTGCCCGGGCCAGGTCCATGCCGTTTGCCACCTATGCCTCGTCCGTCCTCCGCTCCCATCTCCTGGGTGCCGCACCGATCCCGAAGGCCGAGTACCTAGCGCTCGCACAGGTGGCGGCCGAGCTGAGTGCCATCGGGAGGAATCTCAATCAGATTGCACGGGCGATAAATACAGGCGGGAGACCTTCGATGCCCGGGAAGGAGGAGGTGGCCGCTATGCTGAAAATCGCGACCGCCCTGCGGGACCACATTCGGGCGTTGCTGGATGCCAACGCGCGCTCTTGGGAGGCCAGTCATGGCAAGGCACCTCATTAACCTCAATCGCGGGCAAAAGCTCCTCGACATCCGGAGCTATGCGAGACTCGGTCCGGCCCGGCGGGATCGGCTGACCTCGGCGCAGGTCGCCCTTATCGAACGCACGGTCCACCGGACTCCGGAAGTGATGGTCAAGATGCTCAATCAGGGAGGCACCAGCCCTGGGGCGGCGCGTCGTCACATTCAGTACCTCGACCGCGGCGGGGAACTCGCGATCGAGACGGATGACGGGGAACCCCTGAAGGGCAAGGGAGCGGCTATGGAGCTCCTTGAGGACTGGGACCTGGATCTGGATGAGAAGCGGCCTACGGCGGATCTGAAACCCTGGTGGGGGAAGGGCAAGAGGCAGCCGAAGCTCGTGCAGAAGATCCTCTTCTCGATGCCGGCGGGGACGCCGCCGAAGAAGGTGCTGGCGGCGGTCAAGAGCTTCGCCCGGGAGGAATTTGGCGCCAAGCACCGCTATGCCATGGTGCTGCATACCGATGAGCCCCACCCGCATGTGCACATGGTGGTTCGGGCGATGGGGTATGACGGACGGCGCTTGAGGATTCGGAAGGACACGCTGCGGAACTGGCGGCGGGAGTTTGCCCGGCACCTGCGCGAGCAAGGCGTGGCGGCCAATGCGACGGAGCGCGCGGTGCGCGGCGTAACGAAGCCCCAGAAGACCGACGGAATCTATCGTGCAGAGCGCCGCCGCGACTCCACGCACTGGAGGCAGCGAACGGAGGCGGTAGCGTGTTCGATGACCCCGGACGGGGAGATACGTGCGGAGCCGGCGAAGGCCCAGCTCCTTGAAAGCCGGCGTGGGGTCGTACGCGGCTGGAACGAGGTCGCGGATGATCTGGTTCGACAGGGTCACTCGGAGCTGGCCCTGGTGGTGAGGGAATTTGTGAAGCAGCTACCGGCGGTCCGGACCGAGCGCGAATGGATCCGTGACCGGTTGCTCGAGCAGGCAAAGGGCACTGAACGGGCGAAGTTCGTTGACCGGTGGAAGCAGGACGCGCTCGCTGACTGGCAGGCCTTCCGTGCGCAGCAGCAGGCGGCGGAGCAGGCGAGGCAGCGCGATTTGGAGCGTGCGCGGCAACTCGATGTCGAGCGGTCGCGAACGCAATCACGCACTCATCGCGAGGGCCGAACGCGATAGGGCCACCCTGCCGCTCGGAATGTACGGCGTAACCCATGGACCAAGACAGTGTGAAGCTGGGTCTCCTGATGGAGACCGCTGAGAGGCAGCAGAAGCTCGCTGAAGCGGCCATCGGCCAACTCACTGAGCAGACACAGGGACTAGTGGCGGGGGCGAGAGATCAAATCCACCGCGCCGTCGTCGAAGAGATGACCCTCGTGCGGGGGGAGACTCAAAGGGCAGTCGAAGCCCTGCAGAGGGTGAAGCGGGCGGCCAATGCGCGCGTAACCCTCTGGACGATGGGTCTTACAGCGATATCAGTGTGCATCGCGCTCTTCGTCGCCTGGTGGGTCCTCCCTACCCGGGCTGAGATTGCAGCGTTACGTGCCGAGCGCGATGCGCTCGCGAGCAACGTCGCTGCCCTCAATCAACGGGGCGCACGCGCGGATTTGCGGCGATGTGGGTCGGGGCATCTCTGCGTTCGCGTGGACACGAGTGCGCCTCGATATGGCGATCAAAGGGATTACTTCATCATCCGCGGTTACTGAGTTTTCGTGGTTACCGTTCCGAACCATGAATTCAAAAAGTCATCCGGCAACCCCTGATTCCCAATAGCCATCTGGCATCGGACCGGACAGAGATCAATTGGACCGAACGTGCCCTGGTTGTTCTCCGCCATAACGCGACGGCGTATAAACGATACGCTGACGCTGTTTCAATTCTTACCCGCTTGTTCGGTCGCGGCCCGCTTAACGAGCCGCTGCTTTTCGGTCAAAGGGCATTCATCCGCCCAAACCCCCTCGTCGTTTAGCGGGTACCTGCCGTGCTTGCGCGGCGCGCAGGATCGCTTCTTCAGGATTCCGGTCAACTACACGATCCCGCACTAAGGACGGCGGAACTGACATGCGCGGAGCTTGCCGACTCGGTTGAGCTGGGTTTCTAAAGCATCTGAACTTTAGCCATTCGCTCCGCACTTGTCTGCACCAAGTGCCCGTAATGCCTATCGATCATGGCGAGCGACGTGCCAGTTAGTTTCGCCACATCCAGGGTGGTCAGGCCGTCCACAATCGCTTGAGTGATGTAGCTGTGGCGGCATGAATACAGGCAAACGCCGGCGGGCAGTCTCGCTGCGCCGCCATGGACGTTCTTGATCAGCGCAGCTTGAGCCGCTCTCCGGACGTCCTCGGTCCATTCGGCGCGCTGCCACGGCTTGCCGTCATCTCGTGTCAGGAGCGGGGCGGTTGGCAGCTTGGACTTACTCAAGCGCTCAAACAGCGTTACTGCCGCCGGCGAAAGCGGAACCGTTCGAGCACCGGTCTTCCCTGTCAGCGTTAAAGTCTTCGTGCGAGCATCAAATGCGCCGCGCAGCGCCGCAGCGAGTTCGCCCGGCCGGGCGCCCGTCACGAGCGCGGCTTCTATCAGATCGCGGACGCCGCCGGTGGCGGCAGCCAAGAGCGCCCGCCGCTGTGCCAAGTCGAGGTATACCTCACGCCGGCCGTCAGCTCTCGCGTACTGCTTTACTGCTCGCCATTCCTGTGCCGCCGTAGCCGGCACCAAGCGATTTTCGATTGCAAAGTTCAGAGCTGCTCGAAGACTCGCCATCATGCGGTTCGCGCCGCTCTTTGTGAGCTTTAACTCTTCGCGCCAGGCTCTGATCGTCGGAGTTCGGAGGCGCGTGAGGGGCGTCAATCCGAACTTCGTCCCGTACACCGTATGTTTGAATCGCCACTCGGCATCGGCGGCTGTCTTGATGCCCTTCTCGCGGCGGCGGTCCTCGACGTATTCTTTGCACGCATCCTCGACAGTTAAGTGTTCGCGGTGTACGACACCGAGGTCGAGATTTGCGAACCACTGGCGGGCCGCCCTGCAAGCTGCGTCATAGTCGAATGTCGTGCTTAGGCTGCCCAAGGCGTGGTACTGCTGCTCTCCAACGTCGGATCGGGATCGAGCGATCCAGGAACCTCGCTCCGCGTCGATTTTACGAAAGCCGATATAGCGGCCTGGTGCAAGCGGAGCAGCCCAATAGGGTTCGCGGCGGGGTGTAAGACTCCTTCGAACATGTGCCTTGTGGATTGGGTGTGACATGATTGGAAGCGCCGGTACGGAATCCGTACGGAAAATCTAGCACAGACGCGAGATGACACCCAGAGATACAAGTGCTTGTTTTCAAGCACTTGGAGAACACCGGTGGACAGGCTTAGACGTGTTTTTCGCACTTACAAGGCGAATGTCGGCGGTTCGAGCCCGTCAGCACCCACCAGATTCGCGGAAGGTCAGGGGAGTCCGCGGCTTGAGCAGTCAGCCGGATTCGGATGCTGGCGCCGGCGTTCGATCCAGCCACAACGGCGCGCGAGCGGTCTTCATCAGCTACGCCTCCGAGGACACCGAGGCAGCCGGGCGCATTGGCGCGAGCCTCCAAGCCGCCGGGATCGAGGTCTGGCTCGACAAGAGCGTGCTGCGAAGCGGGGATGCCTGGGACCAGAAGATCCGGCGAGAGATTCGCGACTGCGCGCTCTTCATCGCAGTGATCTCCCGCAACACCGAGGCACGCACCGAAGGCTATTTCCGCCTCGAGTGGCACCTCGCCGACCAACGCACGAAGCTGATGGCGCGCAGCCGCGCATTCCTCTTGCCCGTGTGTATCGACGATACCGCCGAGAAGCACGCGGAGGTCCCCGAGTCCTTCTCGCTCGCGCAGTGGGCGCGCCTGCCGGCTGGTGAGACGCCGCCCGCCTTCGTCGCGCGGATCCAGCGGCTGTTGACGTCCGAGCCTGCGCCCGCGGCGCCGATCGCGATGCCTTCGCCGCCGGCCTCCCATGACGCGGCTGTGAGCGTCGCGCCTGCCGCAGGCCGCAGCGGGCGCCGGGCGGCGGGCATCCTCGCCGTCATCGTGACGCTTGCTGCAGCGCTGCTGTGGCTCGCGAGCTACCAGGGCTACTTCTGGCGCAATCCGCTCGCCAACGCACAATTCTCGCGCCTGACGGATTGGTCGGGCCGGGAGCAGGCGGCAGCCATCGCGCGCGACGGCCGCACGGTGGCGTTCATCGCGGACCATGACGGACCCAACGATGTCTGGGTGACCGAGATCGGCAGTGGCCGCTTTCGCAACCTGACACACGGCGCCGTCCATGACCCCATCAACCCCGAGATCCGCACGCTGGGATTTTCCGCGGACGACAAGCTCGTCACTCTGTGGGCACGCAGCTCCGACGGCTCGCGCTCAAAGGACATCAATGTCATGGCCGTACCGGCGGCAGGTGGAGAATTGCATACCCTGGTTGCCGGAGCTGCGGAGGTCGCCTGGTCGAACAGTGGGCGTCGCATCGTCTATCACACCACCGCCCCGGGCGATCCGATTTTCGTGATGGATTCCGCCGGGGGGCCCGCGCAGAGGATCTACACGGCGCCGGCCGGCGTGCACTGCCATTTTCAGGTGTGGTCCCGCGATGACGCCTTCATCTATTTCGCACGCGGCGTGCCGCCGGATCACTGGGACCTGTGGCGTATCCGTCCGAACGGCGCGGACCTCGAGCGGCTCACCTCGCACGATTCGATCGTGAACCACCCGGTGGTGCTCGATGAGCACACGCTGCTGTACCTTGCGACCGACTTGCAGGGCGCGGGGCCGTGGCTCTACGGTCTCGACCTCAGACGCCGGGTACCCCATCGGATCAGCTTCGGCCTCGAGCGCTACACCTCGCTCGCTGCGAGCGGCGATGGCGCACGGCTCGCAGTCACGGTGGCGAATCCGAGCTGGGGACTGTGGCGAGTGCCGATGCCGCCCGGCGCGGCGGTGGTGAGCGAGGCGCAGCGACTGTCGGCCGATTTTGCCACGGGCCTCGCCCCGCGCAGCGGCCGGAGTTACCTGCTGTACGTATCGCGCCGCTCCGGGCGGCCGGGGATCTGGAGGCTGAGCGATGGCGTGAGTCGGGAGCTCTGGGTCGGCTCCCCGTCGGATGCCGTGAGCGCACCCGCAATAGCGTCCGACGGTCGCATCGCCTTCACGGTCGCGGACGGCGAGCGCTCGTCGCTGAACGTCATGCAGGCGGACGGCGGGCGCCCGACGGTGATCGCGGACTCACTGGTGCTGCGCGGTAATGCCGCCTGGGCGCCGGACGGCAAGTCGATCATCGTCGCGGTACTGCGCACGGGCGAGCCGCAGCTGATGAGTTTCTCCCCGAGCGGCGGGCCGCCGCAGCCGCTGGTGTCCGAGTACTCGGTCGACCCGGTGTGGTCGCCCGACGGGCAGTTTTTTCTGTACGCGGGCCCTGGCGCCGGGGTGACCTTCCCGCTGCGCGCCGCCGATCGTGACGGCCGGCCCTATCCGCTGCCGCCCGTGACGCTGCCGCGCGGCGCGCACCGCGTGGCGTTCGGTCCCGAGGCGGGCACGATCGTCGTGCTGCGTGGCGAGTTCGTGCACAAGGACTTCTGGCTCATCGACCTCAAGACCGGCGCGGAGCGGCGCCTGACGCAATTCAATTCCGACTTCGATATCCGCGACTTCGACCTCTCCGCCGACAAGAGCCAGATCCTCTTCGACCGGCTGGAGGAGAGCTCGACCGTGGCGCTGATCGAGAGGACGGGTTGATGGGGCCCGCCGGGCTCACGGCGGTGCGGGGTCCGGGACTGACCTGATCGGGGGGTGTGTCATGCCGTTCGCGATATCGGCGGTCCTCTTCGTCTTCTGGATGGTGATCGCCTACCGCGAGTACCAGCGGGGCGACCTGCTGCTCGCCGGCGTGTTTGCGCTCGTCGGTGTCGTGCTCACGGTCTACCGGATCCGGTTGTGGCAGGCGAAGCAGGCTGAGAAGACGAACGACAAGTCGCCGGTGTGACTCGCGGATCCGACGATCGCCCGTGAGCCCTTCTACCCGCAGCGCACCGCCAGCATCGAGACCGAGCCCCCGTCGATTCCTTCCGTCGGGAATGTAACAGGCTCGCCGGGGATGCTTGCTCCGAGCACGTACAGGAGCGGCAGGTAATGCTCCGGCGTCGGTACGGAGAGTAGGGCATCGCTTCCCATCGCGGCGTAATCGATGAGCGTCGCGTGATCGCCCGCGATGAGGCGCTCGCGCACCGCGCTCTCGAACCGCACCGCCCAGTCGTAGGGCTGCGCCGGCCGTCGGCCCCAGGCATAGGCCTCGAGGTTGTGAACGATGTCGCCGCTGCCGACGATCAGCACCCCCTCCTCGCGGAGCTCCCGGAGGCGCGTGCCGAGCTCATGATGAAACGCCGGCGGGCGCGTTTCATCGATGCTGAGCTGCACGACCGGGACATCCGCCTGTGGAAATACGTGGCAGAGCACCGACCAGGTGCCGTGATCGAGCCCCCAGGACTGATCGGCCTCGACCGGGAGCGGGGCGAGGAGCTCGGCGACGCGCCGCGCGAGCGCCGGGTCGCCGGGGGCGGGATAGCGCATCGCGAAGAGCTCGCGCGGAAAGCCGCCGAAGTCATGAATGGTGCGTGGAGAGGCCATCGCGGTGACGGCCGTTGCGGCAATGTACCAGTGCGCCGAGATTGCGAGCACGGCGCGCGGTCTTGGGACCAGCGCGGCGCCGAGCGCGGCCCACGCGCGCGTCCAGGCATTGTCGCCCAGGGCATTCATCGGGTTGCCGTGCCCGAGGAAGATCGCCGGGAGTCGCGCGCTCATGCCTTGGCGGGCCGTGAGAGAAGCTGCACGGCCGACTGGTAGAGCCTGGCGCGCAGCGCATAGCGCTCGGCCGCACGGGTGACGTAGCGGACCGCGATCTCGACCCCGCCGCCTGAAGGCGCGGGACGGATCGCAATGCCGGGCTGCGCGGTGAAGCCGAGCTTGCGACCCTTCGCGGCGCGCTGCCATTCGGCCTCCGCCTGCCGGGTGCTCTCGGCGGTCGCCGCGGTCACTTCCTTCTGGATCGCGTCCGCGATTGCGTACGCATCGCGGTCGAAGGGCACCATCACCAGCAGCTCATCCCACAGCCACTGACCGCTGGTCGAGAAGTTGAAATAGTGGCCTTCGATCGCGAACGCATTGGTGAAGGTCACGCGGCGGCCGGTCGGATGCCCGGCATCGGTCCAGTTGCCGGTCTCGAGGAGAACGGTATGAAAGATGCCGAGCTCGACCACCTCGCCGCTCACACCGTTGATCTCGACCCAGTCGCCGACGCGCATGCCGTTCTTGCCCATGAGAACGAACCAGCCGAGGAAGCCGATGATGAAGTCCTTGAGCGCCACCGTGAGGCCCGCGCCGGCGAGCCCGATCATCGTGCCGATCTGCCCCGGCATCCCAATCAGCACGAAGAGAATCACGACGATGCCGACGAGCTGGCAGGAGACACCGACGACGCTGCGCAAAGTCGCGACCTGGCGGCGATCGACGGGAGCGCGCGCCAGGAGCCGGTCCAGCCAGCCGTCGATGAACAGCAGGAGCAGGAGCGCCCCAAGCACGATGGCGACGTCCCCGAGGCACGAGTGCAGCAGCCCATTCGCCTCAGCCCCCACCAGCGCGCCCCACTGACCGTAGGTTTCTGCGAGCCGCTTGCGCGCCGCGATGCGCTGGGAGCGGATGGTGATGCGGCTCTGCTCCGCGGCAAGCTCGCGCGTCGCCGCCGCGCGCGCGCTGCCCGAGGCAGCCGGTGCGGCGCCGCCCGCGGCTTGAGTGCCCGGTGCCGGGTGTGCAGCATTCGCGGCGGGTGTCGGGCCGGCAGCGGAGGCCGCATCGGGCGCCGCGGCCGCCTGCTCCTTGCCCGCGGCGAGATCGCTTGCGATCTGGCGCTTCCCGGCCTCGAGCTGGGCGGCGCTCTCGAGGGCGTGAGCCTGCGCTTTGCCGAGCCAGTGTTCCCTGCGGCGCAAGGTCTGCCACTCGCGCACCTTGCCCACGAGGCCCTTGAGACTTGCGAGCGGATTGGCAGCGGGCGCAGGTGCCGCCTCGCGTCTTTGCGCGGCCGCCTCGTGCTCCTGCTGCATCGTCTGGATGCGCTGATGCTCGTTGCCGCCGGCGCGCATCAGATCGTCGTTGGCCTGGGCGACGTCGTCCTGGTCGAGCTGCTGCTGCGCCTGGGCGAGATCGAGCTGATCCTGGAGCGGCGGCTTGTCGGCGTCGGGTGCCTTCGCGAGCGCATCGGTGAGGTGCTTGACGTGCTCGCTGTCGCTCGCGAGCTGCCGCTGAGCCTGGTTGAGGCGGGCCTGGATCTCGAGTGCTTCGGGGCTCAGGACCGGTGGATGCGCCTCGAGGTGGCGCAGCGCGCCGGCGAAGGCGAGATCGAGCTCATGGTCGGCGAGCTGCACGGCGGTGCGAGCGAGCGACACCTCCTCGGGCGTGGCCGCAAGCCGCGCCAGGCGCTGCGCCGTGAGGAGCGTGCTCTCATCGATCACCGGCAGCGACCCGGAGGCCGCGCCCTCGCCCTGCGGCACGGCGCCGAGCGCCCCCACGGGCGTCGCGGAGGCCGGCGGACGCGTGGCCCAGAGGCCGTAGCCCGTGGCCGCGAGGAGCAGGAGGAGGAGCGCAGCGAAGATCTTGGCCAGCGAGCTCATCGGGGCACGAGCGGCAGGAATGGGCCCCTATGATGCCACGTCACGCACGGCCCGCCGCGCGCTCCCTGCGGCGCGCGGTGCGTCCCTAGTAGGCGAAGTACGGTCCGATCGTCCCGCCCGCGTTGCGGGTCTCGAAGGCGCTGAAGACGTTGCGGCCGTAGAAATAGGGGAGACCGAAGTCGAAGCTCTGCGATTGCATTGAGACAGCGGGGCCCGCGAGCTGCGGGAAGGCAGAGGCCATCGGGTTATTGGTGAACATCGTGGTCGCATCGCCGACGGTGAAGCTCGCGGTGAGCTGCATGTTGGAGAGTGTCGCGATGCTGGCCGAGCGGTTCGCCGACGTGCAGTAGAAACCCGCGCCGGCCGTGCCGTTCGCGCAGACGCTCAGCGAGTTGTCGCTGAAGTAGATCGCGTTCGAGCCGCTGTCGAGCGCGCTCAGGGGATACTGTGTGCCGCCAAAGTTCACGGTGAGCGTGCCGGCGCCGGAGTCGGTCGCGAGGATGGTGGCGCTGCCTAAGGCGTTGTTACTCTCGGTTCCAATGCCGAAAACCAGCGCACCGGTGGCGCTTGCCGCGCCCCCGGTTGCCACGCTCGGCAGCTCGACGATGACACCGTTGTTGTCGGCCGCGAAGAAGGCAACCGGATTCGACACCTGAACATCGGTCGGTTGCACGATGCCGGTGCAGGCGGCCCCGTTGGTCGGGCATTGGTAGTACGTTCCGGGGAAGACCTGGGTGGCGCAGGCGCTGCCGCAGTCCTGCAGGAAGACGCCCACCCCGATGATCCCGTTCGCTCCAAATTTGCTGACGGTGTCCTCCGGGTACGGAACGTTACTCGAGCAATCCGCGGGAACCTGCGTGAACGCAGAGGAGCCGATGACCTGGATCGGAATTCCGCTGGCCTTCTCGCTCGAGATCGTGACATCGGCAGATACCACCGGACCCCAGCTGTAGCCATCCGCCCACTGGGCGCATTCCACGACCGGCGTCGTCGTGCCCGCCACCATCTGCTGCGGCAAGGCCGAGAGGAGCGCCATTTGCGCTGCGCTGAGAGCCGTCGGGTCCGCGATGAGGCGCAGTCCCCAGGAGCCTGTGTCCACTTCGATGTTGTCGAAGGTCTGGCAGTTGTTGGTGCCGGGTGCACAGACGGTGAGGCTGATGTAGGGGATGTTGATGAAGCCCGGAACCAATGTCTCCACAGTGAGGGTGGTGACGTTCGGTCCCGGGCCCGCGATTCCGCCGCCGCCCCCCCCACCGCCGCCGCCACCCCCGCTGCTGCTGTAGCCGCCGCTGCCGCCGCAGGCGGCGAGGGCGAGCAGCGAACTCAAGGCGAAGGCGAGGGACTTGTGCATCGAGCGGCTCCGTAGCGCTTCAGTCAGCGGATATCAGCGGGAGTAAAGTCTTGAGGCATGAGCGCCGGGTCCCAGGCCCGGCCGTAGAAGGCCCGCATGCGCCCGTTCGACTCGACGACGAGGCCCGGCTGCTCGATGCGCAGGTGACGGTGGCCGCCGGAGTGCGAGCCGGCCGCGGCCTGCGCGAACGCTGCATAGTAGGCACCGAGCATCTGGTGCAGGTCCGGAATCGCCGGCCCATGCCAGCTCAAGGCAAACACCTTACCGCCCGCCAGGTACTCGCTCACGTGGACGCCCGCCGGGGTTGTGATCTCGTGAACGGCGTAGCCGCGCACGGTGCTGAAGGAGGCCAGCGCACCCTTCATCGAGACCCGGTCGGCTTCGACGGAAGAGGCATCGCCCCCGAGAGCCGCCATCGAAGGAGAGGCTGTGACGAGTCCTGCGACCGCCACCGCGGCCCGAAAGCGGGCTGTGCTGAATGACTTCACCGCGACCTCACCTCAAGATGACTCTGACTCCGATTGTGCCCCAGGAGTGCACCCGGATGCCGTCTGTCGGGCCCTGGCGACGTCGGAACCCCGACCCCGCAACCCTTGTCCCATCCGTGCACAGTACGCACTCGGGGCCGCGGGGTTGACCGCTCGGGGCCCGAAACCGCTTGTGGTTAAGTTCCTCAATCCGCTAGGATTCGCCCCCCAAAATCGGAGCGGTAGTTCAGCTGGTTAGAATACCGGCCTGTCACGCCGGGGGTCGCGGGTTCGAGTCCCGTCCGCTCCGCCACCCGATTCCACGAGAGCCAGCCAAATCATGCTTCAACGCATCGGAGACGCCCTCAAGGGCCAGGAGGGGAGCAGCAAGCGCAGGTGGATTGCGTACCTCTTCGTGGGGGTGCTCTCAATCGTATTCGCCGCCTGGGGCGCCTACGGGATCGTCAACCTGAGCTTCGGCGCTTCGAACTACGCCGCCGAGGCGGCGGGCACCAAGATCACCCTCGAGGAGGCCCGCAACGGCTGGCTCCGCGAGCAGGCCCAGTGGCAGCAGCGCTTAGGGGGTGCGGAGATGCCGGCGGAGCTGCGCGCACGGCTCCAGGACCAGATGCTCGAGGGCATGATCCGCCGCGCGCTCATCGCCGCGCGCACCCACGATCTCGGCTACCGGGTCGGGCACGATGAGCTGATCGAGGCGATGCGCAGCGAGCCTGCGTTCCAGATCGAGGGAAAATACTCGCCCGAGGCCGCCCGCGACGCGCTGGCGCGCGCCGGCATGACGCCCGAGGCTTTCCAGGAGGAGTTGGCCAACGAGCTGCGGCGCTCGCAGCTCGAGAATGCGATCCGGGGCTCGGACTTCCTCACCCCGACCGAGTTCACCCGCCTGCGGGAGCTCGAGGACCAGGAACGGGAGGTTCGCTACCTCGTCCTTCCCGCGGACAAGTTCCCGGGCGCGCCCGTCGATGATGCGGCGATCGCGGCCTACTACCAGGCGCACCAGAAGGAGTATCTCACTCCCGAATCGGATCGCATCCAGTACGGAGAGCTACGACTCGATGCGCTCGCGGCTCAGGTGACGGTGACCGACGCGGACCTGCATGCGCAGTACGACAAGGAGAAGGCCCAGCTCATCGCCGCCGAAAAGCGTCACGCACGCCACATCCTGATCAGCGGCAAGGACGACGCGGCGGCGCTCAAAGAAGCCCAGGACGTGCTCGCCCAGGCCAAGGCGGGCAAGGACTTCGGCGAGCTCGCCAAGCAGCACTCGAAGGACCCGGGCTCGGCGCAAAACGGCGGCGATCTCGGCTGGGCAGACAAGAGCACCTTCGTGCCCGCTTTTGCGGACGCGCTCTTCAGCATGCAGCCGGGGGAGATCCGCGGACCGGTGAAGACGCAGTTCGGCTATCACATCATCCGGCTCGAGGAGATTGAGGCCAGCAAGGGCAAGTCCTTCGACGAAGCGCGCACCCAGCTCGAAACGGAGGTGCGTCGCAATCGCGCCACCGATCGCTTCGGTGAGATCCAGGAGCAGCTGCAGACGCGGCTCTCGGAGCCAAACGCGGACCTGAGCGCGCTCGCGAAGGAATTCAATCTCGAGTCGGGGGAGATCGCGCAGTACCTCAAGGGTGCGGGGGCTGCACCCCTCGGAGCCACGCCCCAACTTCAGGATCTCCTCTTCGGCGAGCCGCCGCTCGCGAGCGGGCGACTCGGGGGGCCGATCCTCGTCGGGGAGAACGCACTCGTGGTCGTGAAAGTGCTCGAGCACCGCAAGCCCGAGCCCAAGCCCCTCGCCGAGGTGCGTGCCGACATCGCAACCGCGATCGCCAAGGAGCGCAGCGGCGCAGCGGCCGTCAAGGCCGCGGAGGCGGCGCGCGCACGGCTCGAGGGGGGAGCCTCATTCGAGACGATCGCGCAGTCGCTCGGAGTGACGGCAGAGCCCGCGCATTTCATCGGCCGTAACGACCCTTCGGTTCCGGCGCCGATCCGCGCGGCCGTCTTTGGCGCGCCACGGCCCGGGAAGGCTCCGGTCTTCCGCGCGTTGCCGATGAAGGACGGGGGAGCCGCGCTCGTTGCAGTCACGGCGGTGCGCACGGCTGCGGCGGCGCCCGCGGCGCAGCAGCAGGCGGATCGTGCACTCCAGGAAGCGGGGCGCGAAGGCGTAGGGGATCTGATGGCCTACGTCGGCGAAGTGCGCCGCACGGCGGACGTGCGCAAGAATCCGAAGGCCTTCGAGTAGCCTGCGGGGCTTTCAGCCCTCGGCTTCGAGCGGGAAGCTCATGCCGACCGTGCTGAAGCCGCTGTCGACGTAGACGATCTCGCCGGTGATGCCGGCCGCGAGGTCCGAGCACAGGAACGCGGCCGTGTTGCCCACGTCCTCGAGCGTCACATTACGGCGCAGCGGTGCGATCTCCGCCACGCGGGCGAGCATCTTGCGAAACCCCGGAATACCGGCTGCGGCGAGCGTCTTGATAGGCCCTGCGGAGATGCCGTTGACGCGCACGCCGAGGGGGCCTAAGTCCGCGGCCAGAAAGCGCACGTTGGCCTCGAGGCTCGCCTTGGCGAGGCCCATGACGTTGTAGCCTGGAATCGAGCGCATCGCCCCGAGGTAAGTGAGCGTGAGGAGCGCACCGGCCCGGCCGGTCATCAGGGGCTGCGCTCCGCGCGCGAGCGCGGTCAGGCTGTAGCTCGACACATCGTGCGCGACCCGAAAGCCCTCGCGGCTGGTGGCGGTCACAAAATTGCCCATGAGCGCTTCGCGAGGAGCGAACGCCACCGCGTGCACGACGATATCGAGCGCACCCCACTCGCGCTTCAGGAGCTCGAAGGCGGCGTCGATCTGTCCGTCCACCGTCACGTCGAGCGGCATCGTGAGGCGCGAGCCGAGCGAGTGCGCGAGCGGCTCGACGCGCTCCTTCATCTTGTCGTTGACGTAGGAGAAGGCGAGCTCGGCGCCCTCGCGGTGCATGGCCTGCGCGATGCCCCAGGCGATCGAGCGATCGGTGGCGACGCCCACGATGAAGGCGCGCTTGCCGGCGAGAAATCCCATGTTGAGTCCTCCGACCGAGGATTATGCCGGAAGTCGTGCTCCGACCCGAACCGAAGTCGGAGGTCCGCTGTCCGCGTCAGCTGTGCCGCACCACGTGGATGTGCAGCTTCTGACCCTCGTGCAGGTGCGAGTGCGGCGTGAGTCCGTTCCACTGAAGGATCTGCGGCACGCTGCACTGGAAGAGCTGCGCGATCCC
>Ga0335085_10004412_pt1 | contig 23397 bp, 18 predicted proteins | sample Lox_Sample_45_FD_206712 | JGI IMG/M metagenome (GOLD analysis project Ga0335085, IMG submission 206712) | Soil microbial communities from Loxahatchee National Wildlife Refuge, Florida, United States - Lox_Sample_4.5 | ecosystem: Environmental > Terrestrial > Soil > Wetlands | place: USA...
CGCAAGCGTCAGTCGAGGTGGATGTGTCGCCGCCTCTTGGCGTTCCAGCGTCGCCGCCGCGCCGTTCGGCGCCGCTCAACGCTCCGATTCGGACGCCGCTGCCATGTCCTCGTTGCCGTCATTGTCGGCGCGTCCCCTACCGGCGCCGCTGGTGCTCGACTGCTGACCAGCGATACGCACCGTGTCGCCGGCCGAGAGCGAATCCGACGGGCTGTTGACCACGCGGTCGGACAGCGTCAGCCCGGTGAGCACTTCCACCTCGGTACCGAGATTGCGCCCGAGCGTGACCCGCTTGAGTACGATTTTGTCGTTCGGGCCGATGGTGGCGACCTCCAATCCGTCCTGGCGGAAGATCAGCGCGCTCGTCGGCAGGCGCACGACGTGAGGATTCGCCGGTATCCGGAAATCGACCCGCGCATAGGCGCCGGGCTGGAGCAATCCGTCCGGGTTCGCCGCGTGCAGTTCCACCAGCAGCGTGCGCGCGTTCTGGTTGATAGCATTGGAGGTGGTGGCGACGGTCGCCTTGAAGATCATTTCCGGGTGCTGCGGCAGATGCAGGTCGGCAACCAGCCCGGAGTGAATGCTGGCGGAAAGTTGCTGCGGCACTTGCACGTAAACCCGCATCTCGTGGAGGTCGGCGACACGGAACAGTTCCGGCCCGCTGCCGCCGCCGGTGCCGCTGCCGGCATTGATGAGTGCGCCGATATCGGTTTCGCGGGCCGTGACGACGCCATCGAAAGGAGCGGTGATCCTTTTGTAATTTTCCAGAGCCTGCAGACGATTGACTTCGCCGAGATCGGCCTCGGCCTCGGCGGTCGCCGCATTGAGACGAGCGATGGCGCTGCTGTAGTCGGCCTCTTTGCTCTCCTGTTCCTGGACCGAGACGACGCCCTTCGGCGAGTCGCGCCAACGCTCGAAGGTGGTTTGCGCGAACGCGCGCTCGGCTTCTCTCACCTTGACGAGCGCCTTCGCCGAATTGAGCTTGGCGCGCGCGGCCGCCAATTGCGCATCGAGATCCGGAGCGTCAATCTCGGCGAGAAGGTCGCCCTTTTTAACGTGGGCGCCGTAGTCGAAATACCAATTCTTCAGGTAGCCGTTGACGCGGGCATAGATCGGCGCCTCGTACCACGCCTGAATGGTGCCTGGCAGCGCCAGAGGCTGCTCCGGCGCACCCTGCTGCGGCGCGATGATCGCGACGGTCGGAATTGCTTGTTGCTGCGTCCATTGTTTGACTTCGGCTTCGTGGCTGCGCCGCTGCCAAATTCCGCAAGCGGCAATGACGATGGCGGCGGCGGCCGCGGCGAAGCCCAGTCGGCGCAAGCTTCGCGCCGGCTGCCGCGGCGGCGCTACGGAAGACTGGGGCTTTTCATCAACTGCTCGCATGGTTCGGTCGGTCATACTGCTGGTTCGGATTGTGCGGGCGGTAGAGGCTCCGGTTGCCGACCGTGCCGGGCATGCAGCACCGTAAACACCACCGGGACGAAGAACAGGGTTGCGACCGTCGCCACCAGCAGTCCGCCGATGACCGCGCGGCCGAGCGGCGCATTCTGCTCGCCGCCCTCACCAAGGGCAAAAGCCATCGGCAGCATGCCGATGATCATGGCCAGCGCCGTCATCAGCACCGGCCGGAACCGGGTGAAGCCCGCCTCGAGGGCAGCGGTCGCCGCATCGAGGCCCTCGGCCAGTCCCTCGCGCGCGAAGCTGACCAGGAGGATGCTGTTCGCAGTCGCGATACCCATGCACATGATGGCCCCCGTCAGAGCCGGCACGGACAGCGTCGTTCCGGTCATGAACAGCGTCCAGATGATTCCGGCCAATGCTCCCGGCAACGCCGTGATGATGATGAAGGGATCGAGCCAGGACTGGAAGTTGACGACGATGACCAGATAGATGAGCACGATGGCGCCGGCGAGCCCAAGATAGAGCTGGCTGTAGGCGCTGGTCATGGTGTGCGCCTGTCCGCTGAGCACGACATAGGAGCCGTGCGGCACGTCGTTGCGGGTTGCGTCGAGAATTCGATGAATGTCGCCGGCGACCGCTCCCAGATCGCGATCCTGCACGGCGCCATAGATGTCGACCACCGGCTGCACGTTGTAGTGCGACACGACACCCGCGCTGGGGCCGGGCGTGAGCCGCGCGAGACCGCCGAGATATTGCGGCGTGGTCGTCGTCGCCGAGGTGATCGGCACGTTGACGAGGTCGGATATCGAATCGATGCGGTATTGCGGCATCTGAGCGACGATCGGATACGAGACGCCGTTTTTGCTGTTGAGCCAGAAATTCGGTTTCACCTGGCCGCTGCCCGACAGCGTGACCAGAAGGCTGTTGGCGATGTCGCGCTGCGTCAGTCCGACCTCGCTGGCGAGCGATCGATCGACGTCGACGTTGATCTGCGGGTAATTGAACACCTGCTGGATGCGCAGGTCGGCAATGCCGGGCACCATGCGGATGCGCTTGAGCAATTCGGTGGCGTACGCGTAGTTGGCCTTTTGGTTGTTGCCGATGACTTGCACGTCGATCGGTGCCGGCAGGCCAAAATTGAGAATCTGCGAGACGATGTCGGCAGGCAGGAACGAGAACGTCGCGCCCGGGAATTGCCGCGGCAACAGGGTGCGCAGCCGCTTGATATATTCCTCGGTCGGCGCGTGATTTTCCTTGAGGCTGATCAGGGCGTCGCCGTCCTCCGGCCCGATGGTGCCGGTGTTCTGGTAGGCCATGTTGATGCCGGAAAACGGCAGCCCGATATTGTCGACGATGTTGTTGAGTTGTTCGGGCGGGATTGTTTGGCGTACGGTCTGTTCGATGCGGTCGAACAGCCTGGCGGTTTCCTCGATGCGGGTGCCGGGCTGAGCGCGCACATGCATCAGAATCTGCCCGGAATCGACGGCGGGAAAGAAATTCTCGCCGAGAAACGGCCACAGGCCGAAAGACAAAACGACGCAGGCAAGGAACGCGGCGATGAAAGTCTTTGGCCGCGCCAGCGCTAGCAACAGGAGCGCGCGATAGCGCGCGCGCACGCGCGAAAAACGATCATCGAAGGCCTGCTGAAAAAGCCTCAGCGGATTGCGCGAGCGCGCCGCTCCCGGGGCGGCGCCGGCGCCATGCCCTGGTGACGCCTGGTGGCCGCGGATCAGGTAAAAGGCCATGGTCGGGACCAGGGTCCGCGACAGAATGAACGAGCCGATCAGGGCGAAGACGACGGCTTCGGCCAGCGGCCTGAACAGGTAACCGGCGACGCCGCCGAGCTGGAACATCGGAACGAAGACGATGCACAGGCACAGCAGCGTCACGAAAGCCGGAATGACGATCTGCTGGGCGCCGTCGAGGATCGCCGGCCTGATGTCCTTGCCCTGTTCGAGATGGTAGTTGATGTTCTCGATGGTGACAGTGCCGTCGTCGACCAGGATACCGACGGCGAGCGCGAGACCGCCCAGCGTCATGACATTGATGGTCTGGCCTAGCCACGACAGCAGCGTGAGCGAAAACAGGATGGCGAGCGGTATTTCGATGAGAATGATGACCGTCGAGCGCCAGCTGCCGAGGAATATGAGGATCATCAGGCCGACCAGCATGGCCGCCAGCGCGGCCTCGCGGATCACTCCAAAGACGGCGGCTTTGACGAAGATCGACTGGTCGCCCACGGCGTGAAGGTTGAGGCTCGAGGGCAGGCTTTCCTCGACCCGCGGCAGCAGGGATTTGATGCCGTCGATCACGCTCAGCGTCGACGCGGAGCCGGCCTTGAGAATGGTCATCAGCACCGCGCGCGAGCCGTTGACGCGCACCAGGTTGGTCTGCGGCGGCGAGCCCGGATGCACGTAGGCCACGTCGCGCACGTAGATGATGGTGCTGTTGGCCTTCTTCACCGGCAGGTCGTTGATTTCTTCCAGCACCACGGGGCTGGCGTTGAGCGCGACGTTCCAGTCGAACTTGCCGACCTTGGCGTCACCTGCCGGCAAGATCAGGTTTTGCGCGCTGATCGCGTTGAGCACGTCGTCCGCCGAGACGTTGTGGGCCTGCATGTTGTGCTGGTTGAGATCGACCTGCACCTGCAGGACCTTGCCGCCGTACGGTGACGGCACGGCGGCACCGGCGACCGTGGAAAGCTGCGGGCGGATGAAGTTCTGGCCGAGGTCGAACAGCTGCATCTGCGGCAGCTTCTTGCTGGACAGCGCGAGCTGCAGGATCGGCACGCTGGAGGCGTTGTAGCTCAGCACGTAGGGCGGCGTGATGCCCGGCGGCAGGAGCTTGAGCACCGTCTGCGAAGACGCAGTGACCTGCGCCAACGCTGCGGCAATGTCGACGTTCTTCCGAAAAAATATCTTAATTACCCCATAGCCTGCGAGCGATTGCGATTCGATGCGCTCGATGTCGGCGACCTGCGCGGTCAGGTAACGTTCGTAGAAGTAGATGACCCGGCCCGACATGTCGTTGGGGAGCAGACCGTTATAGGTCCACACCACGCTGACAACGGGAATGTTGATGTTGGGGAAGATATCGGTCGGGGTCAGGAACGCCGATCTGGCCCCGAAGATGGCTATGATCACCGCGAGCACCACGAAAGTATATGGGCGCCTAAGCGCGGTGAGGACGATCCACACGTCTTCATTTCTCCTGCGAATGGGCAGCGACCTCGGCCTGTCGCGTGCCGCCGTCAATGTACACGAAGTAGTGAAGTGGCGGAACCTTGACCAGACGATCCCGCGCGCCCTGAGGATTACATATTTGTAACTTTCAATCGGGACCGGCGTTACGGCCACAGACCACCGGCGTTGCAGCCGGAATTGTCGAAGTACAGGCGCGGCAAATGAGCGTTCGGCTTGGCTTGCCCTTGGTGGCCATCCTCGCACTTCTTCTGGCCGCCCCGCCGGCCCGGAGCGCGGAGCCGTTGCCACAGCTCCTGCCGACGCGCGATGTCGATATCACCTACGATGTGACCCGGCCGGACCAGCCGCCGATTCGCGAGCGCCGGCGCTGGCTGGCCGAGGGGCATCTGCGGCGCGTCGATGGGCCGGACAAGTCGAGCACGATCTTCGACCCCACCAAGAACGAGGTCACGCTGCTCAATCCCAAGACGCGCAGCTTTCGCAAGCTCGACGGCGTTCCGCGGCGTCCGGCCGACCCGCAAAAAGGCGCGGTGCTCACGCGCGGCGGCGAGACGGTTATTGCCGGGTTGCACTGCGTCGACTGGTCGTGGACCGAGGACACGGACACGCACACGGTATGCGTGACCGAGGACGGCGTACTGCTGCGCCTCATCATCAACGGCCGTACGATTTTGCAGGCGCGTTCCGTGACCTACGGCAAGCAGCCGGTGGAGCTTTTCCAAATACCGCACGGCTATTCTCCGGCTCTCGCCCCAGAGGGTAGCCACGGGGATTAGGTCCCAAACGCCCGACTGGGACTGTCTGCGCAACACCTCCCGCCCGCTGGCTGCACGGCCTATATGTGCGCGATATCCCGGCCGCCACGTGCTACTAGGCAAAAAAGCGTATTTCTTGGCGACCAGACTTGCGCTGCTGACAGTTCCAAGTTAGCCTCCGCGCGAGTCCGACCCAGCAGATGTGCGGGCGACGCAATCGGATCACTCAAGTCAACGGGAGGCCGTTGACACGTGATCGTTGAAGTCTGCTGGGTTGGGGATTCTCCATGAGAGCCATAGCTATCGCGCGAGCGGCGCTGCCGCATTCGCGACCCTTGTGTAGCAAATTGATCATCGCTGCCGGCTACGTTCTGCGGCCCATGAAAAGCGGCACACAAGATCGCCGCAATCGATTCAAAATTCGATGGCTGAGTGCAGCGGCTGGAGCGGCGATCTCGCTTGCGCCGGTCTGTGCGTACGCTCAGAGCGCACCGGTTGTGACGAAAGCGCCCGCCTCCTATCAATCAAACGACCCATTCGCGTCCTGGCTTGGCATGGTTTCAGCCACTCAGGCAGCTCAACCAAGCTGGATGACACCGCTGGTCACGGTAACGCCTCGCCTTGAACAAGAGTTTCGATGGGACTTCTACGACCAGCAAAACGGAAAAGGCAGCCAGGGCAACGGGCAGCACTTATACAATTACGGCGGGCCCGGCGGCCCACGCGTTGAGCTCATCCCTGCCTATAACTGGGAAGTCATCGTCGCCCCTCCACCATACGTGACGGCTTCGGGCCCCAAAGGAACGGCTGAAGGCTGGGGTGACTGGCCGGCCTTTCTTGTCAAGTATCGCCTGATTTCCGCAAACGCTCAAAACGGCGACTACATCGTTACGGCCTTTTTCCAGATGTCGGACCCGCTGGGCACGCCCGGGGCAATTTCAAACAACGTTCTGACCGCACAGCCGACGATCGCAGGCGGCAAAGGCTGGGGCAATTTCGATATTCAGACGACCCTCAGTACGCAAGTTCCGGTCAGCGCGCTCTCTTCCCCGGGCAAGACCGCCAGCACGAACATGAAGAACTTTGGCGATCCGATACTGTGGAACACTGCCTTCCAATATCATTTCCTGCAGTATTTTTGGCCGCAGCTTGAGGTCAACTACACGTACTGGCCAAACGGGACGCACTCCGGTCTCAACCAAGTCATGCTCACGCCAGGACTCATATTGGGACGCTTCAAGATCGGCATGGATAGCCCGACGCGGCCTATCAACCTGATCGTCGGTGCTGGCTATCAAGTGGCAGTAACACCGAATCCCGTGGTCCAAAATAATCTCGTCGGCACCATCCGCGTCACCTTCTGACCGTTGTCGAGCGTCGGTTTCTGGACTGGAGCCGACGCCGACCTCGCCGACCCTCCCCGGCGGGCTGTTGCCGCAAAGCCGCGGCTTCCCGCTTTTCGCCGAGTAGCGGCCGATGGCCGCTTGCGCGGGCGGCAAAAACCGCCCATCCTCGCTACCAGGGGGAGCCATCCTGTAGACCGGTGCGTTGCGTGCCGTTTCGGCGTCGCTGATGGCTGACGATCGTCACTCTGTGGCGCTGTTGCTTTCCGCAGTTGGAGTGCATCCGTCCCGTGCCGGCGCCAGCCAAGCTTCCGCGTATCCATGGGGGCCGCCGAGGACTGGGCATGGCGCGCCTGCGCGCTGTGCTGTTCGGCGCGGCCGCAAGTAGCCTGGTGGCCTCCTGCGCGGTGGGTCCCGACTACAGTCCGCCGCAGCCGCCGCTGCCGGCAATCTTCGCCGCGGCCGCCGCCGTGAAAGGCACCGATGAGCGTCGCTCCAGTCGCGTCGCCGAGACGACCAAATGGTGGCGCACCCTGCACGATCGCCAGCTTGATGCGTTGATTGATCGCGCGATTGCGGCGAGTCCCACGCTCGAAATCGCGCTCGATCGCGTGCAGCAGGCGCGCGCGCAGGAGGCCGTAGTCATCGGCGCCGCTTTGCCGTTGGTCGAGGGCACCGAGGGCGGAGCATTGGGCACCGGATCCGATCTGGCTCGCGGCCGCGCCGCGCAAACGCTGGTGTCCGCCGATACCGGTACCGGCATCAACCAAATCGGCAACCTGGCCGGCTTCGCCGCCGCCTGGGAGCTCGACGTGTTCGGAAAATACCGCCGCGCGATCGAAGCCGCCCAATACGACGTCGAAGCCGCCATGGCCGCGCGCAACGTGGTGCTGATCTCGCTGATCGCCGACGTGGCCCGCGCCTATTTCGACCTGCGCGCGCTGCAAATGCGGCTTTTGGTGCTGCGCAAGGACATCGTGGTGGCGCAAGCCTATGTCGACTTCGTCGAGGAACGCTTCAATCGCGGCATCACCGACGAGCTGGATGTGACGCTTGCCCAGCGCCAATTGGCAGAATTGCAGGCGGAGATCGCGCCGTTGCAGGCCCGCATCAACGCGGCGCGTTACGTGATCGCGGTCCTGATCGGCGAGTTTCCCGAGAACTTGGGCCAGGAGCTGGCAAGGCCCGGAATGCTTCCGGCCCTGCCCCGCCGCATCCGCTCCGGGTTGCCGATCGACCTCCTGCGCCACCGTCCCGACATCGCCGAGGCTGAACGGCAATTGGCCAGCGCCACCGCGGTGATCGGCATCGCGACCGCGGATCTCTTTCCCCAGATCGCGGTCACCGCCGCCTTCGGCAATCAGCAGGCGCTCGGCGGCGGCGTTCCCGTCAACCCGATCTGGTCGGTCGGGCCGGCCGTCGCCGCGCCGCTGTTGGATTTCGGCCGGCTCGACGCCGTGGTCCAAAAAACCGACTTTCGCGCCCGCGAGCTGTTGTTCAACTACAAGCAGACGGTGCTCAATGCGGTCCGTGAAGTGGATACCGCCGCCGAGGCCTACGCCGCGCAGCAAAATCGGCTGCGCCATCTGGCGGATGCGCTCAAAGCAGCGCGGCGGGCGGTGACGCTTGCCACCGAGCGGTTCGATCGCGGCTTGATCGACTCGCTCAACGTGATCGACGCGCAGCGGCAGGAATACGACATCGAGCAACAATATATTTCCGCGCAGGCGAGCGCTGCCGAACAGCTGGTGACGCTCTACAAGTCGCTCGGCAGCGGCTGGGAGGACTATCAAATCTTCCCGCCGATCCCGCCGCCCTTGCCGGCGGTCGCGGCCGCGTTCAAGAGCCTGTTGCGTCCGGGGGCGGCGCCCTAGTAGTCCAATTCTACATTCGCATCCCGGTTCGGACGCGCGCTATCTGGGAGCCGGATAGGCCGCAGCATTGTTGACCACCGGAGACACCGGCATCGCGGCCGGTGCGCCGTTCGTTGCACCCGATCCCTGGCTGTAGGCGGGCGGCGGAGCCTGAACCGCCGGTGCCGGTTCCTCCGGAGGATCCCGGAACATGGCGAGAAAATTGGCGTATGAATCCGTCACCGAGCCAAGTGTCGCGCCGTCTTGGCGCGGAGCCGGTGCGGCGGCCGGTGGAGCGGCGGCGGCAGGCGGCAAAGGCTGAGCCGATGCCACGTCCGGCGTAATCGGCGGCGGCGGCGGTGGTGCGGCGGATGCGGGCCGATCTGCAAACGCGGGAGATGCGCTCGCAGGCGGCACGGCACCGGGCGTCTGATAGGAATTTCGGTAAGAATTGGATGGATAGAGATTAGGGGAAGCGGCCGCTGGCGACGGGCTTGGGGAAGAAGGCGCGAAAGCGGTTGGGGAGGAAAAGGACGAACACGCTGCCAGCGCCGGCAGCAGGGCGGCGCACGTTATGACAACAGCAGCGCGTCGCCGTTTGCCGACAACACGCATCCAACCCCGCGCGCAGCTGTAGAGCCCCTTCTTCGTCACCCGAAAGTTATACCAATTGCACGGCGCGTCCTCAAGGCTGACGCGGGCCGCTGAAATAATGAAATGACGGACGGTCGCGTCGTTTATGGCAGCGCAACCGCTGACACCTTTTGGACGCAGACAATAATTTGATCCCGGATGAGGGAACGAAACCGTTGTGAGCTTCTTGGTAGGGAGCTAGCTTGCAGCAAGGTCGACTGACGAATGACAGGCAGGACTTCCGGCGATGTCGTCTGAAATCTGCCGCGCTTTGGCGGCGTGTCTTGCGTGTACCGCACTGGTCATAGTCCTTGGCGCGGCCGACTCCGCAGCGGCAAGCAGCGACAAGGGCGACGCTGTTGCGGCGCATCGCGGTCACCGTGTTCGCATCGTGCACCGTTCCCATCACGGCAGTCTTGGCCATGCCGGATATTCCTGGCGCTACGTCCGGCCGCCTCCGCCGGACCGTTACGAGAACGTGCCGCCCGGCGCCTTCATCGGTCCCGGCTATGTGTTTGTGCCGGGAAAGGGCATTCTCGGTGAATCGTGCGACCTGCCGACGAGTGCTTGCCCGAACGAGTACCGCGACGTGCAGTGATGATCGCTGCTTTGATTCACCGTCGATTTCGGCTTTCGCGTTTTTTGGCTTCTTCCTCTTTTCTGATCGCGCGCTCATGCCCCTCGAGATGCGCGAGCGAGCTGAGAAAGGTCCGCAGCGCCGCTTCGGCTTCGAGCGTCGGATTTCCCGAAGCTTTGAGCGCGCCGATGAGATCGTTCTGCTGATCGACTATTCGTCGCGCCTCCGCAACGCGGTGCGCAGCCAGCGTCAATCTTGCTCTCTTTCTCGGCATTCGGCGCTTCGTCGGGGGTCAATCGAGTTGGTCTTGGTCGCTCGTCTGTAACAGGGCATGACGGCACGGGCGCCGCAGTGCGAAAAATCTCCGTTGCACGCCGAGAAAGCGAGCCTCTCGAGCGTTGCAGTTATGCCACAAGGCCGGCGGATTCCGCACATATGCGCGGCCAAATCGCGGCGTCGGAACAAAATGTCATCCTCCTGTCATGTGCTAAAAATACACCACAACAGCTTGTCGAATTTTAATCAATCACAGAAGTGGATGGGGGTCATGGTCGTCAAACATCGAGCGGTTCTGCTGTTGGCCGGAACCGTACTAGGTACGTCGGTTTTGATCGGCGCTCCGGCACTGGCCCAGGACGCGCAGAACCAGCAAGTACAGAGCCAGATCAATAGCTTGCAGCAACAACTTAGAGCTCTGCAGAGCCAGATAAAGGAAAACGAGAAGGTCGCTGCGAGCACTCAGCGCGCAGTCGAGAACCTGCCGGGCGGCCTTTACAATGCTGCGCCGGCTGGTGCGCCGATGGTGACCAAAGGACCACCGTCATGGTTTGGCGGCGTCCATATTTCGCTCGCCGGCTCGTTCCTGGCAATGGAAGGCGCGTGGCGGCAGCGTAACGAGGTATCCTCGGGCGCCAGCGACCCGGCTTTCAGTGCGCTGCCGTTCTCGAACACGCCGCTCTATACGCAAAACGAGACGCGCTTCAGCGCGCAGCAGAGCCGCGTTACTTTGGAGGCGAAAGGCGATATCGATCCCGCCCAACATCTGCTGGGCCACTACGAGATGGATTGGCTCGGCGCCGGCGTGACCGCCAATTCGCGCGAGAGCAACAGCTACAACCTGCGGGTCCGGCAGCTGTTCTTCGAATACGACAACGACAATAGCCACTTCCACTTCAAGGCCGGTCAGATGTGGAGCCTTCTGACCCAGGAACGGGTCGGAATGATGGGAGCCGAAAACACGCCGCTGACGATCGACGCGCAGTACGTCGTCGGCTTCAACTGGGCACGCCAGCCGTCGGTCCGGTTCGTGGAGGATTGGAATAAGATCGCATGGTTCGGCTTCTCGATTGAAGCGCCACAGACCTCGCTCAGCGGTTCGCTGCCTGCCGCGAGCGCGACCTTCCCGTATGTGGTCAACGCAGCGAACAACTGTAACAATAGCGGGTTGCTCGACAGCGCAACCTATTGCTCGAACGATTATATCCCGGATTTCATCGAAAAGGTTGCGCTTGATCCGGGTTGGGGTCACTACGAGGCGTTCGCCGTGCAGCGCTGGTTCGCCGATTCGGTATCGCCTTCTACGACGCCGACGGCGAGCTGGTCGACCAAGACGACGTTCGCTTGGGATGTCGGTGGCTCCGTTCTGCTGCCTGTCGTCGCCAAATGGCTCGATCTGCAAGGCAGCATCATGTACGGCGATGGCGGCGGCCGCTACGGCTCGAGCCAGCTGGCCGACTCGACTTACGGCTCGACGGGAGCCCTGGCGCCGCTCACCTATCTGTCGGCGATGGTGGGCTTCGTCGCGCATCCGATACATGGTCTCGACGTGTACGGCTATGCCGGCCAGGAGCAGGTCAACGCCAACTACTTCGGCGGTGGCAGCAGCGGCTATGGCAACCCGGCAGCCAACAACTCCGGATGTCTGCTGGCAAACCCGGCCTATGCCAACAATCCCGGCGGAATTGGCGCGGCATCGTTCAACTCGCCAATCACAGCCGGGACTTGCGCGGCCAACGTGCAGCGTACGCAAGAGTTGACGATCGGCTTCTGGCAAGACGTCTACAAAGGCGATCTGGGCCGGGTGCGGGTCGGCCTGCAATACGAGTACGTGCGGTTGACCGCCTTCGCCGGGTCTCCTACGGCTTCGGCCGCTCCTGCGCCCTCAACTCCGAACCAGGGTTTGACGCCCGACAACAACATCGTCTTCTTCTCGCTTCGCTACTACCCCTTCAACTGAGCGAAAAGCCGAGGCTGACGTAACCTCCAACACCAAGGCGCCGCCGGTCTTGCCGGCGGCGCCTTTCATTTTGACGCTTGGTCATTAACGGCGCCAGCCGACGCGCCGTGGTTCGTGCGCCATATTTGCAACAGTCCGTCGCAAAGAATCGCTGGCGGAAAAACTCAAGTATTCGTAATGTCTTGGACGGATCACCTCACTTAAGGATTGAATCGACCGCGACTTTCCATGGGTATATGATCATAAGGGGTGAGGCAGATCGAGTCGGCTGCGTCAGCGAATGGGCGGCTTGCGCAGCAATTCGTCGGTAACGGCCGGATGAAGGTCAATCCCGGTGCGGGCTAACAGGGCTTGCTTTCTTTTCGTCGTCGCTTGTGTGGCGGCTTGCTTCGCGCAAGGCGCGTCCGCGACCGATCTGAAGGATTTTGCCCCGGCCCCCGCGCCCCCGCAAAAGCCGGACTGGGCAGGCTTCTACATCAGGAACAATTCCGGCGGCAGCTCGGATCGTGCCCCATGGACGACGCTGCCGGCACCGGCCGGCGGCTTTTCCGCGGCCTCGTCTCCTTCGGTCAACGACACGTTCGGTTACAATTTTCAGTCGGGCAACTTTGTGTTCGGCCTCGAGGGCACATTTGCGGCGGCCAATTTCGACGGCAAGTTCACGAGCCCATACGTTTCGGCGCCGTACCTTCCCGCTGCTGGCTGGTCGCCGAACATGAACTGGCTTGGCAGCGTCGGCGGCCGGGTCGGCTACTCGTTCGGCCAATGGATGCCCTACGTCAAAGGCGGCTTTGCTGCGGCCAATTTCGGATCGCCGCTACAAGGCTCGCCGATCGGGGCGTTTTCCCAAGGTTCGGAAATTGGCGGCTGGACGGCGGGTCTCGGCGTCGAATATCAGATTTCGCCCAAGTGGTCCTTGGGAGTGGAATATCTCTACACCGATCTTGGCAGCGGCTCCGGCGGTGCCAACGGCGCGCCCATCGCTGGTTCGCCCGACGTGTATTCCACCGCCTTGAAGAGTCAGAGCCTGTTGGGTCGCTTGAATTACAAGCCGGGCTGGTAGCCGATCGTCACGGTGCGCGGCGCGATCGGCGCACAGGCCGGATCGCCTGTCGGGCGCGCCCGGCGAGCTCAATTGAAATTCATCGCCGGCGCCTCGCTGCGGGCGCTCTCGCAGGCTTCGATGAAGCTTGCGATGTGGCGGATGATATCCCCTTCGAGCAGCGGCGCATGCCCCTGGTCGGCTACTTCGATCAGATCCATCGTCGCGCGCCGCGCCCGCATGGCGGCGACCGTCTCGGCCGACAGGATGTCGGAATTGGCACCGCGAATGACGAGCATCGGGACGTCGGCGAGCGCGTCAAACTCATTCCACAGCGCCGGCATGGGGCGCTCGATGTCGATGCCGGAGAGGGCGCGGGCGATGCCGACGTCGTAAGCCGGCTTGAGCGCGCCGTGCTTGGGATGCCAGGTGCGCTGCGCCACGCGCAGCCATTGCTCGGCGGTGAGGTTGGGAAATTGCGCGCTCATCAGGCGGCGCAGAATGTCGGCGCCTTCTTCATAGCTGCGCGGGTGCGGTAATTTGCCGAGATAGCCGCGCAGCCGCGCAACGCCCTTCGGCTCGGTCACCGGGCCGACATCGTGCAGGACGACGCCCGCGATTGCGGTCGGATGGACGGTGGCGAGCATCATGGTGAGGACGCCGCCGCGCGAGCTGCCGATGAACATCGCCGGGCCGACGCTGAGCGCGATCAGAACGCTGACGATGTCGGCGAGTTCGACCGTGCAATTGTAGTTGGCGTGGTCGGTGTCATGATCGGAGTGGCCGCGGCCGCGCAGGTCGATGGCAACGACGTGTCGCTGCGGCGGGCCCGCGGCCAGCGCCGGCGCGAGTTCGTCGAAATCGGCGGCAGTGCGTGCCAGCCCCGGCAGGCAAACGACGGACAGGCCGGGCGCGGATCGCGTGCCGTATTCACGCACATGGATGCGCAGCCCGTCGTGGGCAGTAACGAAATGGCTCTTGCCCTGGTCGTGCGCGCCGTGACCAGGGTCCGGTATCAGATAAGGGGAGGGCTTGTTCATTGCCTGTGCCAGCCGCTCGCTTCGCCTCTCCCCGGTCGAGAGGTCACAAAATGGACATTAACTGCCAGCCGGGCGAAGGAGCAACTGCAAAAGTGATGCCAGCGCCGGGTTACCCGCCGCGCCGCATATCCGCTTCGATCGACAGCCGCGGATCGGGTCCCAGCCGGGCACGATAGACTTGGACATTCTCCATTACCCGCTGCACGTAATTTCGCGTCTCGGCGATCGGGATGCGCTCGACCCAGTCGATCGGATCCACCTTGGGATCGCGCGGATCCCCGTATTGCGCGATCCATTCGCGCGCGCGGCGCGGGCCGGCATTATAGGCGACGAAGGCAAGGATGTAGGAGCCGCGCCAGGCGGCGATGTCGTTGCCGATCTCGGCGGTTCCGAGCTGGGCGTTGTAGGGAACGTCGACCAGAAGGCGGTGCTGGTTGAAACCGACGTTGAATCGCTTCGCCGTGTCGCGCCCTGCCTCCGGCGTAACCTGCATCAGCCCAAGTGCATTGGCGCTGGAAATCACTTTGGGGTTGAAGGCGCTCTCCTGGCGCACGATCGAATAGACGATGCAGGGTTCGACCGGGGGGCCGATCTGCTGATAGTTCGGCACGCCGAAGTCGGGAAACGCATAATGCTCCAGCGGCAGGCCGTGGCCGAGCGCCGTCTTGCCGATCAGCAGGGTGGCCCGGGCGTCGTTGTGGCGCGTGGCGATCTCGCCGAGCGTCGCCAGCGCGCCTACGTCCGTCGCTCTGTCGGCAAACTCAACCGCCATCACCGCCGCGAGGTCGCGCTCGTCAAGCGCGTAGAGGATTTCGAAGGCGCGCGCGATCTCCAGGCGACGATGCTCGGCCGGCAAATCCGGCGAATCGTGCAAGGACACCGCGTCGATGCCAAGCCGCGCGCGCGCTAGCTGGCCGTAATAAGCGGTCGAGTAGCGCGCCGCCACCTCGTAATAGCCGCGCGCGTCTTCCCTGCGGCCGAGCGCTTCGGCGGCGCGGCCTTGCCAGTAATACGACCGCGCCAGCGCGATCGGATTGGCAATGCCGTCGGCGATGCGGGCGAAATGGACGAGGGCGATCGCCGGTTGACGCAGAAAACGCAAGGCAATCCAGCCGGCGGTGAATTGCTGGTCGGCGCGATAATTCTCTGCCACCGGCCTCGCGGCGCCGCTCGCCACCTCGTAAGCCGCCCTCGCATCGCCGAGGTCGAGGAGTTTGCGCGTAATGAGCCGCCGTTCGATCCACCATTGATCGAGATCGCCGAGCCTGTCTGCGTCGCGCGGCGCGGCAAGCATCCATTGGGCGGCTTCGGCGATCTTGTTTGACCGGCGCAACCATTGAATGCGGCTGAGCGTGTAGCCGGGATCGTGCCTGGCTTGTGGGGGCACGTCGTCGAGAAGCGCCTTGGCCTTCGAGGACTTGTTGATAACGGCGACTCGGGCCTTGGCGACGGCAAGGTCGCTGCCGCCAAGCTCATGCGCCGCGCGCAGACCCGCATCCATGTCGTCGACGTCGAAGCGGTCGTCCATGCGCGCCCTGTCGTCGGCAGGCGTAATCAGGCCGGCAAACATCTGCCGCGCCTGCGCTTCAACGTCGCTGGAAAAGCCGTGCTTGCGCCATGCATGGCGCACCGCCGTCTGGGCGCCGGCGCGATCGCCGGTGGCGAGAAGTGCGCGCGCCAGCGCAAAATGGCCTTTCGCCGTATGCGGCGATTCGGCGGCGAAGAAGCCGATCACCGTGCGCGGGTCGGTAGGCTGCTGCCACAGCGCCGCCTCGGCGCGCCGGCGCATGCGCGTGATCCCGGGCCAACTCGGATTGGCCCTGATGAATGCCGCATAGCGGGGAAAATCGAGATCGGCCTCGTCGCTCCGCAGGATGATCCATTCGACGAGCTTGCGCGCTACCGGATCGGAGATCGTGCCTTCCACGTTCGTTGCTTCGTCGGGGCGGCCCCGTTGCGCCAGATCGATCGCGTGCTTGGCTGCGGAGAGGTCGAGCGGCGAGGTGCTGGTGCTTGCCGCTATCGCCAGCGCCGGACCGGATCTTACCGGCGCGGCTAGCGCCGGCGGCGGATGTGGGAGGGCAGCGGAACCTCTCGTGACCTCGACGGTTGCGGCGCCGAGGATGCCCGAGGGCGGGGCCGCATTGACGGTGGAAACCCCCGACGAGCGCATCATCGGCGTGATCGGCCCCTTCAAGGGGACCCCGCGCAACGCGACCTTTCCGGGCCCGGCAATCGCGGGACGCGGCCGCGGCAGCGGAACTTCTTTCAATCGCGGCGCCGCGCAGACGCTATCGGCCGCGAGCACGACGGCGGCAAACACAACAAGGCAGCGAACAGCCGTCACTGATCCGCACCTTTCTGCCCCGACGCCCGTGGCCGGCAAATGGAGGAATCCCCTTCAAGGACTGAAAAAATTACTAATGCCGGCCGGCGGGCACGACAATCGGTATTTCGGGGCCAAAAGGGGCCGCACGGCGGCGCGCCGAGCGAACATGCGGCGTCGAGATCGGGTTCAGCGCTGCGTCAAGGGGCTTTCAAGGCCGGCGACGACCCGATATTTATTGCCGTCGGCAGGCCGCAGTTGCGGCCAGCCCCCGGCCGGAACCGCTACGCAGGATCGTGTCATGACCGCCAAGACGAGCTTTCGAGGCTCATTCACCGCGCTCGTCACCCCGTTCAAGAACGGGTCCGTCGATGAGAAAGCGTTTCGCGACCTGGTCAATTGGCAGATTTCTGAAGGTACCAAAGGGCTGGTGCCGGTGGGCACGACCGGTGAAAGCCCGACTCTCTCGCATGAGGAACACCGCGACGTCGTCGAGTGGTGCATCGACCAGGCCAAGGGCCGGGTGCCGGTCGTGGCCGGCGCTGGCTCCAATTCCACGGAAGAGGCGATTTCGCTCTCCCGGCATGCCGAAAAAGCCGGCGCCGATGCGGTGCTCGTGGTCACGCCCTATTACAACAAGCCGACCCAGGAAGGGCTTTATCAGCACTTCAAGGCGATCAACGACGCGATCGGCATTCCGATCATCATCTACAACATTCCGCCGCGCTCGGTGATCGACATGTCGGTCGACACCATGAAGCGCTTGTTCGAACTGAAGAACATCGCCGGCGTCAAAGACGCGACCGCCAATGTGGCGCGCGTCTCGCAGCAGCGCGCCGCCATGGGCCCCGACTTCAACCAGCTCTCCGGGGAGGACGCGACCGCGCTCGGCTTCAACGCCCACGGCGGCCACGGCTGCATCTCGGTCACCTCGAACGTGGCGCCACGCTTGTGCGCCGAGTTTCAGGATTCCTGCCTCCGAGGCGATTACGCGCACGCGCTCAAGCTGCACGATACGCTGATGCCGCTGCACACGGCGCTTTTCATCGAGACGAATCCGGCGCCGGCAAAGTTTGCGCTGTCGCTGATCGGCAAATGCGCCGAGACGGTGCGGTTGCCGATGGTGCCGGTCACCGAGAAAACCCGCGCCGCGGTACGCGACGCCATGGTTCATGCCGGCCTGATCAACTGACTGTAGTTTCACGGCAGCGCGCAGCAAAACCCGCAAGGAGCTGCGCCCGTGAGCGCGGTGGACTGACTGCAGCGCGGTGGGCCGCCGCCGGGCTGATCCTGTTACGCGCCGCGGTTGGCAGGCCCGTGCCCGGTTGCGGGCGGGCGCCGGGGCCAGGCAAAGGGAGGCATCGGTGTTCGAGGAATTCAAGAAATTCGCCTTGCGGGGAAATGTGGTCGACCTCGCCATCGGCGTGATCATCGGCGCGGCCTTCAACAACATCGTGCAATCCCTGGTCGGCGACATCATCATGCCGGTCATTGGCGCGATCACCGGTGGACTGGACTTTTCCAATCATTTCCTTCCGCTCTCGGCCAAGGTGACGGCGGCAACCCTGGCCGATGCCAGGAAACAAGGCGCCGTGTTCGCCTGGGGCAGCTTCCTCACCATTACGCTCAACTTCCTGATCGTTGCCTGGGTGCTGTTCTGGGTCGTGCGCATGATCAATCGGCTGGTGGCGGTGGAGCAGCCAAAGGCGCTGCCGGTGACCAAGCAGGAACAACTCCTGACCGAGATTCGCGACCTCCTGAAAAAAGGCTGATCGCGGACCCAGGTCATGGCCAAGGCTGAGCGGAAACTGCGGATCGTCGCCGACAACCGCAAAGCGCGGTTCAACTATTTCATTGACGAAACCATGGAGGCAGGCGTCGCGCTCACCGGCACCGAGGTGAAGTCGTTGCGCCAAGGCAAGGCGACGATCGCGGAAGCTTATGCCGACGCTCGCGGCGGCGAGCTTTGGCTCATCAATTCGAACATCCCCGAATATCTGCAGGCGAGCCGTTTCAACCACCCGCCGAAGCGGCCGCGCAAGCTATTGCTGCATCGCCGGCAGATCAACAAGCTGATCGGGGCGGTGGAGCGCGAGGGCATGACGCTGGTTCCGCTCAAGCTCTATTTCAACGAAAAGGGCCGCGCCAAGGTGGAGCTTGCGCTGGCTCGCGGCAAGAAGCTCTACGACAAGCGCGAGACCGAGAAGAAACGTTCGTGGGAACGTGAGCGCGGCCGCTTGCTGCGGCAAAAGGGGTGAATGCGATGCCGCCGGTAACGTTCGATCACTGCGTCATTCACGTCACCGACTGGGAGCGCTCCAATGCGTTCTATACCGCGGTGCTGGGCGCCGAGCTGATCGCGCGTCCGGTCGGCTATGCCTACCGTTTCGGCGACCGTCAGCTCAACGTTCACGGACCGGGCGTGGCGCCTGCCGAAGTGGCGCGCCTGCCAGTCGCGCCGGGCAACAGCGATCTCTGCTTCGAATGGAGCGGGCCGATTGCCGAAGCGGTGAGCCACCTGCAACGTTGCGGCGTTGCCGTCGAGGCCGGTCCCACGCCGCGGTTCGGCGCCAAAGGCGCCGGCACCAGTGTCTACTTCCGCGATCCCGACGGCTCGCTGATGGAATTCATCTCGTACATCGGAGCGAACGCATGAGCGCGCGAGAGGCGTCTGGAAAACACGACCCTGCCTTTCTTCCGTCCGACATACCGGCACCTGAGGATGACGGCGGGGCGCGCCACCTGACAGGCATGAGACTACCCGATGTGGCGCTGCCGGCGACGAGGGGCGGCGCTTTCAACCTGTCGATCCTCGCCGGGCGCACGGTGCTCTACATATATCCGCGCACCGGCGTGCCGGGCGTCGAACTGCCGCCCGGCTGGGATGATATTCCGGGCGCGCGCGGCTGCACGCCGCAATCGTGCGGCTTCCGCGACCATTTCGCCGAGTTGAAGGAACTCGGCGTGCGCTACGTGTTCGGCCTGTCGACCCAGGATACGGCTTATCAGCGCGAGGCTGCCGAGCGGCTGCACCTGCCGTTTCCCATCCTCTCCGACGCCAAGCTGGCGTTCGCGCACGCTTTGCGCTTGCCGACATTCTCGGTCGCCGGCATGACGCTGCTCAAGCGCATGGCGCTGGTGATCGACGACGGCGTCATCGTCAAAGTGTTTTATCCGGTGTTTCCGCCCGACCGGAACGCCGCCGAAGTCGTGGCCTGGCTGCGGGAGCCATGACCGCTTAAAAGCAACAGGAAAAAGCGCTAATATCGGCCGCTGAATTGTGCAGACAAAAGGGGGCGCCGGTGCAGCCGGTTACCCGCTACGCCAAGAGCGGCGACGTTAATATCGCCTACCAGGTGTTCGGCGAGGGCCCGATCAATCTGGTCGTCGTTCCAGGTTTTGTCTCGAACATCGAGCACTACTGGGAAGAACCGGACTTGGCGCGCTACCTGCTGCAAGTGGCCAGTTTTGCGCGCGTGGCGATGTTCGACAAGCGCGGGACTGGCATGTCCGATCGGGTCGAAATTGCCGGTCTTGAGCAACGCATGGACGATCTGCGGGCGGTCATGGACGCCGCCGGAATGGACCAGGCCGCGGTGCTGGGAATATCGGAAGGCACTGCGCTGTCGGTGCTGTTCGCCGCGAGCCACCCTGAACGTTGCCGCGCACTGGTGCTCTACGGCGGCTTTCCGCGCTCAAAACCGGAATTTGTCGATGAGTTTCTCGGTTATATCGATCGATCCTGGGGCAGCGGCAGCGCCTTGCCCTTGTTTGCGCCCTCGCGCGCCGAAGATCCGACCTTCCAAAATTGGTGGAGTCGATACGAACGGCTCGGCGCGAGTCCCGCCGCAGTCGCCGCCCTGATGCGGCTGTACAAGGAGATCGACGTCAGGGACATCCTCCCGACTATTCGCGTGCCCACCCTCGTCATCCACCGGACTGGAGATAAAATTGTCCCGGTAAGGAGCGGCCGATCTTACGCGAAGCATATTCCCGGTGCTCGCCTTCTCGAGGTTTCGGGCGACGATCACCTGTTTTTCGTTGGCGACAACGCCGCGGAAATCACCGATGCAATCGAGGAGTTCTTGACCGGCTCGCGGCCTGCGGTCACCGTCGATCGGGTGCTCGCCACCGTGCTGTTTACCGACATCGTCGGCTCGACCGAGAAGGCCGCCGCGCTCGGCGACCGCCGCTGGCGCGATGTCCTCGACAATCACCACGCCACTATTCGACGCAACCTCGCCCGCTTTCGCGGCCACGAGATCAAGACCACCGGCGACGGCATTCTTGCGACCTTCGATGGGCCGGCGCGCGGCGTGCGTTGTGCCTGCGCCATCGCCGACGAGGTCCGGCCGCTCGGCATCGAGGTACGCGCCGGGCTGCATACCGGCGAATGCGAGATGATGGATGACGACGTCGGCGGTATTGCCGTCCACATCGGCGCGCGCGTTGCCGCGCTCGCCGGCGCCGGCGAGGTTTTGGTGTCGAGCACGGTGAAGGATCTCGTGGCGGGGTCCGGGCTGCGCTTCGGCGATCGCGGCGCCAGGCCGCTCAAGGGCGTGCCCGGCGAGTGGCATATATTCGCTGTCGAAAGGTGAAGGCCCCGAACCAAGCAAACAAGCAAATTGCCACGGAGCCGCCGACGCCTCAGCGAAATATCGGACTGGCGGCGAAATAGCGCGCCATGAAATCGTTGAAGGCCTTGACCTTGGCGGAGACGTGGCGGCTCGCCGGATAGACCGCGTAGATCGTCGCCGCCGGCAACGCGTAATCCGGCAGCACCGTAACGAGACGTCCGTCCCGAACATCGTCGCGAAAGAAATCGACCGGACCGTAGGCGATGCCGAGCCCGCGCACCGCCGCGGCGCGCAACACGTGGCGGTGGCTGGTGACGATCGGCCCGCTTACCCTGACGACGCGCCCGCCATCGGCCCCGGTGAGATGCCATTCCTCGGGCACCGTGACATAGCTGTAGCTGAGACAGGCATGACCCGTGAGATCCTCGGGAATGTGCGGGGTGCCGCGCCGCGCCAGGTAATCGGGCGCCGCACACAACACGCGGCGCGATGTGTTGAGCTTGCGCGCGACGAGGCTGGTCGAAGCGCCGCGCGGCATGTCGACGCTGATGGCGACGTCGTAACCGCCCTCGATCGGGTCGGTCAGGCGGTCGTTCATCGTCAAAGCGATGCGAAGTTTCGGGTAGGCGACGAGGAAATCGGTAATCGCCGTTCCGATCTCGGCCAGCCCGAAATTGGTCGGCGCGACTACCCGCAATTCGCCCCGCGGCTCGTTGTGCAACTGGCTGGCGGACCGTTCCGCTTCCTCGAAGTCGGCAAGAATCCGATGGCACTGCTCATAGAAAGCGCGTCCCGCGGCGGTGACGCTAACCCGCCTAGTGGTGCGGTCGAGAAGGCGCGCGCCGAGGCGGCGTTCGAGCTGAAGCACGTGCTTGCTCGTTGCCGCCCGCGATAGGCCAAGCCGCTCGGCAGCGCGGGTGAAGCCGCCGGCGTCGATGACGGCCGTAAAAACTCTAGCGTTCTCAAAGCGGTCCATGGCAGGATGACATGATTGTCAACTTCTAGTTGACAATTTATTGCGCCGGTTCGCGATGATCAAATCAATTCTGTAGAGTAACCTTGGTCTCGACCCTGATCGCCACCGGAGGACGCCATGGCCGAATTCATTGTTGCTCCGCATTTCCGGCTGCAGGAATGGGTTGCCGAGGAGAAAGGCTATTTCGCCGCGGAAGGTCTCGATTACGAGTTTCGCGAGACCATGGATTCAAGCTCCGCCAGCAGCCATCAGATCGGCGATCAGGTTGGCGCCTATCAGACGTTCGAAGCTGGCCGCACGTGCAACGTGAGCGGCGCCTGCCATTGGACGGTGAACGTCGCCGCCTCGAACGGACACGGCAAGCTCTATGCCGATTGTTATTCGGTGTCGCCGTGCGGGGTATTCGTGCCGGCGGATTCGCCGGTCAAAACGCCAGCCGATCTTGCTGGCGTGCCGATCTCGGTCGGCTATCAGTCAGGCAGTCACTATTCGACCATCCAGGGCCTCGAGCAATATCTGCGGCCAGAACAGATCAAGCTGTCGTTTGCCGACGGCCTGCTGTTCAGCCGCATGGAGAAGCTGATCGACCGCCAGGTGCCTGCGGCATCGCTGTTCAGCGGTCCGTATTACTTCGTCGAGCAGCTCGGCTTCCGCAAAATCATCGACACTACCTTTATGATCGCGTCGATGGTGACCGGCACGCCGGATCCGGAAGACGTGCGCAAATACTTCCGGGCATTGCGGCGCGCCCAGCGCGACATTGATTTGCGGCCGGAACTCTATACTCACTATTACAAGAAGGAATTCCCGGTGCGCTTCCACGATCAGATGGATACGCGGCGCTGGGGTCCGGGCGAGCGCCTGGTGTTCGAGCCGTACTCGAAACAGACGTTCGACGAGTCGTTTGCCTGGATCGAGCGGCACGGCATCTTCCCGCCGGGCGCGATGGGCAGCGGCAAGTACGAAGCCGCGATTTTTGCCTAACGAGCGCACGCAGCTTAAGGTCAAATTTTCCCGGTGCAGGCCGACAGGTGGCGGCGCAGCCCGCCGCATGTGTCATATTTTTCTAGTGGTCCTTTGATTCTAACATTCGCATGATAGCCTTCCGAACCGGGATGCGAATGTTAAAATCAGCCTGCTAGGCGTCCAGGAGTTTGCGCACTTCGGCGAATACTGCGCGAAACATGTCCGGCGTCAGCACGCCCGTCGAGGTGTTGTAGCGCGAGCAATGGTAGCTATCGAGCAGGGTGATGCTGCCCATCGGATGGGCGCAACCGTGCCGGAACGGATGGTCGCGACGCCTCGCACTTTGCGCGGCAATGAAGGTTTCGTGCGCAGTGCGGCCGAGTGCGACGATGACGCGAAGCTTGGTCATCTCCTCGATGGTGGCGACGAGAAAGTCGCGGCAGGTCGCGATTTCCTGCGGTGTCGGCTT
>Ga0335085_10004413_pt1 | contig 23397 bp, 15 predicted proteins | sample Lox_Sample_45_FD_206712 | JGI IMG/M metagenome (GOLD analysis project Ga0335085, IMG submission 206712) | Soil microbial communities from Loxahatchee National Wildlife Refuge, Florida, United States - Lox_Sample_4.5 | ecosystem: Environmental > Terrestrial > Soil > Wetlands | place: USA...
GGGCAGCAGCTGCTTTACGCTGGTGGACCAGGCGTCCTTGGCCTGGCCCGATGGCAACAAAAACTCGAACTCGGTGTCGGACGCCGTCACCTGCGTGCCCACCCTCAGTCCCACGCCCACACCGACGCCCACCAAGACCCCGACCCCCTTCCCCACCAATACGCCGACCAACACCTATACCCCCACGAATACGCCGACCCTGACCTTCACGCCCACTCCCACCAACACCTTCACTCCCACGAATACGCCCACGCCGCCCTTTTCTTGCCCCCCCAACGACATTTACAACGGCCTTTCCCCCGCCACCAGCTTGTCGGCGGGATATACCTGGACCACGGACGCCACGATATCGGAAGTTTCCCCGGGCCATGTGGCGGGTCAGAAGGCCCTGCAGGTGAATTTCAACTGGCCCTCGGGCTATTTCGCCGGCGCGGGTTGGAATTTCACCAACGGGGCCGCCACCCTGGCCTGGAACCTGGCGCCCTACGCCGATCTGGTCCTTTGGGTGAAGAGCACCGGGGGGCCGGTGAGTTTCATGCAGGTGGATTTGCGGGACGCCAACGGAAACACCTCCAACCGCGTCACCCTGAACAGTTACATTCCGGGGGGCGTCATTACCACAACCTGGCAGCAGGTGTACGTGCCCTTAAGCGCCTTTACGGGCATCAATATGTCGACTTTCAGCGAAATTGATTTCCTGGACGGCAACACCCCCTCCGGCAACGACACGGTGCAATTCAGCGACGTGGGTTTCGTGTATTCGGGCCCCTGCTGGACCCCCACGCCGACTCCCACCAACACGCCGACCAATACCCCCACCAATACCAACACACCCACGCCCACCAATACGCCCACGAACACACCCACCCTGACGCCGACCCGGACACCCACCCATACCCCGACCCCCACCAATACCTTCACCCCGACGAATACCCCGACAAACACACCCACCCTGACCCCGACCAATACCCCTACCAATACGCCCACCAATACCGATACCTCGACGCCCACCAACACACCCACGAATACAGCTACACCCACGCCGACCAGCACACCCACCAATACGCCCACGCCCACCAATACCTTTACGCCGACCAATACCCTTCAGTTCACCGGCACGCCGACGGATACGCCCACCATTACCGATACCAACACCCCCACCAATACCCCAACCAACACACCTACCCCGACGCCGACTTCCACACCCACCGACACCCCAACGCCCACCGACACGCCGACCCTGACCCCGACGAATACCTCCACGAATACGCCCACTCCCACCAATACCCTAACCCCCACCAACACTCCTACGGATACCCCCACCCCCATCCCTTCGGCCTCCCCCACGAACACGCCGACCAATACGAATACCCTCACCCCCACCAGCACGCCCACCGACACCTTTACCCCGACAGCGACCTATACCCCTACCCTGACCCCGACCAACACGGCCACCCCCACGCCCACGAACACGCCGATTCCCTCGGCCACACCCACCAACACACCGACTAACACCGACACCTTTACACCCACCAACACGCCGACCAACACACCTACTCTCACGCCGACCTCCACGCCCACCCTGACACCCACCAGGACGCCGACCTTTACGCCGACTTACACGCCCACCGCGACGCCGACGCTCACCCCCACCCAGACCCCCACCGGGACGCCCACCCTCACCGACAGCTTTACGCCGACCAACACCGTGACCCAGACCCCGACCCTCACCAATACCGGTACGCCCACACCCACGCCCCAGGTTCTCGTCACGGTGAAGATCGGGGTTTACAACGAAGCCGGGGAGCTGGTGAAGGAGATACTGGTGGAACAGGCCCCGCCCGTGGAAAGCTTCCAACTCTCTTCCGGGGATACGATCACTTCCTTAACCGGGGCCAACAAGGCCGTGACGATCGAGGCGGGGGGCGTGGTTCTCGGCGCCTGGGACGGCACCAACAGCTCCGGCCTCCCGGTTTCCAACGGGGTTTACTACGTGAAGGTGGACAACATCGACGCCTCCGGCGTGGTGACCAGCACGACCCAGCAAGCGACGGTGAGCCGCACGATCCACACCACCGAAGTCATGATCTTCAACGAAGCCGGGGAGGTGGTGCGGCACCTGGTGGCCTACCGGGACGACCCGGGCCTGCCGACGGTGAACCAGATCAGCCTTTCCTCGGCCCTGATCGAGCCCACGGGCGCCTCCTCGCCTGGCATCCCCAGCCAGCTTGTGGTCAGCCTGGGCGACGGGACCTCGGTCGTGTGGGACGGGAAGAGCGACGCGGGGGTCTTCGTCGAAAGCGGCCGGTACATCGTGGAATTGGCCTCCCTGGAGGGATCGGGCCAGCAGACCGTGCAAACGGGGGAAGTGACCGTGGAGGACACCAATGTCCACGCCGGGGCCGGGACGGTGGCCGCTTGGCCGAACATCCTGAGGGGCGCCTCCATGACGGCCAGTTTCCATACGGATTCCACTATGGCCCTGACCCTTCGGGTTTCGGTTTACACGGTGGCGGGGGAGCTGGTGGGCAAAGCCTCGGGCGACAACGCCGCCTCCCCGCCTACCTGGAACGCCGCGGGCAAGGCCAGCGGCCTCTACTTCGCGGTGGTGGAGGAAAGGGATGCGGAAGGCGGCCTGGTGAGCCGGCAGGTGGTCGAGGTCGCGGTCCTGCGCTAGGATTTCAAGAAAGCCCTATTTTGTGTGTCCGCCCAGCGGACAGCTGGGGTGGGTATGGGAAAAAGCGGCGGTGGTTTGGGTCATGATTGAGAAAAGCCCAAAGAAAGCAACCCGGGGCATCCACCGCACCCTGGGAGCCCTGCTCATGGCCCTGATCTCGGCCTGCCACTTCGGCAAGTTTTACGGCGGCCCCATTAAGGACTGAGACCCGGGCAACGGAAAGGCAGGCCATAGGGGAAGTTGGGGGGTGGTATAATGCTCCTGTTCTCAACCAAACCCCCTATCCACTGACCCTATTTAATACGGTGCCAATGCCTTGAACCGTCCCAAATCTCCCTTAAACCGCCTCGGGTTGTTATGGATGGTCCTGTTGATGGCCAACCCCGAAGCCCCCCTGCTCTGGGCGGCCCCAGGGGCGCCTCAAAACCGCGGACGGATTTCCTCTTCGTCCACCGCTTCTTCCCTGCGTCTTAATTCCAGCTACGGCCATTTGCCACTGGCCTTCGAGCCCAACCAAGGCCAAGCGGACGGCCGGGCCCAGTTCCTCTGCCATGGAAACGGCTATTCCATGAGCCTGACTTCCCAAGGCATGGTGCTCTCCCTTCGAAAACCGCGCACAGGCCCCTTCCCCCAGTCCACCCGTTCCAGGACCTCCAGGGCGCCCACCCCGACCCCCCCCGCGCCGCCCGACGTGATCGGCTTAAGCTGGGAAGGGGCCCAAGGCTCTGTGGCTTATGAGGGCATGGACCAACTGCCCGGCGTCTCCAATTACATTCCCGGAAACGACCGCGCCCAGTGGCACACGAATATCCCCCAATACGCCAAGGTGGCGGCCCGGGAAGTTTATACCGGTACGGACGTCACCTATTACGGCAACCAGGGCCGGTTGGAATTTGACTTCACCGTCCGGCCCGGGGCCGACCCCCAGACCATCCGCTTGAGGGCCGACGGCGTGAAAAAGGCAACGGTGACGGCCCAAGGCGATTTGGAACTGCGAACGGCGGGGGGGAAGGTCATCCTGCGCTCCCCCACGACCTACCAGGAAACGGGCGGGCAAAGGAAGGCCGTGACGGCCGGGTACCGGATGGGGGAAGACGGCAGGATCCTATTTGAGGTCGGGGACTACGACAAGGCCAAGCCCCTGGTGATCGATCCCGTCCTGGATTACTCATCCTATATGGGAGGCAACATCGACGATAGCATAAGCCTCATCACCGTCGACTCCACGGGGAACGCCTATGTGGTCGGTGGCACGGACGGTAATTTCCCTATCACCGCCGGGGCCTACCAGGCCACCTTCGTCTCCAACAATGTCAACATGGTGGTCGCCAAGGTGAACCCCGCCGGCACCGCCCTTCTTTACGCCACTTACCTGGGGCCCAACGAAACTTACGGAACGGGCATCGCGGTGAACGGAACCGGAAACGTTTTCGTCATGGGCAATGCGCCGACAGGCTTCCCCACAACCTCCGGAAGCTATAAACCCACCAGCTCCAATGGGGGACCCTTCGTGACGGAGCTGACCGCGGCCGGGTCCGCCTTGGTTTATTCCACCTACCTGGGCGGCAGCGGAAGCCAGGGCGGCCGGATCGCCCTATCCCCCTCGGGCTACGTTTACGCGACGGGCACCACCAACGGGGACCTGCCGTCGACCGCGGGCGCCTACCAAACGGCGGTACAGGGCTCCGAATCCGCCTTCATGGCCGAGCTCAATCCGGCCGGGGGCGGGAGCTCCGACCTGTTGCTCTGCACCTACCTGGGCGGTTTGGGCGGCGTCGCCACCAATTACGCGACTTCCCTGGCCCTAGGGCCGGGCGGGACCGTTTACATCGCGGGCACGGCCTACGCCGGCATGCCCGTCACGCCGGGGGCCTACCAAAGCGGGCCCTCCAATGCCACCGAGCCGTTCGCGCCCTATATCGCGGTTTTCAATTCCACCGGCACCTCCCTGCTTTATTGCACCTACGTGGGTTGGTTTTATTGCGAGGACCTGGCCGTGGACCCTTCGGGGGGCGCCTATATCACCGGCTATACGGGATGCGGCTTCCCCATCACCGCGGGCGCCTTCCTGACCACCTGTAACACGGACGACGACGGCTATGTGGCCAAGGTCAACCCCAACGGCGGCGGCGCGGCGGACCTGGCCTATTCCAGCTATTTGGGCGGGTCCGGCAGCACCGACGAGGGCAATAGCATCGCGGTGGACGGCTCGGGCCGGGCCTATGTGGTGGGTGATACGATCGACAGCGACTTTCCAACCACCGCTGGGGCCTACCAGACCACCCGCAACGGAACGGCTTATAACGCCTACCTGACCGTGGTCAACCCCCAAGGCACGGCCCTGGTTTATTCCACTTACTTTGACGGGACCAGTTGGGATTCGGTGGCCGATGGGGACGCCCTGGGGCCCGACGGGGGCATTTATATGGTGGGTTACGCGGGAACGAACTTTCCGATCACCTCGGGCGTCTTCGAACCGAATTACGGGGGCGGGTACACCTGCGGTTTTGTGACGAAGTTCGACGCGTCCATCACCGGCAATACCCCCACACCGGTCTCGTCCCCCACCCTTACCCCGATTGGCACCATCACGGGCACGCCCACCCTCACGCCCAGCTTGACCCCCAGCCCGACGCCGACGGCCTCATTCACCGCCAGCCCCACTTCCACGGTGACTTCCACCCTGACAGTGACGAAAACCTCAACCCCCACCTTGACACCCACCGCGACGGTCAGCCCGACCCCCACGTCGACTTCCCGGCCCGTCCAAACCCCGACCCCGACGCTGTCCTACGTGGATGATTTCCAGGTCTATGAGAACGTCGGCAACCCCTCCAACCCGGTCACGATTTTCGTGGATTACTTCAGCAGCCCCGGCCAGTACGACCTGATGATTTATAACAGCGCCGGTGAGCACATCAAGACGCTCGATTCCAGGACCCTGAACGGCCCCGTGAGCCAGTATTACGTGTGGGATGGGACCAACAAGTACGGCGGGACCTGTGCCAGCGGGGTTTATTTGATCACCCTGACCGAACCCTACACCTTCAGGGTCAAAAGGGTGATTTGGGTGAGGTGATCTTCAGCCCATCAACAGGGAGAAACAGCCTCTGTAGGGTTTGTGGATTTTAGGGGGCTACCGGACTATTCAACGCAACCGATGAAATAATGGCAGTGGTAGCAGACGATCTTGCATTTCTTGGTGACCATGCCGTGGCCGCATTGGGGACAGGTATAGAAAAGCTGTTCGGTTTCATTGGTGTAGGAGCCCTTCTTGGCCCTCTGGCCTATCTCCAACAGGGAAGGAAGGGGTGTGATGGCGGGGGAATCCTGCGTCTCGTCCATAGCCCCAGGTTAACACGCCGTATTGAGGGCCTCAACGCCTTCATTTGACGCTTGAATAAGCCTACCGCACGAATTAAATTAACCCCCCTGTCTATTCGGAAATCCTTAGAATTGTTGGAGATTGGGGCGTCGACAAGCGGTAAGTCACCAGATTTTGGATCTGGCATTCGTAGGTTCGAATCCTACCGCCCCAGCCATTAAAGCCCTCATTTCTCAAAGAGAAGTGAGGGCTTTAATATTTGAGTTGATAAAGGGTTCGAACCGTGGGGTTCATAGGGGGTGCGCCCCCTATGGTCTTAAGAGGGGTATCCCAGGGGGCAATTCCCATGGGAACGGAGTTGGTTCGACATTCACCGCCCCAACCAATTAAGCCCTGTCCCTCTTTGGGGGATAGGGCTTAATTATTTGTGGTAGCAGGGATTCGAACCTGGGAAGGTCTGGAAACGGGAGTTTCCAGCTTTTTCAAAGGGGTAACGTAGGGGGGCTTTCCCCCTACGAACGGAGTTGGTTCGACATTCACCGCCCCAACCTCAATCTTTTTCGCCTTATCTTCGCCTCGAACAATTCCAACAGGGCGGTCTCATTCCAAGGCCTTCAAAACCTCGAAACGGTGTTTATTAACAACCTCATCTCTCCTGCCTCCGTCCTTTTTAAGGATGACTCCGGTCATACAAGCCCTTTCCACCCCTGGATATGATTTGGGCCGTTCGCTCAAACCCCACCGCCGTCCAAAAGGCGTTTGCCACGGATGAACACGGATGGTTTTATATCAAAATCCTCCGCCGTCCTTCCCGGCAAACACCCCACTGATTGTAAGGAGATTTTTATGGCCCAGACTTCCACCGCCCAGACCCCCGTTCTTCAAACCCTTCCGGGGGATGAAGTCCGCCAGATCCTGTGGCGCTACCAGGACCGTTTCGATTACCAGATGCTCATCCAATCCGCCCGGCAGGTGGCCCGGGGGCCCGTGGCCCGGCTGGTGGCTTCGGGCGCGCGCAACAGCCACGATTGGACCGAGGCCAAGAACTCCCTCCTGAAGGTTTACGACGAATCGGGCATCACGGGCGCCTTTTTGGACCCGGCCTACGGCGGCCTATTCGAGGGCCCCAAGAACCTCATCATGTCCCTCGTGGCCTTCGAACTGGCCTGGGTGGACGGCGGCGCCGCCACGGCTTCCCTCGCCAGCAACTTGGGAATAGCCCCCATCCACGAATGCGGCACCCCCGAGCAGGTGGCCAAATACATGAAGCAGATCGCGCCCGCCAAGCCCGGGGAGAGCCGCCAGACCATGCGGGCCGCCTTCGCCCTGACCGAGCCCCTGCCCTATGTGGGCGTGGAGACCGGCCTCCTGTGCGGCAAGGTCCGCGTGGCCGAGTGGAAGGAAGGCGGGGAGCCCCTGCTGGAAGTGGACAAGCGGGGCCGTTTCATCACCAACATGGACTACGCCACCCTGGTCACCGCGGCCGTGGACACGGATGACAAGCGCATCAAGGGCTCCTGCATGGTCATCCTGGAGGAAGGCGACCCGGGCGTCTTCGACCGGGGCACGGCCACCAAGAAGCTGGTGCACCAGCTCTCCTCCACCCGCGACCCCAACTTTCAGTTGAGGGTCCCCGCCTCCCGCATCGTGGGCGGCTATACGGTGAAGGACGGCGTCATCGTCCCCAATTACAGCCACAGCGAGATCATTGAGGCCGTCTTCAAGCGCACCCGCGTGACGGTGGGGCTCATTACCGCCGCCAAGCTGCTTTCGGCCGTGGAGCCCGTCATCCGCTACCAGCGCCAGCGCTTCCGGGGCGGCACGGCCGCCACGCCCGGCACCCCGCGCTACGACTTAGGCATCCAGACCAAGGAGGACGCCCTGCACCGGCTTGTGGACGTCTGGGCCATGGGGGAGGCGGGCGCCTCGCTGGGTTTCGCCACCGCCCGCCTTTACGACGAACTGGACCCCCTGGAGCGGGAGAAGAACAAGGTGCTGGATGAAAAAGGCGTCAAGGGGCCCCGCGCCCGCATGAAGGAAATGGCCAAGGTGGAGGAGAAGGCCCTGGAATACCTGCGCATGACCCGCATGCCCCAGGGACGCCGCAACGCCCCGGCTTTCGCGGCCCTCGCCGACGACCCCCTGGTGCAGTTCGCCGTCTTGGAACCCGTGGCCAACGTGCTTTGCCCCGCCACCAAGCTTTGGAACACGGGCCAGGGCGCCAACGCCCTGCGGGAAGCCGTGAGCCTCATGGGCGGCTACGGCATCACCGAGGACTGCCCGGGCTTTTTGGGCCACAAATGGATGGACGCCCAGCTGGAGGCCACTTACGAGGGGCCCGAGGCCGTGCAGCGCCGCCAGCTGTCCATCACCATGGCCCAGCCCCTCTTTTTGGAGCAGTTCAAGCACTGGATCATGGACCTGAAGGGCATCGCCGACACCCACCCGGAGACCGGGGCCTGCGGCCTGGGCACGGCCATGCAGTTGTGGCTGTGGACCCTGGACCACCTGCAAAACTCCACCGACGCCGAAGGGGACAAGCTCTTCACCTCGAACCGCCAGGGGGTCACCTTCCCCATGGCCGACGCGCTGTGCTGGCTGGTCTCGGCCCGTCAACTGATCCTGGACCTGTTGGAACTGGAGAAAAAGGGCGCCGGGAACCCCGCCCTTTCCGAAACCCTGCCGGGCACCCTTTCCTTCCTGACCGACCTTTGCCAGGTTCAGGCCGCCCGGGCGGGGGGCGAAGTGGCCCGCATCTGCGCCGAACTGGCCTTCGGCTACAACAGCCATCCCCACTGGGATTCGGAGGGCTGCCGCACCTGCTTCAACGAATCCGAGCTGGAGGGGCTGGAAACCTACGTGCCGGGCATCGAAAGCATGGCCTACGGCTACGCGGACGTGGTGGACGACGACGGAAGCCACGCCGCCAAGCGGGGCCCCTGCGCCCGCATGGACGGGCTGGAGCCTTTCATCAGCCTGCGCGCCAAGCTGGACGGCTGCCTGACCGGCTGCCGCCTGGCCAAGGACCGCGCCGCCCAGGCCCTGACCAAGGTCATGATCCCCGAGGCCCTGGACTACCCGCAATAACGGCAAAAAAAGTTTTGAGTTCTAAATTCTAAGTTTTGAATTAATGAAGTTTTTTATCCCTGATAAAAAACCTCCAAAATTCAAAATTTAAAATTTTCTAAGGAGCCTTTAATTTGAGCCATTCCTCCCCCCTCGTCGAGCGCACGGCCATGGAAGCCGACATCGTCTGCGTGGGCTTCGGCCCCGCCACGGGCGGCTTCCTGACCACGCTCACGCGGGGCCTTACCCAATCCGACGGGACGCCGGCCTTTGAGAGCCGGGTTTCGCCCGGCATGCCCCTGCAGGTCATCTGCTACGAGCGCGCCGACGACCTGGGATACGGGGTCTCGGGCGTGGTTTCCCGCGCCCGGAGCCTGAGGGCCTCCTTCCCCAACGGCGAACTGGGCCAGGTCCCCTTTTGCGCGCCCGTGGCCGAGGAAAAGGTTCTTTATCTTTTGGATCCGGTCGGCGCCAGCCGCCGGGGCCTCCTGGTAAAGGCCGCCGACGCCGTCCTCAAGCGACTTCCCGGCGTGAAAAAGGACATGGCCTTCGAGCTTCCCTACATCCCCTCCTACCTCCACAAGAAGGACGGCTACGTTTTTTCACTCGGCCAGTTCAACCAATGGGTGGGTTCCCAATTGATGGCCTCGGGGCTGGTGCAGCTCTGGCCTGGAACCCCGGTGGCCAAGGCCCTTTTCGAGGACGGCAAGGTGGTGGGCATCCGCCTGGCCGACCAGGGCGTGGACCGGCAGGGCCACCCGGGCCCCAACTTCCTTCCGGGCATGGATATCCGCGCCGCCTTGACGGTGGTGGGCGACGGCCCGGTGGGCCCCGTCGGCCGCCAGTTGGACCTTCATTACGGCATGCCCCACGGGAATTCCACCCATGAGTGGGCCCTGGGGATGAAGGTGGTGGTGGACCTTCCCGCCGGTTCGGACCTTAAACCCGGCACCGTGCTCCATACCATGGGATACCCCGAACCCGAGATCTTCGGTTTCCTCTATGCCTATCCGGGCAACACCGCCTCCCTGGGTATTTTCGTTCCCTCCTGGTTCGACAACCCGAGCCGCACGGCCTACCGCTACCTCCAGCACTGGATGCGGCACCCGGCCCTTTGGAAACACCTGGAGGGGGCCACCTTACGGAGTTGGGGGGCCAAATCCCTCCTGGAATCGGGCTTGCGGGGGGAACCCTACCTGGTGGGCGAGGGCTACGCCCGCATCGGCGAGGGCTCCGGGTCCACCAACGTCCTGGCCAACTCGGGCGTGGATGAGGCCTGGGAAACGGGCGTTCAGCTGGCCGAGGGCGTCCTGCGGCTGTTGCGCGAGAACAAGCCCTTCGACAAGTTCAACCTGAGGCAAACCTATTTCAAGCGGCGCCGTGAAAGCTGGGTTTACCACGAAGGCCGCGCGGCCCAAAAGGCCCGGGACGGCTTCCAGAAAGGCTTCGTCCGGGGCCTGGTGGGTACAGCCCTGGCGGGCGCGACCGGGGGCTTCTTGGGCTGGCCCGGCCGGCCCCTGGCGCCCTATGAGCGCATCCCTAGCCTGGCCGACTTCTACCGGGGCCGCCTGACCGAGGGGGAGATCGAGGCCCTGCGCAAGGATTGCCAGGCCACGGGGCGGAATTTCCACGATGCCCTGATGGACAAGGCCGGCTGGCCCTCCCTGCCCTACGACGGCAAGTTGCTGGTGTCCCACCAGGACGCCTTGCTCATGGGCGGCAAAGTGCAGGCCAACCCCGGCTACGCCGACCACGTGCTCTTCCTCAAGCCCGAGGTCTGCAAGGTCTGCGACCAAAAGGTCTGCGTGGCCATGTGCTCGGGCCAGGCCCTGGCGGTGGGCGACGACGGGGGGGTGAACTTCGACCGGGAGAAATGCGTGCATTGCGGGGCCTGCCTGTGGAACTGCTCGCACGAGGTGGACATTTTTAACGGGCGGTCGAACCTGGACTTCACCGCCGGCTCCGGCGGCCTGCATTCGGCTGAAAACTGAACCAAATTCGAACACAGGGACACGGCAAAAGATCAAACCAATTTTGCCACAGATGCATGGGATGAATGGGATCGCTTTAAGAAAAAATAAAAATTTTGATTTTGGTTTATCCCATATATCCCATGCATCTGTGGCTAAAAAGCCTTTGTTTCGTATTTCAATTCTTTAAAGGAGTTGCTTATGTCTTTCTTCCACGTCGTCGTTTGCGGCGGGCTGGTGCCCGACCCCCTGCAGACCCTGGAGCCGGTCCAGGGCCCCGGCGGCTGGGCCCTGAAGAACGAGGCCATGCTCCCTTCCATTTTGGACCCCTGGGCCGCCAGCGCCCTTTACGAGGCCGACGCCCTCGCCAAGGCCAACCCGGGCGGCAAGGTTTGGCTGGTCTCGGCCGCGCCCAAGGCCAAGCTCCAGCAGGTCCTGATGGCCCTGGCCCAAAAGGCCCCCTTCGAGTTGGTGGCCGTGGATACGCCCGCCAACGGCTTTACCGACACCACCGAATGCGCCCTGGCCCTGGCCGGGGCGGTGAAATCCATCGCCGGATTGGACAAGTCCCGCCTGCTCCTTTTCGGCGGCTGGGAATCGGCCTCCCGGGGCGCCGGATCGACCCTCGCCATCCTGGGCGAGAAGCTGGGCCTGATCGAACAATTCCAGGGCGTGGACCAGGTGACGGTCAAGGGGGACGGGTCACTGGAAATCCTGGAGCGGGTGGAAGGGGGCAAGCACCAGGTTTCGGCGCTTTCTTCCCCGCCCGCGGTGCTGGGATGGGCCACGGGCAGCCGCCCCGAGCCGCCCAACAACCCCCAGGTGGGCATGGCCAACATGAGGACGCTGATGCCTTCCCTGCAGAAGGCGGCCCCCGTGAAGCTGGGAGCGGAGGGTTTCACGGTGGCCTCAGTGACGCTGCCCAGGCAAAAGCGCGACACCCAGGTGGTCAAGGACATGCCGGTGGAAGCCGTGGCGAAGGAAATCGTGGATTGGATTCGAAAAAAGTAAACCTCTTTCACCACAGAGGCACGGAGACACAGCTAAACATCCCAAAAGTCTTAAAAATCATTTTGGATTTAAAACTGTGCCTCTGTGTCTCTGTGGTAAAAATTCAGGTTTTTAAGGAATAAAAAATGGAAAAGATTCTCCTGCTGGCGGCAACCGACACGGATGGAAAACTGGGCAAACCCGCCCTGGAGGCCGCCGGCGCGGCCCGGGAACTGGCGGGCGCCTTGGGCGGCGCCAAGCTGGTGGCCGGGCTTTTCGGGGCCAAGGTTCCCAGCGCGGACGCCTTGGCGGGGACCGGTTTTGAGAAGGCCCTGGCCGTGGAAAACTCCTCCCTGTCCCAGGCCCGCTACGCCACCGACGCGGCGGCCTGCGAGGCCCTGGTGAAGGCTTCGGGCGCCACCCTGGTCGTGGCCCCCGCTGTCTCGCGCCTCCAGCGCGTGGCCGCCGGCGTGGCCCAGCGCCTCGGCGGCCGCGTGGACACCCATTTGACGGCCCTTTCCGCCGAGGGGGGCGCCCCCCTGGTGACCCGCTGGTATTACCGCCAGCGCATGTCCGGGCAGGTCAAGCGCGCCCAGAGGCCCTGGTTTTTGACCGTCGAACCCGGCACCCATGCGGCCACCGCGGGCTCGGGTCCGCTGGCGGTGGAAAAGATCCAGGTTTCCCTTCCCGAATCCAAAACGAAGGTGACGGGTGAGAAATCCCCCTCCTCGGGAACCCAAACCATCCGCCCCGACGCCGAGATTCTTTTCGTGGCCGGTGCGGGCTGGTGCAAGAAGCAGGGGGACGGCCAGCTGCACGTGGCCGAGGCGGAGAAATTGATATTAGGCTTCCTGGACAAGACCCAGTCCTCCCTCGGGGGCAGCAAATCGGTGGTGGACCAGACCGGCGAGGGCGCCGTCCTTTCCTTCATGAGCCACCTCAACCAGGTGGGCCAGACCGGTTCCACGCCCCGCCACGCCAAGGGGCTTTCCACCTGCTGCCACGGCGAGGAGCCCCACACCGTGGGCTGGCGCTTCGTGGGCGAGCGGCGGGCGGTCAACCTGAACGCCAACTGCGGCTGGGCCCAGGGCAAGGCGGACGTGCTTTACGTGGCCGACGCCTTTAAAGTGATGGAGAAAGTGAATGAATTATTGGGAGGGTAAAAGGATAATGCCCTTTAATTAAGCAGGGCATCTGTTTGATCGTGTGCTTCCCCCTCTGAAAGAGGGCTTTTTGGTTTTAAGGGTACACAGGGGGTTCTCCCTGTGAGTGCCTTTGGGATTAATGGGGGAGTTAGATTTTAGTCAAAGACTAATACCCCCCCCACCCCCCTTTTTCAAAGGGGGAATTTTAAAACTGATGTTCCACCTTTATTTACCAGGTTATCCGAAAGGTTTCTATATGCCACGACACAGGATTTGTATGGAAGTTTTTTTAGCCGCCTCATTCTGGATCACCCAGGCTGGACTTTGCGATCCCGCCCCGGGGGACGATTATTCGAAGGCCGTCTCCCTTTTCAACGCCAAGGACTACTCCTCCGCCATCCCCCTTTTCCAAAAGGCCCTGAAGGACGACCCGGGCAACGCCCAGGCCTATTATTATTTGGGAAGCTGCCAGGAAACGGCGGGCGACCCGCGGGACGAAGTGCTGAACTACTATATTTCGAACAAACTTTCGCCCGACGCGGGCATGAAAGCCTACGCGGACAAGGTGCGGGAGAAACTTTCGCCCGAGGATCAGGACTGGGTGGACAAGCAATTCGACACCTTCTCCAATCCCACGCCCCAGTCTACGGCCCAACCCGCCGTCCAGACGGCCGCTCCCCCCGCCTCCAGCGGCCAGGACTACTCCCAGGCCGTCTCCCTGTTCGACGCTAAAAATTACCAGGCCGCACTGCCCCTCTTCCAGCAGGTCGTCCAGGACGACCCGAACAACGCCAAGGCCTTTTATTACCTGGGCCGGTGCCAGGATCAGGTCGGGTATACCCGGGGCGCGGTCCTGAGCTTTTACACCTCCGACCAGCTTCAGCCCTACCCGGCCCTCAAGCTTTACGCCGACAAGCTCAAGGCGAAGCTTTCACCCGAGGACCAGGACTGGGTGGAAAAGCACCTGCGCAACCCAGCGGCGCCCGCCCTTTTGGCCGCTTCCGCTTCCCAGGCGGCGGTACCGAACAATTCCCATTTTGGCATCCGCTTTTCCACGAGCTTGGCCCTTTTCAACCTTGCCGATTTCCAAAGCGACTTGGCCTACCGTCAATACGAGGTCCAGGGTTTCAAGAACTCCGACCCGACTGGAGGATACAACCTCCAAACCGGCATACCCTCCCTCGACGCCGTGCTGGAGTTGAATCCCTATGTGAGCCTCCCTCCCAACGGCGAATTGGGGATTTCCTTCCGTTATTGGCCCGCGACCAGCTATACGTATAAAATCACCGCCAGCGCCTTTCCCCAGTATTTCGTCGATTCGGAATTCGACCTGAGCTCCTTTGAAGTGCTCCTCCAGGGGCGGGTTTATTTTTCCAAGAAAAATTCCGATAAAGTCCGGTTTTACATCGAACCAGGCGCGGGCGTCCAACCCATCGGCTTGAAGCGCATCTACACCTACGCCGATACCGCCGGGACCCCTTCCTCGGACCAGACCGGCGAAGACCTTAGCGGCCTGGCTTTTGATGGGATTTTCAATCTGGGGGCCGCTTTCACCCTTTCCCCCAGCACGATTTTCTCTTTGTCGGGTGGATACCAGGTCTGTTCCGCTTCGGGATTCAGCGGGACCTGGAGCGATACGGCCGTCCCCGGCAAGAACGGGGCGAGGGGATCCGAGCGTCTTTACACCAACCCCACCACGGGGCAAAGATACCTCCTCTTCGTGCCGGACGACCCCAGTCTTCTTTCAGCTTTCGGGGAGGACGAAAATGCGATCACTTATTCCCGGCCCCTCTCGGTGGACCAGAGCGGTTTTCGCTTCTCGATGGACCTCAGCGTCGTTTTTTAGGGATAACCCGGCGGGTCGGTGGATGTCAGCCGGGCTTGGGGGGATTTTTCGGGGATCAGCGGTCCTGGAAGATATCGTCGCTTTTGGGGAAGCCCTTCTTCAGGTCGGCCAGGAATTCCTTCACCATCTTCTCGTAAATCATCGGATATTTCTTGAAGCTTTCCTCATGCCCCGCCTCGGGCAAATAGGCCAGGCGGCGGTGCCGGGCCGGGGTTTTCGCGAAAAGTTGCTGCACTTCGTTGGCCTTGGCCAGGTCGTCGCCCTGGCTGGTGAGGTAAAGCACGGGGGTTTCCTTCAATTGTTCGACCACCGGCACCAGGTCCAGGTCCTTCTCGGTCAGCGACAGCCCGGTCAATTGGTCGTAATCCCTCAGCACCCTCGGGAGGAAACCGGGCAACGAGGTGAAGCTGCCCCCGATGGTGCGCCGGGAAACGTAGGACTTGACGTTGGCCAGGGGGCCGTCGGCGATGATGGCGTCCAATTGGGGCGCCGAAACCCCCGCCCGCAGGGCGCACATGGCCCCGAGGGAAAAGCCGAAGAAAACCACCGGCTTTTTCAATTGGTGCTTCGCTTCCAAAAAGCTTTCCGCCGCCAGGAAGTCGCCGGATTCCAACAGCCCCCCTGAGACGGGGCTGGGCCCGCTTTGGCCGTTCCCCCTCAAATCGAAGAGCAGCACCTGGTATCCCAGTTTCCAGAGGAAGGCGGCCCGGCCCAGCACCTGCTGGCGGTTCTTGAAGACCCCGTGGGTAAGGATGACCGTTCCCTGGGGCTTGCCTTTGACCGGCAGCCACCAGCCGGAAAGGGTCACGCCGTCCGAGTCGGTGAAAGTAACGTCCTGGTAGCCCGGGATGCCGTAATCCTTGGGGCTTTCGGTGAGGGGTTCACGGACCTGGGAGCGGGCCACCAGGCCCTGGGCAACTTTTTGGGGAAGAATCTCGTAAACGAAGAAAACCCCGCCCGCCAGGAGGGCCGCCAAAATTCCCAGCAGGATTTTGAGGAGGGTTCCCTTCTTGCCGGCTTTCGTTGGGCTCATTTCTTTTCCAATACTTGGATTCCGCCGGCCAGGCTGTGGGTGGCCAAGGCCAGACGGCCGTCCCCCTGCATCCGGGCGGCGATTTCTTCGGCTGCTTTCCGATTTCGGGCTATGCCGAAGACCGTCGGCCCGCTGCCCGAAACCAAGGCGCCCAGGGCTCCCGCCTTGAGCAATCCGTCCCGGAGCCTTTCCACCTCGGGCATCAGGTAGAAGGCGGCGGGCTGGAGGCTATTAAACAAAGAACCCGCGATCTTGGGCAAACTTTTTTCATGGAGGAGCTCCTGGAACGCGGCCGTCCTTTTCCCCGAACTGAATTCAGCCTTTCCCGATTGGTAAACGGCGGGGGTGGAAAGGCCCGAACGGGGTTTTACCAGTACCAGCGGCATCGGGGGCGCGGCTTCCCAGGGAGTGATGATTTCGCCCCGGCCCGTCCCCAACGCGGTGCCGCCGGAAAGGAAAAAGGGGACGTCCGAGCCAACCTGGGCGGCCAGGGAATGAAGATGGTCCTTGGACGCCATGGCGTTGAAAACGAGGTCGAGCCCCACCAGCGTCGCCGCTGCGTCGCTGGAGCCCCCTCCCAACCCCGCGGCCAGGGGGATGTTTTTCTTGAGACGGATGAGGACGTCGGCGGTCCCCTGCAGGACTTCCTTGAGGAAAAGCTTGGCGGCCTTCACCACCAGGTTGGAATCATCCACCGTCAAAGGCTCGGGTGATTCGGCGACCTCCACCCTTAGGCCGTCGCCGCCACGGATAAATTCCAGTTCGTCGAAAAGGGCGATGGCCTGGAAGATAAGCGACAGCTCATGATAGCCGTCCGGGCGCCGGGCGAGGACTTCCAGAACCGGGTTGACCTTGGCGGGGGTTCGCGCGCGGACATAGGTGATCAAAGCAAGACTCCGGCAAAATCAACCTTCGCCACGGATGAACACGGACGCGCTTGGCGCGCACGGATAAGAAAATTTTTCGGTTTTTTTCCCGAATCCGTGTCCATCCGTGTGTATCCGTGGCCAATAGGTTTAGGCTGTCTCACTGGTCGGCGGGGGTATTCTTCGCGATTTCGTCCGGATAGTCCTTGTTGGAAGGGTCCAGCTTCTGGGCCTTCTTCCATTGGGCCACGGCCTCGTCCTTTTGGCCCAGCTTCATGAGGGTCTGGGCCATGTGGTCGTAGATGACCGCGTCGTCCTTTTGCTCGCTCTTCAAGTTGGCGATAGCTTTGGTGAACTGCTCTTGGGCCTCGTTATACTTGCCTTTCTTGAAATAAACCCATCCCAGGCTGTCCAGGTAATAGGAATTTTGGGGGTCCAGCTTGACCGCGTTCTGCACGTATTTTTCCGCGTCGTCCAGCTGGATGCCCTTGTCGGCGTAGGAATAGCCGATGTAGTTGTAGGCGTCCCCGTTGTCGGGCTGTGTCTCGATGACCTTCTTCATGGCGTCGATGGCCTCGTTGAACTTGCCCTGCTTGTCCTTGAGCGCCCCCAGGTTGAAATAGGCCTGGGCCAGGGTGCCCACGTTGTATTCGGGGGCCTGTTTGCGCTTGTAGGCCTGTTCGATGTCCACGACCTTCTGGTAGAGGGGCCCGGCCTTGTCGCCGGCTTCCTGTTCCTGGTAGAGCATGGCTTGGACCAGCAGCAGGTCCGGGTGGTCGGGGACGGCCTTCAAGCCGTTGGTGACCGTCTTTTGGGCGTTGACCGGGTCCTTTTGCCGGTCGTAAAGCAGCACCAGCCGCACCCAGGCGTCCACCGACTTGTCGTCGTTCTTGAGGATGGCCGAAAGCTGCTGTTCGGCGCTGTCGTAATCCTTCATTTCCTCATAGGCCGCGGCCAGGCGGAAGCGCACCAGGGCGTTGGCCGGCTCGCTGTCCAGGAGCTTCTGGAAACTGGCGATGGCCTTGGGATATTGCTCCAGCCGGAAATAGCAAAGGCCGATATAGTCGTCCACGGTCGAGTCGTCCGGCTTGAGCTTGCTGTAGGCCTGGAATGCATCCAGGGCCTGCTGGTCCTGCTTGTTGTTGTAGTAAAGCTCGCCCAGGGCCAGGTAAACCTGCGGGTTTTCCGGGTTCACTTTCAGGAGGGATTGGTAGGCCTCGATGGCCTCCTTGGGCTTCTGGTCCAGCTCGTAAATCAGGCCCAGGGAGGTATAGGCGGCTTCCATGCTGGGGTCCAGTTCGATGGCTTTCTTGAAGGCCTCTTCCGCCTTGCCGGCCTGGTTGGCGCGGGTATAAATGAGGCCCATGTTGTAGTAGACCCCCGCGGCCTTGGGGTTGTTTTGCAGCAGGATATCGTATTGTTGGATGGCGTCGTCAATGCGGTTCTGGCTGGCCAGGACCCCCGCCAGGTAATACCGCGCCTCGACGTTCTTGGGGTCCAATTGCAGGATGCCTTGATATTCCTTCTGGGCCTTGTTGTATTCCCCCTGGTTGGAGTAAAGCTCGGCCAGCATGAGCCGGGTTTCCACGTTGTTGGGTTGCAACTCCTTGGATTTTTGGAGCTCCTCCACGCTTTTATAGTCCAGCCCCTCGACATAGTAGTGGTAGGCCAAGCGGTCGTGGATGGCGGAGGATTTGGGATCGTAGCGGGCGGCCTGCTGGAAATCCGAAAGGGCCTGGCTGGAGTCCCCCGTCCTCTGGGCATAGAGGGCGCAGGCGTAGTACCAGAAGGACCGGGGATCGGTGGTGAGCTGTTCCCCGTCGATCTCGGCTTTCAAGAGGCCGCAGGAGAGCAGCCAAAAACCGGCCGCCAACAGGAGGGCTGGGACGGCGTTCAATTTCTTTTTCATGGAAAATTCCGTTGAGTGGATTTACCGGCCGGGCGAGCCAGGGTATGGATTTAGACGCTTCAGATCTGCTTGATGGACTCGTTGGCTTTCCGCAAACGTTCGTTGGCTATTTTCAAAAAGACCAGCAGGATTTTCAAGGCAATATCCGGGTGTTTCTCCAAAAGCGTGGTAAAAGCCTTCTTGGTCATGACCAAAAGTTGGGATTCCTCGGCCACCTTGGCGGTGGCGGTGCGGGGCCGGTTGTCGATCAGGGACATTTCCCCCAGGAATTCCCCCGCTTTGAGGGTGGCCAGGACGATTTCCTGCCCGCCCGACCCCTTCTTGGTGATATTGACCGACCCCTTCTTGATGCTGTAAAGGATCTCGCCCGTCATTCCTTCCACGAACAAAGTGGAATTGGGAAGGTAGGACTTTTCGAAAAAAAGCGGGGCGATATTGGCCAGTTCGTCGGAGGTGAGGTCTTTGAACAAGGCAAGGGGCTTGAGCGATTCAAGATCGAGCGGGGCGGCCATAAGACCTCGTTTTAAATAAGTTGGCGGTGATTATAGCACGCCCTTATGGAAGCCGGTCCACCTTTGGGGCGGACCCTTTCAGCGGGCCTTCAGGATGTCGTGGGCGGCATCGATACCCTGTTTCATGGCCGATTCCATGCTTCCGTATTCCCACCGGCCGTAGCGCCCCACCGGATAAACCCGCCTCTTGCGGAAATAGTCCAGGAGACGGGCGACCGTATCGTCCCGTTGAGCGTCGTAAATCACATAAGCGCCCGGCAGGTCGAGGTCGACCCGGCTGACCACCTGGTTTTCACTCTTGAGCCAGCCAAGCTGCTTGAGCTTTTGAAGGGCGTGCCGGCCCAGGGCCGGGCCGTCGGGCTTGGCGCCCCGGTAGGAGAACTCCACATAAACTGAGGCATGGCCCTTCGGCGCCACGGTGGGAACGCAGGCGGAAACCGAACCGGCGCGGTGAAACCCGAATTCCGCCTCCGGGAAATAAACCCAGCTATAGGGCACCGGCTGTTGGCCCTTGAGGCCCAGGTTGATGTTGTAAATGGAGGTGGCGCGCAGCTCCCGTGCCGCGCGGATCAAGGCCGGGGGCATGCCGGAAGTGAGGGCCGCCAGTTGGGGAAGCGGAAGGCTGGAAACCAGCCGGTCGAAGCGGATCTCCAACCCCGAGCTGAGCACCACCCGATGGCGGGCGAGGTCGAGTTTCTTCAGGCCCACGCCCCGCCAGAGGCTGGGCAGGCCCTGGGCGATGGCCCGGGGCAGGATGGAAATGCCGCCCTGGTCCGGGTAAAGGAAAGTGGCGTTGTAACCCGAGGCGGACGGTCGGCGGGCCGAGGCGCCTTGGAGGACTTCCAAAACCCGGGGCGAAGGCACGAAGCGGCCCATCCAATGGGTGGTCAGTTGGGAGAGCGGGAACTTCCAAAGCTTCTCGTTATAGGGAAACATGAAGTGGCGGGAGAGGCCCGGCCCAAAGGCCTGGAGGCACCAGGTCTTAAAATCCGCGGCGCGGGAAGGCTCCACCCCCGAAAACCGGCGGTGCAAGGCGGCTTCCAGGTAACCCAGCACGTTTTCCCGCACGATGCCGGAGGGAAGCCCGGCGTTATTTTCCTGGTAGGGGTATTCGCTGTAGGTGCCCCGGCTGTAAATGACCGCGTGGCGCTTGCGGGTTTTGAGCTGCTTGCCAACCAGGGCCACCACCCATTTTTTCATTTCCTCATTTTGAAAATGCAGGAAATGGCCGGTGTAATCGTAGGTGAAACCCTTGTCGAAAATGGTCCGGCAGAGTCCGCCCGTTTCCCTTTCCTTTTCCACCAGGAGGTAGGACCGGGAAGCGCGGTGAAGTTCGCGGGCGCAGGAAAGCCCGGCCAGCCCTCCCCCGGCGATGAGCGTTTCGACCTTCATGGGACCAGGCCTAAGTCAAATTTAGCCACAGATGAATGGGATAAAAGGGATAAGACTAAATCGGAAAAAAATTTAATCTTCGGGCATTTCTCGTTTTTGTTTTTAGGCTTGGCCATCACATTCATCCCATTCATCTGTGGCAATATTATTTTTTCTTTTTGTTTTTGGCGGACGGCTTGTCCAAAAAGATCCGGAAAGGGCTTTCCTTGATCCTCTTCCCCTCGTCGATCTGGATGTTGGAAATGACCAGCGTGAAAAGAAGGGCGGCGAAGGAGAAGAACACCATGAAGACCAGGGCCCGTTTTTCGGAAAGCCGCACGAGGAACCCGGCGCAAGCCGCCAGGGCCGCTGAAAGGGCCCAAAGCAACCCGGTGACCTGCTTGACGGATAGGCCCAAGGCCCTCAGCCGCAGGGCCAGGTGGTCGTTGGAACCACGGAACATGGAGCGGCCCTTCAGGAACCTAAGCGTCATTACCAGGGCCGTATCGTAAAGGGGAACGCCGAGGATGAGCAGCGGCGCGCAAAGGGCCACGATGTTCACCTGGGTATAGCCGTGGCCCATGGCGATTCCCGCCAGCACGAAGCCCAAGAAAAGGGCTCCCGAATCGCCCATATAGATCCGGGCCGGCTGGTAGTTGAAGGGAAGGAACCCAAGGACGCTGCCCCCCAGGGCGAAGGCGATCAGGTGCACGTAGCTTTGGGCCCCCAGGAAAGGCACCAGCACGAAGCCCAGGCAGGCGATCACCGAAACCCCGCCCGCCAGGCCGTCCATGATGTCGATGAGGTTGACGGCGTTGGTGACACCCACCACCCAAAGGATGGTCAAGACCCAGGCCAAAAAGGGGTGGCTGGGCAGGAATTCCAATTGGACGCCGAAGATGATGAGGAGCACCGCGGCGAGGATTTCGAAGAAGAATTTGACCGCCGGGCTGAGCGAAAACAGGTCGTCCGCCAGTCCCATGAGGGCCACCACCGTCCCCCCGGCCAGGATGGCCAGGACCCGGGGGGAATCGGGCGGCTGGGCCAGGATCAGGACCCCCAGGATTCCCATGAGAAAGGAGAAATAAATGGCCAGGCCGCCCAGGTAGGGGACCGGGGCGGTATGTTTCTTAAGCTGGCCTGCCGGGCTGTCCAGGAAGTTGGACCGAAGGGCGATTTGGCGGAAGAGGGGGGTCAATCCCAGGGAAATGGCGAAGGCGGCGATGAAAAGGATCCAGTTGGCGTCCAGGGGTGTCCTCCAGAAGCAGGCATCAGTTCTCAGTTGTCAGGTCTCAGCTTTTGCTTAAAAGCCGTTGCCGACAACTGCGAACTGATAGCTGACAGCTGCATTTGAGGCACTATAACACAAAGGGAAAAGAGCCCGGAAAACCTAGAAAAGGGCAAAAAAAAGCCCCGGTGGGTCGGACCGAGGCTTAGGAGGTGAGTTTTGATTCGTTTAGAAGCTCGCCGGTTGTCGCCAGCCAGCTTCGATTTCATATAAAGCAATGTCTGTGCCACCGTTAAGTGACTTTGAAAGCACCAAGAAAGCCTTATTTTCAGCATTTTTCAAAATCCACGAGGCTAAAGAAGTGTAAATATATTTTACTTAATTTCATAATTGTAATATTAATTTACACTTTGTCAAGAGGTCCTACTCTCCCCTAGCCCATATTTCCTTATTTTTTGATAGAGCGTTGGGCGGCTGATCCCCAGGCGGCTGGCCGCCTGCTTCTTGTTGAAGTGGGATTCCTTTAAAACCCTCAAAATCATGTCCTTTTCCACCGATTCCAAAACTCCGGCCTTGGGCAGGAGCACCACGTTTTCGCCCGGCGAGAGGGCGGGGGCGCCGGTCAGTTCCTCCGGCAGGTGCTCGGGTTTGATGATCACGTCGTCGTTCAGGGTCACGATGCGTTCGATGACGTTCTCCAGTTCCCTTACGTTGCCCGGCCAGCGGTAGCGCTGCATCACCCGCAGGGCTTCCGGGGATACGCCCTCGAACCGGGTCGCCCGGTTGGCCTTCAAGCGGTCCAGGAAATATTTGACCAGGAGCGGCAGGTCTCCTTCCCGGTCCCTCAAGGGCGGCATCTCGATGACGATGACGTTCAGCCGGTAAAAAAGGTCCTCCCGGAATTTCCCTTCCTGGATGGCCCGCTTCAAGTCGCGGTTGGTGGCGGCGATGACGCGGATATCCACCTTCACCGTCTGCGTGCCACCCACGCGCTCGAATTCCCTTTCCTGCAAGACCCGCAGGAGCTTGACCTGGGTGGAAAGGGATATTTCCCCGATCTCGTCCAGGAAGACCGTTCCCTGGTTGGCGGCCTCGAAGCGCCCGATCTTCTGCCCGATGGCGCCGGTGAAGGACCCTTTCTCATGGCCGAAAAGCTCGGACTCCAGCAGGGATTCGCTCAAAGCCGAGCAGGCCAGGGCCATGAAAGGCTTGTCGTGGCGGCCCGACTGCTGGTGGATGGATCGCGCCGCCAGTTCCTTCCCCGTGCCGTTCTCACCCAGGATGAGGACCGTGGCGTCGCTGGCGGCCGCCCGCTTGAGGAGGTCCAGGATGCGCCGCATGGGAAGGCTGTCGCCGATCAGGGACGTTTCACCCGAGGGCCGGTTCTTGCCCGAGGCCGCCACCGAGACCATGGATTTGGACAAGGCGAAAAGGATGGAGGCCGCGTTCTTGGAGGATT
>Ga0335085_10004414_pt1 | contig 23388 bp, 24 predicted proteins | sample Lox_Sample_45_FD_206712 | JGI IMG/M metagenome (GOLD analysis project Ga0335085, IMG submission 206712) | Soil microbial communities from Loxahatchee National Wildlife Refuge, Florida, United States - Lox_Sample_4.5 | ecosystem: Environmental > Terrestrial > Soil > Wetlands | place: USA...
CTCCTGAAAGGGGACTCAAGTTGAACAGAAACTGCGCCGGCCTCGCCGTCAACGCAAGACCTACGCCACCGGCCGTTTTATAGGCGGCCCCGATTGGGGCGGAAAGGCGACCCCGCGGCCTCAGCCGCGTGCAGAATGATGTCGCCCGAAAAGCGTTCCCGCCCGGCCTCTCCAGGAAGACAGGCTTCTATCCTCGCACCAGCCAAACTATCAGCACACCCACCAATGCCGACACGACGCCGGCGATTCGCAATTGCGCGTCCGGCATTTCCAGCGTTGCCGTCATGGCGCGCTTGGCGCCGAGCGGAAACGCTGCGAGAAAGAGACCCTCGATCGCAAAAACGAGACCGACCGCGGCGATAAAATCGGTCATGAACGCGGCTCGGAAACCGATTTACTATTTCGCGGCGCCGTTTACTTGCGGCGGGGTCGGTTTCGGCGGCGCACTCGGCGCAGCTGCATCGCCCCCCTCACTCGCGCCCTTACCGGTCTGATCGCCGAAATAGCGGAAGAAATCCGAGTCGGGGCGCAGCACCATGCGCGTATCGCCGTGCTCCATGCTGCGTTCATAGGCCTGCATCGAGCGATAGAAGGCGAAAAAATCCGGATCCTTGCCATACGCCTCGGCAAAAATGCGATTGCGCTCACTGTCACCCTGGCCGCGGATTTGCTCCGACTGTTGATTGGCTTCCGCCAGCAACACGGTGACATCGCGATCGGCCTTGGCGCGAATCTCCTGGCTCTTCTGGCTGCCTTGGGCGCGGAATTCCGCCGCTTCGCGCTGGCGTTCGGTCTGCATGCGCTGATAGACGGCCTGGCTGTTCTGCTCCGGCAGGTCCACGCGGCGGATGCGCACGTCGATGATATTGATGCCGAACGGCTGCGCGTCACGGTTGAGCTGATCGCGCATCTGCATCATGAGTTCCTCACGCTTGTTGCGCACCGCGTCAGCGAGCGTGGCCGCACCGAGAACACGGCGCAGCGCTGAGTTCAGCAGGATCGCAAGCTGCGTGTTGGCGCCGTCGGGACCGACCGTCTGATAGAACTTCAGCGCATCGACAATGCGATACCGTGCGAAGGCATCGACCACGAGCCGCTCACCGGCCTGGGCGACACCGGCGCTCTCCCTGTCCTGGCTCGAAGCGATCACTTCCTGCGCGGGCGATTCGATGGCGAGAATGCGCTTATCGATGTAGATGACACTATCGATGAAGGGCACTTTGACGTTGAGTCCCGGCTCGGTGATGACGCGCACAGGCTGGCCGAGCCGCACCACGAGAGCCTGCCGGGTCTGATAGACCGTGAAGAAGGTACTGTAGCTGATGATGACAGCGATGAGCAGCACGACCGCAACCGCGCCGCCGAGGAGACCGGGCTTCATTGTTTGGCTCCCGCGGCTGGTGCTTGTTGCTGCGTCGACTGCGGCAGACCGGGAAGCGGCAGATAGGGCACCACGCCCGGTCCGCTTTGCGGGCCGGTGTCGATGATCGTCTTGTCGGTGGAGCCAAGGATGCGCTCCATGGTTTCCAGATAGATGCGTTGACGCGTCACATCGGGCGCCTTCTTGTATTGATCGTAGACTTGCAAGAACCGCGAGGTCTGGCCCTTGGCATCGGCGACGGTCTGCTCGCGGTAGGCCTCTGCGTCTTGAATGATCTTGGCGGCGCGGCCGCGGGCCTCGGGCACGACGCGATTGGCGTATGTCTGCGCCTCGTTCTGAAGACGCTCAAGATCGGAGCGCGCCGCCTGCACGTCGCGGAAAGAATCGATCACCTGCGTCGGCGGATCGACCTTCTGAAGCTGCACCTGCTGCACCAAAATGCCGGCGCCGTAATTGTCGAGCGTGCTTTGCATCAACTCTTGCACGGCAGTCTCGATGGTTTGCCGCGCGCCGGTGAGGATCGGCTGAATGTTCGAGTGCCCGATCACCTGTCGCATGGCGCTTTCGGCGACCGCCTTCACGGTGCCTTCCGGATTCTGGATGTTGAAAAGATAGTCGCCGACACCGTTCGGCTTGACCTTCCACAGCACCGAGAAATCGACGTCGACGATATTCTCGTCGCCGGTCAGCATCAGGCTCTCTTCGGGGACGTCGCGCACCGTCGTGCCGCGGCGCATGTCCTCGGCGACCCGCATGCCGATGTCGGTCTTGTTGACCCGCAGCGCCTGCGGCGTGAGCACGGTCTCGATCGGATAGGGCAAATGATAGTTGAGCCCAGGCTGCACTTCGCGCGTGAATTTGCCAAACCGCAGCACGACGCCAAGCTCATCGGGCTCGACGCGGAAGAAGCCCGAAAAACCCCACAGCACGACCGCCGCCGCCGCGATCAGGGCGATGCCGCGGCCGCCGAAATTGCCCGGCAGCAGCGAACGCAACTTGTCCTGGCCGCGGCGCAGGAAGTCTTCGAGATCGGGCGGTCTCGGCCCTTGCGATTGCGGCCCCGAGCCCCACGGTCCCTTCGACCCGGAACCCCACGGGCCGCCGGATTGGTTGCTCCACGGCATAGATGTCTCCTGACGGCCGGGACGCCGGCCCTGGTTTCGGGGGGTTATAGGGGAGCGCTCTCTCCCTTACAACGCGCAGTTATGCCGCGCGAACCGGGCATATTTCGGCGCCGATTTAGCGCTCGTAGGTCACGAATGCGAAAGCGGCTTCATCTTCCGGACCAAGCCCGTGTTCGGCGCGTGCGGTTTCGTGCCACACCTTTGGATCGATTGCAGGAAATCGCGCATCGCCATCGACACGCTTACGGACATGAGTGACCGCAAGGCGTGTCGCCAACGGCATGGCTTGGGCATAGATATCGGCGCCGCCGGCGATGACGATCGAGCCGACATTGCGCCGCAACGCGTCGCCGCGTGCCGTGGCGATTGCGGCCTCAAGACTTGGCGCGACGACGATGCCGGGCGCCGTATACGCGGGATCGCGGGTCATCACGATGGTGGTGCGACCTTTGAGTGGCTTGCCGATCGACTGATAGGTCTTCCGCCCCATCACGACGGGCTTGCCCATGGTCATCGCCCGAAAATGCTGCATGTCGGACTTGAGCCGCCACGGCAGCGCGTTGCCGCGGCCGATAACGCCGTTCTCGGCAACGGCGGCGAGGAGAATGATGTCCATGCCTACACCGCGACCGCGGCCTTGATGTGCGGATGCGGATCGTAGCCTTCAAGCACGAAATCCTCGTAGCGCAGCGCGAATAAATCCTTGGCTGCCGGATCGAGCCGCATGGTCGGCAGCGGCCGCGGCTGCCGCGTGAGCTGCAAGCGCGCCTGCTCCAGATGGTTGCGATAGAGGTGCGCGTCGCCGAGGCTGTGAATGAACACGCCCGGTTTGAGCCCGCTGACCTGAGCCACGGCTATCGTCAGGAGGGCGTAAGAAGCGACATTGAACGGCACGCCGAGAAAGACGTCGGCCGAGCGCTGATAGAGTTGGCACGATAGCGCGCCATCGGCGACGTTGAACTGGAACAGGCAATGGCACGGCGGCAGCGCCATGCCGTCGACTTCGGCCGGGTTCCACGCCGTCACGATTAGCCGGCGCGAATTCGGGTTGCGGCGGATTTCGGCGAGCACATTGGCGAACTGGTCGATGCTGCGTCCGTCCGGCGCCGGCCACGAGCGCCACTGCCGGCCGTAGACCGGGCCGAGATTGCCGTTCTCGTCGGCCCATTCGTCCCAGATGGTGACGCCATGCTCGTTGAGATATTTGACGTTGGTATCGCCGCGCAGGAACCAAAGCAGCTCGTAGATGATGGATTTGACGTGCAGCTTCTTGGTGGTGACGAGCGGAAAGCCGTCGGCCAGGTCGAACCGCATCTGATGACCGAAGATCGAGCGGGTGCCGACGCCGGTGCGATCGCGCTTTTCGATACCCTCTTCGAGCACACGTTCCATGAGGTCGAGATATTGGCGCATGATCCGGCTTCGGCGATTTCACTTGAGTCGCGCACTCAGCTTATCGGCAAATGATGAGCGAACGAAGCATCCGCAAGGCCGCTGTGGACCGCGTCAGACCGCCCCGATCATGCCGAGCACAGCCGCCACCCCGAAAACCCAGAGCGGATGGATCCGCACCCAATAGCAAATGACCGCGGTGGCAAGCGTTATCGCAGCGCCGATCCAGTTATAGTCGGCGGCGCTGGCCACCACCGTGGCGCTCGCCGCGGTGAGGCCGAGCGTCACCGGCACCAGGCCGCCGGCCAGGGCGGCGTGCCACGCCGCGCCGCGGAAGCGATCGAAGGTGCGGCCGACGAAATAGGCGAACAGGCAGGTCGGCCCGCACATCGCCAGCGTCGTCACCACCGCACCGACAAGCCCGGCGACGTGATAGCCGATCAAGGTGACGATGATGACGTTCGGGCCGGGCGAGAGCTGCGCCAACGCGAAACTGTCGGTGAACTGCCGGTCGGTCATCCAATGCCGCACCTCGACAACGAGGCGATGCATCTCCGGTATCGCCGAGTTGGCGCCGCCGATGGCGAACAGCGACATCAAGGCGAAATAACCGGCAAGGATGACAAGCGTGCCGGCCTCGTCTTTCATCGCTGCACCCAGGCATAGGCGATGCTCACCGGCACGATCACGATCAGCACCAAAGCCAGCGGCCACTGCATGATGCCGATGGCGACAAACGTCGCGATTGCGATCAACGGCGCGACCACGGCGCGGTCGCGAAACAGCGGCCGCGACATTTTTGCGACGGTTGCCATCAACAGGCCGGCCGCCGCCGCGGCGACACCGACCAGCGCGCGGCGCAGCGCCGGCAGGTCGCCGTAATAGGCGTAGAGCGCGCCGAGAATGATGATGAGCACCATCGGCGGGCCGAGCAGCCCGGCAAGTGCAATCAGGCCGCCCAGCGGCCCGCGCATCCGGGAGCCGAAGATCACAGAGAAATTGACGATATTGGGTCCGGGCAGAAAGGCGCAGAGCGCGTAGGCCTCATTGAACTGCTCGGGCGTCAGCCAACGGCGCTCCTCCACCATCATGCGGCGCGACCAGGCTAGCACGCCGCCGAAGCCCGATAGGGAGATTGTGGCGAAGGCGATAAAGAGCGCCGATAGCGTCGGTTCCGGCTGCCGAGGCGAGAGCTGTTTGGGTGACTCTACGGTTTGTCCAGTCAGCGACGGACTTGGCGATGAATCGTTCATGTATTTCGTTTAGCGCCCGCACACACCATCCGCCAGACGCATTTTCGGGTCGCGGCAGCGCTGCTGCTGCGAAATTCGTTCTTCCGCAATCGACGCATCGAGTCTTGTGCCGATGTTTCGACGCGACGAATGAATGCGAAAGTTATTTGTTAGTTCCGGGAACTTTACGTCGAGGTTACTCGAAGAAACTTTCATGACGGAGAATCAAACAATCGTGTTTGCATTCTTGGCTGGTATGCAGCGCGAGACACTTGTCGCGCGCGCGAATGACGTTCATGTGGAACGCAAAGAGAAGAGCAACACGCTCCGCAACCGCTGCGCTGTTTGATCTTCAAATCAACTGCGAAGATTTGGGAACGCTCCAGGATCAATGCTCAACAGGAGATGAGTGACATGAACCTCGTTCCCGCCAAAAAATATCTTTCGCTCGCTTGCGTGGTCGCCGCATTTGCTGCCGTGGGCGCTTCGCCGGCGCTGTCGCAGACGGTCCATCAAAAAACGAAGCAATCGTCCCGGCAGCTTTATCTCTCCGCCCCCGAGGAAGGCAGCATGACGAGAGAACAGGCCCTGCACGATTGCAGCGTCAAAGCTTCGAAATTCAGTAACATGAGCGCGGAATCCGACCAGATGGCCAACTATCGGACCTGCATGTTTCAACATGGTCAGCAGGAATAGCGCCCGGGTCGTGATCAGGCTTTACGAGGAGCCCGGAACATCGCGGGCTCCTCGTCGCCCAACGCGAGCTTGCCCACTACGGACCAATCACTTCCACCAAAGTGCGCAAGAATGTGGTGGCGCGCTCATAAATACCCGGTGCCTCACTCTCGCGGGGCCCGCCGACGCCAAGCGTAAAATCCTTGCCGAGCCGCCTGCGCTGCACGCGCAGCCATAACGATGCGCGCTGCACCGCTTCGGGGTCGGCAATGTCGGCAATCATCAGCGGTTTGCGGTAACGAAGTGCGAGTTCGCGTGCGAGGACGGTTCCTGCGGACAAATCCACGCCCGTCGCGTCAACGATGATCATGCAGGCATCGGCATCGCGCACGTTCCACTCCGTCCGTTGCGCGGGATCGGCAAGCGGGGTCCCCCTGAGATTCGGATATTTCGCAAGCACGCCCGGCGGCTGCGGAAAATCCTCCGCCCAGCCGCCCTTCGGGCACCAGCCGCCGTAGTCGATACCGCGCGCCAGCGCCAGGTCGAGCACGGCACGATCGACGCCAGATTGCCCGCCGGAATAAAGCTTCATTGGGCTGCCGTCAGGCTGACTTCAAAAGGCAACCATACGATTTCGTGCAGATCGACATCAAAGCCCGCGATAGACCCAAGCGCGGCGGCCCGGCAATCTGCCGTTCGAGGGGCCGACCGGCTATCCGCCGGTCATCAATCCCGAGACCGCAAAAGCGACCGGGATCACATTGCCATGGAATTTCATCGCAAGGCCGCGGAAAAATCACTACCTTCCTCCTTGTGCCTGCCCTGCAGCAGACCGCCAATCGATCGTGCGCATTGAGCCGCGGCACGGGCTCGGCGTAGTTTGCTGACATGCCGGTTGTCGCCGCAATCTTCGCCGCCCTTACCTGGCTCGGCCGTCAGCGCGCGCGGGCCATCGCGGCAGTGGTATTCATCGCCATCCTGGTGCCGCCGCTCGACGCGCTGGTGAAGCCCTACGTCACCGAGGCGATTTTCGCACTGCTGTGCCTCGCCTTCGTCCGCGTCGATACCACCGCGCTGCAGTCGTGCGTGCGAAAGCCCGCTTTGGTGATCGCCGCCACGGCATGGACGATGCTGGCGCTGCCGATCCTGTTCGGCGCGAGCTCGCTCGCGTTTCATCTCGACACGCGGTCGCCCGACCTCTTTCTAGCGCTGATGCTGCAGGCCGTCGCCTCGCCGATGATGTCAGCGCCGGCATTCGCGGCACTGATGGGGCTTGATACGACGCTCATTCTGAGCACGCTCGTCGCCGGTACCGCGATAACGCCGTTCTCGGCGCCGCTGTTCGCGTACGTCTTTGTCGGGCCGGCCTTGACACTGTCGCCGCTCGCACTCGGCATCAAGCTCTTTGCAATTCTTGTCGGTTCGCTGGTCGTGGCACTGCTCGTCCGCCGCTTCGCCGGCCCTGCCGCAATCCGTCGCTACAACGATCAGGTCGACGGCCTTAACATCCTGCTCGTTTTCTTCTTCGTCGCCGCGGTGATGGAAAATGTCGGCAGCCGTTTCTTGTCCGATCCGTGGGACATGGTCGGACTGACCGCGCTCGCTTTCGCGGTGAACTTCGCCGTGCTCGGCCTCAGCGCGCTCATCTTTGCACCGGCGGGACGCGAACGCGCCTTTTTGATCGGGCTTGTCTCCTCACAGCGCAACATGGGCTTGATGCTGGCGGCGACAGGCGGTGCGGTGCCGGACTTCACCTGGCTTTATTTCGCGCTGGCCCAGTTCCCGCTCTATCTCGCGCCGCTTCTGCTGACGCCACTGGCGCAGCGGCTGAAGATCAGCGCCGCCAGACAGGCCGCTTGACCGACATTATTCAATCGAACCGTGCTCGCGAAACTTAGCGATCTCGCTGTTCGAATATCCGAACTCCTTGAGCACCTCGTCGGTGTGCTCGGCGAATTCCGGCGTGCGCGTCTTGAGCGTGCTGCCGGTGCGGCTCAGCGTGAACGGCTGGCGCGGCAGCGTCATCGGCTTGCCGTCGGCCGCCGTCACCGTCTGCGTTAGCTTCATGTGCTTCGCCTGCGGATCGCAGTAGGCCTGCTCGATCGTATAGATCGGCCCGCCCGGGACTTCCGCGGCGTCAAGCTTGGCGAGTACGGTGGCGGTATCCATCTCGGCGATAATCGCGGCGATCATGCCATTGACTTCCTTGCGGCGGGCCCGACGCGCCTCACGGGTAGCGAAATCCGGGTGGCTGATCCATTCCTCGCGGCCGAGCGCCTTGCACAGCCGCGGCCACATCGCCGGCATGGGTGCAACGTTCACATAGCCGTCCTTGGTCCTGTAGGCGTTGGTCGGCACACCGCTCGGATGTTCATTGCCGACCTGCTTCGGCACCACGCCGTCGACCAGATAGCGCGCCGCTTGCAGGTCGAGCATGAACGTCTGCGATTCGAGAAGCGAAGTCTGTACCCATTGCCCCTGGCCCGACTTCTCACGCTCCAACAGCGAAGTGAGAATGCCGTTCGCCGCGAACAGGCCGGTGACGATATCGGCGATCGGAATGCCGACGCGCATCGGGCCGCGGCCCGGTTCGCCGGTTACCGACATCAGGCCGCTCATGCCTTGCAGCACCTGATCGACGCCCGGTCGATCCTTGTACGGTCCGTCCTGGCCGAAGGCGGAAATGCTGGTCAAGATGATGCGCGGATTTTTTGCTCTCAAGGTCTCGTAGTCAAAGCCCAACCGGGCCTTCACATCGGGGCGAAAGTTTTCCACCAGCACATCGGCCTTCTCGACCAAACGATAAAGGATCGAACGGCCCTCATCGCTGCGCAAATTCAGGGCGATGCCGCGCTTGTTGCGGTGCTTGTTCTGGAAATCGGCTTCGTGACGCCCGGAAATATCGTCAGGATCGCCTGGCCGTTCGATTCGGATGACGTTGGCGCCCCAGTCAGCGAGCTGGCGCACACAGACCGGGCCGGCGCGCGCATGTGTCAGATCGAGAACAACGAGATTTTCCAGAGCATGCGAAGCAGGCTGATACATTGCTTTCGACTTTATTCCGTCATGATCGCCTTGGCGCGCGGGATCAGGCTTCTCGGCGTCATCAGGACTTTTGCCACGGTGTCCTGAAGCTCGACGCCGTGGATCGGGTTGACTTCGAGCTTCGCCGCATTCGCGGCGGCCAGAAAGTCAGGATCCTTGAGCGTGGCGTCGAAGGCGTCGCGCAACGCCTTGACCCGATCGGCCGGCACATTCGGCGCGGTCGCCATCGGCTTGCCGAGCGTGTCGCCCGCAGCAACAAGCCTTATGATTTTGAGATCGTCGTCGCTGCGCGCGAGTTCCTGCACCGAGGGAACGTCGAGGTCCTCGGCCTTGGGTTCGGTCTGCACCAGGATGTTGATCTTCTTGTCCCTGATCCAGTCCGGATTGAGCGACTTCCAGCTATCCCACGAATTCGATACCGCGTCGACCTCGCCGCGCTCCATCGCCACCACCATTGTGCTGTTGCCCTGGTAGCCGGCGACGATCTTGAGCTTTGTGCCGAGCACCTCATTGAGCAGGCGCGGAAAGATGTAGGTCGCGGCGCCGGGATTGGATCCGGCGATCAGCAATTGCCGGTGACGTGCCTCATCGATGGTCGTCACGCCCGTGGTGTGCCACACCGCCAACGTCTCCGGGCTGGTACCGATGGTGCCGAGCCAGGAGAACTTGTTGGCGTCGTACTGCACGCCCGAAACACCGACGGCCTGTACTGCGATCAGCGTATCGGGAAACATGCCGATCGCCGTGCCGTCCTGCGGCGCAAGCGAGTACATATAGTTGGCCATCTTGATGCCGCCGGCGCCGACCATGTTCTGCGGCACCAAGGTCGGGTTGCCCGGAATGTGCGCTTTCATGAAGCGCGACAGCAGCCGCGCTTCGAAATCATAGCCGCCACCGACATTAACGCCGATATAAACGTTGATTGTCTTGCCCCGATAGAAGTCGGCAACGTCCTCGGCGCGCGCTGCGCTCGTACCCCACACCAGCGTTGCAATCAGGAAAGCGGAGAGGCCTCCGGCAGCGATCCGCCCTTTCGCCGCACATCGAGATACGTTTGGCACCTGCTGCGCTCCTGCCCGTGGCCGTTTCTATATCCATTGACCGGGCGACCTCCACCCGGCAACATCGCCAGCACAAGAAGAAACATGTTGCTCATTCCAGGGAGGAAGACAATGCAGCGAATTCTCGCTCTGCTGGCGGCTGGCGTCTGCGCCGGAATGCTCGCCGGATCGGTACCCGCGCAGGCAGCGCCGGACATGTCGCTTTCGCGTTTGAACTGCGGCACGCCGCAGCCGCCGATCGCCGTCAACCAGCGCTTCTCGGATATTTTCGCGTACGGCGACCTGAAGCTTCAGTTCGTCTATAGCTGCTACCTTATCAAGCACGGCGATCAGTACCTGCTTTGGGATACTGGCCACGCCATGACCACGCCGAACGTGGCGCCGAAAGTGAGCTTGGTCGACCAGCTGGCGCAGATCAATGTGAAGCCCGAGCAGATCACCTATGTGGGCATCAGCCATTATCATGCCGATCACACCGGCCAGGTCGGATCATTCCCGAAAGCAACCTTGCTTATCGGCAAGGGGGACTGGGACGCGATCACCAGCCCGAAGCCAGCCGAAGGCGTCAACTTCGCGCCGTTCGCGAATTGGAGCAAAGGCGAAGGCAAAGTCGAACCGCAGCCGGTCGACAAGGATGTGTTTGGCGACGGCAGCGTGATCATGCTGTACACGCCCGGCCACACGCCGGGCCATCACAGCCTGCTGGTCAAGCTGCCGCAGATGGGCAATGTCCTGATCAGCGGCGACGCCGTGCATTTCCGCGAAAACTACGACACCGACGGCGTGCCGTCCTTCAACTATGATCGCGCCGAGACCATCGCCTCGATCGAACGGATCAAAAAGATCGTCGCCAACGAAAAAGCGACCCTCATCATCCAGCACGACGCCCGCGACGTCGACAAGCTGCCGGCATATCCGGCGGCGGCGAAATAAGCACGCCGCATACTTCCTCGGTGAATCCGCAGCGCGCATTATCGCACCCTCTCCTCCATGGGAGAGGGTGCGATGACAACCGCTTCGCCACTCAGTAGCGCAGAAACTCTCGGCGTTCGTTCACCCAGGCCTGCTCATCCGCGACCGCCAGGGCGTCCAGATCTTCGGGCGTCGCGCGGACGTCATCCGCCCATTCGCGCAGCAGCGTGCCACCATTGATGACGTCGATGGCACGCTTGCCGTGCTCGTACTCGTAGGCGAAGTCACGCCAGAGCGGATAGTCCGGATACAAACGGCGGATAGCCTTGAAGGCAAGCGCTTGGATGCGCCAGGGCTTGAATACGTGATGATCGTAGGACGGACCTTCGGTGTGAATCTGCACGCCGTTGCAGAGCCTGCCGGCATGCTTGTGGAAAGTGGGCTCGAACCAGCAATCGCGCGTGCGACAACCTTCCAACCACTGCAGCCCGAGCGAATGCATTTCCCTCAAGACGGCCGACGCATCGATATCGGGCGCGCCGAACTGTTCGAGCGGCCGGGTGGTGCCGCGCCCTTCCGACAAAGTCGTGCCTTCGACCATCACGGTGCCCGCGTAGGCGCGGGCCATCCACAAATTGGGCGCGTTGGGGCTGGGATTGATCCAGATGCGCTCGCCGAGAGGCCAGCCGAAGCCGGGAGCGGCGTCGGGCTGCCAACCGTCCATCGCGATGACGCGATAGTCGAGGTCGAGCTTGAGTGACTTGACGAACCACGCGCCGAGTTCGCCGAGGGTGAGCCCATGGCGCATTGGCAGCGGCCCCGTGCCGACGAAGCTCTCCCATCCGGCGCGTAGCATCAGGCCTTCCACCGGCCGGCCGACCGGATTGGGCCGATCCAACACCCAGACCGCCTTCCGATGCTGCGACGCAGTCTCGAGAACGTAACGCAACGTGGTGATGAAGGTGTAGATGCGGCAACCCAAATCCTGCAGATCGACCAGGATGACGTCGAACGTGTCCATCATCGCGTCCGTCGGCTTACGCACTTGGCCGTAGAGACTAAAGACCGGAATGCCGTGAACCGGATCATTGAAGTCCGGCGACTCGATCATGTTGTCCTGCTTGTCGCCGCGCAGTCCGTGCTGCGGACCGAAGGCGGCGGCGAGCTTGATGTCGCCGGGGGCGGCTAGCGCATCGAGCGCGTGGGTCAGGTTTTCCGTGACGGACGCCGGATGCGCCAGCAACGCGACGCGCCGGCCCTTGAGCGGCGCGCGGAGCGCCGGTTCGGCGATGAGGCGATCAAGACCAAATTTCATCGGCTTCTTGCCTCAGGACAATTCATACGCAAAGCCATCGGCATGATGAAAGTCCGGCTTTCCCGGCGGGTGCGCCAGCGCCCAGTATGACTTTTGCCCGTTTTGCTCCTCGATCACGACGGCGAGGCCGAGCCGCCACGGCGTTTTTTCCGATAGGTCCATCTGATCCGCCTCGATCGCGCCTGTCAGCGTGTATCCTTCGGCGCCAAAGCTCACCTCGATCTGCGGCGCGCCGATCTCAGCCGCAATGCGCATGCCGCTGCGATAGCCGGTAAACCGATAAGCCGCCCACTGGGTCGAAGGCGCGAAATTGAATTCATAATAGGTCTCTCCGGACACGCCGCGGACGAAGGCCTCGAAGCAGGTGTGGCGCCACAATTCGTCGGTCCGCGCCGGCGCGGCCGCGGGCGGCAGGCGTAAATCGCCGATGCTGCCGGTCACCGCATAGGTCAGCACCAGAGTGCCGGCGACTGGCCGTGCGACATCGACCGCGATGCGGGTCACTGCGGAGCAAAGCGAGTTCGGATGAAGCCTTAACGCCCGGCGCATGGCGGCATTGTAGCCGCGGCGTCATGCTTATGACATGCTCGCTCAGGGCGGAAGCGTCGGCGCATCCACCGCCGGCGGTCTAGGGAGAAGGCTTTAATGGACTTCGAGTTGCCGGAAGAGATCCGGCTGTTGCGTGAGACCGTGCGTAAATTTGTCGATCGCGAGCTTATTCCGATCGAGATGCATTCGATCGAGGGCCCCGATCTCAAGCCCGAGTTCAAAGCCTCGCTCGAAGCCAAGGCGCGCGAGCTTGGGCTATGGCAGCTCGATACGCCGGCCGAGTTCGGCGGCCAGGGGCTTTCGCTGCTTGCGCTCGCGGTGGTTTGGGAAGAGGTGCACCGCTCGATCGCGCTACCCAACCGCGGCGACGGCGTATTCGGCCCCTCGCCGCGGCCGATCCTGTTGCGGCTCCCCGAGAAGATGAAGCAGCGCTACCTCTATCCGCTGCTGCGCGGCGAAAAGTCCGCAGCATTCGCCCAGACCGAGCCGGAAGCGGGCAGCGATCCGGGCCGCATCAAGACGCGCGCCGTCCGTCAGGGCGATCACTACGTCATCAACGGCTACAAGCAATTCATCTCTCACGCCAAGGGCGCCGATTTCGTCCAGCTTGTTGCCGCCACCGATCCCGAGAAGGGCTCACGCGGCGGCTTGTCGGTTTTCATTGTCGACATGGATTCGACCGGCCTCTCCATCGTGCGCGGCACGACGCACATGATGGGCGACGTGACCTATGAGATCGCGCTCACCGACGTGAAAGTGCCGGTCGAGAACCTGGTCGGCGAGGAAGGCCAGGGCATGCGCGAAGCCCAATCGTGGATTTCGCGCAACCGCGTGCATCAGGCGACCCACGGCCTCGGCGTCACCCAGCGCTGCCTCGAAATGATCGGCAAGCACGCGCAGAGCCGCGTCACTTTCGGCGAGCCGCTCGCCAAGCGCCAAGCGGTGCAGTTCGCGGTCGCCGATCTCTACACCCGTTACCAGACCGGGCAGTTGCTGGTGCACCGCACCGCTTGGAAGGTCGACAAGGGCATCGCCAGCCGCCATGACGCCTTCATGGCCAAGATTTATTGCACCGAGCTCGGATTCGAAGCCGCCGACCGCTGCATGCAGTTCCACGGCGCGGCGGGACTGTCGACCGAGCTGCCGATCGAGACCATGTGGCGGCGCTCGCGCAGTTATCTGATCACCGGAGGCCCGGCCGAAATCATGCGCGCCACGTTGGCGCGTGAAGTCTTCAAGATTTATCAGTGACCGAAAAGATGAACATCGATCTAAAAGGCAAGCTTGCTCTCGTTACCGGAGCGTCGAAAGGCATCGGCCTCATCGTCGCCAACACCTTGGCGGCCGAAGGCTGCAACCTGCACCTCGCGGCGCGCGACGAAGCGGCGCTCAAGAAAACGGCCGAGCGGCTGCGCAAAGAAAACGGCGTCAAGGTGACGGTGCATCGCCGCGATCTATCGCTCCAATCGGAAGTCGAGGCGCTCGGCGAAGCCTGCAAGGATGTCGACATTCTGGTCAACAATGCCGGCGACATTCCGCCCGGTACGCTCGCCGAGATCGACGCCAAGACCTGGCGTGAGACCTGGGCGGTGAAAGTGTTCGGCTATATCGATCTTACGCGTATCATCTACCCGCAGATGTGCGCGCGAAAGAGCGGCGTCATTATCAACATCATCGGCGCGGCGGCGCGTAACCCGAATCACCGCTACATTGCCGGCTGCTCGGCCAACATCGCGCTCAACATGTTCACCCAGTGTCTCGGCGGCGAAAGCCTGCGGCATGGCGTGCGCGTCGTCGCCGTCAATCCCGGGCCGACGGTTCCCGGCCGCCATCTGCCGCACGTCATGGCGCGCGCCAAACGACTATTCGGCGATGAGAACCGCTGGCCAGAGTTGCACGCCAAATTTCCCGCCGGCCGCGCCGGCAAGGCCGAGGAGGTGGCGGAACTCGTAGTGTTCCTGGCGTCCGATCGCGCCGGCTTCATCAGCGGCACCGCCGTCGACATCGACGGCGGCCATTCCGTGTACCGCGCCGATGCTTAGCGCCTAATCTGGCTTGATGCCGGCGTCGCGGATCGCCTTGCCGTAGCGTGCGTGATCGTAAGCGATCTTCTCGCCGAAGCTTTTGCTGTCGGCGTAGTTGAGATTATAGCCGAGCGGCGCCATTTTCTTCTGTACTTCGGGCATCTGGTCGATCGCGGCGACCTCGCGGCTGACCCGCTCGATGATGTCGCGCGGCGTCTTTGCCGGGGCCGCGACGCCGAACCAGACACTGACATCGAAACCGGGCGCGACGGTTTCATTGACCGTCGGCACATCCGGCAGAATCGGCACGCGCTGCAGCGATCCGACCGCGAGCGGCTTTACTTTGCCGGCCGCGATAAAGGGCATGACCACGTTCGCGGTCGCCCAGATCAGCGGTATCTGTCCGCCGAGAAGATCGTTCAGCGCGGGTGCCGTGCCCTTGTAGGGCACATGCACGATCTCGATGCCGGCCGCGGCATTGAGCATGGCGGCGGCGAGATGATGCGGCGTGCCGATGCCCGGCGTGCCGACGGTGAGCTTGCCCGGATTGGCCTTGGCGTAGGCAATCAAATCGTTGAAGTTCGCGACCGGCAACGAGGAATTCGCGAACAGGAAAAGTGGCGTGGTCGCCATCTGCGCCACCGCAGTGAAGTCGCCGACGACATCGAAGTGCACGTCCTTGTGCAGCCATTTCTGCAGCACCGCGGAGGTCTCGATCTGGAGCATGGTGTGGCCGTCGGGATCGGCCTTGGCGACGGATTCAATGCCGATCGCGCCGCCGGCGCCGGGCCGGTTCTCCACCACCCACGGCTGCTTGAGCCGCTCGGCGAGAATGCCGGCAAACACTCGGGCGATGGTATCGACGCCGCCGCCCGGCGCGATCGGCACGACCAGCGTGACCGTGCGCGTGTCCGTCGCGGCCATCTGCGCGCGGACAGCCGAGCCGATATCGGCGGCAAGCGTTGCCGCGACGGCGGCAATCAAAAGGCTTCCGGCGACGCGCATCGTCTCCTCCCCCATTCAGATCATGTTGGCTGCGGCGTGGATCGCCGTCAGCTCCAAACCGTATCCCGCCGCCGTTGTGTGGACAAATCCGCCCGGCGTTGCCGCGCCCGTGATTCTGGTCTAAAGACCCCACCGCGCGGGGACGAGCCCCGGCGCCGGCCCAAGGACGCGCAATACGCGCGCCCTTTTTTTGTGCCTACATACGGGAACAATGCCCAAAAGGACCGACATCTCCTCGATCCTGATCATTGGCGCGGGTCCGATCGTCATCGGCCAGGCCTGCGAGTTCGATTATTCGGGAACGCAAGCCTGCAAGGCGCTGAAGGCCGAGGGCTACCGGGTCATCCTGGTCAATTCCAATCCGGCGACGATCATGACCGATCCGGACCTGGCAGACGCGACCTATATCGAGCCGATCACGCCCGAGATGGTCGCCAAGATCATCGAAAAAGAACGGCCGGATGCGCTGCTGCCGACCATGGGCGGTCAGACCGCGCTCAACACCGCGCTGTCGCTGCGGCGCATGGGCGTGCTCGACAAGTTCGGCGTCAAGATGATCGGCGCCACCGCCGACGCCATCGACAAGGCTGAGGACCGCAAGCTGTTCCGCGAGGCGATGACCAAGATCGGCCTGTCGACACCACGTTCGCATCAGATCAAGACACTGATTCAGGCTCTCGAAGCGCTCGAAGATATCGGCCTGCCCGCCATCATCCGCCCATCGTTCACGCTTGGCGGCACCGGCGGCGGCATCGCCTACAACAAGGCCGAATTCATCGACATTGTCGAACGCGGCATTGACGCCTCGCCAACCTCGGAAGTTCTGGTCGAGGAATCGGTGCTGGGCTGGAAAGAATACGAGATGGAGGTGGTGCGCGACAAGAATGACAATTGCATCATCATCTGCTCGATCGAGAACGTCGATCCGATGGGCGTACACACCGGCGATTCGATCACCATCGCGCCGGCGCTGACGCTGACTGACAAGGAATATCAGATCATGCGCGACGCCTCGATCGCGGTGCTGCGCGAGATCGGCGTCGAGACCGGCGGCTCCAACGTACAGTTCGCGGTCAATCCGGAAGATGGCCGCCTCGTTGTCATTGAAATGAATCCGCGCGTGTCGCGCTCTTCCGCACTTGCGTCGAAAGCAACCGGCTTCCCGATCGCCAAGGTCGCGGCCAAGCTCGCGGTCGGCTACACGCTCGACGAGATCGCCAACGATATTACCGGCGGCGCAACGCCGGCCTCGTTCGAGCCGACCATCGATTACATCGTCACCAAAATCCCGCGCTTTGCTTTCGAGAAGTTCCCCGGCGCTGAGCCGGTGCTCACGACGTCGATGAAGTCGGTCGGTGAGGCGATGGCGATCGGCCGCACCTTCCAGGAGAGCTTGCAGAAGGCGCTGCGCTCGCTCGAGACCGGTCTGACCGGTCTTGACGAGATTGCCATCGCGGGGCTCGGCCAGGGCGACGACAAGAATGCCATCCGCGCCGCACTCGGCACGCCAACGCCGGACCGGCTGCTCGCGGTCGCGCAGGCGATGCGGCTCGGCATGAGTGACGACGACATCCACACCGCTTGCCGGATCGATCCGTGGTTCCTCGAACAGATCCGCGGCATCATCGACATGGAAGCCGAAATTCGCGCCAAGGGCCTGCCGTCAGCGGCGCCGGCGCTGCGCCGTCTCAAGGCCATGGGCTTTTCCGACGCGCGACTTGCGCGGCTCACCGACGTTGCAGCCGAGACGGTATCCGAACGACGACGCGCGCTCGGGGTACGTCCGGTGTTCAAGCGCATCGACACCTGTGCGGCCGAATTCGCTTCGCCCACTGCCTATATGTATTCGACCTATGATGCGCCCTTCGCGGGCCGTGCGATCGATGAGTCGGCGCCGTCAGACAAAAAGAAGGTCGTCATTCTCGGCGGCGGACCCAACCGGATCGGCCAGGGCATTGAATTCGACTATTGCTGCTGCCATGCCGCCTTTGCGCTCAAGGAAGTCGGCTACGAGACCATCATGGTCAACTGCAATCCGGAGACGGTGTCGACCGACTACGATACATCGGACCGGCTTTATTTCGAGCCGCTCACCGCCGAGGACGTCACGGAGATCATCGATGTCGAGCGCCGCAACGGCGTGCTGCATGGCGTCATCGTGCAGTTCGGCGGCCAGACACCGCTGAAGCTCGCCGAGCCGCTGGAAAAAGCGCGCGTTCCAATCCTCGGCACCTCGCCCGACGCCATCGATCTCGCCGAGGACCGCGACCGTTTCAAGCAACTGCTCGACAAGCTCAAGCTGCGGCAGCCGAAGAGCGGCATCGCCACATCGCCCGAGAAGGCGCGCGCCATCGCCGATTCGATCGGCTATCCGATCGTGATCCGGCCATCCTACGTGCTCGGCGGCCGCGCCATGGAGATCGTCCATGACGCGACGCAGATCGATCGCTATCTCGCTCGCCTCACCGCCGATCTCGATCGGCCGTCCGAGCTAGCCGTATCGGACCGGCGGCCGCTCCTTATTGACCGCTATCTTACCGACGCCATCGAGGTTGACGTCGATTGCCTCGCCGATGGCAAGAACACCTACATTGCCGGCATCATGGAGCACATCGAGGAGGCCGGCATTCATTCCGGCGACTCGGCCTGCTCGCTGCCGCCGCACAATCTCGCGGACGACACCATAGCCGCGCTCGACCGCCAGACCCGCGCGCTGGCGCTCGCTCTCAACGTCGGCGGCCTCATGAATGTGCAATACGCCATCAAGGACGGCGACATTTATGTGCTCGAAGTCAATCCGCGCGCCTCACGCACGGTGCCGTTCGTCGCCAAGGTCATCGGCATTCCGGTCGCCAAGATCGCCGCGCGCATAATGGCGGGCGAATCACTCGCAAGCTTCAGCCTCGCGCCGCAGCATTTCGAGCCGGGCGCCGCCCGGCATATCGGCGTCAAGGAGGCGGTGTTCCCCTTCGCGCGTTTCGGCGCCGGGGTCGACACGATTCTCGGACCGGAGATGAAATCGACCGGCGAAGTCATGGGCATCGACCGCGACTACAACGTCGCTTTCGTCAAAAGCCAGCTCGGCGGCGGCTCGCGCCTGCCCAAGAGCGGGACTGTCTTTGTCTCGGTCAAGGACCGCGACAAGCCCCGCATTCTCGAAGCGATCCGGCTGCTCTGCGGGCTGGGCTTCAAGGTGTTGGCCACCTCGGGAACCCAACGCTACCTCACCGAAGCAGGCGTCGCCGCGGTCAGGATCAACAAAGTGGCGGAGGGCCGTCCGCACATTGTCGACGCCATCAAGAATGGCGAAGTCCACCTCGTATTCAACACCACCGAGGGAGCCACCGCCCTCGCCGACAGCCGCTCGCTCCGGCGCGCTGCCCTCTTGCATAAAGTACCGTACTACACCACTCTTTCAGGGGCCGTTGCGGCTGCGCAGGGTATTAAAGCCTATCTCGGGGGCGACCTCGAAGTGTGTGCGCTGCAGAGCTATTTCGGGGCCGGGTCTGATCAGGAATCGGGACGGCCGCGGCGACGGTCCGTGTAGAGACAGGGTTTAGGGTCGCGTGGCCAAGCAACGCTTCGGCCCGCGACCTGAATTTTGCCTTTACGTCCTATTGGAGGTTTGAGACCGATGGACAAGATCCCGATGACGGCGGAGGGCTATTCGGCGCTCGCGACCGAGCTCAAGCACTGCCAGCAGGTGGAGCGCCCGCGCATCATCCAGCAGATTACCGACGCCCGCACGCACGGCGACCTTTCGGAGAACGCCGAGTATCACGCGGCGAAGGAATCCCAGTCGCTCAACGAGGGCCGCATCGCCGAGCTCGAGGACAAGCTCGCGCGTGCCGAAGTCATCGACGTTTCAAAGCTGTCCGGCGACACCATCACGTTTGGCGCGACAGTCACGCTGGTCGACGAGGACACCGAAAAAAAGGCGGTCTGGCAGATTGTCGGGGAGCCCGAGGCCGACGCCAAGAAGGGCAAGATCTCCATCACTTCGCCGCTCGCCCGCGCGCTGGTCGGCAAGAAGAAAGGCGCCCAAGTCGAGGTCGTCACGCCCGGCGGCGCTAAGGCCTACGAGGTGATGAAGGTGGAGTGGAAGTGACCCTCTCCTGCCGATGCGTATCGGATCGGTGAGGCGGGAACTTACCCGTCAGAGCCCGTCACAATCAGCATACTCTAACTATCCGGCACCCTCGCGGGGGATACGCCGGGTTGCGTATCTTGCATAGCTCGGGAAAATCCTTACATTCCAGGGCGCTGCCGAACGGGGGCCCGATTTCGGCGGTACTTCGCACGAGCGCATCGGACTAATGGGGCTACCGGCGGGCCGATTCGTGCCGTCCTTGCCGCAACGAACGAGCCAAGCGTTGACCAAGACTCAAGCCAAGGTCGTGATCATCGGATCGGGACCGGCGGGTTATACGGCGGCGATCTACGCCGCCCGCGCCATGCTCGATCCGATCCTGATCCAAGGCGTGCAACCCGGCGGCCAGCTCACCATCACCACCGACGTCGAGAACTATCCAGGCTTCGCCGACGTGATCCAGGGCCCGTGGCTCATGGAGCAGATGGAGAGGCAGGCGGCCCATGTCGGCACAAAGTTCGTCGCCGACCACGTCAACAAGGTCGATCTTGCTAGGCGCCCGTTCCGGATCGAATGCGATTCCGGCGACACCTATCTCGCTGAGACGCTGATCCTGGCAACCGGCGCCCAGGCACGCTGGCTCGATCTACCGTCCGAGCAGAAATTTCGCGGCTACGGCGTTTCCGCCTGCGCCACCTGCGACGGCTTCTTCTATCGCAACAAGGAAGTTCTGGTGATCGGCGGCGGCAACACCGCGGTCGAGGAAGCGCTCTTCCTCACCAACTTTGCCTCCAAGGTCACCGTCGTGCACCGGCGCGACAACTTCCGCGCCGAACGCATCCTGCAAGAGCGTCTCTACCAAAATCCGAAAATCTCGGTGCTCTGGCACACCGTGCTGCATGACGTGCATGGTGACGAAAATCCGCTCAAGGTCCGCAAAGCGGTGTTGCGCAACGTCAAGACAGGAGAGCTCGACGAGCGCCCTATCGACGGCATCTTCATTGCCATCGGCCACAAGCCGGCATCCGAACTCGTCGCCGACCAAGTCGAGATGAAGCACTCTGGCTATATCAAGACCGCACCCCATTCGACCGCGACCTCGGTGCCCGGCGTGTTCGCCGCCGGCGACGTCGCCGACGACATTTATCGCCAAGCCGTTACTGCCGCCGGACTTGGCTGCATGGCGGCGCTTGAGGCCGAAAAATTCCTCGCCGCGCATGGCGAGGCCGAGCCGCGCGTGGCGGCGGAGTAGATTTCTCCTCTCCCCGGGCGCGCGGGGAGGAAGAAAGCATGACGATGGATTGGGACAAGCTTAAGGTTTTTCACGCCGCCGCGGAAGCTGGCAGTTTCACGCACGCCGGCGAACAACTCGGGCTTTCGCAGTCGGCGGTGTCTCGCCAAGTGAGCGCGCTCGAGCAGGAGCTTTCGGTCTCGCTGTTCCACCGCCACGCGCGCGGCCTGATCCTGACCGAGCAAGGCGAACTCCTCTATCGCACCGCGCACGACGTGTTCATGAAGCTCGAAGCGGCGCGCGCCAAGCTCACCGACAGCCGCGAGCGGCCGAACGGCGACCTTCGCGTGACGACGACACCCGGCATCGGCGTGCACTGGCTGACGCCGCGGCTCGGCGAGTTCGTCGACCTCTATCCCGAGATCCACATCACGCTCTTAACCACCGACGAAGAACTCGACCTCGCCATGCGCGAGGCCGATGTCGCGATCAGGTTGCGCCAGCCGACCCAGCCCGACCTCATTCAGCGCAAGCTGTTTTCGGTGCATTTCCACGTTTACGCGTCGCCCGAATATCTCAAGAGATTCGGCACGCCGCGCACGTTCGACGATCTCGACAACCAGCGCGTTCTGGTGCTCGGCGGCAACGTTCCGCCTTATCTGCAACGCTCGCGCTTTCTGATCGAGGTTGCGCGCGACGGCAAAGGGCCGCGCACCCCGCATCTCGTCATCAACAATATTCTGGGCATTCTGCGCGCCTGCCAGCGCGGCCTCGGTATCGCGATGCTGCCGGATTATCTGGTCGAGGAAAACGGCGGCCTGGTGCAGCTTTTCAGTGAAGGCGACGCGATCGCGCTCGACGCTTACTTCGTCTATCCGGAAGAGCTCAAGACCGTCGCGCGCGTGCAGGCCTTTCGCGACTTCCTCGTCGCCAACGCACAGCGTTGGAATTTCTAGCGATCGCGACACCAATTCTGCGTGTAACCGCGCAGCGCGACATCATGACGCGCGATCTGCGCAAGTCCAAGAATTGCACGCATCGGGTCGCACACAACGACGCTTGATTTTTATCCGCCGTTTACAGAGCCGCTTATCTTGCGATGTCCGCATGGCTGGCATGTGCCTCTCCGCATTGTGTGCGCGCGATGTGGCTCGCATAGTGGTTACCTGCTGCACGGCAGGCGATTGCTCCATCCTCCCAGATTGGCAATCGTAAATGCAGGCAGCTGTTCCCCTCTGGAAGGTGATCGTTGGCGCCCCCACGCCGACGAACTGAACCGGGCCCGCAAGGGCCCGGTTTCTTTTTGCGCCGTGCGGAAATGTGCGAGGGCGACGACCAATTATTGGTCCAAATCAATTGACATACAGACATATCGTTGATATGTCTTGACATATGATCGAGCGAACTACCGTCAGGCTGCCTCGCGAGTTGGTAAACCGCGCCAAGCGCAAAGCGCTCGCAGAGCGCCGCACACTCACATCCCTCATTGAGGAAGGACTACGATTGGTTGTCGCCGAGAATCGAAAGCCTGCCAGAGCCAAGCGAATTCTGCCCCGTTTCAGCAAGGCGAGCGGCGGGCCGCTGCCCGGCATCGATATTTCCAATTCTGCCGCGCTCCAGGAGATGGAAGACCTGGAATACATCGAGCGCATGAAGCATTTTAAATGATTTTGCCGGACGTCAACGTCCTCATTTATGCATTTCGCAAAGAGGTTCCCCAGCACGCGATATGTCGGGCATGGCTCAATGCCGTGGTACTGGGCGAGGAGCGGTTTGGCATTTCGCCATTGGCGCTCGGAGCCGTCGTTCGCGTTACAACAAACCGGCGAGCTTATGCTGAGCCGAGTTCATTCGATGACGCATTCGGATTTTGTCAGGATATTCTAGACCAGCCGCATTGCCAAATCGTGGAGCCTCGCGAACGGCATTGGAGCATCTTCAAGCGGCTGTGCATCGAGACCGACACCCGTGGCCCTACCGTCACCGACGCCTGGTATGCCGCACTCGCCATCGAATGGGGCTGCGAGTGGGTGACGCTTGATCGCGACTATGCGCGCTTTCCAGGTCTGCGTTGGCGTACGCCGGAGTCGTCCTGAAGGTAGGTTCCCTTTTTGCGCAGCTAGAAACTCATGCCATGAAAGTTTCCATTCTCGACGATTACCACGACACCGTGCGCACGCTGGCCTGCTTTTCCAAGCTCGCCGGCCACGACGTCACCGTCTGGAACGATCACGCCCAGGACGTCGATACTTTGGCGCAACGCCTCACCGACACCGAGGCGCTGGTGCTTATCCGCGAGCGCACGCAGATCCGCACGCCGCTCCTCGAACGGCTACCCAAGCTTAGGCTGAT
>Ga0335085_10004415_pt1 | contig 23387 bp, 16 predicted proteins | sample Lox_Sample_45_FD_206712 | JGI IMG/M metagenome (GOLD analysis project Ga0335085, IMG submission 206712) | Soil microbial communities from Loxahatchee National Wildlife Refuge, Florida, United States - Lox_Sample_4.5 | ecosystem: Environmental > Terrestrial > Soil > Wetlands | place: USA...
GGCCGACGGCCACGACGGCGAACCCCTCGGAGACGTCGACCCGGGTGTTCCCGTCCTCGTCGACGCGGACCGTGTAGAGCCCGGGGCCCCGGATCGTCACGGCGGCGTTCGGGGTGTCGATCTCCACGATCTCTCCCTCGCCGAGACGGTGGAGGCGCAGGGCAGCCGTCCCGACGGAAAGGGAGAGCTGGGCGACGTCCACCTCGAGATCCAGAATCGACAGCTGCGTCTCCGGCGCGACGAAGAGGCGCGCCCCGGAAGCTTGCAGCTCGAGGCGGGCGCCTCGTTCGGTCCAGAGCCGGTCTCCGACCGTCAGCGGGACGTTCGTCAGCGCGTCCTGCCAGTGGTCGGGATCGTCGCCGCGGCTGAACGCGACGTTTCCGGAGACGTAGGCGACGCGGGCGACGGACTGCCGGATCCCGGCCTCGTCGTCGCCGCGGGCCGCCGGGCCCGGGGAAAGGACGAGGCCGGCGGCGACCGCGATGCACGAGAGAACGGGGCGGGAGAGAATGCCCGGCCGAGTCGTCATGGGGAGCCTCCAGCGGAATCGCATTATCCTCTCGCCCTCCGCGACGCTCGCGGAGCGAAGCCGGTTCTTCTAGCATCCGGGGCCATCATGAGGGCCAACTTCGGCCGCCCCCTCGCGGGAATCCGCGTCGTCGATCTGACGTCGCTCCTGCCGGGCGGCCTCGCCACACGCCTTCTCGCCGACCTCGGCGCGGAAGTCGTCAAGGTGGAGCCGCCCGGGGGCGAGTCCGGGCGCCACTTCCCGCCGCTCGACGACGGGCTCAGCGTCTATTACCGGCTCACGGCGGGCGGCAAGAAGGTGCGTTTCCTCGACCTGAAGACGCCGAAGGGCCGGACCGCGCTGGACGTCCTCCTCGCGAAGGCCGACGTCCTGATTCACTCGCTCCGGCCCGGCGCCGTCCGGAGACTCTCGCTTTCGGCGCGCGACGTCGCCGAACGGAATCCGCGCCTCGTGCAGGTCCGGATCGCGGGCTTTCGCCGTTCGGAGAGGGCCGCCCACGACGCGAACTTCCTCGCCGCGTCCGGCCTCCTCGACCTGAACCGCGACGCGCGCGGCCGGCCCGTCATTCCCCGGTTCCAGATCCCGGACGTGGCGGGCGGGGCCTGGCCCGCCGTGTCGGCCGTCCTGACCGGCCTTCTCGAGCGGGAGCGGACGGGCCGGGCCACGGCGGCGACGGTGTCTCTCCAGGAAGGAAGCCTCGTGCTCCTTTCGTTCGGCGCCGCCGAGTACCTGGCGACGGGACGCGTGACGAGCGACGGCGCCCTGGTGACGCACGAGCTGCATCCCTGCTACGGCCTCTACCCGACGAAAGACGGTCGCCTCCTGGCCGTGGCCTGCATCGAGCCCAAATTCTGGGCCGCCTTCTGCGGCATCGTCGGCCTGCCGGAACTCGTCCCGCTCCAGTACGCCTCCGGCGCGGCGGGGCGAAGGGCCCGGGGGCGCCTCGCGGCGGCGACACGGCGCCGGACGTTCGCCGAATGGACCCGGCGTCTCGAGTCGCTCGACGTCTGCGTGACGCCCGTCGCCACGCTCGTCGAGGCCGTGGAAGAGGAGCTCCGGCTGGAGAAGGGCCGCGGCGTCTTCCGCCGTGGCCAAGGCGGGCGGTACGAGATCGTCCCGAGGATCCGCTGAATGAGGGCGCTCTTCGAGGACCTCCGGACGGAGGAGGAACGGGCCCTGGCCGAGACGGTCCGCCGCTTCGTGAAGGAGGAGGTGAAACCGTATTTCGCTTCCTCTCCGGACGACGAGTTCCCGCGTCCGCTCTTTGCGCGCCTCTGCGCGATGGGGCTGGGGGGAATCCCGTTCCCGGCCGAATACGGCGGGGGAGGCGCCGACTATGCGACGTACGCCCTCGTCCTCGAGGAACTGGCCGTCGCCGGCGGCGCGCTCGCGGGCACGCTGTCGGTCCACGGCCTGCCGCAGCTCATCCTGAGCCGGTTCGGGACCCCGGAGCAGAAGCGCCGGTTCCTGCCGCGCCTCGCCGGCGGGGAGCTGCTCGGGGCCTTCGCGCTGACCGAGCCCGGGACGGGCTCCGACGCCGCGGCCATTGCGACGCGCGCCGTGGCCGACCCGGACGGCTACCGGATCCACGGGAGCAAAGCCTGGATCACGCATTCGACCGTGGCGGACCTGTTCGTCCTCTTCGCCCGGACGGGCGAGCGGGAGATTTCCGCGTTCCTCGTCGAGAAGAGCGCACCGGGACTCACGCCCCTGCCTCCGGAGAGGAAGACGGGGCTCCGGCGTTCGCCCACCGGCGGACTCTCCCTCGAAGGCGTCCGCGTCCCGGCCGGAGCGCTGGTGGGCCGTCCGGGGGACGGTCTGGGAATCGCCCTCACCGCCCTCGACTCGGGGCGGATCACGATCGGAGCCCTCGCGGTCGGCATCTGCCGGGGGGCTCTCGACGCCGCGGTCGGCTACGTCCGGACGCGAATGGCCTTCGGCCGCCCTCTGGAGAAGAACGACGTCGTCCGTGCTCGGCTCGCGGAGATGACCGCGCGGACCGAGGCGGCGGCCGCCCTCGTCCGGGAAGCAGCCCGCCTTCGCGACCGGGACCTTCCGAACTCGGCCGCCGCCGCGGCGGCGAAGCTGGTCGCCACCGACGCGGCTCTTTTCGTGACGGCCGAAGCGGTCCAGCTCTGCGGGGCGACCGGCGTGTCCGAAGAGTTCCCCGCCATCCATCTCTTCAACGACGCCAAGATCGCCCAGATCGTCGAGGGCGCCAACGACGTGCAGCGGATGGTCCTGGCGCGGGCGCTCCTGGCCTGACGGAGACGCCCCAAAGGAGGCCCGATGCGCGGACTCATGCAGCACGATCCGCTCGTCGTCAACCGGATCCTCGAACGCGCGCTGACGTTCTTTCCGCGGCAGGAGATCGTCACCTGGACGAAGGACGGCGTTCACCGGGAGACGTTCGCGGCGTTCGGCGGGCGCGTCGGCCGCCTGGCCTCCGCGCTGTCGGCGCTCGGCGTGGGGCCGGGGGACCGTGTCGCCACCTTCGCCTTCAACACGTACCGGCACCAGGAGCTCTACCTCGCGGTGCCGTGCATGGGAGCGGTTCTCCACACGCTGAACATCCGGCTCCACGCCGACCAGACCGCATGGATCGCGAACCACGCCGGGGACCGCGTCGTCTTCGTCGACGCGCCGCTCCTCCCCGCCTTCGCCGCGATCGCGCCGCATCTCGCGTCCGTGCGACACGTCGTCGTCATGGGCGAGGGGGACCGGCGCCCGTTCCCCGGGGGCCTCGACTACGAGGAGCTTCTCGATGCGGCCGCCCCGGACGTTGCCTGGAAGGAGCCGGACGAAGACGAGGCCGCCGCGATGTGCTACACGAGCGGAACGACGGGACACCCGAAGGGGGTCGTCTACTCGCACCGGTCGACGGTCCTGCACGCGACGATGGTGAACCTCGCGAGCTGCCTCGGTCTGACGGACCGGGACGCCGTCCTCCCGGTCGTTCCGATGTTCCACGCGAACGCGTGGGGTCTTCCCTACGCCGCCCTGATGGCCGGTTCGAAGGTCGTTCTCGCCGGCGCCGCCAGCGCCGACCCGGCGGCCCTCGTCAGCCTGATCCAGAGCGAGCGCGTCACCGTAGCGACCGGCGTCCCGACGGTGTGGACCGGACTCCTCCAGGTCCTCGAAGGGACGCGGTGCGATCTCTCCTCTCTCCGGCTCGTCACCGTTGGCGGTGCCGCGACGCCCGTTTCGATGATCGAGCGGTTCAGGGACCTGGCCGGGGTCGAGGTCGTCCAGGGGTGGGGGATGACCGAGACCGGGCCGGTGGCCTCGCTCTCCTTCCTGCCGGCGGAGACGCGGGGGCTCTCCGAGTCCGAGCGGATCCGGATGCGGGCCCGCCAGGGCCGGGTCGTCCCGGGAGTCAGGTTCCGCGTGGTCTCCCCGGACGGTCGCGTCGCCCCCTGGGACGACCGGACGAAGGGTGAGCTCGAGGTGAAGGGAAACTGGGTCGCCGAGTCGTACTACAACGACGAGAAATCCGCGGAGCGATTTCACGACGGCTGGCTTCGAACCGGGGACATCGCCGTCATCGACGCCCACGGGTCGATCCGGATCGTCGATCGCGCCAAGGACCTCGTGAAGTCCGGCGGCGAGTGGATCTCGAGCGTCGATCTCGAGCTGGAGCTGACGGGGCATTCCTCCGTTCTCGAGGCGGCGGTGATCGGCGTTCCGGACGAGAAGTGGGACGAACGACCTCTCGCCTGCGTCGTCGTGAAACCGGGGAAGAGCGTGACGCCGGACGAGCTGCGGACTTTTCTCGCCCCGAGGGTGCCGAAGTGGTGGCTGCCCGAGAAGATCGTTTTCCTGGCCGAGCTGCCGAAGACGAGTGTCGGCAAACTCGACAAGAAGGTGCTCCGGCAGCGGTTCCGGGAACCGCGGTTGCCGGGTCCGACTCCCTGATCGTCCGGAGGAGCGGAGCGCCGGCTCCGATTCGGCTCCTCCTGTGAGGGCGGTCACGGACGAGTCCCCGGATCCTTCGGTAGGTTCCGCCCAGCGGCCTGAGACTCAGTACAAGCAAGGGGGACCGAAAATGGACCGAGACGCGGCGTACACGGTGGACTTTCGCCCGGCCGGCGCCCGAAGCGGCCGACACCGGGCCGGTCTGGCGCTCCTCGTGCTGGCCTCCGTTCTCGTCTCGCTCCCCGCGTGGGCCCAGCCCGGCAGGCCGGGTGGCTCCGGGTCCACGGGGGGCCGCCCGTCGACGGCCCCGCTCAATGCGGACGCCGTCCGGTTCCTCGAGCAGGCGACCTTCGGTCCGACGGTGGCGCTCGTCAAGAGCGTCCAGAAGACGAGCTTTCGCGCGTACCTCGAGTCGCAGTTCGCCTCGAAGGTCTCCTCGTACCCGGATTTTTCCAAGGTTCCGAACGACTCGAGCGTCGGCTGCCCGACCGGCAGCCCGACGACCTGCATCCGGGACAACTACACGCTCTACCCGCTCCAGGTGCGATTCTTCCAGAACGCGCTTTCGAACGACGACCAGCTGCGGCAGCGGGTGGCGCTGGCCCTGCACGAGATCCTGGTCGTCTCCGGCGTCAGGCTCCCGCGGCCGAGCCAGATGGGGCCCTACCTGAACATGCTCCTCGACAACGCCTTCGTGAACTACCGGAAGATCCTCTACGACCTGACGCTGAATCCGGCGATGGGCCGCTATCTCGACATGGTCAACAACGACGCCCCGAAGCCGAATTCGAACGTCGCGCCGAACGAGAACTACGCCCGCGAGGTCCAGCAGCTCTTCTCGGTGGGCGTGAACCTTCTGAACGCGGACGGCACCCTGCAGCTCGACAAGGCCGGCGACCCCATTCCGACCTACACGCAGGACAACATAGAGGATTTCGCCCACGTCTTCACCGGATGGACCTACGCGCCGATCCCGCCGGCGACGTCCGTCAGGCACAACCCGCCGAACTTCGCCGCTCCGATGGTCCTCTACCGCGACGGGAACGGGAAGGACGTCAACCACGACAAGGGCCCGAAGGTCCTCCTGGACTACCCCCACGCCGTCCACTCCACGATCGCCGCGGACCAGGACGGCGAGCAGGAGCTGAACGACGCGATCGACAACATCTTCAATCACCCCAACGTCGGTCCGTTCATCGGGCGGCAGCTGATCCAGCACCTCGTCACCTCGAACCCCAGCCCCGCTTACGTGGCGCGGGTGACCCGGGCCTTCAACAACAACGGCCGGGGCGTCCGGGGCGACATGAAAGCCGTTCTCCGGGCCATCCTCCTCGATTCGGAGGCGCGCGGCACGTCCAAGACCCAGGCGGACTACGGTCGCCTCCGCGAGCCGGTGCTCTTCATCACGAACATCCTTCGGGCCGTCGGCGCCTCGAGCGACGGGATCCTCATGAACCAGGCGACCTCGATGGGGCAGAACCTCTTCAACCCGGCGACGGTCTTCAGCTATTTCCCGTACGACTACGAGATCGCGGACTCGGACGACGACGGACCGGAGTTCGGCATCCTGACCTCGACCTCGGCGATCAGCCGGGCCAACCTCGTCAACACGCTGGCCTTCTCCCGGATCAACCCGCCGGCGCCGGATCCCGGCACGGCTCTCGACCTGACGTCCCTGACCGCCCTCGCCGGGGACCCGAACGGCCTCGTCGGTTCCCTGAATCAGATCCTGATGCACAGCGCGATGCCGGCCGACATGCTCGCGACGGTGACCGGCGCCGTGACCGCGATTCCCGCGACGAACCCGCTTCTCCGGGCCCAGACCGCCCTCTACCTGGTGGCGAGCTCCTCGCAGTACCAGGTGGCGCGCTGAAGAGGTGATGCGATGAGAACACGACGGGAGTTCGTCCGCGATCTGGGCTGCGGCCTCGGAGCCACGGCCTTTCTCTCCGCCTTCGACCGCTTTTCGAGCCTCGAGGCGGCGATGGCCCCGGCCACCGACTACAAGGCCCTCGTCTGCGTCTTCCTCTACGGCGGGAACGACGGCAACAACACGGTGATCCCGTACGACGACTACGCCTCGTACCAGGCGGTGCGCGGGACCGTGCTGAACCTCCCGAAGGCCTCGATCCTTCAGGTGAGCGCGCCGAGCCAGGGCGCGGCCTTCGGTCTCCACCCGGCCCTCACGAATTTCCAGACCCTCTACGGGCAGGGAAAGCTGGCGGTCGTGGCGAACGTCGGCACGCTCTCGGCGCCCGTCACGAGGTCGCAGTACCTCGCGGGGTCGGAGCGGCCGGACAGTCTCTTCTCGCACTCCGACCAGCAGGCGCAGTGGCAGTCCTCCGTCGTCAGGTCCCAGGACAGGCTCTCCCAGACCGGATGGGGAGGCCGGACGGCGGACGCCCTTGCCTCTCTGAACGGGACGACTTTCCCGATGGTCGTCTCGACGTCGGGAATCCCGATCTTCACCCGGGGCGTCACTTCGTATCCCCTCGTTCCCGGCGCCTCGCTGAAGGGATTCTCCGACGGCAGCGCCGTCGCCACGGCGCGCCTCGCGGCGTTCCGGAAGCTTCTGACGCTCGAGAGCGGCGAAACCCTCGTCGGCGCAGCGAGCGCTGTGACGTCCGCGGCGATCGACAACACGGCCATCCTGAACGCCGCCCTGGCCAAGGGGGCGACGCTGACGACGACGTTTCCGGGTACCGGGATCGGCCGGCAGTTCCAGCAGGTGGCGGGCATCCTCTCGATCCGCGCGGAGCTGAAGATCAACCGGCAGGTCTTCTTCGTGTCGCTGGGCGGCTTCGACACCCACACGGACGAGATCAACACCCAGCAGAACCTCTTCACCCAGCTGAACGCGGCGGTGCAGGCCTTCTACGACGCGACGGTCGAGCTCGGCATCGCCGATTCCGTCACGACCTTCACGCTCTCGGACTTCGGCCGCACGTTCCAGCCGGCCTCCGGAGGCGGGAGCGACCATGCCTGGGGAAGCCACCATTTCGTCATGGGCGGGTCGGTCAAGGGCGGCGACTTCTACGGCACCTTCCCAAGCCTGGCCCTGCAGGGGCCCGACGACTCCTCGAACGAGGGCCGGTGGATCCCGACGACGTCGGTCGACCAGTACGCCGCGACGCTGGCCCAGTGGTTCGGGCTCGACGGAGGCTCGCTGGCGACCGTCTTTCCGAACATCGGGCGCTTCGCGTCGAGCCACCTCGGCTTCCTTCCGTAGCCCTGAGACGGGCGCCCAGGGGCGCGACGGGCGGGACACGGGTCCCGGGAGATGGACGTGAAATGTAGAATCCGTCTCAAAAGGGGTCTGCCATGTCACTACTCGTCAAGTTCAACGTCATCCTCGTACTCGTCTTCGCGCTGGCTCTCCTGCCGGCCGCCTACGTGTCGAACGAGCTTCTTCAGAGGAGCGCACGACAACAGGTGATCCAGAACGCCCGGATCATGATGCAGACGGCGCTCGCGACGCGGACCTACACGAACAAGCAGATCAAGCCCCTCCTGGCGCCGCGGCTGGCCGAGGAATTCCTGCCTCAGTCGGTTCCGGCCTACTCGGCGACGGAGATCTTCAACTATCTGCGGGAGAACCACCCCGAGTACACGTACAAGGAGGCGACGCTCAACCCGACGAATCCCCGCGACCGGACCGTGGACTGGGAGGCCGACATCGTCAACGCCTTCCGGGCGGACGGGAAGCTGAAGGAGATCATCGGCGAGCGGGACGCCCCGCTGGGGCGGTCCCTGTACCTCGCCCGACCGATCCAGATCACCGACGCCGGATGCCTCGCGTGCCATACGGCGCCGGACCAGACGCCGGCGTCCGTCGTGAAGGCGTACGGCACGACGGGCGGCTACGGCTGGAAGCTGAACGAGATCATCGGCGCCCAGCTCGTCGCGGTGCCGATGGCGGTCCCGGTCGCCATGGCGAAATCGGCCTTCCAGACCATGGTCGCGACGCTCGTGGGCGTCTTCGCCGTGACGCTGCTCATCCTGAACGTCCTCCTGTCGGTCTTCGTCATCCGGCCCCTGAAGAGGCTCTCCCAGACGGCGGACAAGGTCTCGACCGGCGACCTCGAGGTGCCCGACGTCGTCCTGAAGGGGAAGGACGAGGTCGCCGTTCTCGCGGGCTCCTTCACGCGGATGCGGATCAGCCTGACGAAGGCGCTCAAGATGCTCGAGAGTGAGTGAGCGGGAGACGAGCCCCCGGTGACTGACACGGGCCTTTCCGGATCACGGTTCGGCGACTACCAGATCCTCGACGAACTCGGCACGGGCGGCATGGGAAAGGTCTACCGCGCCCGCGACGTGACGCTCGAACGGGTCGTCGCCCTGAAGGTCCTCTCGACTTTGCACGCCAAGGACCCGACCTTCGTGCAGCGCTTCCTGAAGGAAGCGCGGGCCGCGGCGCGCCTGAATCACCCGAACATCGTCCAGATCTACAACTTCGGGAGTGTCGAGGGGACCTACTTCCTCGCGATGGAATTCGTGGACGGCCGCTCTCTCGGGCATCAACTCCGGGAACGCCGCTTCACCGAGGCGGAGGCGATCGGGATCGCCCGGCAGGTCTGTCGGGCCCTCGCGATCGCTCACGCGGAAGGTCTCATCCACCGCGACATCAAGCCGGACAACCTGATGCTGACGAGCCGCGGCGAGGTGAAGGTCGTGGACCTCGGCATCGCCAAGCGGCTCGACGAGGACCAGTCGATCACCCAGACCGGCCATTCCATGGGGACGCCGCACTACATCTCGCCGGAGCAGATTCGCGGGCAGAAGGACATCGATGCCCGGGCCGACATCTATTCGCTCGGGGCCACGCTGTATCACCTCGTGACGGGACACACCCCCTACCAGGGCGCCTCCGGCGCCGTCGTCATGTCGATGCACCTGGTGGAGCCGCTCCCGGACCCTCTCCAGTACGCGCCGGGGCTCTCGGAGGGGTTCTGCCGCGTGCTCCGGAAGATGATGGCGAAAGAGCGGCAGGAGCGCTACCACGACGTGGCGGCGCTCGAGGTGGACCTCTTCCGGCTCCACGTCGGGCAAACGCCCCGACCGATCGAGCCGAAGGCTCCGGTCTTCGAGCCGACCGGCGACGCCACGCTCGAGCTGGGCACGCCGCGCAAGGCGGTCTTCGATCCGGTCGTCCTTCTCCGAATCGAGGAGAACCTCGCTCAATCCATCGGGCCGATGGCGCGGATCATCGTCCGGAAGGCGGCCCGGACGGCGCCCTCGCTCGATGCGCTCTGCGAGGAGCTGGCGGGACAGCTCGATCCCGGGAGCGACCGGGACGCCTTCCGCGCGAAATGCCGTGCGTGCGGAAAGGAAGCCGCGCCGCCGGTGAAGCCGCCGGCGGGTCCGGGAAAGACGCCGCCGTCCACCGGGCGGACTCCGGCCGGCGTGGGTCCGGTTTCCAATGCGCCGCACTCTCCCGCGACGACGCCGTCATCCTCCGACCCGGGGGCGTCCCGGACCCCGGCCGGATTCAGCGACGCGGATCTCGCGAAGCTCGAGGCGGCGCTCGCTCAGCAGATCGGCCCGCTGGCGAGAGTTCTCCTGAAAAAGGCTCTGAAGAGCGCCACGACGCTCTCCGGCCTGGCGTCGACGCTCGAAGAGAACATTCCGGGGGAGGAGGGGCGCCGGGCGTTCCGGGACGTCGCCCGCAAGCTGGCGCCCTGACTCGCCGGCGCGGCGGCGTGGGGCCGTGTCAACCGAGACGGCGGCTCGCACGTCGAAGGGGGTGGGAGCATGCTGAAAGGAATCAGGCTCCTTTTGGTCCTTCTCGGGACCGCCTCCGTCGGGTGGCCCCTGCTCGGTGCAGACCCCTCGTACGTCTCCTTCGACCCCGGGAGCCGGACCTGGAGAATCGGAAATGCCTTCGTCGAGCGCGCCATCCGGCTCGACGGGGGCGGACACTTCCTCACGGCGGCGTTCCTCGACAAGAGAACCGGCCGCAACTGGACGCCGCCGGGGACGAACTCGGGCGAGTTCCGGGTCGTCTTCGAGCGGGGGGACGGTACGGGAGCGCCGGGCCCGGTCATCCGGACGGGCCTTTCGACGTGGACCTTCCTGTCCGAAAACGAAAGCGTGGAAGAGGACGGCACCGCCGACCTGGACGTGCGCCTGCTCGATGCGCCTGACCGGGTCGCGATCACGGTTCACTACCGCTGCTTTCCGGAGGCGGCGGCGATCCGGACCTGGATCGACGTCTCGAACGAGGGACCGGAGCGGGTCCGGCTGACCGCGGCCGATGCGTACCGCCTGCAGATCATGGGGGACGGGACCGAGCCGGAGCTCTTCTGGGTCCCTAATTTCACCTGGAGTCACCCCGACTCGGCCTTCCTGACGCAGGTCGACTCCCTGGCTCCGGGAGAGAAGCCCACCCTCTCGACCCGGCGGTTCGGCGACACGCCGATCGTCGTCCCCGCGTCGGGCGAGAAGTCCGCCTTCTCGACCGGGCCGTTTGGCGACGGAGCGGCCTGGTTCGCCCTGCACGGCGCCGGGCGGGGCTCCGGCCTCTACGGCGGGTGGGAATGGAGCGGGACGGGGACCTTCTCGTTCGAGGCGGCCCCAGCGACGCAGGGCCTCGTGAGCCTCGGCGTCGGCTTCGCCGAGGGACATTTCTCCCGCGTCCTCGAGAACGGGGAGACCTTCTCCGCTCCGGCCGGCTTCGTCGGCCTCTTCTCGGGGGGCTGGGACGGCGCGGCGCGCGCCACACGACAACTCGTGGAGCGCCGATACGCCCCTTCTCTTCCCGATCCGACCTTTCCGTGGGTCGGCTTCGACACGTGGGGATACGGGCTCGCGGTCGACCAGGGCCTCGTGGGACGTCTGATCGACACCGCCGCGGAGCTCGGCGTCGAGACCTTCACGCTCGACGCCGGCTGGATGGAGCAGATCGGCGACTGGCGGCCGCGCGCAGGCGCTTTCGACGACGGGATCCGCGCCCTCTCGGATCGCGCCCACGCGCGCGGCCTGAGGTTCGGACTCTGGATGGCGTTCGGCGTGGCCGACCCCCGGACCGAAGTCGTCCGGACGCACCCCGACTGGGTGGCGACGGCCGGCGGCCAGCCCCTTCCGGGCGACTTCGGCACCGTCGTCCTCTGTCTCGGAAATCCGGACGTCCGCTCCTGGGTGATCTCGGAGATCGACCGCGTCGTGACGGAGTACGGGGTCGACTGGCTTCTCCACGACTTCGCCGTCATCGCCCCGTGCACCAGCGAATCCCACGGTCACCAGGCCGGGGACGGCGAATGGGCCACGACGGCGGGTTACTACGCCATCCTCGACGAAATCCGGCGACGACACCCGAAGCTCGTCATCGAGAACTGCTGGAACGGCGGCAGCATGATCGACTTCGGGATGGTCCGGCGGCACGACACGTCGAACACCTCCGACTTGAACAGCGCCGTGACCGGCCGGCGGGGCGCCTACGGAGCCACGTACGTCCTCCCGCCGCGCTACGCCGGAAAGTACATCGGAGACGACGGCACGCCCCCCGCTTACCGCTTTACCAGCGGGCTCCCGGGAGGACCTCTGCTTCTCATGGGCTCTCCCACGGCGTGGGACGACGCGACGACGGCGGCGGCGCGGGACGCGATCGCCCTCTTTAAGGAGCTTCGGCCGGTCCTTCGCGACGGCACGGTCACCCACGTCCTCGGCCCTCCCGCCTGGAACGGATGGGACGGCATCCTGAGCTGGGACGCCGAGCGGGGCGAAGGAGTCCTCCTGGCCTTCCGGGGACAGGACACGCCGCCCGAATCGACGCTCTTCCCTCGCGGCCTTCCGGCCGCCGCGACGATCGACATCGTCTGCGAAGGCGGCCGGGGGGCCGGAACGCTGGCTGGCGGCCTCGGCCGCGGCGTCGAGTCGGGCCGCAGCCTCCAGGAGCAGGGACTCGGCGTCGTGATTCCGTCCCCCGACGGGACCGCCGTGATCCGGCTCTCGACGGCGCCCGCCGAGGGAGCCGCTTCTGCGCCGCGAAACTGACCGGCGGACGGCGGCGGCTCAGGGAACGACGCGGATGATCGGGTCGAGAGGCCAGTCCATTCCGGTCTTGTTGTCGTGGACCTTCACCCAGTACTTGTACTGCGACCCCAACGCGGCGTCAGGTCGGACTTTCGCGGAGAAGAGATGTCTGCCGTGTTTCTCGAAGGGTCCGGAGAAGGGATTCTCGGAATCCTTCTTGATACCGATCTCGAGCGTGACGTCTACCCACGGCGGATTCGTCACCCAATGCGCATAGTGGCCACCATTCCTACTGAGTGCTATTTCTCGCCCCTGCGACTGCTGGTCGTCTGAAACCGGATCGAGAATCCCGGTGATCTGTCCGCTCGGATCCTGAACGAGCTGGATCGTTGCAATTCGCTCTTTACTTCTCTCATTTTCAGAGGGTTGAACCGGCGCCGATGGTTTCAGAAGGCCAGCAAGAAGGTATCCAACGATCAATCCGGCGACGGCAAATACGGCCAGCTTCGGGAACGGAGTCCGGTTTTCGGTCATGATGTCTCCTTTCGGCTCCGGTGCTTTTCCAGGATGATTCGGAATCGGCTGTCGGTATGAAGAGGAGCGAAATCGGGCTCGGTCTCGATCTCGTCGATACTGAGTCCGTCCGTGAGAGCTCGATCGATCGCATCGAGGGCCTCGTCCGCCTTTCCGGCGGAGGCGTAGACGAGGGCCGCGCACTGCAGGACCACGGGGTTGTCGGGCTCGAGGGAGAGCGCCCGGCGAATCTCGTCGAGGCCGGAAGCCGGGCCCTTCGTCTTCGCCAGCGCGGCCCCGATGGCCGCATAGGCCTCGCCGCTCTTCGGATCGACGCGGAGAGTTTCGCGGGCGAGACGGATCGCTTCCTCGAACTCGCCCTTCGCCCGGCCGCTCTCGGCCGGCAGGCGGAAAAGGGCGTCCGCCAGGGACTTGTGGTTCCAGTAGTCGAGCGGGTTGAGCCGGACGGCCCGGCTGAAGGCGTCAGCCGCCTCCCGGTATCTCCCCTGGATGTAGTAGAGCGTTCCGAGATTGCAGAGACCGGTCGGCTGCGGCGCGATGTCGTTCGAGCGCTGAAAAGCCTTCTCGGCTTCGCCGTATCGACGGCTGCGCATGTACGCGGCCCCGAGATTGTCGTAAAGACGCGCGACGTCCGGATTCAGCTCGATCCCCCGTTGGTACGCGTCGATCGCCTTTTGAAGCTGATGAGCGTTGAAATAGAAATAACCGAGCGCGCTGTAGGCGCTCCAGGCCCGCGGTTTCAGCTCGACGACCCGCCGGAAAGCGCTTTCCGCCTCGGCGAGCCGTCCGGCCTTGTTCAGCGCAAAAGCCAGCGCGCGAACGCCTTCCGCGTCGTCCGGCCGTTTCTCGAGTGCCTTCCGGACGAGGTCGACCGCTTTTTCCGGCTCGCCGGTCGCCGTCAGGATCCGGCCGAGCGTGACCTGGGCTTCGGGCAGCCTCGGATCGAGCGCGATGGCGCGCTCGGCGGTCTTCTTGGCGAGTTCGGCCGTGGACACGTCCTGGGAGAGGTCGTACGACGCGAGGTAGGCGCGCCCGAGCGTCGCCTGCACGAGGGCGGAGTTCTGCCCGCCGGGAATTTTCGAGAGAAGGTCGATCGCCTTGTCGACGGAATCCCTGTCGTCGTACCGCTCGAGGTAGCCGAGCGCCACGACGTAGTCGGTCTGCGCGGGGCCGGGCGATACGGCCGGAGAGGCGGGGGTCGCAGCGGAGACGCCGCCGGCCAGATGGACCTGCAGGGCCGAGATGAGCTTCCGGGTCAGCTGCTCCTCGAGACGGAAGTGGTCGGAGGCCGGCCCTGTCACCTCGTCGGCGGCGATCTGGACCGGCGAGCCGGCGAGGGAGACGGAGAACGAGAGCTGGCGCTGGTCTCCCATCTGGCGGACGGCGGGCTGGAGGAGGAGGTTGGCTCCCGTGTCGCGTGCCCACTTCGACGGGTCGGTCTCCTTGAGCATCGCCGGACCGGAGGGGCGCATGACGGCCAGCCCCGGAACGTTCTGAAGCTTCACGCCGAGGCTGAACGACACGCCGTCGCAGAGCTGGCGGCCGTCCTGGCGGCCCGTGAGGTCGGTGGCGGGGAGGATGGCGAGGAGTTTCGAGGCCGGCAGGGCCGTCGTGTCCCGTCCCTTGAACGTCAGGTAGAGAAGGGCCGCGGCGGCGACGGCCGCGAGGGCGCCCGTCGTCGCGTACAGGCCGGGCCGGCGACGGATCCGGGCCGACATCGAAGCGCCGCTCGAGGGAACGAACGTGGTGCGACCTTCCAGGACGGCGTCGATGGCCTGGCGGGCGTGGGCGAGGTCGGGGGTCCGTTCATCGCGGTTCTTCGCGAGGCATTCGTGAATGAGGTCCAGGATCTGCGGCGGCGTGTCGAGGGGAAGGGCCGCGAAATCGGGTGCCTTGTCGAGGATGGCTACGAGGATGTCCGACGGCGACTCCCCGGTGAACGCCCTCTTTCCCGCGAGCATCTCGTAGAGGAGGCATCCGAACGCCCAGACGTCGGTTCGCCAGTCGAGCGGCCTGCCGCGAGCCTGTTCGGGGCTCATGTACGGAGCGGTCCCGAGCACCATCCCCTGCCGCGTGGCGCCCGTGTCGAGCGTGGGGAACTCGGAGATGTCGGACGCATTCGGCCCGGGGGCGAAGGCCTTGGCGAGGCCGAAATCGAGGAGCTTGACCTTTCCCTCGGGGGTGACCTTCACGTTGGCGGGCTTCAGGTCGCGGTGGAGAATCCCCTTGCCGTGCGCCGCGTCGAGGGCCTCGGCCACCTGCCGCGCGACGGCGAGTGCGCGCGACACGCCGAGCGGACCGCCCGCGAGAAGCTGCTTGAGCGTCTCGCCCGGCACCATCTCCATGACGAGGAGCTGCATCCCCTCCACGTTCTCGAAGCTGTAGATCGCGGCGATGTTCGGGTGGTTGAAGGCGGCGAGGAGCTGCGCCTCGCGCTGAAAGCGCGAGATCCGCTCGCGGTCGTCGACGAAAGCCTCGGGGAGGACCTTCAGGGCCACTTCGCGTCCGAGGCGCGTGTCCCGGGCCCTCCAGACCTCGCCCATGCCGCCCGCCCCGAGCGTGGCCAGAATCTCGTACGGGCCGAGGCGTGACCCACTGGAAAGCGCCATGCGCGTTTACGGAGATTATGGCCCGCCTCCCGGCGGGCGGCTGACGGAGAATCGGACTGTCCGATCGATGCCCGGAATGTCAGAGGTGTGATGAAACAGCTCCTCGCCGCGTTCTCCATCGCGCTCCTGGGCAGGGCGTTCCCCCTGGCCGCCGCGCCGCCCGAGAGCTTCACCGCGGCCGGACTCTGGACGGCCTGGCCGTCGGTGCGCGTCTCGCCGTCCGACCCCTGGTCGCTCCGGAGCGCCCGGCTTCAGGCCGTCCTCGACACGCTGGGGCGGGACTATCCCGGCCTCTTCACCGTCGTGGACGAGGGACGCTCGGGCGAGGGGCGGAAGCTCACGGTCCTCTCGCTCGGGAGCGGCCCCTTGGGCGTCCTCCTCTGGTCGCAGATGCACGGCGACGAGCCGACCGCGACGAGCGCTCTGCTCGACGTCCTCGCCTATCTCGGGAAGAACCGGGGGAGCGGGGCGGTGAAGCGCCTCCTTTCGGGCGTGACGCTCTACCTCCTTCCGATGCTGAATCCGGACGGGGCGGAGCGGGCGACCCGGCGGAACGCCCAGGGGATCGACATCAACCGCGACGCGCTCCGGCTCCAGACGCCGGAAGGGCGCTACCTCAAGAACGTCCGGGATCGCTTCCAGCCGGCGGTCGGCTACAACCTCCACAACCAGGAACCGCTGACGCTCGCCGGAAAGAACGGGGAGCAGGTGGCGCTCGCGGTTCTCTCCGTGCCGTTCGACGAGGCGCTGACCGAAAACGAGGGGCGACGGACGACGAAGCGGCTCGCCGTCTTCCTGCGCGACGACCTGGCGCCCTGGGCCGCCGGAAAGATCGCCCGGTACGACGCGGACTACACGGCGCGCGCGTTCGGGGACGCGATGACGCGCTGGGGAACGGCGACGCTGCTGATCGAGACGGGCGGGGCCGGTGCGCCCGACGAGGCGGGGACGCTCGTCCGTCTCAACTTCGTCGCGATCCTCCGCTCGCTCCAGGCGCTGGCCGACGGCTCGCTCGCGGAGGTGGATCCGAAGGCGTACGACGCGATCCCGGCCCTCGTGCGCGAAGGGCTCTTCGACGTCCTCGTCCGGGAGGCGCGCGTTGCGAACGGCAGCGGCCTTCCCCCGTACCTCGCCGACGTGGCCCTCCTCCGCCCGCGTTCTTTCGGCGGGCCGGCGGGGAGCGGGCATCCCGGCGTCGTGGAGATGGGCGATCTCTCGACCTTCAGGGGAAAGGAGGAGATCAGGGCGAAAGGGAGCGTCCTCGTTCCGGCGCCGCCCGGGGGCGAGGAGGGATGGCGCGGGACGCTCGCGCGGCTTCGCGAGAGGAAGCGCGCCGACGAGGGCGGCAATCTGCTCCTGTCGCCCGAGCAGCTCTCGCTCGAGGTGAAGGCCTGGATGCCCGAAGGAGAGCTCCTCGTCCCCGGCTACGCCGGCGCCCTCCTGATCCTCACGCCCGCGGGCGTCGGGACGTTCCGGCTCGACCGGCGGCTCGAGGTGGCGCCGAGATAGAAGCGCCCCGCGACCGCCGCCTCAGCGGGGCGCGTCGGTGACGGCGGCGGGCGCCTTGTGGCCTCCGCCGCACTGCCTCGACCAGACGGTCGCCGCGACGAGAAGGGCGATGCCGACCAGCGTGACGACGACGACCGCCACCGGACGCGCCCGGCGCACCGGCTTGACCGAGAGCGTCTGCAGGAGCTTTCCGGTGCCGCTGACCTCGGCCCGTCTCTCCTCGACGCGGAAGACGGCCTTGACGTCCCCGAAGCGGAGCTCGTCGCCGCCCTGGAGAACGGAGTCGTGGATCTTCTTTCCCCGGAGAAAGGTCCCGTTCACGCTGGCGAGGTCCTTCAGGGCCCAGCCGGAGGCGGTCTCTTGGATCTCCGCGTGCTTGCGGGAGACGGAGAGGTTCAGGAGCTGGATCTCGCAGTCCGCGTCGCGGCCGATGACGGCGCGTCCGACGATCTCGTGTTTCTTCCCTCCGCCGTCTTCGACGATCAGAAACGCCGTCATGGGAGTCGGACGGCTATCTTAGTCCCCCGCCGTCCCGGCGTCCCGGCCGGGGGCGAGGACGAAGGCGACGTCGCCGACGTTCGTTCCGGTCGGACCGGGAGAGAACGCGTCGGAGAGGGCGGCGAAGAACGGGCCCGTATCGTTGTCCCTGAGCGCCTTCCACGGGTCGAGCCCGGCGGCCTCGGCGCGGTCGACCGTCGTGTCGTCGACGAAGGCGCCCGCGGCGTCGCTCTCGTGGTCCACGCCGTCGGTGCCGGCCACGAGCGCCGAGGCGCCCGTGGCGCCGCGCAGGTGCAGGGCCGTCGCGAGGGCCAGCTCCCGGTTGCGGCCGCCATGTCCCGGCCCTTTTACGGTGACGGTGGTCTCGCCGCCGAAGAGCGTGACGAGGGGACGGCCGCTGCCGCGCCGCCACAGGTGTCCCGCCGAGGCGCCGGCGACCGCAAGGCGCCGGGCGGCGCTGCGCGCCTCGCCCGAGAGGAGCTCCGGAACGACGCGGGCGTCGGCGCCGAGCCGGAGGGCGCAAAGCCGGGCCCCCTCGAGCGCCGTCCGGATGTCGGCGAGGAGGACGCTCCAGCGCACTCCGGGCGGGCGTCCGGAGGAGGGGAGGGGTGGCAGGGCCAGGAGGGCCCGGACGGCCGGCGGAAGAAGGGGCGTGACCCGGTAACGGTCGAGGATCGCGAGCGCGGCGCCCGGGGAGGGCCGGATCCCGAGCGTCGGCCCCGAGGCGACGAGGTGCCAGCCGTCGTCGCCGAGGTCCGAGAGGACGAGCGTGACGACTTCGGCGCCGCCGCAGGCGGCCGAGAGCCGTCCCGCCTTCACGCGCGACAGGGCGCCCCGGACGGCGTTGATCTCGCCGATCGGGGCCCCGGCGGCCATCAGGAGGGTGATCGCCCGCACCTTGTCGGCGAGGGAGAGTCCCTCCGCGGGCGCGACCATCAGGCTGGAGCCCCCCCCCGAGAGGAGGACCATCAGGAGATCGTCCGGCCGGACTTTCGCCGCGAGCGAGAGCGCCGCTGCGCCCGCGGCGAGACTTCCTTCGTCAGGAACCGGGTGTCCCGCGCGGATGAGGCGCGCGCCCGGCGGCAGGCCGGCCCCGGGCTCGTACGACGGCGCCACGACGATCATCTCGTCGATCCGCGAGCCGAGAGCGTCGTGCGCCGCCCGGGCCATGGGCATGGCGGCCTTCCCGACCGAGAGGACGGCGACCCGCGCGGGGACGAAGACGAACTCCCGCTGAGTCCGCGACGAGAGAGACCGGACGCGGAGAGCGTCCCCGCGCCGCCCGACGGCCTCGCGGACGAGCCGGCCCGGCTCGACGGCGGCGACGGCGGCGCGATACAGCTCGGTCAGAAGGTCGCGCGCGTCCAGAGCGGGCGAAGTCTATCGGAAGGGAGGGCGTAAGATGCTTTCCGAGAGGTTTTCCATGGGACGTGACATTCTCGGATCGGTTCGCGACGGGTTGAAGGACGCCGAAGGGCGCGGCGGCGAGCTGGCGGAGGTCATCGCCGACCGCGTCGAGGAGGCCCTGGAGAGCGCCCAGGCCCGCGGCCGGAAGGTCCGGAGGGAGCTGCAGCGGCGCTGGCGGACGGTGGACCGGGCGGGCCGCGAGAACGCTTTCGTGATGGCGATCGGAGCCCTCGTCGTCGGCCTTCTCGTCGGCTGGCTGGTCGGCCGCGAGCGCCGCTGAGGCCTCCTCGGGAGGCGGCGGGCGGTTGACGCGGCCCGCGGCGCCCCGGAAGATCCCGGGCGTCGCCGACATGAAGGAGACCGCTTGGACCTCGCCGCACGGCTCGCCGAACTGAAGTCCGGCTTCTCGAAGACCTTCTGGATCGCCAACACCCTCGAGCTCTTCGAGCGCTTTGCCTACTACGCGTCGAAGGCGGTCCTGGCCGTCTACATCGCGGACGGCATCGGCCTCGGACCGACGACGGCGGGGCTCCTGGCGGGGAGCGTCTTCAACACGCTGCTCTACCTCCTGCCGCCGCTGGCCGGGACCGTCGTCGACCGGTTCGGCTTCCGGCGGAGCCTGATGACCTGCTTCGCGATCTTCTCGGCGGGCTACCTTCTCATCGGGCTGGCGGGCCTCCCCGCCAGCGCCCCGCTCGTTGAGGCCTTCGGGGGGCCGAAGACCTACACGCTCCTCGCCCTCGTCGTCACGGCGGTCGGCGGGTCGCTGATCAAGCCGTGCGTCGTCGGGACGGTCGCCCGGACCACGACCGACCAGACCAAGGCCTTCGGTTACTCGATCTACTACACGCTGGTGAACATCGGCGGCGCCGTCGGTCCGATCCTCGCCATCCCGGTGAGGGAGAACGTGGGGATCGCGTGGGTCCTCGTCATGTCGTCGGCCACGAGCTTCTGCCTCTTCGTGGCGACCCTGCTCTTCTTCCGGGAGCCGCCCCGTCCCCCCGACGCCGCGCCGCCGAAGTCGATGGCCGGGGTTCTCCTCGACATGGTCCGGGTCTTCGGGAACCTGCGCTTCATGACCTTTCTCGTCATCTTCTCCGGCTTCTGGGCGATGTTCTGGCAGGTCTTCTACTCGCTGCCGTTCTACGTCCGCGACGTCCTGAAGTTCCCGCGCTTCGAGCTGATCGAGACCGTCGACGCCTGGGCGATCATCCTCGTCACGATCCCCATCACGGCGTTCGCCAAGAAGCTCAAGCCGATCCGCGCGATGACGATCGGGTTCCTTCTGGCGAGCGTCTGCTGGCTCGTCCTGGCCTCCTCGCCGACGCTCTCCGTCACGATCGCCGGCATCATGCTCTTCGCCCTCGGCGAGGGGCTCCAGTCCCCGCGCTACTACGAGTACGTGGCCAACCTCGCCCCGCCGGAGCAGGTCGGGACGTACATGGGCTTCGCCTTCCTGCCGATCGCCATCGGCACCTTCGTCGCCGGCGCCATCGCCGGGCCGCTCGTGGAGCATTACGTCAACCCCTTCAAGGCGGGGGGGACCGGCCACCCGGAGATGATGTGGCTCTGGATTGCCGGCATTGGCTTCGTCTCGACGGCCCTGATGCTCCTTTACGACCGGTTCCTCGCGCCGAGGGCGCCGGTGCGCTGACCTTTCCGGGCGATGCTCGGCGCGCGCGGCTTCGACTGGGAAAGACTCTCTCGCGAGCCGGGCTTCGGGCGGTTCTCCGAAGCGGCGGTCGCCGCCCTCTCGCGGGAGACGGCCGCCCCGCTTCTCGAGGCGCTCGGACGTCGGCCCGCAGCCTCCGCGGTCGAGCTGGCGGCCTTCGCCTCCGCGTTTCAGGGCGTCGCCCCGCGGATCGCCACCCTCCCGGACCTCGAGGAGCTCCCGCCGGAGCTGGCGGAGTTCCATCGGTTCGAGGCCCGGCAGTCGGCGGCGCGGGGCGGGAAGCTGCTCGAGGTCTACGGCCACGTCTCGTCGGCGCTCTTCCACGAGGGGATCGAGGCCGTCACCCTCAAGGGAGCGGCTCTTCTCCTCGCGGGGACGGCCGACCCGGGGCACCGCCCGATGGGGGATATCGATCTCCTCCTCGCCGACCCCGGGCGGATGGATGAGGCGGCGCGCGCGCTCGCGCTTCTCGGCTGGACGGGGCTCTTCGACACCCGGCGCCATCGCGTTCTCGCCCGAAAAGGGGAGCAGGTCGTGCGCCCCGGGTGCTCCGACCCCGAAAATCCGATCCGGATCGAACTCCACTATGCCCTCCGGATCCCCGTTCTCGGAAGAGCCTACGATCTGACGCAGGAGCTCCTCGCATCGGCGGAGCCCTTCGAACGCGAGGGGATACGCGGTCTCCTTTCGACCGGAAACGCGCTCCGGAGGCATCTCCTCGTCCACGCGACCGAGGACTTTGCTGCGCTCGGGATTCGGGGCATTCAGGCTCACGACTTTCGACTCCTCTCCCGTCCGGCGGGTCCTCTCCAGATCGTGCTCTCCGACGCCGACCGGCGAGCCGGTCTGGCGCCGGTCGCCTGTGCGGCCCACGTCATCGAGAAGCTCTTCCCGGGGAGCTTCGCTCCGGAATTTCTCGATGCGCTGCGGCGCGACGTGCCGAAGGCGCTGCTCGATCGGGCGTCGGAAGTTCCGGCGCTTCGAGGAACCCGTCCCTCCGAAGGGGGGACGGCGAGGGGGCTGTCCCTCATCGAGTCTCCCGTGGCCAAGGCCCGCTTCCTCCTCCGGTCCGTCTTTCCGCCCCCCGAAGAGGTGAAGGTCAACGTGGCGCCCGAAGCCTCCGGCCCGAGGCTCGCCGCCGCGTGGCTCCGCCTCTTCGTGAGGCGGGCGGGCCGTCTCCTCGGGCGGCCGCGCCACCGGGAGGACGCGGATCGAGGCCGGGTACTTCGGCCCGGCGAACTTCGGATCCATGAGCGCTTCGGCCCCGCGACGGTGAACCGGGGCGCCGTCCTGTTCGAGTGCGAGTGGGACGGCGGGGTCTTCGAGTCGGGCGTCATGCTCGGAGGCGTCTTTAAGTCGGGCACGTTTTGCGGCGGCGTCTTCTGGTCGAGTCACTGGAAGGGAGGGACGTGGGCCGGAGGCTTCTGGCACAACGGCTTCGGAGAGGACGGGCGCTACCGCCCGCGCGATTGGTCTCCCCGCACGACCGCTCCTCTGCAGCCCCCTCCCGCGTCTCCGGCGCCGGCGGCAGACGGCAGGCGTCGCGTCACGATCCACACGGCGTCGGTCTATCCGGATCTCGTGCGGGTCTGGCGCGCCAGCATCGCCCGGGCCGTCCCGCCGGACGACGCGGACCTGCAGGTCTTCGACGACTCCGAGGAGAGGAATCTCTCCGGGGAACGGCTCGAAGGCGTGACGCTGCTGATGCGATCTCCGGCGTGCCGGGACTTCCACGAGGCCTACAACGACGCCCTGGCCCGCGCGACGACGCCCTTTCTGGCCTTCGTCGACACGGACGTCTTCTGGGTCTCGCGGGACCCGTGGAGGCACGTCCTTCGCGAGCTGGAGGATCCGAACGTCGCGGCCGTTTCCTGCGTCTCGCGCACGGCGACGGCCAGCCACGGGACGTTCGCAGTCGTCATGCGCGTCGCGGCCTATCGCGAGGCCCTGCGCGCGGTGCCGGACGGCTTCTTCCCGTTCCGGGAGGACGAGACCGCCGGCGGCGCCCCCGGGCGCTTCCGCGGACACGACACGGCTGACCTGGCGACGCGGGCGGTTCAAGCGGCGGGCTTCACCTTGAAGCTCCTGAACCTCGAGAAGCAAGGGCAATTCGTCCGGTTCGATGCCATCACGAACACCCGCTTGATCGGCGGCTGGGTCGGCCCGCGCGTGCTCGCGCGAATGGCCCTCCTCGATTCCTATTTCCGCCGCGGAATACTGGGCTGCTTCGCGCTTGCCCGGCTGCACGACGACCTGTTCCCCGGCGGCTCGCGATTCGGGCTTCCGATCTCGCGGTCCGCGTTCTGGCGATCGTTTCTTCGGCATCCGCGCGCGCTGGCGCGGGCCGTGAGGGACTCGTGGGAATTTTCGGCCGGTGCGCGGCGGATCCGGCGTTTTCTCGCCGGCGCTCACGGGGCTCCGACGGCCTGACGGTAGATCTCCTCGAACGCGGCGGCGGTCGCGTCGGCGTCGTGCTCGCGGGCCTGGCGCCGGGCCGCCGCACCCATGGCCCGTCGCCGCGGCTCGTCGCGGAGGAGGGAGAGGACGCCCTCGGCGAGGGCGCCGTCGTCGCCGACCGCGACGGCGAGGGCGCGGTCCGGGGCGAAGTCCCGGACGTGTCCCACGGCGGTCCCGACCGTCGGCACCCCGGACGCGGCGGCTTCCAGAACGACGAGCGGGCCCGCCTCGTGACGGGAGCTCAGAACGAAGAGGTGCGCGAGGGGGTACAGCGGCTGCGTCCGGG
>Ga0335085_10004417_pt1 | contig 23383 bp, 20 predicted proteins | sample Lox_Sample_45_FD_206712 | JGI IMG/M metagenome (GOLD analysis project Ga0335085, IMG submission 206712) | Soil microbial communities from Loxahatchee National Wildlife Refuge, Florida, United States - Lox_Sample_4.5 | ecosystem: Environmental > Terrestrial > Soil > Wetlands | place: USA...
AAGTACGGCTGGTAGCGTCAGACAGCCGGCCGGGCCACTACATGCCGTAGTCAGTGCGCAAACTGCGTTCCTGTCGCAGCAGCGAGCCAGCGCCGGGATTCTCCGCGAAGAAACAACGAGGCGGCGAAATCGACTATTCCGTCGTTCGCAAACTCCAGCCGGCGTTTTGTACCAATGGGCTTCTGTCGAGACGTGAGACGATCTCATCGAGTTCCCGCGGATCGGCGGTAGTGCCCAGTAAAGTCGCCACCAGCTCGATCCCGCCTTGTTCGCGTTCGATGACCTCGATGTCCCGAACCGGATAATGGGCTGCCGCCAATTGCTCGCGCAGCAATTCACGGCTTTCGTCGATGTGATCGGCGGTCGTTGTCACGCGAACCTCGTAAATCGCTTCGGTTGCGCCCTGGTTAATCGGCGCGCGATTGATGACATTGACCAGCGGCCGCAGCAGCGTGTTGCCGGCAAGTACAAAGCCGGTCAGGGCCACGGCTTCGATCGCCAGATCGGCGCCGGCGCAGGCGCCGACCGCAGCCGAACACCATAGTGTAGCCGCGGTATTGAGGCCCCAGACATTGCTGCCTTCCTTCATAATGACGCCGGCGCCGAGAAAGCCGACGCCGGAAACCACGTAGGCAATGATCTGCGTCGCGCCGGAATTGCCGTTGAGATGCATGCCGATATCGACGAAAGTCGCGGCGCCGACTGCGACCAGAACGTGGGTTCGCAAACCGCCGCCGCGCTGCCGGTACTGGCGCTCCGCCCCGATCAGCGTGCCGAGCACGAAGGCGCCGAACAGACTTACAAGCGAATCAAGGAAATCGCTCACCGTGAATGAATGAAGGAACGCCATTTTGACCGCGCATCAACCCTGAAAAGTCCCGCAACGGCCAATAAAAGGGAAGCTCGCCCAGATCAACACTCTCAACTCGGTAAGCGAAACGATTTTGACCGCCGTAATTGGGCCGTCGGCGTAACGCCCGCCGGAAGTAGTTGCCTACCGGCGTGGCCACTTCGACGGCGTGCGACAGTTTATCTGCCTGTGCCGGCAATGCGTCTTCCGTTTGATCTCGGTGCAAAGCTTGTGGCATAGTTGAATCGTACGGAGAGCATGCAGCGCGCTTTAGGGAGGCGGACAATGAAGCCACTAGCCTTTGCAATTGGTCTTTTAACGTTGAGCGTCACTGCCGTGACGCAGGCGCACGCCGATTTCGCCGTGGTCCGGTTTAATAGCGGCTTTTGCCGTGTCTGGACCCACGCATCAGCGCCACCTCAGGACTTCCAGTTTTTGGCGTTTCGACGTGGTTCGCCTGACCACCATTGGTGGCAACACATATTCGCTACGCCAGCCGGAGCTGAAATGGCCTTGCACGAGGCTATGGCAACGCATCGCTGCCACTGATCTGAGCTTACGTCCTTTCGGTCCAGCGACGTCCTCGAACGTTGCGTGAACTTGAAGGCGAGTAGCGAACACCGAAAGGCCGCTGCGAGGCGGCCTTTTGTTGTTGCGATTTGCGGAGGGCAGTTGGCGGCATTCAGTAGCGGACGTCGGCCAAAAGGTTTTTATCGACCCCAAGCCGAGCAGCACGCGCGTTGTTAGGCGATCACGCCGTTGCCCCCTAAATTGCTCATTGAGCGTGGCGAATGGCGAGATGGCGAATAGCGAATGTGGGAGAACACTTCTTCCATTCGCCACTCGCCATTCCCCACTCGCCCTTTTGACATAACTCGGGCGCGGATTGCGTCGCGAGAATGGCGGAGCACGTCAGGCTTGACGCGACGCGTCATTGCACCGTACCGCAGGCCCATGCCCCACTCCGCAATCCTCAACGTCATGATCAAGGCCGCGTACCGCGCCGGACGAAGCCTCAAACGCGATCTCGGCGAGGTCGAGAACCTGCAGGTGTCGCTGAAGGGGCCGCGCAATTTCGTCACTGCTGCCGACCGCAAGGCCGAAGCGATCGTGCGCGAAGAGCTGGCCAAGGCCCGGCCGCATTACGGTTTCCTCGGCGAGGAAGGCGGCGCCCATGCCGGCGCCGACAAGAGCCATCGCTGGATTGTCGATCCGCTCGACGGCACCACTAACTTCCTGCATGGCATTCCACACTTTGCGGTCTCGATCGCGCTGGAACGCAACGGCGCGATTGTTGCGGGCCTGACCTACAATCCGGCCAACGACGAGCTGTTCGTCGCCGAACGCGGCAAGGGCGCCTTCCTCAACGACCGGCGCATTCGCGTCGCCGCCCGCAAGCGGCTCGACGAGGCGGTGGTGGCCTGCGGCCTGCCGCACTACGGCCGCGGCGACCTTGAGCGCGCGCGGGCCGAAATCGCCGCCGCCCAGCAGCACTACGCCGGTCTGCGCCGATTCGGCGCTGCCACACTCGATCTCGCCTGGATCGCCGCTGGCCGCTTCGATGCCTACTGGGAGCGCGATCTGTCGCCGTGGGACATGGCGGCCGGGATCATTTTGGTTCGCGAAGCCGGCGGCTTTGTCAGCGATCTCGACGGCGGCGAAAATATCATGGCCAAGAGCCAAATCGCCGCAGGCAATGATACCATGCATCAGGAGCTCATTCGGCTCCTGCGCGAGGCCGGCAAGGAACCGGCGCGGCAGCGGGCGTTGTAAAGCCCTGGAGCGCGCCGGAGGCGCCATCACCGTGCCGTAAGGTTGCGGCAGTCATCAATGGGCCCGCGGAAGTACCGTGAGAATCATGTATTTTTCTCCGACCGCGCCCATGTCTTCTGTGCCATATTTCTTTTGTGCCATATTGCGTCCGGTACCGGGCGTTACCCTAAAGGCCGATGGCGAATAACGTCGACCCAGCCAAGCTGTCTTCGCCCCGCATCTTTCTGTTCCGGATGCTGGTGTTTCTGATTCTATGCGGGCTGATTGCCTTTGTCCTGCAGCATCAGATTCTCAACGCGTTCATGGCCAACCCGTGGCTCAACGGGTTGATCGTCGGCGTCCTCTTGATCGGCATCATCCTTGCGTTCGCGCGCGTGATCCGGCTGTTCCCGGAAGTCTCCTGGGTCAACAGCTTTCGCCGCGCCGATCCCGCTCTCGTGTCTGCGCGGGAGCCAAAACTGCTGGCGCCGATGGCGGCGATTCTCGGCAGCGAGCGGGCCGACCGCTTCGCGATCTCGGCGCAGACCATGCGGGCGTTTCTCGATTCGCTGGCGAACCGGCTCGACGAGGCGCGCGACATTTCGCGGTATCTTACCGGCCTGCTGGTCTTCCTCGGACTGCTTGGCACGTTCTGGGGCCTGATCGAAACCGTAGGCTCGGTCGGCAGCATCATCAACGGCCTCAAAGTCGGCGGCGACGCCGACACCGTGTTCGACGCGCTCAAGGAAGGGCTTGCGGCGCCGCTCGGCGGCATGGGAATTTCGTTCTCCTCATCGCTGTTTGGCCTTGCCGGCTCACTGATCCTCGGTTTTCTCGACCTGCAAACCAACCAGGCGCAGAACCGCTTCTACACCAACCTCGAAGACTGGCTGGCCACGACGGTGCAGGACCTCGGCGCCAGCGCCCCGGCGGGCGCGGCCCAGGCTGGCATGCTGGACGCCATCGAGCGGCTGCGCCTGTCGATCAGCGACGCCGGATCAGGCAAGGCAACCACCGCAGCGATGGCGAACCTCGCCGAAGCGATCCAGGGTCTCGTTCAGCATATGCGCTCGGAACAGCAGATGATCCGCGACTGGGCGGACGCGCAGGCCAAGCTCAACGCCGACATCCGCCGCTTCATGGAGATGCTGTCGCGCGAGACCGTCGACAGATAAAGGCAAGTCAGGCCATAGAGCCGAATTAGAAGAAGCACATGGCGCTTTCCCGCAGCCGCGACAGCGGCATGAATTACTGGCCGGGCTTCGTCGACGCGCTGTCGACGCTGCTCTTGTCAATCATCTTTCTGCTCACCGTATTCATGGTGGCGCAGTTCTTCCTGTCGCAGGAAGTCGCCGGCAAGGACACTGCGCTCGCGCGCCTCAACGCGCAGATTTCGCGGCTCTCCGAACTGCTGTCGCTGGAGCAAACCGGCAAAACCAGCCTCGAAGACGAAGTCGCGCAATTGCGCGCTTCGCTGTCGGCGGCCGAAGGCGAGCGCGACCGGCTGCGCGGCGTCGCCGAAGGCTCGCAAACCGCGGCACAAAACGCCGACGCCGGCAAGGCCGCCGTCGGCAAGCTTAGCTCGCAGCTCGATCTGGAGAAGGAAGCAACCGCCCGCGCAGTGGCGCAGATCGCAATGCTCAATCAGCAGATCACCGCGCTCCGCCGCCAGATTGGAGCGCTCGAGCAGGCGCTCGGGACCTCGGAGCAGAAAGAGAAGGAGTCCCAGATTCACATTGCCGATCTCGGGCAGCGCCTGAACTTAGCGCTTGCGCAGCGGGTTCAGGAATTGTCGCGCTACCGGTCGGATTTTTTCGGCAAATTACGTGAAATTCTCGGCAACCGGCCCGACATCCGCGTCGTCGGCGACCGCTTCGTGTTCCAGTCTGAAGTATTTTTCGACAGCGGCGCGGCGGTGCTGCGGCCGGAAGGGCGCGCCGAACTCGACAAGCTCGCCACCGCGCTCGCTGACCTCGAGAAAAAGATCCCGTCCGACATCAACTGGGTGCTGCGCGTCGACGGTCATACCGATACCCGGCAATTATCCGGAAATTCGCCGTTCAAATCGAACTGGGAGTTGTCGGCGGCGCGGGCGATTTCGGTTGTGCAATATCTGATCAGCAAGGGAATTTCGCCGCAGCGTCTGGTCGCCGCGGGCTTTGGCGAATTTCAGCCGATCGATCCCGGCACCACTGAGGAAGCCTTCAGCCGCAACCGCCGCATCGAGCTGAAACTGACGGAAAAGTAGCGCGTGCGGCCGGCGGCGATGCGCGGTGCACGGTGAAGGAGGCCACGCCCGATCGCGGCTTTGTGCTTCGGCGCTACCACTCGCGCGACGAAGACGACGCCATCGCGCTGTGGCTGCGGACTTGGCAGACCGCGTATCCGCTGATCGATTTCGCCGAACGGCTCGACTGGTGGCGGACGCGCTGGCGTCATGAGCTGGTGCCGGCAACGGAGATCGTGGTTGCCGACGCCGCCGGCGAACTGATCGGCTTTGTCACGGTCGATCCGCGTACACTTTACCTCGATCAGATCGTGGTCGCGCCCGGGCGCTGGGCGTCAGGTGTGGGAGCAGCGCTGCTCGCCGAGGCGAAGCGATTGTCGCCTTCAGGACTTGACCTCGACGTCAACACCGATAATGCGCGGGCGATCGCGTTTTATGGCAAACACGGATTTTCGATCAGCGGCTCCGGCGTCAATCCGATCTCGCACAAGCCGATCCATCGCATGAGCTGGCGCCCGTGAATTTCTCCGGCATGATCATTTTTCAAAGCGCCGGCACTTTCCAGTTGACGCTTTACATGCCCTGAAATTGCAGCTTGGCGAGCCGCGCATAGAGGCCGTCAGCTGCAGCAAGCGTTTGATGGGTGCCTTGTTCGACGATGCGGCCCTGGTCGAGCACGAGGATCCGGTCGCAGGAGAGCACCGTCGCCAGCCGATGTGCGATGACGATCGTGGTGCGCTCGCGCATCAATTCAGCGAGCGCGGCTGCGATCTGGGTTTCGCTTTCGGCATCGAGCGACGAAGTCGCTTCGTCAAGCAGAAGAAGCGGCGCGTCCCGCAACACCGCGCGCGCGATCGCGATGCGCTGACGCTGTCCGCCCGAGAGCGTGACGCCACGTTCGCCGACTTGCGTATCCATGCCTTGCGGCAGCGCCGCAATGAACGCGGCCGCATGGGCAAGCTCGGCGGCGCGCGTCACTTCGGCATCGGATGCATCCGGCCGCCCGAACCGAATGTTGTCGCCCACCGAGCTCGCGAACATCACGCTGTCCTGCGGCACCAGCGCGATCCGTCCGCGCAAATCCGCCGGATCAAGATCGGTGAGCCGCATACCGTCAAGTGTAATACTTCCGGAGCGGGGATCGTAAAACCGCAACAGCAAATGGAAGATCGTGCTTTTGCCAGCGCCGGAAGGACCGACAATCGCGACCTTTTCGCCTCGTGCAACTTGGAATGACACGCCATCAAGCGCAGATGCATTCGGCCTTGTCGGATAGGAGAAGCGCACATCGGTGAAAGCAACCTCGCCACGCGCCGGCAATGGCAACGCCAGCGGCTTTGCCGGACGCGCGATCGCTGGTTTGATCGCCAGAATTTCGAACAACCGCTCCGCCGCACCGGAAACCTGCGCCACCTCGCCGCCGGTTTCCGACAGCGAACCGAGTGCCGCGGCCGCGAATACTGCGTAGAGAATGAACTGGCCGAGCCGGCCGGGCGTCATCTTCGCCGCGAGCACGTCCTGCGCACCGACCCAAAGCACGACGATGACGCTCGCGGATACCAGGAAAATAGCGATGCCGGTGAGGAGGGCGCGCGCGCGGGTCGAACCTCGCGCGGCTACAAAGGCGCGCTCGACCGCGCTGCGAAAGCGGGTGATCCCGAGCTGCTCGTTGGTAAAGGCTTGCAGCACCCGCACCGCTCCGATCAGCTCAGCGGCGTAAGCCGAGGCGTCGGCAAGTGTGTCCTGAGCAAACCGCGAGCGGCGGCGCACCGCACGGCCGAAGGCGTAAAGCGGCAGCACAATGATCGGGATCGCTGCCAAGACAAAGGCCGAAAGCCGCGGACTGCTTACGACCATCATGGCGGTTGCGCCGACAAACAACACCAGATTGCGCAGCGCGACCGAAACGGAACTGCCAACGGCGGCCTTGATCTGCGTCGTGTCGGCAGTCAGCCGCGAGATCACCTCGCCAGTCCTCGCCTCGTCAAAGAAAGCCGCGGAGAGCGAGGTTACATGCGCGAACACGTCGCCGCGCAGGTCGGCGACGATGCGCTCACCGAGCGTGGTGACGAGGTAGTAGCGAAGCGCGCTTGCCAGTGCCAGCACCGCGCCGACACCGATCATGACCAGGAAATAATTGTCGATCAGAGCCAGCCCGCGGGCGGTAAAGCCAAAGTCGATCATACGCCGCACCGCAATCGGCACGACGAGCGTCGTCAGCGCCGCGAGGATCAAGGCTGCGATCGCCGCAATGACACGCCCGCGATAGCGTTTGATGTAGGGCAGGAGCGAAGCCAGCGGCCGCAAATTGGTTCTGCGCGTCGCGCCAGGCTCCTGCGGCACCCCTGTGGTCAATCCGGCTTGCAAGGACTGCGCCGTCGATATGCGTGTTGCGGTGGCGGGAAGTGCCGCCAGGTTCTTTCCAGCATCGACGTTCATGCGCCGCAGCACCTATTGCCGCACGCCCTGCGGCTTTTTTGGACAATGCGCTTTGCACGGTGAACTGGCAACGTGCGACAAGATGGCCATATCGGCTTGTGTCGCGGGCAGCGTCGCGCTATAGAGCCGCCAAATTTCCCGGACACTAAAGCGCCAAAATGGCGCCGCAACGGCTCAGGCAACGTCATGAAATCCGAAATCCACCCCGATTATCACCTCGTCAAGGTGGTTATGACCGACGGTACCGAATTCACCACTCGCACCACCTGGGGCAAGTCTGGCGATACGCTGCATCTCGACGTCGATCCGAAGTCGCACCCGGCCTGGACCGGCGGTCAGCAGCACCTTGTCGACCGCGGCGGCCGAGTTTCGCGCTTTCAGAAAAAGTTTTCCGGCTTTCTTAAGAAGTAGGCGGGGTCGAAGGGTTCAGACCCCGTCACGCTCGAAGGCGGCCTTCAACAGTCCGAGCTGTCTTTCGACCGGGTTGCCGACCGCGATTTTGAGCGGCACCGGTGCGTGCATCGTCGTGTCGAGCCGGCGCACTTCCGTCTGCAGCTTGGTCGAGCGCACGATCAATTCCTGAAGCTTGCTCGGGAGCAGCGCGATTGATTTGGCGTCACCAGGCTCACATGCCGCGAGCCTGACCTTGCTCTTTTCCTTGCTGGCTTGCGCCAGCGTCATTTCGCCTTCTTTGACCGCGCGATGGAGAAGCAGCCAGGACGCTAGCTGCATCAAGCGCGTGGTCAGCCGCATGCTCTCGGTCGCATAAACAAGCGCCGCGCTGCGTTCCAGCTTCTTGGATTCCGTCCGGCCGGCGCCATCGAGATAACTCGCCGTCTCCTCAACCAAGGCCATGCCGTCGCGAAAAAGGGTCGCAAAAACTTGGGAATTCGCCAGCCGTTCGCTGAAAGAAACCGCGCCGGCCTCGGTCGCACGCTTCTCGGACATGGGTACGCCTCACGCCACGATGCAGCATCGCTCGCCGCAGCCTTTGAGTCCAGCGTTCGAAGCAACCGACTTGCCGACATAGTTGCCGGCCAAGGCGGCAACGCGGCCTTCGAAAGACAAAAAGGAGCCGCCGTTGCCGGCGGCTCAAGGTGATAACAGGGAGGCGTCAAACAGAGTGGACAGGAGCCACTCGATGTCCAGAAGTTGGACAATTTCTGTAATGAAGGAGAAAGCTTAATGAAAGGTTAAGGAATCGCCGACACTTGGCAAAACTTTTTCCAGTTCGACTCCAGCGGATGGCGTTGAGCCTTCATTTTTTGAAAAAAGCATCCGCGGCCGTCTGCGACGCCCGCTTTTTGCTCATTTCTGCCTCGAGCCGCGCGATTTCATCCTTGAGTAACCCGATGCGCTCGGCAAGTTCGCTGACGGACAGCAGCCTCAGATCTTGCCCCAGTTCGTGCACGCTCTTCTTTTTCGGCAGATCATCCGGATCGCTGGCGGCCATGTGCGCTTCCTTTGACGGACAAACTAACGGCGATGGTTGCTGTTGTCACACCCTGGACGCACCCAAAGGCCATCCGCCGAGACCAGTCAGCGGAAAGCCTGACCCTTTGAAAAGAAACGGAAAATTGTTGCGTCCTGACCCGTCAAACGGCTAATCATCGACGCTGGCCCTTGGCTGGGAGCAGGCCCGGACGAAACCGGGCCGCGAATTCGGCGTAAAGCCGGCTAAGTTGTGAAGCGGGGAATTCCTCAGCGTCGGAGCGCGACGTGCGCCGGCGGCCGAGTCTTTGGAGGTCGTCTTTTGGCATTGCTTCGAGCCGCCACGGCGCTCGCAGCCTTGGCGTTTGTGGCTCTGATTGGGGTCACAGGTGCAGGCGCAGTCGAGGCGGTCAATGTCCGTCTGGACGCGGCCGCCATTGATTTGACTGGTGCGGTGGAGTTCCAGCACACCGACGGCGACCGCGTTCAGGTATCGATCGCGCCAGGCCCCGATGGCATAGCTCGCCGGATCGAAGTTCATGCGCGCGAAGCCGGATCCAATTGGGCGGTATTTGCCCTTGCCAATGACGGCGACGAGCAAATCGATCGGCTAATCGTCGCGCCGCACTATCGGATGGTCGGGTCCGGATTGATTTGGCCCGACCTCGGCACCTCGCGCATCGTCAATATCACGCCGTCTTCGGGCGATCCGCCGGAACGGCTTGATAATCCCAGTGCAGATGTGTTTCGCGTGACGCTTGACCCTGGCACGGTCATTACATTCGTCGCCGAGTTGCGCACTCCGAACCTGCCGCAGCTTTACCTCTGGGAACTCGATGCCTTTAAGGACAAGATCAACTCGCTGACGCTGTATCACGGCATTGTCATCGGCATAGCCGGATTGCTGGCGCTGTTTCTAACCATCCTGTTCGTCGTCAAAGGCAGCGTCATGTTTCCCGCCGCCGCAGCGCTCGGCTGGGCGGTTCTAGTTTATATCGGCATCGATTTTGGCTTCTGGAGCAAGGTATTCGACATGTCGTCGGGCGCCGAACGCATCTGGCGCGCGTCCGGCGAAGCGATCCTGGCTGCGACGTTATTGGTCTTCCTGTTCGCTTATCTGAACCTCAACCGCTGGCACGTGCGTTACGCACATATTACGGTCGGCTGGCTTGCCTTTTTGGGTGCGCTTGTGGCGGTGGCGCTTTACTCGCCAGAAGTCGCGTCGGGCATTGCGCGAATCTCGCTGTTTTTCATCGCCCTGCTCGGCTTTGTTCTCGTCGGTTATCTTTCGACGCACGGCTTTGACCGCGCCGTGATGCTGATACCGACCTGGTTTCTTTTCGTTGTTTGGGTGTTCGGCGCCGCGCTAACGGTATTGGGCTTTCTCACCAACGACATCGTCGGCCCTGCCCTGCTCGGCGGCCTGGTGCTGATTGTCATGTTAATCGGCTTCACGGTGATGCAGCACGCGTTCGCCGGAGGTATGGCGCAAGGCATCGTCTCCGACGTCGAACGGCGCGCTCTGGCTTTAACCGGTGCCGGCGACATGATCTGGGATTGGGACGTATCCGCCGACCGCGTATTCACCAGCCCGGAGGCCGAAGCGGCGCTTGGTCTGAAAACCGGTTCTCTCGACGGCGCGGCGGCGACCTGGCTCGAGGTCCTGCATCCGCTCGATCGCGATCGTTTCCGGGCCACGCTTGATGGCGTGGTCGAGCAGAGGCGTGGACGGATTGCGCAGGATTTCCGGGTTCGCGCCGCTGACGGCCATTATCTATGGTTCACGCTACGCGCGCGCCCGGTTGTCGGATCTGACGGCGAAGTCATCAGGCTTGTCGGCACACTGACCGACGTGACCGAATTCAAGACGGTGGAGGAGCGGCTGCTGCACGATGCCGTGCACGATAATCTGACCGGCCTCCCCAATCGCGAGCTGTTTCTCGACCGACTCGAAGCGGTGCTTGGTTTTGTCAAATCCGACACGACGATCCGGCCGACCGTGATGGTGATCGACATCGATCGCTTCAAACAGGTCAACGACTCGGTCGGCATGGCGCTTGCCGATTCTATTCTGCTCACCCTGGCGCGGCGCCTGGGACGGCTGATCAAACCGCAGGATACGCTTGCCCGCCTGTCGGGCGATCAGTTCGGCCTCATCGTGTTGTCGGAGCGCGACTCCTCCCGCCTGATCGCGCTCGCCGAGACCGTCAGACGGACGCTGCGCGCCCCGATCACGTTCAACGATCGCGAGATTTTTCTCACCGGTTCGATTGGAATAGCGCTCGGCGATTCAGAGCCGCAACGCGCCGAGGAGAGGCTTAAGGACGCTGAGCTTGCGATGTATCACGCCAAGCGCCTTGGCGGCGATCGCATCGACCTGTTCAAACCCGCCATGCGGGCCCGGAAATCCGACCGGCTGTCGCTTGAATCCGATCTGCGGCGGGCGATTGAACGCGATGAGATCACGATACTTTACCAACCGATCGTGCGGCTTGACGACCGCGCCGTTGCGGGCTTCGAGGCGCTGGCGCGATGGAATCATCCCCGCCTCGGCCGGCTGTCGCCGATCGAATTCATTACCATCGCTGAGGAGACCGGGCTTATCGTCGAACTTGGCCTTTTTGTTCTCGAGCGCACCGCGCGCCAGCTCAGCACCTGGCAGCGCACGCTGCGGCCGCGCGATTCGTTGTTCGCCAGCGTCAACGTGTCTTCCCGGCAATTGCTGCGTCATGACCTGATCCAGGATCTGCGCACCGTGTTGGCCCGGGCTCCGCTGACCCGCGGATCGCTCAAGCTCGAACTCACCGAGTCGGTGGTGATGGAGAATCCGGAACACGCCGCGCAAATGCTGCAGCGAATTCGCGAACTCGGCGCCGGTCTTGCGCTCGACGACTTTGGCACCGGCTATTCCTCGCTTGCCTATCTCCAGCGTTTCCCGTTTGACACGATCAAAATCGACCAATCGTTCGTCCGCACAACGTCCAAAGGAACTCGTCCCGTAATTTTGCGTTCGATCATCGCGCTCGCGCACGATCTCGGCATGGACGTCGTCGCCGAGGGCGCAGAGACTGATTCTGACGCTGTCGAGCTTTATCAACTTGGCTGCGAATACGCGCAGGGTTTTGTGTTCGGCGAACCGATGACGCCCGAGCGCGCCCGCGATCTCCTGCAGCCGCATGCGAAAGTCGAGATGGCACGTTGATCAGGCGTGCCCGGCCTCGCTCGACAACATGCCAAGATCGATGCCGAGCTTCTTCAGGGCCTTTTCGTATTTGTTGCCGATGTCGGTGCCGAAGATCAGATCCGAATCGGGCGCACAATGCAGCCAGCCATTTCCCTGGATTTCGTTCTCAAGCTGGCCCGGCGCCCAGCCGGCATAGCCAAGCGCCAGGATCGCGCTCGCCGGCCCGTCGCCGCGTGCAATCGCTTTTAAAATATCGAGCGTGGCGGTGAGACAGATGCCGTCGTCGATCGGTAACGTCGAATTTTCGATAAAGAAATCGGCCGAGTGCAGCACGAAGCCGCGTTCGGTTTCCACCGGCCCGCCGCGCATGACTTTCACCACCTCGGCTCGGGACGGCAGTTGGATCACATCCGCCTCCGGGATTACGTCGAGTTTTACCAGGAGGTCGGAAAAATTGATGTTCGGCGCCGGATGGTTGACGATGATACCCATCGCGCCTTCTGAGGAATGCGCGCACACATAGATCAGCGAACGGGCAAAGCGATCATCCAGCATCGCCGGCATGGCGATGAGCATCTGGCCATCAAGATAGCCCCGTCCCCGATTCTTCCCGGACGCACCGCGCGGCAATTTCATATCCAAAGGGTAACTGATCGAGTTGTTTTTGCAAACGAACGACTGTGACAAAAATTCACGGTATCTCCTCGGATAAATAGGTTCCGCGGCATTGCGAAGCGGGAGTTTCCGCACCACGGTAGCCGCGTATTTACTCGTCTCTGGTCAGCTTTGAAGAACAACCGACCGGGGCTTGCGCCCAGTCACAATCATTTCAGTAGCATTTGCGCGTCGCTTCGCCCTAAACAGCGACGATGATTTCGTACGGCGCATCCCATCGGTTGAAATTTGCGGCCATCGCGCTCGTTTGCGCGGGCGGCGTACCAACGGCGCAGGCGCAAAGCGCCTCCGCATGGGAAGGGGAACTCCACGCAGCAGCAAGGCTCATCAGTGGTGGCGCGCTCGACTCCGGCGGGGCCAACTTGCTGCGGGCCGGTCTTGAAATCAGGCTCGACCCCGGCTGGAAGACCTATTGGCGCTACCCGGGCGATTCGGGGGTCCCGCCGACACTCGATTTCAGCGGCTCCCAGAACGTTAAATCGGTGACGGCGCTTTGGCCGGCGCCGATACTTTTTGCCGATGGCGCCGGAGGACGTTCCATTGGATATCTCAACGACGTCGTGTTGCCATTGCGGATCGTCCCCAAGGACGCAGCGAAAGCGTCCTCACTTCGGGTCAAGCTCGGCTACGCCATCTGCGGCAATCTCTGCGTCCCGGCGGAAGCCAACCTTCATCTCACGCTGTCGCGGAAAGCGGGTGCTGATGAGCCGCAGCTAGTCGCAGCCGAAGCGCGCGTGCCGCGCCGCGTTCCGCTCGGCCCGGTATCTGGCGCAAACGACGGTCTCGCCGTTCGCTCGGTTCACCGCGAGACTGCCGGAGCGCACCAACGTGTCGTCGTCGAGGTCACCTCCCCCAAAGGTACGCCGGTTGATCTGTTCGTCGAAGGACCGAGTGCCGATTGGGCATTACCGTTGCCGGAGCCGCAAGGCGTCGCGCCGGATAATGCAGCGGGATTGCGGCGTTTCACCTTCGATCTGGATGGCTTGCCGCCCGGCGCGGTGGCCAAGGATGCAGCCCTGACATTTACGGTGGTTTCGCCAACAGACGCTATCGAGGTTCAAGCCCGTCTCGACTAATTCTCCCGACACGCTAATTTATGGCGGCCTGTAAACCCGATCTGGATAACGAGAGGATACGATTATGCCTATCAAGGTTGGCGATCGCCTGCCGCCCGACATTAAGTTCCGCGTGATGGGGCCCGAAGGCCCGGCGGTGAAAACCACCGAAGAGATATTTAAGGGCAAGAAGGTCGTATTGTTCGCCGTTCCCGGCGCATTTACGCCGACCTGCAGCAACAATCACCTCCCCGGCTTTCTGACAAATGCCGACGCCTTCAAAGGCAAAGGCGTCGACACCATCGCGGTCACCGGGGTCAACGATGTGTTCGTGTTCGACGCCTGGAAAAAGGCGACCGGCGCCGGCGGCAAGATTGAGTTTCTGTCCGATGGCAATGGCGACTTCGCCAAAGCGCTCGATATGGCGCTCGACGGCTCTGGCGCCGGGCTCGGCGTGCGCTCCAAGCGTTACGCCATGCTGGTTGAGGATGGCGTCGTTAAGAAACTCAACATCGAGGACGCACCCGGCAAGGCAGAAGCCTCGGGAGCGGACAATCTGCTCAAGCAGATGTGATAAATTTCTCCGCAATCCTAACCCACTTCGCCGCGGAACTTTGATCGCGGGCGGCCGGACAAGCGGTTCGCGCCGCTTCGGTCTGGCTGTCCGTGAGTCGGGCGGCGCGCCGGAAACACCGGCGCGTTCTTTTTTGCCGAGTTCGACCGTGGCGGCGGCGGCAACAACTTTCACCAACAATCCCTCAACCGCGGATTTCGGCGATCGCCTGCCGCGCCAATTCGTCGGCCCGTTCGTTGACAGCGTGGCCGGCGTGACCCCGCAGCCAATGCCAATGCACCTGATGCGGCTTGAGCGCAGCATCGAGGCGCTGCCACAGATCGACGTTTTTCACCGGCTTCTTATCGGACGTCCGCCAGCCGTTGCGCTTCCAGCTGGCCATCCAGGAGAGGACGCCATTGCGCAGATATTGGCTGTCGGTATGGAGATCAACGAGGCAAGGCCGCTTCAGCGCTTCGAGCGCAGAGATTGCAGCCATCAACTCCATGCGGTTGTTGGTGGTCAAGCTCTCGCCGCCTTTGATCTCCTTTTCATGATCGCCGAACGCGAGGATAGCCCCCCATCCGCCTGGCCCGGGATTGCCTGAGCAGGCACCGTCGGTGTGAATAACGACGTGGGGAAGCTGCGTGGTCACTCCGGAATCACTCCGTAATCGCGTGCGCTCTTCACTTTCTGATGGAAGCGCAGCTTGCGCAGATACTCGATCGGGTCCTTGGGGCGAACGAGCGCGCCGGCCGGCACATCGAGCCAATCGACCAGCCGGGTCAGCAGGAAGCGCAACGCGGCGCCGCGGGCGAGCAGCGGCAGCTTCTCCCATTCCGGAGCGGACAACGGCCGCGTCTTCGCGTAACTCGCAAGCAACGCGCGGCCCTTGGTGACGTTGTAGGAGTGATCCGGCTCGAAGCACCAGGCGTTGAGGCAGATGGCAACGTCATAGACCAGCGTATCGGTGCAGGCGAAGTAGAAATCGATCAGCCCCGAAAGCTTGTCGCCGAGAAAAAACACGTTGTCGGGAAACAGATCGGCGTGGATGACGCCCTGCGGCAAACCTTGCGGCCAATCTCGTTCGAGCAGATCGAGTTCCGCTGCCAGCACGGTTTTCAGGTCGCGCTGCACCGTGTTGGCGCGCTCGCCGCACACCGCATAGAGTTGCCGCCAGCCGGCGACCGAAAGCGCGTTCTCCCGTTGCATGGTAAAGTCCGCACCGGCGAGATGGAGCCGCGCCAGCGCCTCACCCAACGCCGCGCTGTGACCGGCGCTGGGCCGGCGAATCCACATGCCATCCAGAAAAGTGACGATCGCGGCCGGACGCCCGGCCAGCTTGCCCAACGTTTCGCCGGCGCGGTTCTTGACCGGTTGCGGACACGTAATGCCGCGGGCCGCAAGATGCTCCATCAACGCCAGAAAGAACGGCAGGTCTCCCGCGGCGACGCGCCTCTCGTAGAGCGTGAGGATGAAATAGCCGCGGCTGGTGTGGACTAAAAAGTTCGAGTTCTCGACGCCTTCGGCGATCCCCTTATAGGCAAGAAGCTCACCGATATTGTAGCCGGCAAGGAAAGGCGCGAGGTCTTCCGCCGCGACGTCGGTATAGACTGCCATGAAGATCTCCAGCGGCTTCGCGGCTAGCCTGCCATCCGTAGCGTCGTCAAGGGAGGTGCGTCCGTATCAAAGGGTGATGCCAGAAATTCTGCGCTATGGCGGGAAGGACGTGGCGGAATATGATCGCGCCTCAAGGGCCCGGTCCGGCACGAGCGCTGCGCACTATCGGTCCGGACGGCATGGCAGTATGATGACAAACGATCAGCACATTGGCGGCCGGGTGCGATGAAGACCATCCTCGTTCCCACGGAGCATAACGCCGAGCACGGCGATTCGATGCTTTCGGTGTTGGATACGGCATTGTCGCTTGCTCAAAAATTTGACAGTTGCATCGAGGGCTTTGCGTTGCGCCCGGCGGTAGCCGATATGGTGGCGATGGATCCGGACGCCGGCTTGACCATGGTCGCGGTCAAGGAGAACGACACCGAAATGGCGCGCCAGGCTGAAGACCTGTTCCGCTCATTCATGGACCGCCATAGCCTGCAACGGCGCGACGACCAGGCCGCAGCAGCGACCTTGTCGTGGTCTTGGCTTCCCAACGCGCCGAGCGGGTCCGATTTCGTCGGCAGCTATGGGCGGTTGTTTGACGTCATCGTGCTGGCGCGGCCGCGGGAAGAATGGCAGAGCCCGTCCATGGTCACGCTGGAATCCGCATTGTTCGAAAGCGGTCGTCCGGTGCTGATCGCACCGCCGGTCGCGGCGCGCTCGCTCGCAACCAACATCCTGATCGCGTGGAATCGGTCCACCGAACAGGCGCGGGCCACCGCCTTTGCGATGCCGCTGCTGCGGCTCGCGGAACGCATCACCATCTTGACCGTCGAGGGGTCGACCGTAGCTGGCCCGAGCGGCGTTGAGATGGCGCGTTCGCTCAAGGCCAACGGCATCGCCGCCGAGCCGATCACCGTCACGCCGGGCAAGATCAGCGCCGGCGAAACCATCCTGGCCAAAGCGGCAGAACTCGGCTGCGACCTCATCGTCAAGGGTGCGTACACGCAAAGCCGGCTGCGGCAAATGATCTTCGGCGGCGCCACGCGGCATATTCTGGCCAAAGCCAGGGTTCCGGTGTTGATGGCGCATTAACCGCACATCATTTCAAGTCCTTACGGATGATTTTGCCGACATTGCTCTTGGGCAAACTGTCGACGAACACGATCACCTTGGGGACTTTGTAACCGGCGAGTCGTTCGCGCGCGAATGTCGTCAGCTCGGCCTCAGTGAGCGCCGGATCGCGCTTGACGACGAACAGCTTGACTCCCTGCCCGGTGTGCGGATCGGCAACGCCGATGACCGCCGCTTCCAGCACGCCGGGATGCTGGGCGATGATGTCCTCCACTTCATTGGGGAACACCTTGAAGCCGGAGACGTTGACCATGTCCTTCTTGCGATCGAGGATTTTCAGATAGCCCTGCGCATCGAAGGCGCCGATATCGCCGGTGTGCAGCCAACCACCTTCGGTCAGGACAAGCCTGGTCTCGTCGGGTCGCTGCCAGTAGCCCTGCATGACTTGCGGGCCGCGCACGCAGATCTCGCCGGATTCCCCGACCGCAAGATCGTTGCCGGCGTCGTCGCGGATAACCACTTCGGTCGACGGCACCGGCAGCCCAACCGTGCCGATCTTCGGGCTGCGAACCGGATTGAGGCACACCACCGGTGACGCCTCGGTGAGGCCATAGCCTTCCACAAGTTCGGTACCGGTGATTTCGCGCCAGCGCACCGCCACCGCGCTTTGCACCGCGGCTCCGCCGCCGACGGCAAAGCTGAGCTTGCTGAAATCCAAAGCGGCAAAATCGGGCGAATTGATCAACGCATTGAACAGCGTGTTGACCCCAGTCATGGTCGTGACTTGCGCCTGGCGCAGGGTGCGGACCAATCCCTTGATGTCGCGCGGATCGGGCACCAGCACACTCCGTCCACCCATCAGGGCGAACGCGAGCAGGTTCGCAGTCAGCGAAAAGATGTGATAGAGCGGCAGTGGCGTCAGCACGCTGCCCTGTTCTTCCCCCAGATACGGCGCGATGACGGCGCGGCACTGCAGTGTGTTCGCGACCAGATTACGGTGGGTCAGGATTGCACCCTTTGGCACGCCGGTGGTTCCGCCGGTGTATTGCAACAAAGCGGGCGACGACGATGCGGGTTGCGCGTCCGCATAGCGCGCGCCAGGCTGGCGACTGCAGGCGGCCTGCAACAGCGCGACGGCTTCGAAGCGCCAAGCCGGCACCGCGCGCCTGACATACGTGTTGGCAAAGTTGAAAATCACGCGCTTGAGCGCCGGCATAAAATCGCCGAGCCGCGCCACCACAACATGCCGAATTTGAGTTTCCACCAGAACTGGTTCGAGCTTGTGGGCAAAATTCTCCATGATCACGATCACGGCTGCGCCGGCATCCGCAAGCTGCTCTTTCAGCTCGCGCGGCGTATAGAGCGGGTTGACGTTGACGACCGTCAGGCCGGCGCGCAGTGTACCGAGAAACGCCACCGGATAGGCGAGCAGATTAGGCAGCATAATGGCGACGCGATCGCCCGGCCGGCACTTCAGCTCTTCGACCAGATAAGCGGCAAACGCCCGGCTTGAGTGCTCCCATTCGGTGTAGGTCATGCGCACACCGAGACATTCGAACGCGGGATGCGCGGCGTGGCGGCGGCAGGCATCCAGCAACATCGCCGAAAGCGATGCATAGGAATCCGGATCGATCGTCTTCGGAATACCCGGCGGATAGGAGGCGAACCAGACCGGTTCAGACGCCACGACGGTTGTCGGCGGGTCGGTGCTCTCGGTCTGTTGGGTCATCGTATTCGATCCATGGTCACGGCGTCGTTGTGTGGCGCCGATTTCCCTGCACAAAATTCGCACCGACCGGCTCGGCTGAATGACCGGCGGCGTCATTGAACCGCGTCACGGCGGCGGAAAATCCGCTTTTGACCACGTCGATGTCGTTGGCAATAACGACAAGTGCATAGCCCTCGCGTCGGCGTCGGATCGCGGAATCAACGTCGTTGGTGAAGATGGCGCAGGGCACGCCGGCGCCCTCGCAAGCGTCCAGCACGGCCCGACAGGAGTCCTCATGCCGGGCATCCGGTTTCGGGAAAGTGCCGAGCGAGACCGCCAGATCGCCCGTACCGATCAGCACGAAATCGATACCCGATGTGCCGGCGATGGCCGGGGCATTTTGCACGGCACGCTCGGTTTCGATCATAACGCCAACAACAGTGGCGGCGTTGGCCTGTGCGTAGTAATCGGCAAAGCCTTGCCTGAGCGGACGGACGCCGCCGGCTGAGCGAGCACCGTGAGGCGGGAAGCGTGCCGCAGCGACCGCCGCGGCGGCCTGCCGCTCGTCATCAATCAATGGAACGATGACGCCTTCAGCTCCGGCGTCGAGGGCCTGTCCAATCGCCACCGGCGAATTCTCGGCAGTGCGCACCAGGACCGGCGCATAAAGGCGTGCCGCGCCAACCGCGTATTCGATGGTCTGCCGATCCCACAATCCATGCTGGGCATCGATGACGATCGCGTCCGGCTTTGCGCCTGCCGCCAGCTCGATAACCGCCGGGGAACCCGTGCTCATCCAGAACACGCCGAGCGGTTGCCGTTGAGCGAGGCGATCGCGCAAGCCCCCGTGATTCGCAGCAAACATGACGTGTTCCGTTATGGCAACGTTGCCAACCATAGCCGCAAGGGCGTGAGGAATCGAGCGCACCCGCGGTGCTTAGGTGGCTCGCAACGACGCCACCCGAAATCGTTCCCGCGACGCATCCGCGCCCGAGTTATGTCAAAAGGGCGAGTGGGAATGGCGAGTACCGAATGAAAGAAGCGTTCTTCCGAATTCGCTATTCGCCATCTCGCCATTCGCCACGAACAAAAAAGGAAGGCGGAACGCCGACAGACGCGTGGATCGAACCTTCGCGCCTTTTAGGGCGCGGCGCGTGCCCAGCGGGGCACGCCGCCTATCGGCGTTCCACCACGGCTCTGGCGGTGGCGACCGAACGCCGCCGCTCAGCTCCGAACGCGCGCTTCCTGGATTCGGGGAAACTGTCTCCGCGCCAGTCCAGCGAACTCCTCGCAGACCGGTCATAGTGCCGGCCGGGCGTATTGTCCGAAGCCGCCCGGGAACGGAGTGTATCGCTCCGCCCGCGGGCACCGCACTCACTCCACCTTCAGGAGTACCCTCGGCCGAAGGCGTCCTTCACCGAGCGAGATTCTTCACTGTGTATCTGAAATTGCGACCAATGTCAATAAAAACGAGACGTGACGCCCGAAGTTGAAGGAGGAGATTTACGCCCTGGCGGCCACAGGAGCAAAGGCCCACATTGGCCCGGCTGTCGCGCCGATCGCCACAGTCCATCGCGTCCAACGAGTGTTTTGAGGGGAGCAAACACTTCGTCAAGAAGCCATCGCGCGCCCGGTTTAGGCCCAACCAAAAGACTTTTGGTCGATGTTTGCTCTGGAGCGTGCCGTGAGCCGAGATCGCACGTACTCGTGGCCACGCAGACCTACCTGTGATTTTGCATCATGCCGAGGCGATCGCGAGCTCCGTTTCCAAATACCATCGCGCCCTACCGGCTCGTGCGGATGACACCGACGGCGCGTGTTGACTTGGAGCAATAAAAGGCGCGGGATTAAACGGAAACGATCGTCACAGGGTCGCGTCTGCGCTCTCTAACACTTGTCGCTCAAGGCTACCCCATTTATTTCGTCGAAGGACACCGCAATGGCAAACCAGAAGTGGACAGAGTGGAACGTAACATCCGAGCAGGTTGAAGATCAGATTAGAGAGGAAGTTCGCAAGGCCGTGGATAAATACCTCGATCAATATCTCGGGTTGTTTCGAAAGACTGTTTCATCTTACCCGCTGGATGGGAGCGAGCTGGGCGCAAAGGCAAAGGACTGCGCCGAGGAGAACGTAGCTATTGTCCGCGACTACCTGCATAAGCTCAGCCAGGCGAAAGATTTGCTGGAGGTTGTGCCCATTCAGACCGCATTCGTGCAGGCTCAATTCGAGTCGTTCGGCAAGCAAGTTAAGAGTTTGGGCGAAGCTTACACCAAGGCAGCAAAAGATTTGCTCGAAACGCCGATAAGAACGCCCGGTTGATCGAGCGAAGCCGCTGTCGTCGCACTTTGCGGCACAGTCTTACGGGTAACACCACCGCGTCGATCCTAATGCGCCAACCATGATCCACCCGCTGCGCCACCGCCGCGACAGGTTGGCGACACGCGCGTTTTTGGTGCGGGATCGATAAAAACTTTTGGTCGACTTCTGCTCCGGTGCGCATTTCGGACTCAAAGCCGGACGTTACGCTCGGTCCGTTGACTGCCGAAACGCAGACGCTCTTCCGTGCAGTCGGCTTTGATGAGCAATCACTCCACCAGACCGGCCATGCGCAGGCCATCAGTGAACCTATCGGCGTCCGCGGAGTCTCTAAACGGCAGCCGACCGATATGTTCCGCAGAGGAGTATCGAGGATTGATCTCCTTGAGTTCGCGCCAAATCTGGCGGGCCTCCTCCGCGCGACCCAAATGGCCTAACGCTGACGCGAGGAAGGCGCGCGACAAATCGGTTGTCGGAGTCATCGCGATACGATCCTTAAACACAGCGGCCGCGGTTTCGTAGTTACCTGCTACGAAATAGGCTGTGCCCAGGAAATGCCTGTACAATTGTTGGGCTGGGTCGAGGCGAATCGCGTGCTCGATGTAGGGAACCGCCTTGGCCGGCTCTCCGGTGTAGATATACACCAAGCCGCGAACATTGATCGCAAGCGCGTAGTTGGGATTGAGCGACAACGCTATATCGGCCTCACGGCCCCACCACTCATAATCCTTCTTCCACATGCCGACCATGGCGGCCACGTAATGGGCGAAAGGATCTTTGTCATCTTTAGAGATCGACTCGCCGATCAAACGCTCGGCCAGGGACAATGAGTTCTCGGACGAATCGCTCCAATGATGCTGATAATCCAATACGTACGCGAAACCGAGGCCCGCGTACGGTGCGGCATAGTTCGGATCCAGTTCAATGGCTCGCCGGAAGCACGCGGTTGCTTCAGTGAACATTTCGCGGTCTCTTTTGGGCCGGTATAAGACCTCACGGCCCCTTAGAAAGAGGTCATGGGCGTCCTCGTTGCTCGTGCTGCTACCGACGATCAGCGCCTTTTCGGCCTCGCTCAACTTGATCTTGAGTGCGGCGATGATCTCGCGGGTGAGTTCGTCCTGCACGGCGAAAATATCGGTGAGATCACGGTCGAAGCGGTCGGCCCAGATATGTGCACCGCTGTCTGCGTCGATGAGCTGGCCGGTGACGCGGACGCGGTTGCCCGCCTTGCGCACACTGCCTTCCAGCACGTAGCGCACGCCGAGGTCGCGACCGACCTGCTTCACATCGACCGGCTTGCCCTTGTAGGTGAAGGTCGAGTTGCGGGCGATGACATGCAGCTCCGACAGCTTCGAGAGATCAGTGATGATGTCCTCGCTGATGCCGTCAGAAAAATACTCCTGCTCCGGGTCTCCGCTCATATTGTTGAAGGCGAGGACGGCGATGGAGGGCTTGTCGAGCATTGCAGGCTGTGCCGGAGGCTGCGTTGCCAGGCCTCCTTGCGCTACCGGCTTTCCGTTGGCGGGGGTACCAACCTCAAGGGCGTAGACCCGAATTGGGTCGGCAATATTCTTGAGTTGGGTCGCGCCGAGATCGCTGACGGCCAGATTGAGCCGCGCTTTCACTTGCCGATAGGCGTCCTCAGAAAGACAGATCGTGCCGGGTTTTGCGATGCCTTCCAATCGCGCGGCGATGTTGACACCATCGCCCATGAGGTCGCCGTCGCTTTCCTCGACAATGTCGCCGAGATGTATGCCGATGCGAAAGTCGATACGCCGCTCAGGCGGCAGGCCCACATTGCGCTCCACCATCCCGTTTTGAACCTCGATGGCGCAGCGGACCGCTTCGACGACGCTTCGAAATTCGACCAGGGCACCATCGCCGGTCCGCTTGACCACGCGCCCGTTATGCACCGCGATGGTCGGGTCGATCAGATCGCTCCGAAGCGCCCGCATCCGCGCCAGCGTGCGATCTTCGTCGGCCCCCGTGAGCCGACTAAAGCCCACAACGTCAGCCGCCAGAATTGCTGCGATTTTCCGAGTCTCGGCCACTCAGACCGCTCCCCCTGGGTAGGCCAGACTTCAACGACTCTACGGTTCGCACGGCAGGCTGTCTATCGAGGCCGCGATGTCCGAGTCGGGGCGAAAGTATCAATTTCACGCATTAGTCGGTATGTCTGCTTTCCCCTGCTCCGATGGCGACCAAACAGCGGACCTCGCGTATGATCGCGTGACCACGCAGTTTTAGCATTCAGGCGCGCGCGTGGTTTCAGGTCTGCTCCGGCTCCAGACTCTGCCATTCGTCGAGGTCCGCCGAGAGTCCGCTTACCCTCGTGCGCGGAAATTCGCGGTGGCGTCGGCATTTCCGTTTTCGCGCGACTCCGACAAGGAATCTGACGCCCAGCCGCAAAATCAAAGATACCTTAATTCGGTCCTTGTTTTCATCTAAAGCGGTGAGTTGATAGGGAAGAAAATTTCCTTCTTCGACGTCCGAATTGTTCAGAAAAGAACAGC